>Ga0315291_10012881_pt1 | contig 10150 bp, 11 predicted proteins | sample YL17G12_20_MG_FD_203070 | JGI IMG/M metagenome (GOLD analysis project Ga0315291, IMG submission 203070) | Sediment microbial communities from Yellowstone Lake, YNP, Wyoming, USA - YL17G12_20 | ecosystem: Environmental > Aquatic > Freshwater > Lake > Sediment | place: USA: Wyoming | collected...
ACCTCATCGTGGCCGACATGATGACCCGTCTCGAGCGCTCGGTGCTCTACGAGAACGTGGATCTCACCATAGCGGAGAGAGGCATGATCGAGGACAGGGACGTGGTTCGCTTTTCGTTGACTTCCAAGGTCAAGTCAGAATAAGAGGCAAGCATGGATTTCAAGGACCCAAAGACTCAAAAGACGTTCATAGGGATTTTCCTGCTTGCGGCAGTCATCTATTTCTACTTCTTTGCGGCTTTTATTCCTTTTGGTTTCAGGGCGCAGGTAGCCAAGTACGGCGAATTGAGGCAGGAGTATGACAAGCTGACCTCCGACCTGGCCAAGGCGAGGCAGATGGTGAACGACCTGCCGAAGTTGCGGAGAGAGTACGAAGAGCTTCATTCCGCCTGGCTGATGGCCAAAGAGCTGCTGCCGGAAGAGAAGGAAGTGGCGAGTCTCCTCAGCAAGGTGACCATCGCCGGCCAGCAGTCGGGCGTGAAGTTCACGCTGTTCAAGCCCGCGCCTCCGAGGGACGGGGAATACTACACTGAATACCCGGTGGAGGTCAGCGTCGTGGGTGGATTCCACGAGACGGCCTCCTTCCTGAGCGAGATATCCAATCTCTCGCGAATAGTGAACGTGTCCAAGCTCAAACTCGTGACGTTCGAGAAGGGAAAGGTCGAAGAGACGGTCCAGGCGACCTTCGTCGCCTCGGCCTACACCCTGAAAAGAGGTGCTGCGAATGTTAGTTCTGCGAAATAAAGCCGCCATTGTCTGCATCGTCTGCCTGCTCCTGGTCTCAGTGTGCGCCGGCCTGAGCCCGGCCCAGACGGCGGGGACAGGCGCGAGGAAGGTGAGTGAAGTCGAACTCCTTCTCTCGAGGCCGAAGTTCCTGTATTCGAGCCTGGACAACAGGGATCCATTCATGTCGCTTGTCAGCGGTGAGTTCCACGGCGAGGGCAACATCGGGCTCATCAGCGTGGGCGACATGGAACTGGTCGGAATACTCTGGGGCAACAAGGAGAGGCTCGCGATGGTCGAGGACAGCCGCGGCAGGGGTTACGTCCTGAGGGTCGGGGACGCGGTGATGGACGGTGTCGTCAGGGACATAACCAAGGATAGCATCGCGATTGCTCAGACGTTCTATGGAGAGACTCAGACCGTAATAATCCAGATGAAACGCAAAGAGGGTGAGCGAAATGAGAAGTAAGTTGAAAAGCGGATTCCTGGCTCCACTCATAGCTCTGGTTTTGCTGCCGGCGTGGGTTGCGACGGGCGCAGAACTCTGCCGCGTCGAGGACGTGACGGTGGCCGACAAAGGCGGTACGGTGACTGAGGTCATCATCAGTGCCAGTGCGCCGCTGTCGTACAGGGATTTCACCCTCTCCAACCCTCCCAGGATAGTCATTGACTGCTTCGATGCCGTCAACGCCATCAGCGCTCCGGCGCAGCCGGCGCCCGAGTCCGGCATATTGCGGATAAGGAGCGGGCAGTGGACGGGCGAGCCGGGTAAGACCATAACCAGGGTCGTCGTTGACCTGGCCGCGGACCTCTCCTATTCCGTGAGCACAACCGAGAAGGGGCTCATAGCGGTGGTGGGGAAAGGCGTCCAGGGCAGGCCGGTCCCTCTCACCCAGGGAGAGGACCAGTACGCGAAGAGCAGCAGTAACCCGGGCAATCCGGGCGGTGGCGGTGGCGAGCTCATCTCGCTGGACGTCCAGGGCGCGGACATAAACACGGTCCTCCGGACTCTGTCTGAGTTCAGCGGCCGCAACATAGTCTGCAACAAGGAGGTCAAGGGCGCCGTTTCGGTGCGGCTTAAGGGCGTGCCGTGGAGAAACGCGCTGGATATGATCCTGAGGACTCAGGGGCTCTCGTACGTCGAAGAGCAGGGAATCATACGCGTCGCTACAGCAACGGAGCTCCAGAACGAAGAAATCGACAAGCAGACCGCAGAGAGAAAGAAGGAAGACCTTCTTCCTCTCGTGGTGAAGAGAGTGGAGATCGATTTCGCGAATGCGGCCGAGCTCAAGCAGTCGCTCGAGAAAATGCTGACCCGGCGCGGGCACATAGAAGTTGACCAGAGGACGAATTCCCTTCTTATAACCGATATTCCAGAGAAGACGGAGTCGGCCGAAAGGCTGGCGCACGAGCTCGATTCGATGACGCCTCAAGTGGAGATTACCGCCAAGATGGTGGACGTGGATGCGAACGTGTCCAGAGAGCTCGGCATCATATGGGGTCTCGACAACCTGGACATCGGCAAGCAGAACGTGGACGAATCCATCGACGTCCATGCGCCCGTCCTTGACCCGGTCGGGACCATCAGATTCGGCGCAGTGAGAGACTACTTGACGCTGGACGCGACGCTGCAGGCGCTGGAGACACAGAACAAAGCGAACATAATCTCGAACCCGAGAATCACGACCGTGAACAACAGGGAAGCCTCCATCCTGGTCGGCAAGGAAATCCCGCTGATCGTGCAGGACGAGGCGGGCAACCCGGTGACCGAGCTCAAGAAGATCGGCGTCACGCTTAGAGTGACACCTCACATAAACTCGAAGAGCGAGGTGACGCTCGACCTTCATCCTGAGGTGAGCGACCTCGCGTCCCAGGCCACGGTCCAGGGCGGCGTGATAATAAACACTGCTCAGGCCGACACCAGGGTCATAGTGAGGAACGGCGAGACCGCGGTGATTGGCGGCCTCATACGGGAAAACATAAGCTCAGTGAGGAGGGGCGTGCCTCTGCTTCAAAACATACCGCTCCTGGGCTACCTCTTCCGTTCCACAAGCGACGTCAAGAGCAAGCGCGAGCTGCTCATATTCGTAACTCCGAGGATAGTCGAGGCCCAGTCCCTTTCCTCCGCGCAGTAGGGCTGTTTCCTCCGCGAGCCCCGGTGGCCTAAAGCCGCCGGGGCTTTTTGTTGTTTTGTGCAATCCGCTGCCTGCCTTCACGGTACGACTGCGTCGATACGCGATAGGCGTGAGCCGCTCCCCTCAGTTCGAGAGATCTCGACAGGGCCTGCGGACCCCCCCCCTGTCCAGGCGGGGTCTCGGTCAGCTTGACACGCCTGTGGCTCTCTGCAAGAATAGCTCGTTTGGGGGGCCAAATGCGCATTACAGGTGGTTACCTACGCGGCAGACTCCTCCGGGCTCCAATAGGAAGCGCCACTCGCCCGACCTCCAGCAAGGTCAGGGAAGCCATCTTCAGCATTGTCGGCGATAGAATAGTCGACGCGAGGGTGCTCGACCTCTATGCAGGGAGCGGAGCCCTCGGGATCGAGGCACTGAGCAGGGGAGCCCTCTTCGCGGCGTTCGTAGAGGCCTCTCCGGCTGCAGTGAAGGCCATACTCGGGAACCTCGAAGACCTGGAGCTTGATGACCAGGCCCAGGTGCTCCGCGGCAGCGTGACGCACGGTTTGGAGCGGTTGTCACGGGCAGGGGAGAGGTTCCGGCTCGTGTTCATGGACCCGCCCTACGCGGGCCGCGCAGCAGAGGAGACGCTGAGCGCAACCGCTTCCTCCGGCGTGCTGGCTCCGGAGAGTCTGGTAATTGTAGAGCACACGAAGAGGCAAGAGTTGAGCGACGAGTTCGGGTCGCTCACTCTCGTCCTCGACCGGAGGTACGGAGACACGATGGTCTCGGTTTTTGCCTGTTCTGGCGGAGAAACTGGCCGGCTGCCGGCCCCGCGTGTCCCTGATAGCTAAAGGAGGTATCGAATGAAGACGGCCCTCTTTCCAGGCGCTTTTGATCCGGTCACGAACGGACACATGGACCTCATGGAAAGGGCATTGAGACTCTTCGACCGCCTCGTGGTGGCGGTCGCGCACAGAGAAGACAAGGGAGTGCTCTTCTCAGTAGAAGAGAGGCTCGAAATGCTGAGGGAAGTGACGAAGGACATGGGAAACGTGCAGGTCACTCATTTCTCCGGTCTGCTGGTCGACTTCGCAGCCCGCAGCAACGTGGACGTGGTGGTCAGAGGACTTCGCTTCATCTCGGACTTCGAGTACGAGTTTCAGATGGCGCTCATGAACAGGCGGCTCAGCGGCTCTTTCGAGACTGTCTTCCTGATGCCCAGCGAACAGTACTCTTATCTGAATTCGTCTCTCGCCAAGGAGATCGCCAGAATGGGTGGGTCTGTCGCCCAGTTCGTGCCTCCTTTTGTCGAGAGGAAACTCAAGACCAAGCTCGCGTCTGCTGGCGCGTGAGGCGAGAGGATCGCGGTCTTGCGCGGGCAAGGGACCGCGCGTTAGCTAGAGGGGGCGGAGTGAAGACCGGGCCGGCCAGGTCGCGGACCCGAGGGTGTGGTCGCGCAGGGGGCACAATGTTCAAGCACGGACGCGCAGCGTGTTCTGAAACGGGGGATAATGACAAGTGCCAACATACGAGTACGAGTGCAAGAAGTGCGGCCACGTCTTTGAGGAATTCCAGAGGATAACGGCAGAGCCGCTATCCAAGTGTCCCAAGTGTTCCGGGAAAGTGGTGAGACTTCCCGGCGCCGGCGCCGGGATCATTTTCAAGGGCTCCGGGTTCTACGCCACGGACTACAGGAGCGAGAGCTACAAGCGCAGGGAAAAGGACGAGAGTCACAAGCACGGAGAGAAGGGGGCGCACGCAGACAAGCCGGCGCACGAGGGTGGCAAGGCCGGCGCGAAAGCGGGAGCTCGCGAGAAGGGCGCGAGCGCGGAGAAAGGCGCGAGCGCGGAAAAGGGCAAGAAAAGGCACTAGAGCCGCGGGAAGTGACGTAGGGGGACGAAGCCGGGCCAGACACGGGGCAGGACCGCATAGGTGAAGCAACGTCCGGGCGGCGGACGCGCGGCAAGAAACGGAGAACAGGACCAGGTGAGAGCGGTCGAGACCATAAAGCCTGCGCTGCGGAAGGCACTGGAGAGCATTGTCGGGCTCTCAGGTGTTTTCTCATCCCCGGAAGATCGGCTCTGCTATTCGTTCGACGCCACTACCATCTCCTCGGTGCCCGCGCTCGTAGTTCTGCCGCGCACGACGGAGCAGGTCTCGTGCGTGATTTCCCTGGCCCACAGAGAGGGCGTAGCCGTCGTGCCGAGGGGCGCCGGCACCGGTTTCGCAGGCAGCGCCGTCCCCGGACAGGACTCCATTGCTCTTTCTCTGGAGCGCATGAACAGAGTGCTTGCTTTTTCTGCTGCTGATTTGCGCTGCGTAGTGGAGCCGGGGGTCGTGAACGCACAGCTTCAGAGATTCGTTGCGAAAGAGCGTCTCTTCTTCCCCCCGGACCCGTCCAGTCTGGAAGTGTGCACGCTCGGCGGCAACGTGGCCCAGGGTGCGAGCGGCCCCAGGGCTCTCAAGTACGGCTCCACCAAGGATTACGTCACCTATTTAGAAGTGGTCGGAAGCAGCGGCGAAGTGTGGGAGACCCGGGATCGATCCCCGGGTTACGATCTCCTTTCCCTGCTCGTGGGAAGCGAGGGTACGCTGGGAGTGTTTACTGCGATCGGGCTTCGGCTCGTTCCTTTGCCGGGGTTCTGGAGAACTTTCATGGCGTACTTCGGGGGTCTCGAGCAGGCTTCCGAGGCCGTGGTTGCACTGAGCGCGCAGGGCATAATCCCGACGGTGCTCGAAGTGATGGACAGGGTGACGCTCAAATGCGTCGAGGAATACCTGGGCAGACCGTCCCACGATGCAGTAGGGGCGGCTCTGTTCGTAGAGGTGATGGGCGGAGAGGAAGAGGTTGAAGCGGTTTCTCATAGAATCGCCGGAATATTTGAAAACATAAAGAGTTGGCAGTTTGAATTCGCCGAGAATGAGCAGGAGAGGGAAAGCCTCTGGCTGCTGAGGCGCTCCGTGTCGCCTGCGCTGGCCCGGGTGGCGCCCACGAAGATAAACGAGGACGTGTGCGTGCCGAGGAGCAGGCTGCCGGAGCTTATGAGATCGGTCGAAGGTCTAGCGCAGAAGCACCGGCTCAGGATCTACACGTTCGGTCACATAGGAGACGGGAATCTCCACGTGAACTTGATGACGGACGTGAGGGACAGGGACGAGGTGGCGAGGGTGGAGGAGTGCGCAGACGCCCTGTTCGACGTCACGCTGGCCCTGGGCGGCACGATAAGCGGTGAGCACGGAATCGGAATTTCTAAGGCCAAGTATCTCCCGCTGGAGATAGGCCCGACAGGCATGAGGATACTCTCGGGAGTGAAGCGCGCCTTCGACCCCGACGGTCTGCTGAACCCCGGGAAGATCATCCCGCTGATTTGACAGCCGCGTTGAGATTCTGATATTGTCATTGTTCTGTTCGTGTATATTCACCAGCCGGCGTCCTGCCGGCGCCTGGTTCTGTCTGATGTTTTGCCAGTCTTCACAACGAGGGGGATTGTATGGGAAAGACTCTCGCGGAAAAACTCTTGGGTGCGAAGGCCGGTAAGGAGGTCGTGGCCGGAGAGCTTGTCATTGCGAAGGTGGACGTGGCGTTCTTCCAGGACGGCACGGGCCCGCTCGCGGTGAGGCAGCTCCGGAAGATAAACCTCGAGAAAGTGGCGGACCCCAAGCGCTCGATTCTCTTCATCGACCACGCCGCGCCGAGCCCCAGGAGAGAGCTTTCCAACGACCACATGCTGCTGCGGGAATTCGCTTCAAACACCGGAGCCGTGATCTCTGAGATAAACGAGGGAGTCTGCCATCAGAGGGTTCTAGAGTCCTACGCCAAGCCGGGTGACGTCGTCATCGGCGCGGACTCTCACTCCTGCACTGCCGGCGCGCTCTGCGCGTTTGCGACCGGCATGGGCTCGACCGACGTCGCAGTCGGAATGGCCCTCGGCCGCACGTGGTTCAGGGTGCCGCCCACGTTCAGGATCGAGGCGAAGGGGCAGTTCCCCAAGGGCGTCTACTCCAAAGATCTGATTCTTTACCTCATCGGGAAGATTGGAGCAGACGGAGCGACATACAGGGCGCTCGAGTTCGGAGGGCCCGCGATCGAGACGATGCCGATGTGGGAGAGGGCGACGCTCAGCAACATGGCTGTCGAAGCCGGCGCCAAGGCGGGCCTCATCGCATCGGACAAGATGACCCGCGAGTTCCTGAAGCGATACGGCAGGGAGTCGGACTTTAGGGAGATCAGGCCTGACCCGGACGCGAAATACGAGAGAGTGATAGACATCAACGTGAACGAGCTGGAACCGATCGTCTCCTGCCCGCACACGGTGGACAACACGAAATGGGCCCGGGAGCTCAAAGGCACACGGGTGGACCAGGTGTTCATCGGGAGCTGCACCAACGGCAGGTTGGAGGATCTGGAAGTCGCGGCCCGCATACTGAAGGGAAAGAGGAGGCACCCGAAGACCCGCCTCATCGTGATACCTGCTTCCGAGGGCGTGTACCTGGAGGCGCTCAAGGCCGGTCTCGTCGAGACCTTCGTGGCAGCCGGAGCCACCGTGCTGGGTCCCGGCTGCGGGCCCTGCGTGGGCGTGCACGAAGGAGCCTTGGGAGACAAGGAGGTCTGCCTCTCCACGCAGAACAGGAACTTCAAGGGGAGAATGGGAAATCCGGAAGGATTCATCTATCTCGCGTCACCTGCCACGGCGGCTGCTTCGGCATTGAAGGGCGAGATCACCGACCCGAGGGAGGTGCTCTAAATGATTCTCGAGGGAAAAGTCTGGAAATTCGGCAACGACATAAGCACTGACCACATTGCTCCGGGGAGACTCTTCCACCTGCGCTCGAATCTGGAGGAGCTCGCCAAGCACGTCCTGGAGGACGCAGACCCCGAGTTCGCGAAGAAGGTCCAGAAGGGGGACTTCGTGGTCGCCGGGAACAACTTCGGTCTCGGCTCGAGCAGGGAGCACGCCCCCACGATAATCAGGATGGCGGGAGTGAGCGCCGTGCTCGCGAAGTCTTTTGCGCGCATCTTCTTCAGGAACGCCATCAACATCGGACTTCCGGTTCTCGAGTGCGACACCGACAAGATCAACAACGGCGACACGCTGAGCATCGACCTGAGCACCGGCGTCGTGGAAAACAAGAACACCGGAGCGAAGCTCAAGTTCGTGCCTCTGCCTGACGCCATGATCAAGATACTGAACGACGGCGGCCTTCTTGCTCACATAGAGAAGCACGGCGACTTCAAGCTCGACTGAGCCGGCGGCAGGCCATGTTCATAGACAGAGCAAAGATCGAAGTAAGCGCAGGGCGCGGCGGGGACGGATGCGTCAGTTTCAGGCGCGAGAAATACGTTCCCAGGGGTGGACCGGACGGCGGGGACGGCGGAGACGGCGGGAGCGTGATACTTGAGGCCGGCGCGCACATGCGCACACTTCTGGATTTCAGGTACCAGAGCGTGTTCAGGGCGGAGAAGGGCGACCAAGGCAAGGGCAACAACATGGCGGGCCGGGGCGGAGCCGACGTTGTGATTCAGGTGCCCGCCGGCACCGTGGTGAGGGACGCCCGGACTCAGGGGGCGCTGGCCGACCTCGTGGCGCCCGGCGAGAGGGTTCTCGTGGCCGAGGGCGGCAGAGGCGGAAGGGGGAACGCCCGATTTGCTACGCCGACCAACAGGGCGCCGAGAAGACGTGAAGAGGGCCGCGAGGGCGGGTCCAGGGTCATCGAGCTCGAGCTCAAGCTCATCGCGGACGTGGGTATCGTCGGCGTTCCGAACGTCGGGAAGTCCACCTTGCTCTCGAAGATATCCAGGGCGCGTCCGAAGATAGACAGCTACCCGTTCACGACGCTGAGCCCCAACCTGGGACTGGTCCGCGTGGGAGAGGGCAGCGATTTCGTGGCCGCCGACATCCCCGGGCTCATAGAAGGCTCTCACGCCGGCAAGGGGCTCGGTCACGAATTCCTCAGGCACGTCGAAAGAACGAGGATGCTTCTCTTCCTGCTGGACGCTTCACAAGAGCATCCCGGGAGTGACTACAGGCTCCTGGCGAAAGAGATCGAGACGTACGGCAAGGGTCTTGTGGCCAAACCGCGGGTTCTGTGTTTTAATAAGGCAGACCTGCTGGACGGGGAGAGTCTCAGCCGCCTGCCCGGGGAACTGGACGGCATGAAAGTGCTGAGGGTCTCCGCGTTGAGAGGTGAAGGGCTCAAAGAGTTGACTGCCAGTCTCTGGCAGGTTCTTAAGAAACAGGCCGAAGGCCCGGAGAGCGCCGGAGATCAGACCTGAGATTAGACCGAAGCTCGAGACCAGGGAAGCCCAGACCAGCAAGAACGGCGCAGCATAAGGACCGGAGTCGGCAACGACGACAGTAACCAGGCCAGCTTCGAAGGGGAAGCCCGATGGTTGACGAAAGAATCCCACTCAGCAAGACACTCATCGACCTCAGGATCAAGGAACTCGAGCTCGAGGAAAAGGCCCGTGTGATTTCCGAGCTCAAGTCAAAGCAGGACGAGGCCTCGATCAGGGAGCTGGCAGAGAAGCTCGCGGACGACAGCTGGCACCTGCGGGAGCTCGCCGTGCGGGGCCTGAGCGAGATCGGCCGCGCGGTCGAGCATCCGGTGATCGACCTGCTGCCCGGTTCGCTGTGGTTCACGAGGGCTTGCGCTGCTGAGGTCCTGGGAAACATCAGGAGCAGGGCAGGCATTGGAGTGCTCATGGACCTCCTGGAGGACTGCAACGCCACTGTGAAGGACTGTGCTTCCAAGGCCCTCGTCAAGATGTGCGTCAGTGGAGACACGGTCTGGGTCGCGCGGGCCGCAGTCTCCAAGGGAGAGGACGCTGTCAGGAGTATCCAGGCTCTTCTGGAGAAGAGCCGGAGAGAACTTGTGGATGCGTTCCTTTCCATGACCGGGGACAGCGAACTGATGAAGGCTCCTCCCGACAAGGTGGAGAAAATGGCAGAGGAGATATACGAGAAGTCCGAATCGCCGGATCTCGTGTGGGAGGAACTGACCAGTAAAGACAACGAGAAAGCCGGCCCAGCAGGTGGAACTGCAGCCGCGGGAGACTCCGGCATGGAAGAGGGTGGCGGTGAGGCTGGAGAACACAGAGGCGTGTAGGGCCAGGCTTAAGCTGGCTCTTGCCAGAGGTGTGCCCAGAGCCAGGCTGATTGGATTGCTGAAGGCGGCAGGTTCACCTGAAAGACTGTTCTCGGCTGACATGGACGGTCTCGCTCTCAATCTTGCCGCAGAGTCGATGCCGCTTTTCCCGCAGGAGCACCTGAGAGAAATCAGTCAGCAGCTCAGACTGAGCAGGACGATCGA
>Ga0315291_10012882_pt1 | contig 10149 bp, 9 predicted proteins | sample YL17G12_20_MG_FD_203070 | JGI IMG/M metagenome (GOLD analysis project Ga0315291, IMG submission 203070) | Sediment microbial communities from Yellowstone Lake, YNP, Wyoming, USA - YL17G12_20 | ecosystem: Environmental > Aquatic > Freshwater > Lake > Sediment | place: USA: Wyoming | collected...
AAAAAAGAAAATAATCCAGATCACAGAAGGGCATGTTCAGAATGCCTTGAATTACCTTCAGGACAAAAATGCGGAGCTTCATTCTGTGGAAAGAGAGGCAAAGGATGGAGATTTTCTGATTGTCGACTTAGAGGAACTATCTGGAGAAGAGAGTAAAGCTAAAAAGAAAACAGAAAACCAGCAGATCTGGCTGAAAAAAGAAAATCTGTTAACTGAATTTTACCGCGGACTTTCGGGTGCAAGGCCAGGTGAGGAAAAAGAGATCGAGGCGATCTATCCAAAAGAGTATTTTGAGAAAAACCTAGCAGGAAAAATCATCAAGTACAAAGTCAGGATAAAAGAGATCAAGGAGAAAATCCTTCCAGAGATAAATGACGATTTTGCCAAAGGTCTGGGTGAACATAAAAACTTGGACGAGCTGAAGAAAAAAATAAAGGAAGACCTGGAAAAAGAATCGCAGAGGGAGGCGGAAAAAGATTTAGCCAGTCAGGTGATTAAACAGGTGGTGGAGAAAAATGGCTTCGAGGTGCCGGAATCCTTGTTAAATCTTTATCTGGACAATCTGGTTGAGGATTTTAAAAAAAGCTATCCTATGGATCCAAATTCGGATAAAAATGTAGATGAGGCAAAGCTCCGGGAGCAATATAAGGATTTAGGTTTATCCCGCATAAGATGGGAGTTTTTGATGCACGAGATAGCAAAAAATGAGAAGATCGAAGTGACCAAAGAGGATACGGACAAGTGGGTGGAGAATTTCGCCAGAGCCAATTCCCTGGAGTTAAAGCAGGCAAAGGAGTTCATAGCTCAGAAGAAAAAGATCAAGGATATCAAGGAGACGATCTTGGAAGATAAGGTGATAGAGTTCATCATTAAAAACTCCGAGGTCAAAGAGGAAATTGTAAAAGAATCCCTCGAGAAAAAAGAGGAAAAAAAGATCATTACACCCTGAAAGGAATTGTAAAATAAACGAAGGAAATTAGGTCAGCAGGGGTGGGAGCCCCTCCTACGTGAGCAGAAGGTGTGAGGTTTTCGTCCTAGAACGGATCCGTAGGATAGGATGGGCACCTTGCCCGTCAATCATTTAAAAGGAGAGTGTATGACCCTGGTGCCATTCGTTATCGAGCAGACCGGAAGAGGAGAAAGAGCCTATGATATCTTCTCCCGGCTTTTAAAGGACCGGATAATCTTCATCGGCTCACCGATTGACGATAATATCGCCAACTTAGTGATCGCTCAACTGCTTTTCTTAGACGCAGAGGATCCGGACAAGGATATCAATATCTACATAAACTCACCTGGCGGAATTGTCACCTCAGGTCTGGCGATTTACGACACAATGCAGTTTGTCAAGCCGGCAGTTGCCACGACCTGCGTGGGGTTGGCTGCCAGCATAGCCGCGCTTCTTTTAGCCGGCGGCTCAAAAGGTAAAAGGGCTGCTTTACCTCATTCGAGAGTATTGATTCATCAGCCCTGGGGAGGCGTTCAGGGCCAGGTGACCGATATCGAGATCCAGACTAAGGAGATGAGGACTGTCAGGGAGATTCTGAACGATATATTATCCCGGCATACTGGTCAACCCATAGATAAAATAGTCAAGGATACTGACCGCAACTACTTTATGTCTCCGGATGAGGCTAAAGCTTACGGTCTGATAGATGAGGTTTTCCAGAGGAAGACTAAGTAACATTCATTTTTGAGGGATTTGGAGTATAAACCTTTAGGTTTGCTATCTGTTGGTCTCCAGACCAACAGATTCCATCTTCATTGGTGAGGACACCAACGAAGAGCAAAGGATAACGGGGATGAGAACATCCCCTCTGAGCTAAAATCTATCACAGGAAAAAAGGTAAAACTAAAGTTTTACACTCCAGTTTTTTGGGAGACTCAAATTCAGGGGTGAAAAATGTCTAACCGGATTGTGGTGGGGATGCAGTGGGGGGATGAGGGGAAAGGGAAGATCGTAGATTTACTTTCGGAAAAAGCAGATATCATTGCCCGGTACCAGGGTGGGGCTAATGCCGGGCATACTGTGGTTATCGATTCAAAAAAGTTCATACTCCATCTTATCCCTAGTGGTATACTCCACAAGAATAAGATCTGCATAATCGGAAACGGAGTGGCTCTTGATTTGCAGCTTTTCTTTTTAGAATTGGAGGAGTTACAAAGTAAAGGGATAAAGGTTGACCAAAGGATTTTCATCAGCAAAAATGCGCATTTAGTTATGCCTTATCATAAGGATATGGAAAGGATAGAAGAAGGTAAAAGGGGAAATTCCAAGATCGGGACAACTCTTAAGGGGATTGGTCCAGCTTATTTAGATAAAATCGGGAGAAGAGGTCTTCGCCTGATCGACCTTTTCGATGAGAAAGTCTTCCGTTCTAAGATCGAGGAGAATATAAAGGATAAAAGCAGCTGCCTGAACAGTCTTTCGGAAACAGAGCTTTCCTCCTTATGGGAGCATTGTCTGAGTTTTCTTCAGTACAAAAACAGGGTCGCACTTATGATGATTGATACAGCCCCTTTTTTAAATAAGGCGATCAAACAAGGCAGGGATATACTTTTCGAAGGGGCCCAAGGTACGCTTCTGGACATAGATTTCGGAACTTATCCTTATGTGACCTCCTCTAACACCACAGCCGGCGGTGCCTGCACCGGATTAGGCGTTCCACCGACTTCAATCGATGAGGTGATCGGGGTTTCCAAGGCGTACACCACCAGAGTGGGGAATGGACCTTTTCCCACAGAGCTTAAAGACGAGACCGGGAAATACCTCCAGGAAAAAGGAAACGAGTTCGGCGCCACAACCGGCAGGCCCAGAAGATGCGGCTGGCTGGACCTTCTGATTTTGAAATATGCAGTGATGATAAACGGGATTAAAAAAATTGCCCTGACCAAATTGGACGTTTTAGACGAGCTGGATACGATAAAGGTTTGCACCGGGTATAAATACAAAGGGAAGACTTTAAAAGAGTTCTCAAACGAGGTCGAAATTTTGGAGAACTGCACACCCGTATATAAAAGCTTTCCCGGGTGGAAACAAAACACTAACGGGATAAAAGATTACAAAAAACTCCCCCGGAAGACCAAAGACTACCTGAAATTCATACAAGACCAGACCGAAACAAAAATATTCTTAATCTCGACGGGGTGCAAAAGGGAAGAGACGATTTGGGTGTGAGGAAAAGGGTTCATAAATCTATTGTTGCTGCCACAGACCTTAGGGTCTATCACTTGTCTACCTTGATATCAAAGATCTCTGAATGATTTTTAGTTGCCTAAGAATTACTATGTAAAAGTCCAAGATGAGTAATGAGTGGTGCTTGTTAGCAAACCACAACTGCTCATACACCAAGCCTATCGTCTAATAAATATTTATTCGTCTTTTTCAAGATATCGTCGCTCTCTTGCTTGCCGCCACAACATCCCGGCTCGAGCGCAATCGTGACCAGGCCAGCTTTTTTGATGAGGCTGTCTACAAACCCCTTGCCGTTCCAGCCTTGCGTGGTATAATAAGTAGATTCGGTAAAAAACTCCTTTAGGAAAATCTTATCTGGCCAGGCAAAGTTGCATTCGCGCCAACTAACCGTAAAGCAATCAAGGTCAAAGTCTAGTAGGATTTTTCGTAGATTTGTTCCAAAATTGAATCCATTCTTAGGTATTAGCTGCCAATCAAGTATACCCCAGAGGTATTTATAGAGACTACGTTTTGCTAAATCGCTAAGTGCCCCTTGATTCTGCAATTCCACGCTAAAAAGGTCTAGCACTTCGATTCTGTGTGGGTTTCCCAATTGATCGTTGTATACTTTGTCGTCTTCATTATGCAGACTATCTTGAACTCCGAAAATCACTGCATCGTCAATTAGGCCAAGTTCCATACCACCCTTAAGCCAATCGTCATCCAGCGTAGTAAGATTATCCTTACATAGATATATCAACTGGTCTAATGTGATTCCATTTTTCAGAATCGTTTCTATCTCCTCGAGACAGGTCGGAGTCACGGTATCATGATGAGCATCAAATGACACGATCGTACAAGGTTTTGGTAGTTCACCATTCTCTTGGGCAAAGTGAATAATAGGCAATATCCACCTGTGATCTTCATAGAGAAAACATCGATGATCATCAAAAGAAACATCTTTGAAGCCTTTTATCGTTTTTAGCTGATCAAGATTTGCCATATCATAATCCTCTCTAGTTTCTGGTTTGTTGTTCTGGTAAATAGAGAATTTATTGTCTCTTCATTGTAAATCGGGTCATTTTTAAGAGAATACTTCTCTGAAGTCCGCAATATTTTCTTGTAACATCTCTCTTAATTTTTCACTATAATCATTACTTATCATTGATTTATCAACTAATTCTACTATTTTATCTTTCCCTATTTTTTGATATAAAATAAAAATTATTAATGATACCCTCAAGAAGTTAAGAATATCCGGGAATAATTCACTAATTCGTTTTTTATTCTCAAGGGAGATATATGTGCCATGTACAACTTTGTTTCTAAACTTGTATGATTCTTCAATCAAATCTTTTACTTTCTCGGAATTAAAATTTAAATAGCCTAACAACTTTGCAACTCTAACACCTAATTTGAATGCGTTTTCTCCCCTATCCTTTTCAAGGGTAAACAGGGATTCTAATCCCATAACAGCAGTCATCAATTTTCTATCAATATCTATTGTTTCTAGAAGAGCTGAATTATACCTTTCAATGGAAATATACAAAGTTCGATACCCTTTTTCTTCTTTGTTGAAATATAGTTTTTGCTCAATTGCATTTATGAACTTAACGAATCTATCTTCTTCTGAGTGTGTTACAGTATATTTTTTATAAGGTGAATAGGTGGTTTGCCCCCAACCTCTCGCTGAAGCCATAGGCCAAATAATTGTTTTTTTAATAGAGATTGTTTCTTTAGAGAAAACTGAAACCGTTTTAAACATTCTTAGTGCGTTGAAAATCCTTTTTACATGTTCTTGACATTCACTCTCATCCTTAGCGTATAAATCTATCTCCAAGATTGAGGAAGGCAAGCCAACGAATTGAGGTCTTGGTTGATCAAAGAAAATATCTCTCGTATATTCTAGGTCCTTCTGTTGAACTTTTCTAATAAGAATATTATCATTGATTCTTATTGAGTCACTTTCAATAAATAAGGCTTCTAAGTAGTAAACATACTTGTATTCTAAAGGCGATAGTTCTAATTCTGATTTAAATAGTGAAGCATATTCAATTAATGAATCACTGGAAAGAGTATCTTCTAATTTTTCATGTAACAGTCTTTGGATAAATGTTTTTAGCCAAAATGATGATTGTGTGATTTCATTACATCCTTGAGCAATTTTCTGTATATTTGTTTTATAGTGTTTTGACAAATACTGGATAAGTTCGGTAAATTCAGGCATATTGTTAATTTTTTCTTCTATAAAATCGAATATTACCTTTGACCAGTCTGGTTTATAAATAAATTCTGCCGAGCTGGTGCATCTTCCTTGAGTTTCAGATATTTCTAATTCAGTTGGAAAATGCCTCACGAAAACTCTCATTGAAGATATAGGGGTTTTCTCATTAATATATCTGGTAAACATTTCTAGTGATTTTTCCCCAAGTTTTATTAAGTCAGCGACTAGCATTTTATTACTCATAATTTCATCTCCTCTGCATTATGCTTCATCAAAACTCCAACCCTATCCTCAAAACTGCAGGTATGGGCAGCGAGCAGCGAGGGCAAAGGGTTGGTTCCTGCATCAATCTTTTCGAAACCCTATCTTTGGCTTGGTCTTCTCAGAGGGCATCATCAGTTGACGGATTGCTTGAAAAATCGAGCGTATCTCTACGTCATGTTTTTCGATTTTTCTCTCCAGCTGGTCCAATTTTTGTGCCAACTCTTTATGAGTAGAAAGAACCTCTCTCAGTTTGACGAAAACTCGCATAATGGCGATGTTGACTTGAATAGCTTGCTTGCTCCGTAATACACTGGAGAGCATGGCCACTCCTTGCTCGGTAAATGCATAGGGGTTAGCCCGTCGAGCACCGCCCCAGCTTGAAATCACAATTTGTGATTTCAAGTTTCTAAATTCACTATCCGTCAACTGAAACATGAAATCTTCAGGAAACCTCTCTATATTACGCTTTACCGCCTGGATCAAAGCCCTCACCTCGACCCCGTATAATTCCGCAAGGGTAGGGCTCAACATCACTTTATGCCCGCGTATCAAAAAGATTCTCTGCTGGATGAAATCTAAGGGGACAATCACTTTCACGCCATCTCTTGTATGTTTTTTATGTTACCCCAATTCTTTTCAAAAATCAAGCCCTTTTCCTCAAAACTCCAGCCATAATCTGAGAACTGTCCGAGAAACGGAGACTACGTCTGGCGTAGCCACCGTAGGACAGGTGTGAGTAGTGAGTAGCGAGGGGCTATTCATAACTCCTGGCTCTCAACCTTTTTCTGAGATTTCTTTCATCTGTTCTTTTAAGATAGGTAATTCCCCTTTTATGATCTCCCAGACGATTGCCAGACTTATGCCAAAATACTCATGAGCGATCCTGTTTCTGAGTCCAGCTATCGCTTTCCAATCTACATTCTGAAATTTAATTTTTATATCATCCGGTATATATCTGGATGCCTCGCCAATAATCTCGAAATTTCTTACCACCGCGTCTGTTGTTTTCCTATCTTGCTTAAAATCATCCAGGGTCATATCTTTGACATATTCTTCAATCTTTTCAACGGATTCCAGGATGTCTTCCACAAACAGCTTCCACTCTCTTTTAAACATAGGTCAAATCCTCCATTATGTATTTGCGCCGGTTGGGTTTGATCGCCTCAGGCGTTATCAAATCAACCTTGACCCCTAAAATCTCTTCCAAATAATCTGCAAGATGAATGAAAAGAAAGCCAACAGGTCCGCTGAACTCGACCAAAACATCAACATCGCTTTCCTTGGTTTGCTCCCCTCTGGCATATGAGCCAAATATGGCAATGTTTTTTACTTTAAATTTCTGCTCCAATTCTTGTTTGTGTTGTTTTATGATCTTTTTTAATTCTTCAATTTCTCTCATATCTGTTCACCAGATTTAAAGGTTTAATGAGCATGCTATCAAAATCTTTTGAATGCTTTTCATTTTACCCTATTTCTCTTCAGAAATCAAGCCCTTTTCCTCAAAACTCCAGCCCCAATCCGAGAACTGCAGGTGTGAGTAGCGAGTAGCGAGGGGTGAGGGGTTGGTTTGATTGATGTTCTGCGCATCCTGTATCATTTTCGATGTCCTTCAAAACTCCAGCCCCATTCTGAAATAGAACTTATCGATTTTTTTCTCTGCTCTGCCGTAGGCGAATTCTATTGGTCCGATGGGGGTGGAGACTGAGAGGATGGAAAGGATTGAGTTCCTCAGGTTTTTCAGCTTGATCGATTCTAAATTGGGCCAGGTGTTGCCGGAGTCGTATCTCAGGGTGAAATACCATCTTTTGTAGAATTTGTATCTTAAGCCCAGGTTAAGAAGTAAAAGCTTATCCCCTTTTAGCTCCTGGTCATAAAATCCGCCCAAGGTTCCAAACCCGCCAAGGGTGAACTTTTCTGCTAAAGGCAGGTCTCCATCAGATAAAGCGATGGCTATTTTGGGATGGAAATTGAGTCTTGAGCCTAAAGGGAAATATGATTCCAAAGAGGAGAAAAATTTCCTGTAATTTAAGTCCCCTCCAAAGACCTTTCCGGAGAGTTCAGCATAAAGATAATGATATTTTCCTCTATCCGGGAATGGGAACTTGTCTAAATTATCTACTATAGACCTGAAGATCAAGCTGGTGACCTGGTAGTTCTCTTTCAGCCTTGTGCTCTCAAATTCGGCTTTGACCTTCTCTATTCTCCCCTCTAAGGAAGCTTTGCCCAGCCTGGCAATCTGCTCACCGAAGGAGAATAACCCGCCTATTCTTTTCTCCTCAAATGAATCCACCCTTTTATGCTCCGAATAAATCCTTCGCTCCTCTCTTTGCCAGTAGAGGTTGAGCTTATAAGTGAGATAGGTTTTGAAGATCCGGTCTGCTTTGAAATTCAGGCTATAGTTTTCTTTCCGTTTGCCATATTGCAGGTGCGCATAGATCTCATTCCCTATTCCGAATATGTTATTATCCCCGGTCTGGATGAACCCTTCAGTGTAATATTCATCATTGTAATGAGCTCCCCCCTTTAAAAAGGTGAACTTCTTTTCCTGCAGGTCAAGTCTTAAGACCTTCTGCTCCTTTTTTTCATCCTCAGATAAAACCTTCAGGTAGATCGCCTCAAAAAGTCCTGTGCTGTAAAGATTGGAAAGCCCTTTCTGGATCAATCTGGAATTATAAGGCTGGCCTTCTTTCAAAGGCAGGTTGCGGGTCACCATCCAGTTTTTTGTTCTCTTGTTTCCGGAAAGCTCGACTTTAGAGATTATCCCCTCATCTATCTCCACTTTTAGAGTTCCGCTCAGGGAGTCGTAGTCCAGATTCTTAATTTGAGCCAGTGAATAACCTGAATTTTGATAAAGCTCGATGACCTGGTCTAATTTCTCCTGCAGGGTTTTGAAATTAGCAACTTTCTGCTGAGGGAAAGAGATTTTATTTTCTAAATCTTTAGAGGTGAAAAGCCTGTTACCCGAAAACTCGATTTGATTGAAAGGAGGGTTTTCCTTTAGACGATAGGTCAGCAAATAATTCTCACTCCCTCTGGATAGTTCAGCATAAACATCCTTGAAATAACCGGTGGAATAAAGGTTTTTCAAGTCGGACCTGATATCAAACAGTGATACAGTCTCACCTTTTCTCAATTTCAAATTAATCTTCAGCGAAGCAGGCAGAAGATTTTCACTTCCTGCGATTTCGACATCTTTGATCGGGTAAACAGAATCGGCTGAAGGTTTATTAGACTTGGAAAGGAGCAATTCCAGTTGCGGGACTAAACTGTCAGCCACCCTTTCCCCTGTCTTGATAAGCTCAGCAGTTTTTTCAAAACTGGTTGAGGAATAAGGATAAAGGTCAGGTGCGATTACAAAGTCAGCTTTTTTCAACTCCCCCTCTTTTCTCTCCAAAGTCATTATGGAGGTGGTCTGGTTGGCAATATCCAGAGGGTCTTTGATCCGGGATGAGGATAAAAGTTCAGACGAAGTGTTAATTGCAATCACAAAATCTGCTCCCATGTTCCTGGTGACTTCAACCGGAATAGGATCAACCAATCCTCCGTCCACCAAAAGCCTTCCACTCAATTCCACCGGGGTAAAGACCAGGGGGATTGCCATAGTGGCTCTTAAGGCTTCAGAAAGATCTCCTGAAACCAGGATTATCTCCTGACCGGTGGCTAAATCCGTAGTTACTGCCCGGAAAGGTATTTTAAGCTTGTCGAAATTCGAACCAGCTTCGAAATTTGCCTGCATAGTAAGCTGGGTAAAAAGGTTGGTCAGTTTCTGGCCCGTAATCAACCCTATTGGGATGGAAGGTTTAAATCCCTCAAAATATATCTGAAAAAGGTATTTCTCGTTTTCTTCTCTCTGAGAAGGGAGTAAGGAAAGCCTGGGAGGGGCATTGGAGAAAAGGTCCTGCCAGTTGATCTGCAAAGCTAACTTCTCCAGGTCCTGTGCGGAATACCCGCAGGCATAAAGCCCTCCGATTATACCGCCCATGCTGGTCCCGGCAATGAGGTCTACAGGAATTTCCTCCCTTTCCAGGACCTTCAGGACCCCTATCTGGGCTAAGCCCCGTGCTCCGCCCCCGGCTAAAGCCAGCCCTACCTTTCCTTTTGGGCTGGAAAGAGGATAAGGCTGAAAAAGCTCTCCGGTCTTAAGCCCGGCTCTTTCCAGGCGTATAATCGTTTTCCCCTGTTCCGCAGGTGCACTCAACACCAGGAAAAGGATTAAGAAAAGAAAGAGAAAATATTTTTTGAGAAAAGACATTTTTATATCTATTGAGGTTCTTTTTCTTAAGACTGCTACGAGTTAATTTTAATGGTTTGAATGGCAAAAAGCAAGTTTATCTTTTGTCAAATGATGATATGTCATTTTGAGTCCGCAGGCCGTTAAAAGCCTTACGGCTCGTAGAGACGAAGAATCTAACTGTGATGAAGAACTTTCACAGATTCTTCGGTCGTCCCCGTAGGGGACTCCCCCAGAATGACAAAAATAGGCTAA
>Ga0315291_10012883_pt1 | contig 10148 bp, 11 predicted proteins | sample YL17G12_20_MG_FD_203070 | JGI IMG/M metagenome (GOLD analysis project Ga0315291, IMG submission 203070) | Sediment microbial communities from Yellowstone Lake, YNP, Wyoming, USA - YL17G12_20 | ecosystem: Environmental > Aquatic > Freshwater > Lake > Sediment | place: USA: Wyoming | collected...
CAGATAATATTTTTTATCAAGAGTTAGAAACTGATAATGATTTTGTTTTGGTTGATGGCGTACCGAAAAAAGGGCAGGAAATAAAAAAATGGAGCCGTTTAGCTCGCATTTGCCACATTTTGTATAAAGGCAATATTTTACAAAAAAATGGACAATTGAAAGATAAAAATTTAAAAATAGTCAGGTCAATTTATAATAAATTATTTAATTAATTATGAACATTATTATTGTCAGAACAAAAAAGGGGATTAGATATGCGTTAAAGATTCACAATTATCTTGTTAAGCAGGGAATTGATTGCTTTTTGGCAGAAATAAAAGAACTGGGGGGAAAAATCAAAAAATTTAATCTAAAACCAAAAGATACTTTAATCCATGCGCGCTGCGCCGGGACAACTACCAATAAAATTTTAGCCCAATTTGCCAAACGCGGCTTTAAAATTATTAATTCACCGCAAACCCTGGAATTAACCAGTAATAAGTATTTGGCAAATTTGCATGCCCAAAAAAATAAGCTGCCAATTGCTAAAACCTATAAACTTTTAAAAACTGATTTATCGGGGGTGAAGAAATTATTACAAAAGCACAAAATAATAGTTTTAAAACCCATTCACAGTAAAGGGCAAGGAATTTTTTGCCAAAAAGTGGGTCATGGCTGTAAGGAAACAAAATTAAAAAAAATTTTAAATTCTATCCCTGGTCAGGAAATTCAGGTCCAGGAATTTATAGATTATAAAAAGTTAATTAGGATAATTGTTATTGGATATAAGGTTTTAGCCAATGCCAGCACTTATGATATGCCAAGTGCAAACTGGAAATGCAGCGTCTGTCTTAACCCTAAGATAAAAAAGTATCATCTGGTAAATAGGAAATTAAAAAAACTGGCGGAAAAAACAGCCAGGGTCTTTAAAGCTAAAGTGAATTTCATTGATTTTTTTGAGACCAAAAACGGGCAATTTGTACTGAATGAAATTAATACGGCCTGCAGTTTATTTTTACATGAAAAAGTAACAGGCGTGCCGATCCATAAATTTATAGGAGATTTTTTAATAAAAGAGATAAAATGATCTGGAAATTGCGATTAGGCCATGCGCAATTGCAAGTATAAAGGCAATTTTGACCAGATTCTTATGCTGCTCAATCGGTGCACCGCTGCTACCTCTAGTAGCTGCAATAATGAACAAGATTAAAGCAATAATTCCCAGCCAGCCAAAGATTGAGATGCGGAAAATAGGATAATAAACAATTTCGTAAAACATAATTTTGATATTAGAGTAATTCTTGAGGCCACTATGGGAATTGCACCCATGTATAAGGGTTTTGCCCTCCTTCGCTGAAGCTTCGGAGGGCTTTAAATTTATTTTTTACTAAGTCCACCGAAGTAAAATTATACATCTTGAGGCCTGAGTGGGAGTTGCACCCACGTATGAGGGTTTTGCAGACCCTTGCCTTACTACTTGGCTATCAGGCCATTTTACGAAGGTGGGCAGACCCTTGCCTTACTGCTTGGCTAAGTGGCCCAGATACAAGTCTATGAAATTTACATACAATACTGGTTAAATATTTATTGGGTAATTTTACCTTTTAAATAATATAATTCATAAACTTGTATCTGGGCTGGCCGAGATTATAAAAACTTACCCTTGGTAAGTTTTCTTTAGTTTAGCAAATATTAGTAAGATTTTCAAGTTTTGTATTTGGAAAAATCGGGCCTAAAAGTTGCATTTAAAGCCAAATAAAAAGAAAAGACACGAATAATATTCAGGTCACGATCTTCAAGCGCCTGATTTTTTTTAAATAATAATAACATAATGCCAATATCCTGCTGATGCATATAAACCGGCTTAATAACAAAATCATACTTTTTAAGCAAATCATCAGTTAGGCCCAGTTCTTTGAAAAAGAGTTCATTTTCTTGCCCTTGGCTATGCCGAAATTCTTTAGCCCCAGAACGGGCTAAAATTTCCAAGGCATTTTTAACTTCATGATTTTTTTGATTGTCAGTATACATTTTAAACTCTAAAGGTGGGTTAAAATATAAAAAACCTGCTTTGGCGCCAAGCAGGCTGATTAATTGTTTGAAAATGCCAGAAGCTGTTTCATGAATAGGCCGATGCGCTGATTGATCCAGCGAGGCAATGTCTAATTCCAATAAGGCATCAATTTTGCGGTTAATTTGGCCAATATACTGGTAGGCCTCGCACAGTTGCTGAATCTGCGATTCAAATTGTTTCTCTTTTTTCTTAATTAAATAAAAAGTCAGACAAAGCAAAAGACAAGTAAGGACAAAGCTGCTTGTGACATCAAAAATAATACTAGCCAAAGGTTTTTTAAAATAATAAATATCAAAAATGTTGATAATTAAAATCAAAAAAATAACGGCAATAATTAGCGTTATTTTCAAGAAAGTATAGTTTTTGCTTAAAAGTCGGTCAATAAATTTCATGCATTTAATCTCTAAATATTTCAGCTATTAAAAATTTTTTGCCAAATTTCTGAGCTTTAGCTTTGGAGGTCATCCAGATATCCATCCGGCTGTTAAATCGTTCGTGCATACGATCAACAACAGTATAAAATTTTTCCGGATCCAAGGATGGGAATCTAACTTTAGTGCCTATCGGCAGGAAATTGCAGGCAATGACATTTTCTTTATTATGCTGGCATAGATTGTAGCCCGAAGAGGTTATACAGGGGCTGTCATCTGTTTCATCTTCATTGCTGGAATAGGCTGTTACCCAGAGTTCCATGGTTTCAATTTTAGGCTTAGTGCTAAAACTTACTAGCTGTTGAACTTTATTAAAAAAACTTGCAGGGCTAACTTCATAATAAGCCCATGAAGAAATAAGCGGCAAACAAAAAATTGCAATTAAAATTGCAACGAATAAAATATAGGAACTTTTCCCTTTAAAAGTTTTGGATAACAAATATATCTTAAAGCTACTCTGCTTCATGATAAATAAATGAGTACTTTAAGCTCATTTATATTATAGCATAAAAACAAAAAATCGGCTGTTAATAAGTCGAAGTTCGTTAAGATGTTTATATATATTTATATATATAATGCAAGACCCCGTACTCTATGTAGTACGGGGTCGATTTTTTGTATTTTATAGTTTATTGGTAAATTTCCATTTTTAAAGTTTTAATGCCAAATTGCTTGGCTTGTTCGCGTGTCTGCATCCAGATATCAGCGCGATAAGCATATCTAGCATTCATTCTATCTTGAACAGTATAGACAGTATTGGGATCAAAATCAGGGAATCTGACCTTAGTGCCAAATTTTAAGAAATTAGCGGCAATTACATTTTGCTGATTATTGGTACATAAATTATAACCATTTGCTGTAATACAGGGAGTAGAGTCAGTTTGTCCTGGCAAGCTATTATAAGCAGTAACAGGCACGTTTATAGTCCTCATTAATTGGCCTAATTCTGCTTGAAATTGCTCTTGCTTAATTTCTGCCAGAGTATTGGCATCCATAGTTTGAGCCTCAGAAGACAATCTTGGGAAAGCAAATTGCCAGATTAAAGCTAAAATTAGCAAAAATACAATTGATTTTTGCATTAGATTGTGTAAAATTTTAAGAAATTTTAGATTAAATTGTCTAAAAATCATAGTAAAAGGCGGTAAATTTTGAAATAAGATTAGATAGTTTAGCATAATCTTAATAATAGCATAAATTATTGATTTTGTCAATACTAAAAGCCGATCCATAATTTGACCGGCTGGCGCTAATGAAAATGAATTATAGGTATATTTTAACAAAATTGTAGGTTTTTACAAGCTAGGCTGTGGATTAGTAATTTTTAATAAAAAAAGCCGATCTTCTTGGTTTTCAAGACCGGCTTATGTCTCTTGATAGATTGTGATTTCATTCTCAAGAGCTGTTGTAAAATTGGGCAGTGGGCCATTGCCACTTTTTGCCTTTTCAACCTTGATAAGATAAAGAGAGCTGTGGGTAGGCCTAGTGGGATTACCCGGCTTGGCAAAAGAAATTAACTTAATTTCGCCAATTAAGCCCTTGTTTATCCCTTCAATGACAATGACCACTTGACCCGCAGAAAATTTATTTTTTGTGGAGCCGTATTTAACCATGCAAGCAGTGGCTTCTTCAAATGTTCCATATTCAGCCTGGCAGACCGGGCATTTTTTAATTTTTTCATTGTCTTCCGGAATTTTCAATTTTATCACCTCCTTTGATCAGAATATTTAAAATTAGCAAAACATTAATAAAAAGTCAAGATAAAAAAACACCTTAAAAATAAGATGTTTCACGACTGGTACCGCCACGGGGAATCGGACCCCGGTTACCAGGATGAAAACCTGGTGTCCTAACCACTAGACGATGGCGGCGTGGTGATAACAAATAACTAATAACAATAACTATAACTTTGGAATATTTTTTAAATTAAAAATCCCTAAGAAATGGGATTATATAGATATTATAAGGTAAATTTGTAAAAATGTCAATGCTTTAATGCCTATGGATTAGAAAAAAATAGCTGAAAATAAGCCAATGGCGCCTAAGATAAATCCGATTACGGCTCCTTTAGTGGGTATTTGATGAAAAAATATCCAGATTAGAATTGGTTCCACAATTAAAATTGAGGTTATAGAAGCTACGCTGACAATCCAGATATTTTTAAAAACAGAAAATCCTAGCATGTAGCCGGCAATCAAAAGCCCACCAGCTAAAGTGATTATTAAAAACATTTTCCAAAATATGTGCCAGAATGGTTGGGTTGCCAAATTATTGTTCCTCGCCCCAACCATTTCAGCATAAATTGAAAGAGCTTCTCCCAGGAATAGTAAAATTAGAACTAAGATTTTTGAATAAGTTGCGGCCATAAATATTAGTTTTATTTTATTTCTACAATAATTATTTCAAAGAAATCTTCTAGCGCTTTTCTCGACCCCTTCTCTTTTATTATTTTTAAAAATTCAGTTTGCGCTTCCTTGTTGGTTAAATAGATAGATTTAACTATGGTTTCAATTTGGCTGGCTGCTATTTTCATGCCAGAAAGCGTGATTGGGTCAATAATTTTAATATTATCAATTTTTGTTTTTGAAAAATCAATTTGATTCAAATCGCATCCAACTATTTCTGATTCGCTTAAGTCGGCATCTGGGAAGATCGCCTCATAACCAGAGCCCCCGCCAAAATCAGCATTTAGCCATTTGGTTTTTCTAAAATTACCCGCACTGCCAATAAAATTAAAAAGTCCGCCTGAATCCGCAGCTTCTGGTGCTTGGCCTGAATTTTTTAGGCGTTTTCTCCTGGCTGATAAATTTTCTGTAAAGCCAAATTTTGCTCCTTCAGCATTAACACTGGCAAAAATAACTTCTGGCCCTAAGTCTGCAATTACAGTATCTGTAAAATCAGCGTTTTTAATACTGGTACCTTCTTTAAGCGAATCATTATATAATGTTACGCCCCGAAGATCAGAGCCGCGAAAACTTTTTCCTTCAAAATTTAAGCCTGACAAATCAAGATCTGCTAAATTATAATTTTCTAAATTTTCATTTTTCTCAAGTTTTTTAATTACATCTTCTCTGGTTAATTTCTCGGATTTTTTAACTTCTGGTTTGGGTGTTAAGTTATTTCCAAATTTTTCCATAAGATTATTTAATAATTATATTTAACTAGCAAATCGGATATACTGTGTCAAATGTGTTACAATTTTTCTTAATTTTGAGATCGCACAATAATGGTAATATTGTTTTTTAGCAATTTCTCTTGTAATTCCGCACTTAAATCATTAGCTTTTTTCTGTATATTATTTTGACAAACTATAAAGCAAATAACGTATGAATGTTTTAATGAGGCTATTAGTGCTTGGCCAATTGACCTTTGCAAATCACCTGGTAAAGAGCTACTTTTTTCTCCACGTTTTTTTGAATATTTAATTTCAATGTATATCGTTCCTTTTTCTTTTAAGTCAATGAATATATCTCCTGTATTAGAACAACCAAAAACAAGTACATTTTGAAATATTTTTGATGCCGACCATAATCTTTTTTCTGCTTTTGTTTTACCATGAGCATAAACTGTTTTATTTAATTCAGTTCCGTCTTTAATGCCCATTTTTTCTTTAACGAGATTTTTTATATTTTGTAAAATATAATTTTCTAATTCTGCTTCTCTGCTAAAGCCAGAAGGAAATCGCATTAGTTTTAATTCATTTGTTAATTCATCTAACAATTTATTCATAGCAAAATTAATAAAATTTTTTATTTAGCTTGTGAGCAAGATAGGCGTTATTAAGCAGTTTTTGCCTTCTTTTTACGCTCTATTTTTCAATAACTTTTAGTTTTTTAGACCTTGTCAGCTTTTTTAGTTTTGCCTCTGCCTTTGAAGCAGAGGAACGATTACGAAATTTTTTAGAATAGATCAGCTTTACCGGTCTGCGGACCTTCGTATATTTGGCGCCGAGTTTGGAGAAATTATGCTCTTTTAGTCGGCGCGCCAAATCAATGGTAATGCCGGTATACAAGGTTTTATCAGCGCATTTAAGAATATATAGATAGTACATTTTTATTGCTGGATAGTTTTAATTATTGCGGAATCTTCTTTGTCTGCGTCTAGCCCCCTGCCTTTGTGGCCGAAAGGGTCGGCGGTTACCATTACCAAAATTGGAGCCCCTGTGTTTTGGCCACTGTTCAAAACCTTGCTGCATACTCGGCCTGAATTTAGGTTGGCGCGTCGGAGGAAGCTCTGGCACTGGCGAAATCGGTAGGCTTTTTTTTATCAATCGTTCAATATCGCGCAACTCTTTGCGCTGTTCTGGCGTGGCCAGAGAAATAGCATGACCACTGGCGCCGGCTCTAGCTGTGCGTCCAATCCTGTGCACATAATCTTCTGTCTGAGTCGGCATGTCAAAATTGATAACCAGTTCAATGCCAGTTACATCAATACCCCTGGAAGCTATGTCAGTCGCGACTAGGACGCGATATTTACCTGTTTTAAATCCTTGTAATGCATCGCGACGCTGGCTAAGGGAACGGTTAGAATGAATTTCGGCGGTTGCGTGGCCCATATCGCGAATTGCTCTGGTGAGTTTTTTCGCCCCGTGTTTTGTCCTGGTAAAAATAAGTGTGGGGCCTAAATATTGTGCTAAAAGTTTATCTACTAAACGGACTTTGGCATCTTTAGGAATAATAAAAATTTCCTGACTAATGTTTTCAGCCAATGTCCCGGTCGGGGCGACTTCTATTCTGATTGGCAGTTTAAGATAGCTGGTGGCCATTTTCATAATTTCTTGTGGTATTGTGGCGGAAAAAAGCATTGTCTGCCGGTCATGACCTAGTGCTTGAAAAATTTTTTTAATTTGCGGAGCAAAGCCCATGTCCAGCATGCGATCTGCTTCATCAAGCACAACTATTTTGACATTCTTAAGAGTTAGGGTTCTTTGCTGGAGATGATCATTAAGCCGTCCAGGCGTGGCAATTATAATATGGGGCTGGCGTTTAATAGCCTGGATTTGAGCATAAATTGGCGTACCGCCGATAAGCACTGCTGTGCGCAAGCCAGATTTTGTGCCTACTTTGCGCAAGGCCTCATCAACCTGAACTGCTAGTTCGCGCGTAGGCAAAACCACCAGTCCTTGGCCTTTGACCTGATTTAAGCGTTGGATCATGGGAATGCCAAAAGCCAAGGTTTTGCCAGTGCCAGTTTGCGCAACGCCAACTAGATCCTTGCCTTGCAAAGCAATGGGGATTGCCTGGCGTTGGATAGGAGTGGGAGTTTTATAATTTAATCTGGCCAGTATTTCCATAAGAGTAGGCGCAATGCCTAAGCCAGAAAAATTTTGGCTGGCAGATTTTGAATTTTGGTTCATAAGATATTTTTTTAGTGAGCGAAGCGAACTTACGACATTAATAAGTTTTTAAATTTTTTTATTTATATTTTAAAATAATATTTTCTATTAAATCAATAATAAATTCGGTTGTTTTGTGTTCGCTAATAGTAACAGTTGAAGGATGAGCTGCAGTATTTCTCGTCCCTAGTTTTTCTATTAAAATTTTACGGACATCATTTGTTATAATTTTGCTAGATCTCATTACTTCAATTAATTTCTCCTCTTTTATATCGCAAAAATCATCATATTTACCAACACTCGCCCTTTTTTTATTTAAGGTATTTTGTGATAGAGCTAAATTAAATGCTGTTAATTTATGGGGATCGTTAAAAATGTATCTCTGTAAATGGTCGATTGTTAAAATCCATACCATGATAATTGAAGCTCTAAAAGAACCATTAGTAAAACAATTAACCGCTTCATCCAAAAAAGATAATTCACTTTTTTCAGTTACGAGAGTTGTTAATTCAGTTAACTGTTTTGAAACTTTAATTTTAGTTGGTTCACTCTTCATCTGTTCCTTTATATAATCCGAGGTGCCTCTTTCGAGAGAATACCCTTTTTTTTCTTTGATATATTTCCCCTTTTTTTTCTTTGATTCTTTAGATAAATAATCAGCAATACCTCTATAGCTTCTTATTTTTAGTGTCTGAAAGCAAATTTCTATATCTTTGGCCGTAAAAATTTCTTTGTTTATTTCATTAGAAATAAAATAAGCAAGATAATCAGTTTGTAACCGACTGTCCGATTCTAAAAAGTTATCAAAATAACTAATAAAGTTTTCTAATTGTTCCTTTTTCATTATTTTGTTTTAATTGCCGGTAGATCGTGTTCAACAAAATTTTCGCCGACTATTGTTACAGTAATATTATTTAGATCGGTTGTTAAGAGATATTTCTTATGAAAAGCTGTATCAATTAAGCTCTGTTTTAAAGCCTTAGGAACTTTGATGTTGACTAATTTATAACATGTATAGATGTGGTTCAAGGTTATTTTTGTAATTTTTTGCTCCTTTTGTAGGAAATATACAAATACAGCATTATTTTCGTACTTAGTTTTAGGTCTTTTTTCAGAAAAGAATTTTTTAAGTCCAGTGGCATCAATGCCCTCCGTAGTCATAAAATTTTCTGAACGGGCGGTTTTCTTAAGTGAATTACTCCTTGGTTTTGAACTCTTTTTTTCTTGGCCGCCAATTAAAGGAGGCAACTGTTTATTTTCTAAAGAAAGACTTTCATATCTTGCATTAATCTTTTCTTTAAAGTCATTGTAGATTTGTGTTACAAAGCTTTCTTCTCCTTCAATGTCAATAATACCATTTTGGAGGTCAATTTTGAGTTTTGTCATAGTTTTTTTATTAATAATAAATAATGATACCATAAGTTATGGTATCATATACGAAAGAATGTGTCAAGAAATGTTTTTTATAGTATATTTTTTTGGCTAATATTAGGTAATAATATATATGTTCAATTCTTGCTTAATTCTTTTGATTAAAATTAAGAAATTGATTTTATATAAAATATGCTAATAATGAATTTAATTGCTTTTAGCGTGATTTGGTATGCTTTTATTAGCTAACCTTTCTAATCAGCCAATCCACAAGCCCATAGCAAACGACAAGTTCACTCAATCTCTCGCTAATTATTAAATCAATTTTTTCTTCCTCGTCAGTTTTATAATTTTTTAAATTGTCTAACGGGGTGTGAACAATATAATAAAATCTATCAAATTGATCCATGCTTGAAATAACAGTTCTCCAATCATTAAATTGCGTCAAGCCGGATCTGCTTTTAATTTGGACGGCGATTTTTTCATTAGTAATAGGTGAAAAAAGAGCAAGGTCAATATCGGGTAAATTACCTCCAGCATAATCTACTCTTTGCCAACCTGCTTGTCTAAAGATTAAATCTACTAAGAGCTCAAAGTCTTTTGGTTTTAATTTAAAAATTAATTTTTCAACACTTTGTTTTAAATTTTTAGTATCTTCCTCGCATTTAATAATATCAGTTAACAATTCGCCATTAATTTTGTTTATTATGTAATCCTTATCAGACACATTACAAATGGTTCCTTGAAAAAATTGCAAAGCACTAATATCGCCCCTTATCCGATCTTCACTTAAGAAATTATTTTTAATATCTTTATCAGACCACCCATTGATCGTCTCTCGAGTTTTTGTTCCATCGCTATTAAGAGTTATTTTATTTAAAGAAAAACACCACCACATTTTATTGCCAAAAAATGTTATCCACAAAACATCATCGCCATCCTCATAAAACTTTTTTATTTG
>Ga0315291_10012886_pt1 | contig 10148 bp, 3 predicted proteins | sample YL17G12_20_MG_FD_203070 | JGI IMG/M metagenome (GOLD analysis project Ga0315291, IMG submission 203070) | Sediment microbial communities from Yellowstone Lake, YNP, Wyoming, USA - YL17G12_20 | ecosystem: Environmental > Aquatic > Freshwater > Lake > Sediment | place: USA: Wyoming | collected...
CTCGTCTTCGCTCCCAACAGCGACGATCTGGCTGCCGCCACACAGTTCCTCGTCCAGGGAGCCCTCCAGCAGTGGCTGGGCGATCTGATTCAGGTGAATGCCGTGCAAGTCACCGCCCAGGATTCGACCCTGGAAGTGACTGTGCAATATATCGTCCGTCGCAGCCAGAACAGCCAGACGGCAATATTCGCAAGAAGCGTATAGGTTCACGAAAAGGGTTTCCTTATGCCCACCCAATTTTTCTGTAAAAACGAGCTCCGCCGCGCTGTAGTGCGTGACGCCCGCGATGGCGAAGGGTACCCCATCCGCAATGGTATCGATTACCTGGAGATCGCCTCGCCGGACCAGAAAACGCTGGTGGTGCATTTTATCCATCCCCTGCCCGGAGAACCTGGCGGTTTTCCGGCTTCTCCGGCGCTCAACCGTCACAACCTGGTTATCTCAGGGGGTGTGCGGGTGAAGGATATCCACGTTGAGGACCCGGTAACCGCCAGCGATCATGAGCTGACCCTGCACGTCAACCAGGCAGGCGATTTTTCATCCTACCGCTTGCGGTTGGTTGCCTCCCCCCATCGTTCTACCCCGCCGGCAGATTTCGATCCGCAGCTTGCCGAGGTTGAGTTTACCTTCAAAATTGACTGTCCTTCTGACTTCGACTGCCAACCTGAGGAAGCCTGCCCGCCTGAGGCTTTACCCATCGGAACGCTTCGTTCCGCGCCGCCACTCGACTACCTGGCCAAAGATTATGCTTCTTTCCGCCGCCTTATGCTCGACCGTCTGGCGGTGATCATGCCGGATTGGCAGGAGCGTAATGCCGCGGATGTGGGCATCGCCATCATCGAAACCCTCGCTTATGCTGCCGACCAGCTTAGTTACTACCAGGATGCAGCTGCCACCGAAGCGTACCTGGGCACGGCGCGCAAGCGCGTTTCCGTGCATCGCCATGCTCGTTTGCTGGATTATCGCATGCACGATGGCGTTAATGCCCGCGTGTGGGTGCAAATCCGTGTCAACCAGGATGCCGTTGACGTGCCAGCCGAAACCCCTTTGTTCACTCGCATTGCGGGTTTAGAAAAACGGCTGCAGCCTGGCTCTGCGGCCTACATACAGGCGTTGAGCCAAAGGCCGGAAGTGTTCGAGACGCTTCACGCTGCCTGCCTGTATCCGGCTAATAATGATATTCAGTTTTATACCTGGGGCAACGCCGATTGCTGCCTGCCCAAAGGCGCCACGCGGGCTTCTTTGCGGGGGAATTACCCTTATCTGGCTGCCGGCGATGTACTTATCTTCGAAGAAGTGCGCGGCCCGCAAAGCGGCCTGGAGGCGGATGCCGATCCCAATCAGCGCCAGGCTGCACGGCTCACCAAAGTCACCTTCACTCAGGACCCGCTGGGTGGGCAGTTCCTCGAGAGTCCGACGAATGACCCGCTGGATGTCACCGAGATTGAATGGCGGGTGGAAGACGCGCTTGTCTTCCCATTGTGCCTCTCTTCCCGCAGTGGGACGCAGTATTTCGCCGATATCAGCATGGCGCGTGGCAATATCCTCCTGGCTGACCACGGGCTCACCTATCAAAACCGCCCGCTCGATCCGGATACAGTTCCATTGCAGGGTCGTTATCGCCCGCAGTTGGAGCGTACCAATATAACCCAGCGCGTGGCCTACGATCACAAGAAAGTTATCCAACGCCCGGCGTGCAACGCCATGCTGCAAGACCCGCGCCAGGCTCTGCCGGCGGTCAAACTCACCGCTGGCCCTGAGACCTGGCTGCCGCGGCGAGACCTGCTGGACAGTGATCGCTTTGCACCGGAGTTCGTTGCTGAGGTGGAAGCGGACGGCCGGGTGACTTTGCGTTTCGGCGATAACCTCAACGGGCGCAAGCCGGCCGGTGGTATCCAGCTCAAGTCCAGGTACCGTGTGGGCAGCGGACCGCAGGGAAACATAGGCGCCGACGCACTGGACCATATCGTCACTGCCGATACCCGCATCACCGGCGTGCGCAACCCTCTTCCAGTCCAGGGCGGGACCGATCCCGAGCGTGCTGAGGCAGTGCGCCTGTATGCCCCCCAGGCTTTTCGCACTCAGGAACGCGCCGTCACGGCTGAAGATTATGCCTCGATGGCCCAACGCCATCCGGATGTACAAAAAGCTGTAGCCACCATGCGTTGGACGGGTTCATGGCAGACGGTGTTCATTTCTGTAGATCCCAAAGGCGGACGCCCGGTGAACGATAACTTCGAGACCGAACTGCGCGCCTTCCTGGAAAAATACCGCATGGCCGGGCAGGACCTGGAAATCGACGCTCCCCACTACACCCCCCTGGATATCGCTTTGACAGTATGTTTGAAACCGGGGTACACCAAATCCGCTGTCAAGCAGGCTTTGCTGGAAATCTTTAGCAATGCCAGGTTCCAGGATGGGCGGCGCGGACGCCCGCAAAGCGGGCTTACCGGGGGGACGCCCACAAAGCGGGCTTACCGGGGGTTCTTCCATCCCGATAATCTCACCTTCGGGCAAACGATTTATCTGAGCCAGTTGATCGCCGAGGCGATGAAGGTGCCCGGCGTGGAGTGGGTGGACACCCTGCGTTTTCAACGTTGGGGGCAGCCGCCACGCGGAGAGCTGGCCGATGGGCGGATCACCTTCGGGCGGCTGGAAATTCCCCAGTTGGATAATGATCTGAATGCCCCGGAGAATGGCAAGATTGAATTAATTATGGAAGGTGGATTGTGACCGATTCAGAAACCTCCCAACCCCTGGAACCATGCGGATGCTGTGGTGCGGACGCCCCAAGTACGGGCTTACCGGCGGACGCCCCAAGTACGGGCTTACCGGCGGACGCCCGCAAAGCGGGCTTACCGACGGATCAACCTGTGCCGGGGCATGTCAATCGCCCTGGACTGCCGGCCATTGCTTATCGTATCGGTACACACGGCAGCTTCATGCGCCGTATGCTGTCGCGCTTGCCGCAGGAGAAAATCGTTGACGGTCTCCTGGCTGGCTCGCGCCCGCTAAACGCATTGACCACGCGCTCCACGGAAGATCCAGCCATTGCGTTGCTGGATGCCTGGGCCAGCGTCGCGGATATACTCACCTTTTATCAGGAACGGATTGCCAACGAAGGCTACCTGCGCACCGCCGCCGAACGCCGCTCCGTGCTCGAGCTGGCGCGCGCCATCGGTTACGAGCTCAAGCCGGGTGTTGCAGCCAGTACCTACTTGACTTTCACCATTGAAGACGCCCCCGGCGCGCCAGGAATAGCCACCATCGACAAGGGCGTGCGTGTGCTCAGTATCCCAACCCAGGATCAGAAACCGCAAACTTTCGAAACGGTAGAAAAAATTGAGGCGCGCCTCGAGTGGAATGCCCTCCGTCCGCGCCAGACCCAGCCTCAGGACCTGACCCTCGGGGCAGAGAAACTGTACCTCAAAGGCATCTCTACCGGCCTGCAGCCGGGAGACGCCCTCTTGCTGGTAGGCGATGAACGCGAGCGTTTCCCGGGCAGTGAGCGGTGGGATTTCCGTATTGTGAAAACTGTTACAACCAACCTGGAAAAAGGCCAGACCCTGGTTACCTGGCTGCCCGGGCTGGGCGAGAGGCGCTCGCCCAGCGAGCGTTCTTCGCTGCCGGCTGAGAACCCGCGGGTCTACACCTTCCGCTTGCGGGCTGCTCTCTTTGGTCATAGCGCCGCTGACTGGGATCATCTGCATGAGGATATTAAAAAACTATATGCCAGCCAGCCGTATCCGCCCGAGTGGCCTGGCTTCGAGATCCAGGATCGCCATATCGACCTGGATGCCTCTTATCCCAAAGTTCTCAAGGGGAGCTGGGTGGCGTTGGTCAAGCCAGGTTATGTCGATTTGTATAAAGCCAACGCGGATGCACTTCATCCGACGGTCACTTTCACTACCCGGACAGGGTTTGGCCTGGTATCGAAAATCACCCGCATCGAACCGGATGCCTACGAGCACTTGGGCTGGTTCGGGCTGCGCAATACCACCGTATATGCGCAAAGCGAAGAGTTGGCTGTAGATGAAGAACCCTTAGCGTTTCCACTAACCCAGACCAGTACCGAGAAAGATATCCCGCTGGCTGGCTTTGTCCCGGGCTTGACGAAGCGGGTAGAGAGCACCCGAGGGCGCACCTTGATCTTCAGCGGTAAGCGCATGCGCGCCCGCCTGGCGGTGAATGCGCCGCCCCTCACGCTGACATCGCCGGATGGGTTGCGCACGGTCCCCGTACCGCCTGGAGAAAGCTTGCTGGTAACCGCCGTGCCAGTTCCCGTTACCGGCGGAATCCGCTGGTTCTTGCAGGACCGCGACGGTTTTGCCGGCTCAGCGGTCGTCAGCGGTGACCGACTCGTCCTGGAAGCTGCTCTCAAGGAGGATGCCCTGGTCAGTGAAGTGGCAGTCCTCCATTCTGTCGCTGAAACGCGGGAGCGAACCACGCTGACGCTCGAAGATCCGCTGAAAAATTACTTCGACCGCACCACCGTGACGATCTATGCCAATGTAGCCCTGGCCACCCACGGTGAAACCGCGGTGGAGGTGCTGGGCAGCGGAGACGGCTCGCGTTCTAACCAGCGGTTCACGCTCAAGAAACCACCGCTCACTTATGTTTCGGCTGCAACTGCCAGCGGCGTGGAAAATACGTTGCAGGTTCGTATTAACGGTGTGCTTTGGTATGAAGAGTCCACATTGTTTGGCCTGGAGGTGCGCAGCACAGCCTACATCGTCCGTATTGAGGATGATGGGCGTACCAGCCTGACCTTTGGTGATGGGAAAAGCGGTTCACGCCTGCCCACGGGAATGGAAAATGTGGTCGCCACCTATCGCAGCGGGATTGGGCTGGCTGGTGAGGTGGGAACTGGAAGCCTGAGCCTGCTGCAAACCCGTCCGCTCGGGGTGCGCTCGGTGACCAACCCGTTGCCTGCCAGCGGTGCAGCCGATCCCGAAAGCCGCGATCAGGCGCGCACCAATGCGCCCATCACTGTTCTGACCCTCGACCGCATCGTTTCCTTGCGTGACTTCGAGGATTTTGCGCGTGCCTTTGCGGGCATCGGCAAGACCCAGGCGGTGGCGCTCTGGAACGGAGAGGTTAATGTTGTGCACATCTCAGCAGCCACAGTCAACGGCGACCCGGTGGACAGCAATCCCAAGCTGCTGGCAAACCTGGTGAGCGCCATCCATTCTGCCCGTGATCCCAGTGTGCCCATGGTGGTGCAGGGCTTTCACCTGGAGCGCTTCAAGGTTGAGGCCAAGCTGCTGGTGGACAGCCGCTACATCTTCGAGGATGTCAAAGCAAGCGTGGAAGCCATGCTCAAGGATACTTTCTCGTTCGAAAAGCGCGCGTTTGGCCAGCCGGTGACCAGCGCCGAAATCGTTACCGCCATCCAGCAGGTGGAGGGCATCATTGCCGCTGACCTGGATAAGCTTTACCGGGAAGATCAGGGTCGTTCGTTGCATTCGGTCCTGACCGCCGCTGCCGCCAGCCGCGTGGGAAAAGTCTATTCCCCCGCTGAGCTGCTGGTGGCGCACCCGGTAGGAATTACGCTGGAGAAGATGTTATGACCGATCGCCTCTATAACTTGCTCCCCGCCATTTTCCGGATCCGGGATGCGGCAGGTACAGATCACCTGACGGGTGATCGGTACCTGCCTAATCAACCCCTGCGGGCCTTGTTGGGTGTGATGGAGAGAGAGCTGCAGGCCCTGGAAGCGAATATCGACGGTCTGTATGATGATTGGTTTATCGAGACTGCCGCCGAGTGGGTGGTTCCTTACCTGGGCGATTTACTCGGTGTGCGCGGGTTACATGCCGGTTCGCCAGACACTTTTAGTTTGCGGGCTTATGTAGCCAACACGCTGGCTTACCGCCGCCGCAAGGGTACTGCCACCATGTTAGAACAGCTGGCCCGCGATGTGACCGGCTGGGAGGCGCGGACTGTAGAATTCTTTGATCTGCTCAGCACCACGCAGTATCTCAATCACACCCGGCTCTACAATTTCCGCACACCCGATCTGCGCAAAGCCGATACTCTGGAATTATTAGAAACGCCATTCGACACAGCTGCCCATACGGCGGATGTGCGGTCGATCTCGGTTGGGCGTGGGAAATATAACATACCCAATATGGGTATCTTCCTCTGGCGCCTGGAGGCCTACGAGGTTCCCTTTAGCGATGCTCGTCTGATAGCTCCCGGTTTTTACACCTTCAATCCACTTGGTTACGATCAACCGCTCTTCAATTCGCCCCGCACCGAAGGCGAGATCACGCACCTGGCGGAGGAGATCAACGTTCCTGGGAGGCTGCGCCGCCGCCCGCTGTATGCTGAGCTGGAAGGCTGGCGCCAGTCCCTGACTCGCGGCGATGTATTCAATCCTGTGTATTTCGACCCCGATGCCGCGGTACTCCAGGTATTCGTGGATAACAACCCGGTAAGCCCGTATTTGGGGCGTCCGCAGGATCCGGTTCCCGCCGAGCAAATTTTGATCTGCGATTTGAGCACCTGGCGCAACTCCCCGCCTAGCAAGGATTACCCGCGATTGGACGGAACGCTGCAGACCCGCTCTATCACGCTGGCAGTCGATCCTGTCCTGGGGCGGCTGGCCTTCCCTTCAGGCGTCACACCCGCCCGGGTGCAGGTCAGTTACTCCTACGGGTTCAACGGAGATGTGGGGGGCGGGCCGTATAATCGCACGGACTCCCTGACCGATGCGCTGACGGGTGGTTTATACCCGCCGGGTGATTTATACCCGCAAGCTCCCATTGGATGGTCTTCATCTGCCACGTGGCAGGTCGGTGTGAGCAAGAATATCCCTCCGGTGCCGGGGCAAATCTTCGTCACGCTGGCAGACGCTGTCCAGCAGTGGAACAGCCAGCCTGCAGGCACGGTGGGCGTTATCACCGTGATGGACAGCAGCACCTACCCCGAAAACCTGGTTGGCAGCGATACGATTGTTATCCCCAAGGGCAGCCAGTTGTTGATCATCGCCGCGGATTGGCCGGCCTTTGAAGATCCAACGAGTGGTTTTTACTCGCCCTTGCCAGGTGTCACCCTCCGCCGTGTGGGTGATCTTGTCCCCGATGGCGTGCGCCCGCACATCCAGGGGAATATCTCGGTGCGCGGTACTGCCTCAGTCAACGATCCCAACCCGGGCGGGCTGGTGCTCGATGGGCTGCTTATCGAGGGCCGCTTGAGGGTGCTGGCAGGCAACCTGGGTGGACTGCAGGTCAATCACTGTACGCTTGTCCCCGATCCCACGGGTGGTTTATACCCGCCTTTTCCGGCCAAACAGGTAGGGCTGGGAGTCACCACGCAAAATGCCCAGCTGGCTATCAGCCTGAGGCGTACCATTTGCGGGCCTATCATGCTGCCCGAGTCGGTGCCATCCCTTTCCATCGCGGCGAGCATCATCAACAAAGCAGGAGTGAGTGCGGATAAAGACCATCCGTTAGCGGATAAAGACCATCCGTTAGCGGATAAAGACCATCCGTTAGCGGATAAAGACCATCCGTTAGCGGATAAAGACCATCCGTTAGCGGATAAAGACCATCCGTTAGCGGATAAAGACCATCCGTTAGCCATTGATGCAGGGGGAGCAAACCTGGTGATTCGTGAAAGCACCGTGTTAGGCGCTGTAAATGTGCGCAGTCTGGAAGCCAGCAACAGTATTTTCACCGCCAGGGTGATGGTTGAGCGGCGCCAGGCCGGAGCGGGCGCCAACTATCCGTGTGTGCGTTATTCATTCACTACCTCCAATTCAAAAACGCCGCGCCGCTACCGCTGCCAGCCGGACATTGCGCTGGAGCAGGAAGCCCAGGCGCTGGGCAAAAAATCCATCGCGGACCTGACTTCTGCACAGCGTGAGCGCGTGCTCAGCCGGGTGAAGCCCGGTTTTCACTCGACCTATTATGGCGACCCGGATTATGCTCAGTTAAGCCGGGGTACCGACCCAGGAATCCTGACCGGCGCAGAGGACGGCGCCGAGATGGGTGTGTGGTTTTATTTACAACAGTCCCAACGCGAGGCTAACCTGCGGACTTGCCTGGAAGAATACCTGCGATTTGGCCTGGAAGCCGGAATCTTTTTTGTTACATAAGGAGTTTCACTATGAAGGGCGACTTTACCCGAATGACTTTCAACCCTCAAAAGCATTTCAGCCGCGTGCTGATGCAGCAGGGTCGCGTTCAGCTTGATGCTGACTGGAACGAACAGGCTGAGATCACCACCCACCGCGTGGAAACCGAAAGCGTGGATGCGATCGGAGCGTGTGGCGCACCGATCCACGCGCCTGCTTTCGGCGTGATTCCTTCCCCCACCACGCTGCCTGCTGAGGAACAACAGCGCCTGACCGACCTGGGCTGGCTGCCGTTAACGGCAGGTGATTTCATCTTGAGTGCCGGTCGCTTCTATGTGGATGGCATCCTGGTCGAGAATGAGCACCCTGTGCCCTATACCAGGCAGTCCGATCTGCCCGGCCTGGCGCCGCTGACCGCCGGGTCATACCTGGCTTATCTTGACGTGTGGTCGCGTCACCTGACCGCCCTCGAAGTGCCCGAGATTCGGGAAGTCGCCCTGGGCGGCCCGGATACGGCTACGCGTGCTCACACTGTGTGGCAGGTAAGGGTGATGCCGGTCGAGGGAGATAGCCACTGCCTGACCTCGCTGACAGATTGGGATGCTTTGTTGGCAGGCACCACTGGCAAGCTGAGCGCCCGTACTCATCCCGATGCTGCCAGCAAAGACCCGTGTATCGTACCGCCCACTGCCGGGTTCCGTGGGCTGCAAAACCAGCTCTACCGCGTGGAAATACATGCGGGAGGCGGGTTGAACGGCGCCACGTTCAAATGGTCGCGCGATAATGGCTCGCTCGTTTTTGCTATCGAGGAGTTTGTTGCCGGGCACCTCGAGCAGGTGCGGGTGCGCTCGCTGGGCCATGACCAGGAACTGGGCCTGCGTAAAGGAGATTGGGTGGAGGTGCTGGATGATGATAGCGAGCTTAGCTGCACGCCCGGCACGATGGCACAGATCAACGATATTGATGAAGATGATGCGGAACATTCCGTTCCGACGCTTACCCTGAGTGCCAATATCTCCGGGTACGGGTTATCCCGCCATGCCAAGGTACGCCGCTGGGATGGCGAGGTACAAACGGTGCGGCGGCCAGCAGGCAACGAGCATTTCATCCCACTCGAAAACGGCGTGGAAGTCAAGTTCGAGACCGGCACGTACCATACCGGCGATTACTGGTTGATCCCGGCGCGAACCATACCCCCGGCTTTGACCCAGACCGGCGGCATTGAGTGGCCTGTGGATGGAGCGGGGGAGGCCGTGCCTCTGTCTCCGGAAGGCATCCAGCACCATTACTGCCGTCTGGCGGTGATTAACTTCAATGGAACCACATTCACCGTCGAGGATTGCCGCCCGTTTTTCCCGCCTGCCACTGAGCTGATCGAGCTGTTTTATTTGGGCGGCGACGGGCAGGTTGCTTTCCCGGGGAAACAGCTGCCCATGCCCCTGGAAGCGGGGGTTAGCCTGGGGCAGTGGCCTGTGGAAGGGGCGCGCGTGCGTTTTCGCATCCTGCGAGGCAGCGGCACCCTTACTGGCGGCGGCGTATCGGGGAATGATATTGTGGTCGAAACACAGGCGACGGGTGTTGCCAGCGTGGCGTGGCAATTAGATCAAGCCACTCCGCACCAGCAAGTGCAGGCCTCGCTGCAAGATGTTGCGGCTGCAGACCTGCATCTGCCGATCCACTACAATGCCAGCCTGGGCTTCGAGCTGTATCCTGTCGGCGGCGACCGGCAGGAGGCCTTATCGGGAGAGGCGCTCCCGAAGCCGCTCGAAGTCCGCTTGACCGATGGGCACTGGCCAGTGACAGAGAGTATAATTATCTTCAAGCTGGAAGAACCGGGCGATGGGTTGTTGACCGCTTCGGATGGCAGAACCAGCAATCATTCACTCGATGTCCTCACGGATGGAAATGGCCTGGCCTTTGTCTCATGGACGCTCGGAGAACAAAACAGCCAGCGGGTTGCAGCTTTCTGGAAGGAAATGCCGGACCAGGAGGTGCACTTCAATGCAAACCTTGATACAGGTCAGGGCCAACCTCAAGAACCAGCCATCCATATCGTGGATGTGGTGCT
>Ga0315291_10012888_pt1 | contig 10145 bp, 5 predicted proteins | sample YL17G12_20_MG_FD_203070 | JGI IMG/M metagenome (GOLD analysis project Ga0315291, IMG submission 203070) | Sediment microbial communities from Yellowstone Lake, YNP, Wyoming, USA - YL17G12_20 | ecosystem: Environmental > Aquatic > Freshwater > Lake > Sediment | place: USA: Wyoming | collected...
GCCGATCTTTCTGAAATAATCTTGGCGCGTCTGGTTTTGGTCAAAGCTGCTGAAGCTTTCTTCTAGCTCACCGGTGCATAACGACATCAGGGTTTGAGCGAAAAGCCTGTCTGCTCTGACGCTATTGGCTTGAGAAACCAGTTCAGCAGCCTTGGAGAAGAGGTAATCTCCAGCCAAGGTCGCTATGCCCCAGCCCCAGATGCTGGCTGCAGTTGGTTTGCCACGCCGCCTCTTGGAAAGGTCTATAGTGTCATCATGCACCAGTGAGGCTGTATGCAAAAGTTCAATGCCTGTAGCTACAGGGATCAGCGAGTCAATGCTGCATTTGCTGTTAATGTTTCCCGATAGCAGGGTTAAAGCTGGTCGTACCCGTTTGCCACCACTGTTTACTATATAGTCCAGGAGCTCTGCCAGCCACGAATACTCCACATCGGCTATAGCCTTGATTTCTGCTTCAACCCTCAGGAGTTCTGGGTCAACTGGTTCAAATATCGAGTTCTTCAAGGGAACACTCCCACTGCATTTTTTCTCTTTTAGCCAGCTTTAACCGACCTGCGTCGCAAACCACCAACCAGACTGTATATCACCGGAATGACTACCAAAGTCAATATTGTTGAACTGAATAACCCGCCGATGACAACTACCGCCAGTTCGGCAGCAAGGAGAGTGCCTGAGCCCACTCCTAAAGCAAGTGGCACCATGGCAAAAATCGTAGTCAGGGCTGTCATCAGAATCGGGCGTAGCCTGGTCTGCCCGCCTTGTAGCAAGGCATCATAGGTGCTCATACCACTATTACGCAGTTGCTCCACCAGGGCGATAAGCACGATAGCATTGGTGAGGACAATGCCCACCAACATCAACATGCCCATCATCGCTGAAACACCCACTGTATGGCCGCCGATAAGCAGCCCCAATAAAGCGCCGATGGATGCCAGAGGCAAGCTCACCATTATAATCAGCGGGTTGATTATCGAGCGCATCATAAGTGCCACCACGAGGAAAGCGATTATTATGGCAGCGATTATGGCGATACCCATGCGAGAGAAGGTACTTGCCATCTCTTCCGCCACACCAGCTATCTTTACCTCCACACCTGGATGAGAAGGTAGAGCATTGATTTTCTCTTGAACTGCCCGGTTAACCGCGCCTACATTCTTTTCGGTTATCGCGCCCCGGATACTGGCCGAGAGTGCCATGTCAGTGCGGCTGATGTGAGTTGGCATTTGCAGTAGCGTGACATTGCCGACCTCACCTAGGGCTACAGATTGGGGCCAGCCGATTCTCAGCGCGTTGGCCACTGTTGTTTCATTGCCTAAACCGTTCTCTACCCCCTTAATGAAGATCGGGTAACTTTCATTACCTATGTTCGCTATTTTGTTAGGCAAAGTGTTGCCCATCATTAAAAGATAGAATTCAAGCTGCAATTGCTGCTGTTGGTCAGAGGACAGTCCCAAAGCTGCCATTTTGACTGGGTCTGGTGTAATATACAGTCTTTGTACCGTTGTAGTGATATCGCCTTCGACATTGGCCAGTCCATTTACCCCCTGAAGCTGGTCGAGAAGCTGGTTGGTAGTATCAGCAAGGGCTTCTTGATTTTCACCCTGATCACCCTGAATGGATATTTCTAAGCCGGATGTAGGGGGCCCCATTCCGTGACTAGCAGACGATGCGGAGACAGCTATGCCTTCACCACCTGCTATTTCCTTAATAGCAAGGCGCAAAGCCTCAGCCTCCTTGTCCATATCTGCCCCGGGGTCAAGGTAAACATTGATCGTAGCAGTGTTGTCGCCGCCTCCACTAGCAGTACTCATAGCGCCCATTAGAGAGGTTGCCGAGGCGCCGATAGTTGTGTCGTAGTTCTTAATCTGCTTATTTACTTTAAGCAATGCTTCAACCTGGGCCGCTCTGGCACTGGTAACGCTTATATCGGTCCCGGCTGGCATCTGTATTTCGACTGTCAGCACCTTCTCACTCATGCCTGACATGAAGGATGTACCGATAACTGGGAGCAGGCCCAGGCTACCTACAAATAGCACTTCAGCGATTATCAAAGTAAAGGCGCGGTGTCCCAGCGCCCATTTGAGTGCCGGCGTATAGAGCTTCACGTACCAGGACTCACCAACCTTAACCCTGGCCTTTCCGCTCACTAAGAAGTTGGATAAAGCCGGCACCACCATCAGCGCCACCAGCAGCGAGGCAAGCATGGCGAAGGTTACGGTCAGAGCAAATGGTATAAATAGCTGACCCACGATGCCGCCGACAAACATCAGGGGCAGGAAGATAGCCACCGTCGCCAGAGTAGCCGACGTAATCGGGCTTGCTACCTCTTTAGAGCCGCCAATAGCAGCTTCCCTGAAGCCCTCGCCTCGCTGGAGACGACGGTATATGACCTCTACCATAACAATGCTATCATCGATTAAACGCCCCACCGCGATGGACAGGGCACTTAAGGTCAGAACGTTAATGGTTATGTCAAACGCGCGCATAACCAAAAAACCAATTAACAGGCTCAACGGGATAGATATGGCGGTGACCAATGAGGCACGAACTGCCATAAGGAAGAGAAAGACTATGACGATTGCCAGAACGCCACCAATCAGCGCTTTGTCTCTCAGCTCATTTATGCTGCCCTCAATGAAATCAGACTGGTCAAACACAGGAGCCAGTTCTACCCCGCTCCCGAGCCTACCCTGTATTTCATCGGCTTTAGCCACCACCGCATTTGCCACATCGACAGTATTGGCCTCTTCCTGCTTCATCACCGTTATAGTTACACTGGGCTTTCCGTTGGTGCGTGTGACTGCTGTCCCCGGCGCCGGCCCCTTGCTAACCTGCGCTATCTTACTGAGCACAACATCATCGGTTTCCATCGGTGTATTCTCGATCTCGCTCAGCGAGTTGTATTCGGATGTAAGGTGACTTACTATCTGAAACATGGAGATGCCAAACTGGTTCATCTTCCCAGGGTCAGGAGCGATTACGACTTGCTCTTTCTCTCCTCCTACAATTTCCACCGGAACTTGAACGCCCTTGATCCCCTCCAGTGCAGGCTTGACCTTGGTATCAGCAATCTCCTTTAGCTGCTCGGGGGTGAGGTCGCCACTGAGGCTAAGCATCACCAATGGCATCACGTCGCTCATCTTGATAGGGATGATTTGGGGGGTGACCCCAGAAGGGAGGTCTCGTTCACCGATGCCCTGACTGATGGTTCTAGTTACCTCATCCATTTTTGTACCATATTCGAATTCACAGATGACGACAGAAACGCCATATGCCGTGGTTGAGGACGACGTTGAGTATAGATGCTTTAGTCCTTTCCCCTCCCACTGCGTCGAGATAACCTCCTCAATAGGTATAGTAACTGTATTCACAACTTCGTCTGGGGTGGCTTGGGGGTAGACTGTGACTACTGTTGTGTAGGGAAACTCGATGTTCGGCATAAGCTCCCTCTTGAGGCCAAGTATGGCCCATATCGATGCCCCGGCCAGCATGGCCACTATAATGAAGGTAACCCACCGATTTTTCAGAGCCAACTGTGTGAAATGCCACATACCAACTCCCTTTATCTCACTAGTTTTATCATTACGAATTTGAACCGCCTCGCCCCAAAAGGGCGCTCTCGTCTTCGATCATTTTGTCATCCAATTTAGCAAACAAGTGCTCGGGGGAAGGCAGCTTTTGTCCCGCTGGCGGGACAGCAAACGACCAACCTGCATCTTCGATCCTTCCTGTATATCCCAGCAGGTGGTGTAGCTTCTCGGAGCTGAAAGGCAGGAAGGGATAGAACACTGTCTTGAGGCACGAAATCACTCCTAAAGCAGTAACCAGAGCAGTGGCTGCAGCATTCTTATTCTCTTTGATGGTCTTCCACGGAGCCTTGTTGTCAAGATAGCGGTTAGCCTCCTGAGCCAGCGCCATTATCTCCCTTATTGATTCCCTGAAATGGCAATCGTAAAGCAGCTTGTCTACTGTGTCAAAGGTGGTCTTAGCTTTGTTTAGAAGTGCGTTGGATTCGGGATCACGCTCAGACGTTGCTGGAATAGAACCACCGAAGTTGCGATAGGTGAGGCTCAACACACGTTGGACCAGATTGCCGTAGGTAGCCACTAATTCGTCGTTGTTGCGGCGAACATACTCGCGCCAGGAGAAATCTGCGTCAGATGTCTCCGGCATATTCGCCGACATCAAATAGCGCAACGGGTCTGCAGGGTACCTCTCGAGATAATCGGGTATCCAAACCGCCCAATTGCGGCTTGTGGAGAGTTTCTTCCCGTCCAGGGTAAGGAACTCGTTGGCAGGGACATTATATGGTAAATTGAGGTCACCATACCCCATCAACATCGCTGGCCAGATGATTGTGTGAAAAACTATATTATCTTTGCCTATGAAGTAATAGCTCTTGGTATCACCTCTCCAAAAGCTACTCCATTTATCACTATTTCCTGTGGATTCAGACCACTCCTTGGAAGCAGAGAGATAGCCAATTACTGCCTCGAACCAGACATAAATGCGTTTTTGGTCAAATCCTGGCAATGGGATGGGCACGCCCCATTCTATATCGCGGGTGATAGCACGGTCCCTCAGTCCATCAGTCAAGTAGCGCTGGGTAAAATTTAATACATTCGGTCTCCAGTGGCTCCGCCCCTGTACCCACGATTTCAGTTGCTCAGAGAAAGCAGAGAGGCGCAGAAAAAAGTGCTCTGAGTCCTTGATTTCAGGCGGGGTCTTGCAAATGCTGCAGCGTAATTCAATCAAATCTACAGGGTTCAATGGCTTGCCACAATCATCACATTGGTCACCACGTGCTTTGGGGCTCTTGCAATTAGGACAAGTCCCCTCGACATAACGGTCAGGTAGGAAACGACGGCAGTTGTGGCAGTAAGGCAACGGCATCTTAGCCTTATAAATATAGCCCTTGTCGAGTAGCTTGAGAAAGAAATCTTGAGCCACCCTAGCGTGATTTTCAGTTCCAGTGGTGGTAAACAGGTCAAAAGATATCCCCAGCTTCTTCCAGGAGTCCAGGAACCCCTGATGATAGCGAGAGACCACTTCCTGTGGAGTTTTGCCTTCAGCCTCTGCCCGGATAGTGACCGGAGTGCCATGTTGGTCAGAACCCGATACCATCAGCACCTCGTTCCCTTTGATGCGATGATAACGGGCAAATATATCGGCAGGCAAATATGCGCCAGCGATATGCCCCAAGTGTAAATGCCCATTTGCGTAGGGCCAGGCTACTCCTATAAATATACGTTCAGCCATAAATAACCAATTAAAGGATATTTTAACACAAGCTCGGTAAAATGACCAAAATCTAGGGCAACTCAAGCCACGCTTTGTAGAGCGTTTTCTTAGGTAAGTTTGTAGCCTCTGCAAGCTTGGATATAGCTTCTTTAGCTTTGCATCCTTCACAGCGAAGCTTATTAAGCTCCTCTTTAATAAAGTAATCTACTAATTCTTTGTCGGCTCTCTTTCTACCCTTTCCTGCGATTACCAAAGTAAATTCGCCCCTTGGCAGCGAAAAATGAGCTAGTGCCTGGCTTATGGTTCCCCTGAAGACCTCCTCATATACTTTTGTTAGCTCCCGACACACAGCAATCAATCTATCGCCCAGAATCTCATTTATATCAGCCAGAGAGTCACGCAACCTGTGAGGAGCCTCAAAGGCGACAATAGTTCGAGGCTCAGAGGCAATTGACTCCAACAAACGCTTTCTCTCGTTAGTCTTTCTGGGAAGGAACCCCAGGAAGGTAAATTGGTCAGCAGGCAAACCAGCTACGGCGAGAGCTGTGGGTAGCGCCGACGGACCCGGTATGGCGATGACAGAGACACCTCTCTCTATCGCTGCCAGCACCAACTCGTAGCCTGGGTCGCTGATGCCTGGCATGCCTGCCTCGGAGACCAAAGCAATATCATCCTGTTTGAGGCGTTCCAGAAGGTGAGACAGCTTTGATTTCTTGTTGTGCTCGTGGTAGCTTGTCAGTGGCGTCTTTACGTTGTAAGCAGTAAGCAGGAGACGCGTTTTGCGGGTATCCTCAGCAGCAATAAGCTTCACCTCTCCCAGAACACGAATCGCTCGTAGAGATATATCCTCAAGATTCCCTATAGGCGTAGCAACAAGATAAAGCTTTGACATGGAGGGGATTATATCCCATGGCTTATTGGCTGTCTATCCTCGAACAGGTAACACTCGCGCGACACAGCGCTAACTTGACTTATATAGGCACATACTATATTCTTTTTGAAATATTAGAAACAGGTGAGAAATGGAACGCCCCCAGTATAAGAAGTTGAGACAAACCTACGGCTTCGATGATGTTGCACTAGTCCCCGGCGATATTACTATAAACCCCGACCAAACAGATATAAGTTTCTCCATAGATAAGTTAACCTTCTCGATCCCAATCGTCGCCTCTGCAATGGACGGTGTGGTAGACAGTAGCTTCGCAGTAGCTTTGGGGAAACTGGGCGGTCTAGCGGTTCTCAACCTTGAGGGGGTGCAGACCCGCTATTCTGAGCCCGATAGCGTTTTAGAGAAAATTGCTAATGCCCAGCCTCAAGAGGTCACTGCGCTCTTGCAAAAGATTTATACGGAGCCTATAAAAGAAAACCTTGCCGGTGAGAGGATACGAGCAATCAAGAAAGCTGGTGTTAGTTGTGCTGTTTCGCTAACCCCCGCTAACACTAAGAGGATGTCGCCGATTGTTGTTGAGGCGGGAGCGGATATCCTGGTGGTCCAATCGACTGTTACTACAGCCAGACATGTATCAAAGAGCTATCGCGGTCTGATTTTCTCGGAACTGGTAAAGCAATTGCCTATACCTGTCGTCGTAGGTAACTGCGTTAGCTATAGCGCTTGCAGAAAACTGATGGAGACGGGTATACATGGCGTTCTTGTGGGAGTTGGGCCAGGAGCAGCTTGTACTACCAGAGAGGTGTTGGGGGTGGGTGTACCACAGGTGACAGCGACCATGGATTGTGCTGCCGCTAGAGAAGATTACTTCAAAGCATCAGGACGGTATGTTCCTATCATAACCGACGGTGGCATGCGCAACGGGGGCGATATCTGCAAGGCTTTCGCCTGCGGCGCAGACGCAGTAATGCTGGGCTCAATATTTGCTCAAACCAAAGAAGCCCCGGGAAGAGGCAATCACTGGGGGATGGCGACCCCGCACGAAGCTTTGCCTAGAGGAACTCGGGTCAGGGTTGGGATAAGAAGCACCCTGGAGAAAATTCTTCTGGGACCAACCTCGGTCACAGATGGCACAGAGAACCTTGTGGGCGCACTGCGTACCGCTATGGGGGTCTGCGGAGCACGCAATATCAAGGAAATGCATCAAACGGAAGTGGTAATTGCTCCATCAATTAAGACTGAGGGCAAGTTTTTCCAGATGATGCAGGCATCATATAAATAAGCTGAATGTTTTCTTCCGTGGCACGGATTCGGAGCCGTTGGTTGCAAGCCGTTGGTTGCAACTTGACTGGCAGCCTATAGCATGGTAAATTATCAGACGTGTCATTCGAATTATCGAACATGTGAGGGGATGGGTTAAAAGCTCATCCCCTTTTTTTGCCTGTGGATACTCAGCACAACTGAACAAAATCCAAGTACTCTGTTGTGCTTTATACATATTTAAGAAAAGGAGGTTAACAAGGAATGGGTCTGATTTGGCTTGTTCCGGCAGCCGGCGTGTTTGCGCTAGTATTCGCTATCCTACTGATACGTGACATACTACGCCGCGACACAGGCGGCCCGGAAATGGAAAAAATCGGCGACATGATTCTGGAAGGCGCTCTTGCCTTCTTGAGACGTCAGTACACCACCATCGGCATCATTGCTGTATTTACAGCATTGATTGTGGGAGCCTTGGTCGGTTTGCTGAGAGGCGAGGAAGGCATACCCGGCATGACACAATGGGGTATAGCCTGGCACACTGGCGTGGCTTTTCTCGTTGGAGCCTTCTGTTCCGCAGTTTCAGGCTACATAGGCATGTTCATCTCAGTGAAGTCCAATGTACGCTGCGCTGCCGCAGCCAGGAAGAGTCTCAATGAGGCTATCACTGTAGCCCTGAGAGGTGGGGCTGTTTCCGGCTTCCTCATTGTGGCTCTGAGCCTGATTGGCGTAGCAATTATGTACTATGCCTACGGTGGACAGAACAATCCTGATATCGCGCCTCACCTTATCGTAGGCTTCGGCTTCGGCGCTAGCTTCGTAGCCCTCTTTGCTCAGCTCGGCGGCGGTATTTATACCAAAGCAGCAGATATGGGCGCTGACCTTGTGGGCAAGGTTGAGGCTGGTATTCCAGAGGACGACCCCAGGAATGCCGCCGTCATCGCCGACCTGGTAGGCGATAATGTGGGCGACTGCGCAGGCCGTGGCGCAGACTTGTTCGAGTCCACTGCTGCCGAGAACATCGGTGCCATGATCCTGGGCATAGTCATCTACCTTATTACCAACAACCCGGTTTGGGTACTGTTCCCGCTGGTTGTCCGTTCCTTCGGTATCTTCGCCAGCATGATAGGAGTGATGTGTGTGCGGGCCAAGGAAAAAGAGAACCCGATGAATGCCCTTAACAGGGGTTATTTCGTCGCTATTGCTCTTTCCCTGGTTGGCATGGTAGTAACAGTTCTAGTCATGCTGGGTACGGACTACGCCTGGCTTATCGGCGCTGGTGGGATAGGCATCCTGACCAGCGTAGTGGTGGTTTTCGTAACCCAGTACTACACCGAGTCCAGATACCGACCGGTAAAAGACATCGCGAATGCTTCCAAAACAGGGCCTGCCACGAATATCGTCGCAGGCGTTGCAGTAGGCTTTGAGACCACTCTGGCTACCGCCTTTGCCATCGGCATCGCCCTTCTCCTCTCCTACTGGATGGGTTCAAAGACAGGGCTTGAGGGCGGCGCAGTATTCGGCACCGCAGTGGCGACTATGGGCATGCTTATGACCTGCCCCTTCATCCTGACCATGGATACCTTCGGTCCTATCACAGATAATGCCAACGGTATCATCGAGATGGCAGGAGTGGGCGGAGAAGCACGACATATCACCGACCGCCTGGACGCTGTGGGCAATACCACCAAAGCCCTGACCAAAGGCTTTGCCATGATTTCAGCAGGTCTGGCTGCCTTCCTGCTTTTCCAGGCTTATCTGCAAAGAGTGGCAATGCTCAGAGGGGTGGATGTTTTTGATGTAGTTAATCTTGCTCGGGTAGAGGTCTTCGTAGGAGCCCTGGCTGCTGTGATGGTGGTCTTCCTGTTCAGCTCCATGGCTATCAAAGCCGTAGGCAAGACCGCTGGCCTGATTATTGAAGAGGTGAGACGTCAGTTCCGCGCCGACCCTGGTATCATGGCTGGAACATCGAGACCAGATTACGCTAGGGCTGTTGACATAACTGCCAGGGCTGGTTTGAAGCAAATGATAGCTCCAGGCTTGTTAGCAGTGCTGTCGCCGGTAGTACTGGGCGTGGTATTTAATGCCATACCTGGCTACGATGCTGCCATGGCAGTGGGCGCGTTTCTCATGGCAGGCACCATTGCCGGCATCATGATGGCAAGCTTCATGAATAACGGTGGCGGTGCCTGGGACAATGCCAAGAAGCTTATCGAGAGCGGAGAGTTCAAGGATGAGCAAGGCAACGTGATTGGAAAGAAGACATTGACTCATGCTGCTGCCGTGGTTGGCGATACCGTGGGCGATCCATTAAAGGATACTGCAGGCCCATCGTTACACGTATTGGTGAAGCTGTTGAGCACGATTACCCTGGTGCTCTGCCCGCTGTTCATTTAAAGATTTCGGTTAGGCTTAGAAGTGGAACCTCTTTCCTCACCTGAGAAAGAGGTTCCACTTCTTTTCGGCACCTATGGTGGTCTCGGGACCATGTCCTGGGTAGACTATGGTTGAATCTGGGAGCACCAGGAGCTTGGTGATTATACTCTCCATGAGTTTGCCATAATCGCCACCTGGCATATCGGTCCTGCCTACCCCGAGGTTGAACAGGGTGTCTCCGGAGAAGACCACCCCATGACCCAGAAGCGATATGCCCCCGAGAGAATGTCCCGGCGTATGGAGCACCTCGAACTTCAGGTCACCTATCCCAATCACATCGCCACCTTCGAGCAATCTATCCGGCTTGGGAGGAGCCCTT
>Ga0315291_10012890_pt1 | contig 10144 bp, 27 predicted proteins | sample YL17G12_20_MG_FD_203070 | JGI IMG/M metagenome (GOLD analysis project Ga0315291, IMG submission 203070) | Sediment microbial communities from Yellowstone Lake, YNP, Wyoming, USA - YL17G12_20 | ecosystem: Environmental > Aquatic > Freshwater > Lake > Sediment | place: USA: Wyoming | collected...
AGGGGTACACTTGGATACCGACGCCATGATGCGTAGCTCAAGCTGGTTGTAGTCAGCACACCAGACAAGGTAGCCAGGCGGTGCCCGGAAGAGGTCGCGCAAGGGCAGCGGGATGTTCTGCGCGTTCGGGTCCTCGGAGGACAGGCGCCCCGACTCGACAACGGTTTGGTTGTACTTGGGCTGGATGACATCAATGATAGTATCATCGCCTATCGTTTTCATCACAGCGCCCTCAGAGAAAGGCCTGAGGTAGGTGCTGTAGGTCTTAGCGACCTTGCGCTCTGCGAGCATCACGTCAAGGATAGTCTGCGTATCAGGGCAGGTAACCAACTGCTTGAGTTGGAGCAGCACCAGCCGGTCGTTCGATGCGTCCCCACCGTCTGTACTCTTGAGGCGGGGTAGGCCCAACGCCCCTTGCAGAAGCGCAGAGACATGGAACCGCGAGTTTGGATTGAACGTAACGAGCCGGGAAACCTTGCCCTTGTCGTCGCAGTCCGGGCAAACCAGTATGTCAGCCAGCTTGCGGCCGTGCTTCTTACACGTAACCACCTCGCCCTCACCCCAGCCCGCATCCCAGGCGAGCTTGTTTAGGGCTTGGCGCAGCCGACTCAGCACCGTCTCGAACTCAGCCCTGCGCTTCTCCAACGCAGCCGTGTCTATGGGCAGGCCGAGTAGCTCCATCTCAGCGAGCAGGATGACGTTCGGAAGCTCTAGCTGGCGGTACAGTTTGTCCAGCCCAATGTCCACCAGTTTGTCCAGCAGGAAACGCTCAATCTGGATACAAAGATAGGCGTCCCCGCAACAATATCGCCCGATAATGTCCAGCGGAATGTCCCACACATTGTCCACTCCACCGGACGCGAGCATGTCCCCAAAGCTCGGCTGGTGGATGCCGAGGTACTCATGGGCCAGCCACTTCAATCCCTTGGGTAGGGGACGGCCCATCCGGTCCACCGAAGCGAGGCAGTACGCCGCTATCATACCATCGCCAACGAGCGTTGCCTGGTCGATGGGGAAGCCCGCCCGCTTGAGTACCTTGTAGTCATACTTCGCATTGTGAGCAACGTACTTGAGCCCCAGCATCTTACCGGCGAGAATCTCTAGGGCAGCGGTGCCAGGAAGCATCGCATCTGTGATAGGCAGGTAGTAGTTGTGCTCACGGTCGAATGAGATGCCGATGCCAACGAGTGCAGCCTTACGGTCGTCCTCGGACGTAGCCTCCGTGTCCAACCCGACGACCCCACTCCAATCCTGAGCAGCAAACTCGGCGAGGACCAGAGCGTTGTCCACTACCTTGTACGTGTAGGGCGCAGCCTCGTATCCCTCAGCGCCTACGGACTGGAACCCCTGGAGGTCGTCCTCTAGGACAACCGAGAAGTCATGAGGTGGTTCCTTGAGCCGCCGCCGTGCCGGTAGCTCAGTGTCACCAGGGAGTATCTTCACCTGGATATATGCCGGAGCGCCGCGCCAGAACTCAATTCCCTCTGGGCCGGTGTAGACGAGGTGCGGAGTTCCTTCTTGCCTCATCCGTTTCAATGCACCGAGCCGACGCTCCGGCGGTAGGAGGTAGCCAGATAGACCATACGCTTTGACCAGCGTATGCGCGTTGACAGGGGCAGCGGTTAATCCCGCAAGGTCAATCAATATCATATAGGCACCGTGGCATGTTCACAAAACTGGCAGAAGTTCCAGCTTGTTGGCACACCATACCGAGGACATGTCTGATTGAAACACGCCCGTCCTCGGTCCTTGTTTCCGAGCGTAATGGCTAGTTCCTCCGGTGCGTCGCCCTCCTCGAAGGCCATGATGCAGGAGGCACAGGCGATGCCTGCTACACAATGCTTAGGGCGGGTGTGGATAAGATAAGGCTCAGCCTCTTGGCCGCTCTCGCAGTGGTGGCAGACAACGGCATCCTGTTCCTCGTTAAGCAGTGGGTCAATCACGGCAATCTATCCTTCTGCGCTAGTAGGTGCAGCACTTCCAACTCTCCAACCATTGCGCCGTACCCCCGCTGAGCTAGTAGTTCCTCACACACGATGAGCCTGTTGCTGAGCAACTGCCGCTTCCGTAGCAGCCAGGCCGTACTCTTGCCCTTGTACTCGTACCGGACATCGCACCGTATCTGTGCCGGACTGCGCCTGTCGCCCCACTTCTTCATCACCGGCATAGATGTTGCACTCCTAGGATGGTACAGGCTAGGGCCACCTCGATACCAATGACAAGTAGGATGCCCAGGACGACACGGATAGTGGTCCTCATTTGTTCTCTACATACCTTGCACGTAGTTCAGCAACAATCTCTTGGAGCAACACATTGGTCTCTTGCATGTGTTGAACCAAGTCCTGCATGGTTTGTTGACTATAGGAGTGTTGCCTAACCAAGTTTTCTAGGGAGTTCTGAGTGGCATACAAGGCGCGTATCAGTTGCTCGTCCAACTAGACCTCCTTCACTAACTGAGCGGCCCGTTGCAGGCTCGCCACCATCAACCCATACGCGCCAGGGTCAGTGCCCCGAGCTACATAGGCGGGGTGCAAGCAGCCAACGATGATGTACCGTTCACCAGCAATAACGACGGCGCGAGCCGTTTGTTGCATCTCCATCGCCTTGAACCCAGGAAACCAGGTCTGACCGGCTAGGGCACCCATCGTAACTATGACCTTGGGTTTACAAATCCCCAGGGCTTTTGGCAACCAGAGTTCACAGCATGTGACAATAGCGTCGGGGTACGCCTTGAGCTTGTTGTCTGGTGGTCGGCAATGCACCGCGTTGTCGATAGCCGGCGCCAGGCCGAGTTCGTCGAGGGCTCGGTGCAGCACCCGACCAGCCGGTGCGTGGGGGCGGAAGGGCAGGCCGTCTAGGTCCTCGTGATAGCCTGGTGCCTCACCCAGGAGGAGGAGGTCGTTCGGGACCGGACCCTCCATCTGTACGATGCTGTGCCGGTGGAGCCGCGCACCCGCACCACTACAGATTGAGCACGGGTGCCCCTCCTTGTCCATGATGGGACAGGCGACAGTTAGGGTTCCGAGTCTACAGGCTTGACAGTTTGGAATCATACCTTCACTTCCATTATATCATATTTTGTGATAAGATAGATGTATGGATGCCAACACGTCCCTCGTACCCGCCAACAACAAACCCCTCCGTCGCCGAGACCCGCGCGGGCTCCGGCTCAACCAAAAGAAAGCGTTGGTGGCCCTCAGTCAGCAAGCCGACTGGAAAACCGCCGCTGCTGCTGCCGGTGTCGAGGTCGATACCCTGCAAGAGTGGCTCGCCAGCGACGTTGCATTCCAGACGCAGTACGACAGCCTCCTGTCCGGCTTCTTCACTGAGATTCAGGGCCGGATGACTGCCCTCCTCCCCCGCGTGGGCGAGGTCATGCAGGAGGGGCTTGACGCCAACGCTCCAACTGAGGTCGAGGGCATCTGCCCCCACTGTGAGCAGCCCTTCAAGACAACGGTTCAGGTGCCCGCCTGGGCAGTGCGCCTCCGTGTCGTAGAGGACATCCTCAAGCACAAGGGCCTGCTCAGTCAGAAGGTCGAGGTCTCCGGCTCGATAGAGCATCAGCACATCACCCTCAGCGCCGAGGATGCTATCCTCCTCCAACTGTACCGGCGCAAGGGACCGGACTTCGTACCGCCTGGGTTCATAGATGAACTGCGCGCGCGAGGCCACGTCATCGAGGGCGAGTTCACTGAGTTACCGCCTCCTCCTTAACCTCTCCGGTCAACGGGTCGGTGCAGCGCACGATGGTCGCCTTGACTCTGGTGTGGGCAGCGACTAGCTCCTCGGGCACCTCCTCCTCGATGACCTCAATCTCACACGCCGGAGGCGGACCAAGCTCGTCGAGTACAACGACAACGATGTCGGGGAACAACGGCCGTACATGCACCGGCAGTAGCCGGAGCGTGATGTCAACGATGGTATCGACCGACCCAGGCTTGCCGTAGACTGGCGTGAACCGGCGTCCCACCTTCTCCATCACAACGAGCGGCGAGTTGGCAAGGTGCGTTGTAATCGCAGCCGCCAGGTCCGCCGGTACATCTGCCGCTTTGCAGTCGAAGTGCAGCCGGACAGTCTTCTCGTATCGTGAGTCCTGGACGTGCCACAGGTGCAGTTGCTCCGCTCCTTCGGCACCCGCAAGGACGCGCTCCATCAGGTCAGCCACCCGCGTTAAGCGGCAGTAGGATTCCCACGCCAACCGGCGTCCCTCTCGCAGTGTAAGTTTCAAGTTCATATCTAACTCCTTAATTGCTAAGGCAAAATCCAGTGGGGGAGCAGTACCTTATACTATTCCTCCGGCCAGCATCCCAGGACAATAATCCCAGCCGCGAGTGCTACGTAGCCCAAGACTACCAGCCCTCGAATGTAGCCGAAGAACTGAGGATTACCCAAGACATTAGCGGCCATGACCAGGGCGAGTCCGGCTACTACGGCGCTGCCCCACTTCATTCCTCCGGCTCCTGGTGTGAATGCTTCTCGTGCCTCGGGTTCAACTCCTTCGGCCAACCGGCCATACCATCCGGTGGCTTCGGGTTCCCCTCGGGCGGCTTCTCTTGCCCACAGTAGAGGCAGTACCAGCGGTCTACGTCCCACACCATGCGGGCGCCACACTTGGGGCAGAACTCTTCGGTCCGCTCGTATGGGTTATGACTCACTGCGTAACCCCCTTGTCGCGTCGCCACTCGCGCTCCTTGTAGGCGTCCTCTAGCTTACGGATCTCCTCGGCACTAGCCCGCCCCTTGTTGGACTCAAGGTGCTTGATGGTGTTGGCGAGGTGCCGGTCAGTCATCCGGCAGAAGTTCCAGACGACGTTGCGTTGGTCAGTCCACTCGCCGCAGTATCCGGCGCAAGACTTAGCGTGTTGCATCTGTGCCCTTTCGGTCCAACAGTAATCCGTCGAGGTCTACGATTGCCTCGTCGATGAGCTTCTTCGCCTGCTGAGCATAGAGCTTCGCGTTCTCTATGTCGTCGCTGGATGGGGGGTTAAGCAGAAATAGATTTCCACCATGAACCCAAGACTCAACACGCCAAAGGTTAGTTCGTATCTCAGGTAGTTTCTTGATGCCCATGTCCACCCTTCCTGCCATACAACCTACGCAGGTACTCCGTATACGCTCGCTTCGGATGCTTAAGGCACCGAGGGCAGAGGACGACATCCTCATACGACGTAAGTACACCGGCAGCGTAGCACTTGGTACAACCGGCGCAGCGCGTGCTAGTCCCGACAGTGGCAGCGTCCATAGTCCTCATCCGGCTCGGTGGGTATGGCGCCGCTCGCCTCGCATATAGACTGTCCGCACTCAATCGAGGCGAGGATACAGTCTAGGATGAGGTCATCAGCGCTGGTGCCGTCGCCTCTCTTCTCACGTATCTTGTCGTACACGTCCTCTAGGTCTTGCCAGATGTCTTGCCAGTCCTGTTGCTCCATTATACCTCCTCGTACTGAACGAATGCGTCTAGGTGGGCAGCTTCGACCAGCCGCCACGATGGAATCAGGCGCGACGCCTTGCCGCCAAGTCCGTACTCCATGCCCTCCGGCAGCAGCACTCGGCGCTGCTCCTTGCCCATCTCGACATTCTTGATAGCGTATAGACACGCACGAGCCATCCTTGCAGGTAGTGGCGGGTAGCAGTTGGATTGCAGGTGAGCCTGAATCGCCACCTCTAGGGAGCAGAGCCCCTCGCCTACGCACTCAGCGTACCCTGATGCTTGACTCGAACCCATCATCTACCTCTCTCTCATGCTTCTTGCTCTTATGCTTCTTGTCGCCGCCGCGTAGGTAGTCCGGCGGCGCCTCACCTTTCCAGACGTAGCCGATGTCCTCAGCGCAGCCGGTACAAGCGCGTCTGCATCCGGCCCCTACGCGCTGGCCTTTGTTGTCGCGGACAAAGCAGCGAACCTCTTGCCTCATTTTGCCTCTTTAGCGACAGCGCGGTAGACCTCAAGGCCACCCTTCTCGTCGGCATCAACGATGTCGAGGGTAATGAGGCGCGTGTCCTTATTGACGAACAGTTGGACATACCGCCCGTCGTCCAGGGTTATGGTCTTGCGTTCGATTCTAGACTCCATGAATTGAACCTCCTGATACTATAACGACCCGATGCCCGAAACGTTACAGCCTCCTCGCTTGTGCCTTCTTGAACTCAACGCTCTGCACGTGTCTGCTTATCTCCTGTTCGACCAACAGGATAGCAGCGTGTGCGTTCTGTGCCTGGACGTGCTTGCTCCGCTTGCCTGGGAAGCCGAGGGCGTCCGTCCAGCAAACGACCACCTTGTACGGGAATGTCTCGCTTGGTCTATTCACGTCTCCACATCCTTTCAATACGGCTGATGTGCCTGAATAGATAGTGTTCGATGCTATCGTAGGCGCATGGTACACGCTGCTGGTCATCGACGTAGGTGCCGAGCCGGTCAACTGCGCGGTACAATGCCCGACTATGGCACTCTGGTCTGACCCATTGGAGCGCCATTGCCCAGGCCATTGCCTCAAAGAATAACTCGTGGGCATGATAGTTTCCCTGCGTGAATCCAAGGATGTCCCACTGAGCTACGTGTGCGAACTCGTGCAAGGAAATGATGCTCCTCCGCTCCGAGGCGTTCGGGGGCAGACGCACCACCGTCTCAGCATTAGAGCCGGTATTACTGCCCCATCCGATAGGATACACCGTACCTCCGCCGTTTTGATAGTCGTATATGATACGAGTCATCACGCCATCCTAAAGGGCCAGAGTGAATCGGCGGGGTCGGGGTTCACAGTCGGCCCTGTCCCGAACCTATGGACATCCGACAGTAGCCAAAGCTCAGTCGCCAGGTCGATTGCATTACAGGTCAAGCTCACCGGCCTGCCCCGTAGCTCCTCCCGAAGCTCGCGCAGCTTGAGGCGCTGTAGGACTGAGTACGGTTGCTCGTGTCCGAGTATCATCACTTCACCTCCGGTGTCTCCCGCGCAGCCTTCCGCACCTTGGCACATGGCCGGCAGTAGTGCGTAGGCGTACCATTCTTGTCCTTGAGAGTCTCCTTCGCCTTGTGGATGTGGCACTTCTCACACTTCATACCCAGTCGCTCCTTATGGCGTCTGCGTATATCTCGAAGATGTCCTGCCACTGACTTGCCTCACAGAACGCATCCCCAAGCTTGGTCGGGCGGACGGTGGCGAGGACGTTGATGATGTCGCTTCGTTTCCATCCTGCGCTTATGAGAACTTCCGCTAGGTCTTCGAGTACGAACCGCGCAATCTCTGTGTTAGGGTCTACCTCCGCAACTTGACACAGTTCTTCCGAATCCATCTTGTCCTCCTGATTCTCCACCCACCGACTACACAATCGGCAGGTTGAGGGCCAGGAAGCCCTCGTTACTCTGGCCCGAACTCGAAGCGGTGGATGACTTCGCCGCCACGTGTAACCTTGACGTAGCCGCTCCCATCCTTGTGGACATAGGCACGTGCGAACGTCCGCCAGGTCGCCGCCGTAACCTCTGCCGCTACTGAACCGAGCCGATGCGTGTACTTCTCACGTGAGTTATCGTGGCCCGTTGCTTCTGCGATTGTCGCTGCCATGCTATAGCCCCTTTACTCCAATCTCTTGCGCCAGCGCCAGAGTCTCGGCGTCGGGCCGATAGTCAACGCTGCATGGGTCATCACTGTCATCTGCGAACTTGTCGGCGGTCGCCTGGTCGCCCTTGACCCACCAGCTAACGCCGATGCTGAATACGTTGGATGTCCTGCCGGTGCATCGCACAAGCTCGACACCCAGGCGCGAGGCTATCTCGCGCAAGCGCTTGTCTCTGTCCTCGACCTCGTTCTGGTGGTCGCCAAAGGCGGCGTCCTCGCCGAGCTTAGCGTACCCTTCCGGCGCAGTCTCGTCGTAATACCCGCGCCAGGCGTCGGTGCGAGTCCAGCCTATGCGCCAGCCCTGCGCGTCGTCGAGGGTGTCAACGTACTCCCAATCCTCATCTGCGTTGCCGTCCTCGTTAGCGTAGACGTTGGCGCGAATGTGGCCGATGCCCCAACGCTCCTCACTGCCATCCGGCATGAAGAAGTGAATCGTAAACACCTCTTCGTCCTCGGAGTAGCACGTCTCGCACAGGGGGGCGCGGTCGGCGTCGATGCTGCCGCCGTCTGGATAGTAGACATTCTCGTTGCCATCCTCGCCTGCATCGAAGTATTCGTTGCAGCTATGGCATAGCCTTGAGCCCTTCTTCACCCTTACACCTCACAGTCTAGGCAAGCTCCGCAATGCCAACAGAATCGGCATCGGCAGGGCAGCTTGCAGCCGCACAGTGGACACTTCATCGAAACACCTCCAATACTATAACGTCATCGGGCCGGAAACGTTACACTTGAATCTGAGTGCAGCCTTACGGCCTATGTCCTAGACGACGTTCCCTCCGCTACTCCCAAGCACCGGTCGATGCCCAGGACGAGGGGAGGGAATCCCCTCGCTTGCGACTAGCTCACCTTGCCGCCGACGATGTAGCCATCCTTGACGGTCGCGGACGCATACCACGTATGCGCTTGAGGGTAGTGCGGGCCTTCCAGGGCGACGCGGCCATCCCGAACGTCGGGGCCGAAGCACCCAGGCTGAAAGACTCGTACCTGCTCACCTCGTTCAAGAGCCTCCTTGAGTTCCTTTTTCGTCCTAAAGTTCTTACTCGTGTACGCCATGTCTACCTCCTAATAGTAGCAGTCTAGGAATCCGTTAAGCCGATTCCGCTCTATCGCCGCCTTACACTTGAGACACGTGGCATTGTCGGCGCGTTCGGTCAATCCGTCTATGACATACCATCGACCGCAGATTGTCCTAAACACCATTGCCCCACTGTAGGCGCGTGATTGATTCTTGCGTGTACAGGCTGCGAAGTGAACCTTACGCGCCTTGCGATGTCTCTCAGATAGTCGATACATGACATACCCCCTTATGCCACCTTGCGGCCTGAATCCGACAAGGCGCTATGTGATTCTGAGATGCCACGTTTGGCATCCCAGAGTATCCACTGTACGACGAATACCCCTAGCTTGTGTCTCTTAGCTAGGCGGCGAATCTGAGCTTCCAAGGCGTAGTATACGACCGGCTTGATAGCCTTGCGTGGTACTGCGCCTGTGAATAGCTGATAGATGTGTGTATCTATGCAGCATACGGTCGCCGTCAAGGGATTACACAACGCAACGGCGAAGCTCGCCTTTGCGATACCCAGGCCACGGACGTTACGTACTAATCGCAAGCGCCATTCGTGGTCGGTGTCCCCTTGACGGGTAAACGGCGTCGAGTCCGATTCCCAGGCGCGCGTGAAGTCTGCTACATACCACGCCTTAGTCGGCGCATACATGATAGCGCCGTCATCGGCATTGCTTGAGCGAAGTATTCGTTCAATCGTCTGATGGAATCTCGGCTTACGTCCGAAGCGAATAGACCACAACCGAAGCGTCCTATACGCCTTGAACGTTGCGCCTATCGGCGAATGAACCGATAGCAGGGCGAAAACGATGCGCCAATATACAGCGTCGCCGTCATCAGCCTGTGGGTCTATAGCGCAAGCGAACGTTGTGTATCTCTCGCGCGATAGCTCCACTGCGATGTCCAGAGTCTCGGAGTCCGCACCACGTAGCTTAATTGCGCCGTCGAATCCATACTGTAAGGACGATTCGTTCACGCTATACCTCCTTCCCTGGGTAGTCTGCCCGCTCATACTCGGCAGGCGAGTCCGCTAGTTCGTCCTCGAATACGTCGTACTCAAGGCCGTCGTTGAAGCGTATTCGATACATGACTTGCTCTGGATTATCTAATCGGCATAGGACATCGACCGACTGATGAGTATGATGCCATAGTTCGGCATCGACGGAGTTCTCAGACTCCCAACAGTGGTACTCGAATAGCTTTGGCATCATACCCTCCTTTACGAGCTAATCTCCACGTTAGGGCTCGGCAGGGGAATCGTGCTGCCGAACCCTTGCGCGGTGGTTAGGCGTCGCATATCGGGCATATTGACACTTGCCCTAGATGGACTTCACGGCCGCCGCGTCGGTGGGGGCAGTAGGTTATCCGCCTAACCTTACACTTGCCGACCGTACAACGCTCCAGGTGATAGCTTGGGGCAGTCTCAGAGTATCCGATGCGCTTGAACACCGGCCTAGACTTGTGCCTATGCG
>Ga0315291_10012892_pt1 | contig 10143 bp, 13 predicted proteins | sample YL17G12_20_MG_FD_203070 | JGI IMG/M metagenome (GOLD analysis project Ga0315291, IMG submission 203070) | Sediment microbial communities from Yellowstone Lake, YNP, Wyoming, USA - YL17G12_20 | ecosystem: Environmental > Aquatic > Freshwater > Lake > Sediment | place: USA: Wyoming | collected...
TGCGGCCAGCAGGTGGACCTGTTCGGCCCGGCCCGCGGGGCCGCGGCCGCCACGGTCGGGGGGCTGCCGGTGCTGGCCCGCATCCCGGTGGACCCCGAGCTGTCGATGCTGTGCGACCAGGGACAGCTCGCCGCCTATCGGCGCAACCCGTTTGTGGGCCGGCCAGAGGTGTTGGCCACACTGCTGCGCGGCCCCTCCGCTGCCCCGGCCCCGAGGTGACAGGCGTGCGTATGACCATCCTCACCGATAATGAAACATCGGACGGCGGGCTGCTCGCCGAGCACGGCCTCAGCATCCTGGTCGAGCGGGGCGCGCACCGCCTGCTGTTTGACACGGGGCAGAGTGACCTCTGCCGGCGTAATGCGGCGCGGCTGGGGCGGGACCTGGCGGCGATTGAGACCGTGGTGCTCAGCCACGGCCACTATGACCACGGTGGCGGGCTGCCCGGGCTGCTGGAGCACATGCCCGGCCCGCTCGAGGTGATCGTGCACCCCCACGCATTTGCCCCCAGATACGTGCGGCACCCCGGCCAGACGGACCGCTTCATCGGCCTGAGCTACGACCTGCCGGACCTGGCGCACCGGGGCGCGTGCGTGCGCCTGGAGGCGGAACCGCGGGAAGTCGGCCCCAGGCTGCTCGCCTCCGGCCCGATCCCCCACCAGTGCGATTTTGAGCTGGACGATCCCCAGTTCATCACCAAGACTGCCAATGGGTGGGAGCCCGACCGGCTGGAGGATGACCAGGCGCTGGTGGCGCTGACCGCCGAGGGGCTGGTCGTGCTGCTGGGCTGCGCCCACGCGGGGGTGGTCAACACCCTGCATCACGCTATGCGCTTGGCCGGTGAGCGGCGGCTCCGGGCGGTGGTAGGGGGGCTGCACCTGGTGGGCGCTGACGCCTGGCGCATTGAGCAGACGGTGGCGGCGCTGCAAGCGATGGCGGTGCGATTGGTGGTGGCGTGCCACTGCACCGGCGACCCGGCCCGGCAGCACCTGCACGCCGCGCTGGGCGACCGCTATGTGAATGGGGCGGTGGGGATGACGCTGGCCTTCTGACCCCCAGTAGAAAGGAGATGACGTGGAGACTGCAAGCAGACCGCAGGCATTGGCCAGGGTGGCCATTGCGACCGATGGGCAGGCGGTGGCCGCCCACTTCGGCCGCTGTGAAGGGTACACCATTGTGGAGATCGAGGGCGGGGCGGTGAAGTGCCGGGAGCTGCTGCCCAACCCTGGCCACGAGCCGGGCTTCCTCCCCGGCTACCTGGCCGAGCGCCGGGTCACCTGCATCGTGGCCGGCGGCATGGGGCCCCGTGCGCAGGGGCTGTTTGACGAACATGGCATCAGGACAATCGTCGGCGTTTCGGGCAGTATTGACGATACGCTGCAGGCGCTGCTCCGGGACGAGCTGGAGAGCGGCGAGAGTCTGTGTGAGCACTGAGGCTGCGACGGGGTCGTGCGCCTGGCCGACCAGCGCCACCCCACGTAGCAGAAGAGAGGAGAGATTCCGATGAAGATCGTCGTGGCAGCGAGCGGCAACACTCTGGAGGCCCAGGTCGACCCCCGCTTCGGGCGGTGCGCCTGGTTTGTGATCGTGGACACCGATAGCATGGCCTACGAGGCCGTGGAGAACCCGGGCGCCTTGGCCGGCGGCGGCGCCGGTGTGCAGGCGGCCCAGTTGGTGGCCAGCGTGGGCGCGCAAGCGGTGGTGGCGGGCCACATGGGGCCCAACGCCTACCAGGTGCTGGCGGCCGGCGGCATCCAGATCCTGCCCTTCGCCGGCGGCACGGTGCGCCAGGCGGTGGAGGCGTTCAAGGAGGGCAAGCTCACGCCGGCAGCCGCCCCCACCGTGGGCCTGCACTTCGGGATGGCCGGCGGCGCCGGCGCCCCGGGTGGGGGTGCCGGGATGGGCCGCGGGGCCGGGCCGGGGGGCGGCGCCGGGATGGGCGGCGGTGGGCGCCGCGGCGGCGGCCGGGGCTTCCGCGGCGGCCGCTGATACCGCAGGGCTGGCCGCCCACCTGTGACAGCGACGCAATCTGAGGAGGAGCTGGCGGAATGGAGCAGGCTGACAACCCCCGCGACCTCGACGCCGTGGTCCGTTTCCACGGGCACCTGTGCCCGGGATTGGCCCTCGGCTTCCGGGCGGCGGAGACGGCGATGGCCGCGCTGGCGGCGCACCGCGCCGAGGATGAGCAGTTGATCGCCATTGTGGAGAACGACTCCTGTTCGGCAGATGCCGTCCAATACGTGACGGGCTGCACGTTCGGCAAGGGCAACTTCTTCTTCCGGGACTATGGCAAGCAGGTCCTCACCCTGGCCTTGCGAGCGAGTGGGCAGGCCGTCCGCATCGCCCTGCGGGCGCAACGCCGGGGAGAGCCGGCGGGCGCGGACCGGCAGGCTCGCATTAACTGGCTGCTGCACGCCCCGGCCGAGGACCTGTTTGAGGTGATGATGACGACCATCGCCCTGCCCGAGGCCGCTCGCGTTCAGGAATCGGTGCTCTGCGATGGTTGCGGTGAGGTGGTGATGAGCACGCGAGCGACCGCGCGGGATGGCCGCACGCTCTGCATCCCCTGCGCCCAGGAGCAGGCCGGATGAGCGTACTCAGCTCCCCGCGGCGCATTGCGGTCGCCAGCGGCAAGGGCGGCACGGGGAAGACCACGGTGGCCGTGGGGCTGGCCCTGGTGGGCGGGCGCTGCCAGCTCCTCGACTGTGACGTCGAGGAGCCGAACGCTCACCTCTTCCTGCAGCCGGCGATTGCCGAGACCGAGGCGGTGACCACGCCGGTCCCCACTGTGGATCAGGAGCGCTGCAATCGCTGCGGGCGTTGCGCCGCGGCCTGCCAGTTCCACGCCCTCGCGGTGATGGGCCGGCAGGTGCTGGTCTTCCCAGAGCTGTGCCACGGCTGCGGCGCCTGCGCCCTGGCCTGCCCCGAGGCGGCCATCCGGGAGGCGCCGCGCCAGGTGGGGGTAGTGGAGCGGGGGCGCGCCGGGCAGGTGGCGTTCGTGCAAGGCCGCCTGAACGTCGGGGAGCCGATGGCAACGCCCGTCATCCGGGCCGTGAAGGCCCATCTCGACCCCCGGCAACTGGCTTTCATCGACACCGCGCCGGGCACCGCCTGCCCGGTGGTGGAGGCCGTGAAGGGCAGTGACCTCTGCCTGCTGGTCACGGAGCCGACCCCCTTTGGGCTCGCCGACCTGCGCCTGGCAGTGGAGGTGATGGAGATGCTGGCCGTCCCCTGCGGGGTGGTGATCAACCGCGCCGGGCCGGGTGACCGGGCGACGGAGGAGTTCTGCCGGTCCAAAGGCGTGCCCCTGCTGGGCCGCATTCCCTTTGACCGCCGCATCGCCGAGGCCTACGCCCGGGGCATCCACCCCACGCGGGCCCTGCCGGAGGTGGGCCGACGCCTGGCGGAGATTCTCTACCGGGCCCTGGGCGGCCCGGGGGGCGTGCGATGAAAGAGCTGGTGGTGATCAGTGGCAAAGGGGGGACGGGGAAGACGACCCTGGTTGGCTCGTTCGCCGCGTTGACGGGGCGCAGCGTGCTGGCAGATTGCGATGTCGACGCCCCCGACCTCCACCTCCTGCTGCACCCCACGGTCCAGGCGCAGGAGGAGTTTGCCGGGGGCGCGGAGGCGGTCATCGACCGGGAGCGCTGTACCGGCTGCGGCCGCTGCCGGGCGGCTTGTCGCTTTGAGGCCATCACCCCCGGCTTCACCGTTGAGCGCATCAACTGCGAGGGCTGCGGGGCCTGCCGGGTGGTTTGCCCCGCCGATGCGGTCGAGCTCCGAGAGAGGGTCGCCGGCGACTGGTTTCGCGGTGAGACGGCATACGGCCCCATGGTGTATGCGCGGCTGCGGCCGACCGAGGAGAACTCGGGGAAGCTGGTGGCGCTCGTCCGCAAGGAGGCGCGGGCCTGGGCGGAGCGCGAGCAGATCGATCTCCTGCTCACCGATGGGCCCCCCGGCATCGGGTGTCCGGTCATCGCCTCGCTCGGCCATGCCGACCTTGCGCTGGTGGTCACGGAGCCGACCCCGGCGGGGGTTCACGACCTGGAGCGGGCGCTCCAGTTGTGCCGCCACTTTGGCGTGCCGGCCCTGGTGTGTGTGAACAAGTTCGACCTCAACCCGGCCCTGGATGAGCAGGTCCGCCAGTACTGCGCTCGCCAGCAGATCGCGGTGACGACGAGCATCCCGTTTGACGATGCGGTGCCGCAGGCCATCGGCCAGGGCGTACCGCTCACCGAGCTCGACGGCGGCCCGGCCAGCCGGGCCGTGGCGGCGCTGTGGCAGGAAGTGCAGGCGGCGCTTGGCAGGGCAGGCGGGGAGCCCGGGACCTGAGCCCGACAGCGCGAGTTGCCGGATGCGGGAGACATTGTGAGCAGGGGGACGATGCGGTATTCCGAGAAGCTCTTGCGATACTTTACCGACCATGCCCACGCGGGGAAGATGGAGAACCCGGACGGGGCGGGGCCGGTGGGCGACATCCTGTGCGGTGACTTCTTCGTCATTTACATCCGGGTCAGGGAGGGCCGGCTCGAAGATGTCAGCTATCAGGTTTTTGGCTGCCCGGCGGCCATCGCAACCTGCGAGGCGGTGGCGGAAATGGCCACCGGTAAGACGCTGGAGGAGGCCCGCCACATCACCGACGCGGCGGTAGTGGAGTTCCTGGGCGGCCTGCCGGAGATCAAGATGCACTGCTCCAACTCGGCGGCGGAGGCCTTGCAGCGGGCGATCGTGCACTATCGGCTCCAACAGAAAGGCCAGTAACCATACCCGGCCGGCCGGCGCTTTTGCAGCGACGCCTTGGCCGCAGAAAGGACAGGACAGCGGCAACTGCGTCTGCCCGGGCTGTGGGGCGACGGTTGCCCACCAGGCAGGCGTGCCGTGCTCCGAGGTAAAGTGCCCCAAGTGTGGGCAGCCCATGACACAGCAGCGCTGAGAGGAGAGCAGGAAATGCCCATCTATGAATACCGGTGCCAGGCCTGCGGGCAGGTTACCGAGGCGTTGATACGGACCACGCAGGAGGCCGACAGTGTGCGGTGTGAGCGATGTGGCGACAGCCGCTTGGAGCGAGTCTACCTGTCGCCGATCGCGCCCGTGCCGGCGGCGGCTAAGAGCGGTGGCGCCGCCTGCTGCGGCGAACAGGGTGGGTGTTCTGATCCGAAGCGGTGTTGCCAGCGGTAACGCGGCAGGCCGCCAAGAGAACCATGAGGAGGTAGTGCAGTGCCAAGTCTGACGGTGAAGCATGAGGGCGGGATGAGCTCGAGCATCAATGTGAGGGGGCATCGGGTGATGGTGGACGTGCCGCCAGAGATGGGCGGCGAGGATCGCGGCCCGACGCCGGTGGATCTGCTGGCCGGCTCGCTGGGGACGTGTATCGCTTTCTACCTCGCCCGGTGGTGCAAGGAGGCGAAGGTTGAGTGCGAAGGGTTCCAGGTGCTGGTCGATTACGTGCATGACAAAGCGAGCCACTGTGTACCGGTGCTCGGGGTGAAGATCGCCATGCCGGAGGGCTTCCCCGAGAGCAGGCAAGCCGCCGTCCTCAAGGTGGCACAGCAGTGCACGGTCCACAACACGCTTTGCCATGCCCCGCGGATCGAGGTGACAGTCAGCCGCGGCACGGCAGGCGCCTGAGCCAGGCGGCTTGAGGGGGTAGGCGCATGACTGGGAAACCACCGGTGAGCCCCGCGGGGCAGCGCCCGGCGGGCTCTCCACCGGGCGCTGCCGGCGCGGCCCAGCTCGAGCGGGCGGCCCTCGTCTCGGTGCTGGTGCTGGTGGGGCTGGCGGCCGTGAAGGCACTCTTCGCGGTGCTCTCCGGCAGCGTGGGGCTGCTGGCGGAGGCGATTCACACCGGCGCCGACGGCGTCGCCTCCGCCGCCGTGCTGGCCGGCCTGGTGATCTCCCGGCGCCGGTCGCCGGCCTTCCCCTACGGCCTGTACAAAGTCGAGAACCTGGTCGCCCTGGTGGTGAGCGGCATCATCTTCTGGTCGGCGTACGAGATCGCCGTCAATGCCCTGCGGGCCGCCTCTCGGCCGCTCACGCATATCCCCGCCGCAGCGGCCGTGGTGGCGCTGGCCACGGTCAGCACGCTGCTGCTCGCCCGCTACAAGGCGGGCGTCGGCAGACGCTTCAACTCCCCCAGCTTGCTTGCCGATGCCCAGCACTCGGCGGCGGACGTGCTGTCGTCGGCGGCGGTGCTGGTGGGGCTGGTCGGCGCCTCCTTTGGCCTGCCGCTCGACCGCGTCGCCGCTCTGATCGTGCTCGTCTTCATCGTGCGGGTCGGCTGGCTCACGCTGATGGATGCCGTTCGGGTGCTGCTCGACGCCTCCCTCGACCCGGCCACCCTCGACCGCGTGCGGGCTATCATCCAGCAGGAGCACGCGGTGCAGGAGATCGTCAGGCTGGCCGGGCGCAACTCGGGCCGCTACCGCTTCATCGAGGGGGAGATCGTGATGCGGGTGCGGGAGCTCGGCAAGGCGGCTCGCATCGCCGACCTCATCGAGCACCACATCCGGGAGCAGGTGCCTAACGTGGACCACGTCACCCTGCGTTACGAACCCATCCACAAGGAGGTGTGGCGGTACGTGATCCCGGTCGAGAACCCGGCCGGCCCGGTCTCCCGCCACTTCGGAGAGGCGCCGTTCTTCGCCGAGATCGACGTCTCCGCTGCCAACCGGCAAGTGCAGGGGCAGACGGTGGTGGCCAACCCTTACCTACAATTGGAGAAGGGCAAGGGCATCCGGGTGGCCGAGTTCCTGGTGGGGGAGGGGATGGATTACCTGGTGCTGCGGGAGGCCACCCACGGCCGCGGGCCCGAGTACGTGCTGCGCGACGCCGGGGTTGAGGTCGAGATGACCGAGCGCGAGCAGCTCGCCGACGTGCTGCGGGAGTTGGGCCTGCAGCCGGGGAACGAACAAGCGGGAAGGTGAGGAGCGCGGATACACCGAGCAACTCTCTGCTGCATCATCGACAGGGTGATCGCCGCACTGTTCCTGGCGGCCGCCCTCATCGGCATCCTGCTTGGCTTCTTCACGAGGCACGGGCCACGGGCTGGGTGGGAGACGCTGTGGGGGCTGCACTGCTGGTGGCACCTGCGGGAGGCGCTCGACCCGGCCTATGAGGCGCGCTTGGCCTTGCCCCCCGACGACTTACTGGTGGGTGATCTGACGGCCCCCCACTGGCGGGTGACCAGCAGCGGCCGCATCCAGGTGGAGAGCAAGGACGACATCAAGAAGCACCTGGGCCGCTCCACCGACGACGGGGATGCGGTGATGCAGGCGCTGTGGGGCGGGGTGGAGACGGAAGCGGCGGCCATCCAGCCCTTGGCCCCCGAGCTGGTGGAGCTGCTGACAAACTTCCGGGGGGTGTAGGGACTGGCGGTTTTGCCTCATCTTGCCCCGATTTTGCCCTACTTTTGGTGTACTTTTGCGCTCCTTTTGCCCCACCCCGGCCGCCGCGGGGCCCCTCCAGGCAGGCCATTCGTGCTCAACTCGGGGTCTGAGGGCGGGCCGATCGCCGAATCGTAAGGCCGAAACGTGGCAAATCGTAACCCCTATGTCGTAACCCTTTCGTGCTCAAAACCCACCTTACGATGGTTGGCTGCGAGCACGGCCCCATTCAGCCCATAAGTGGGACGTATGGGCTCAGTCCCGCCCCAAAAAGGTGACGGCCGGCAGCGGGGGGGGGATCGCTACCGGCCGTCGAGAGACCGTTGCTGGCCTCCGGGAGTAGTATAGGGGGTGGAAGGGGAGTCAAGCAGCAGTGAAGCCCGGGCTCGCCGCCTCTACGCCCCTCAAGGTGAAAGAAACGCTGGCGTGTGCTACGATATGGCAATGAGATGCCCTCCCTGCGCTATGCTGGTCGCACTGCTGACGATGGCTGGCCACTCCCTCGCTCCAGCCGCCGAGACGCAGCCCTATTGGGCTGATTCGCGGGGCATACCCGTCAGCGGCCAGGCAGCACCCGGCCTCGGTGCGTTTGATGATGTCGTGCGCGCGGTGATGGTCCGGCACAACATCCCCTGCGCCTCTCTCACGGTTACGAGAAACGGCCAAATCGTCATCGACCGGGCATACGGCTATCGGGACCCGTCACGCACCACCCCCCTGCCCACGGGAATGCTCTTCCGCATCGCCAGCCTGGATAAGCTGGTCTTCGCCACTGCCGCCGAGCGCATGATCGCCGAAGGCGTCATCGTGGGGCCGACGCACGAGCGCTTCACTCGTGACCTGAAGATCTTCGCGAGCTTGCGCCGGGCCGGAGTCCTCGGCACCGAGCTGGCGGACGTTGACCCCCGGCTCTACGAGGTCACGATCGGCCAGATGCTCGAGCACCGGAGTGGGATCGCGGTCACCTACCCAGACGTCAAGAAGGTGCAGGAGTTCTTGCGCGTGAGCCGCCTGCCCACATCGCTGGACATGCTCAAGTACCGGGTGCACGGCACGCTGAAGGACGATCCGGGCAGCCGCTGGGAGTACAACAACACGGCGAACGAGATGCTCTGGGCGATCATGCAGTGGATCAACGGCGGCTGGGCCGAAACCGTCGGGAGGTACGTCTTCACCCCGGCCAGCACGAACGCGTTTGGGCTGTCGAAGACACGCCCCCGGGACCGCTCCCCTCAGGAGGTCTGGTACGCCACCGAGCGGACGGCCCAGAGCATCTTCCCCGAGGACCACGGCGCACTGCTGCCGGTGACCGACGGCGGCGGGATGAGCTTCGACAGCACGCTGATCACCTCGTCAGCGGCGCTGGCACGCTACCTGAGCACCTGGTACATGGGCACCGGTCGTCCCCTGGTGGACTCGCAGGGGAAGCTCGCGCCGGGCAACGATAACGGCCTCGGTGTCTACTACGGCGGCTGGGACGGCACGTGGACGATGGCCCTGCAGCGCCGCTGGACCTTGACCAACGTGGTCGTCCTCTTCAACCACCGGGAGGAGCGGGCTGGCGTCAAGGAAACCGACCTCGGCCAGGCCTTCTCGGCAGTACTCGACCGGCTGGGGTGGTGAAGCACGGCAGGCTGTGATCGCTATGAACGCCGCCTTCCACACCCTACCGGCCGTGCAGAGACCTGTGTTGGCCTCCGGGTGCAGTATGGGGCAGCGGGAGGGGCCAATGTCAAAGAAGCGTCCGGCCACTCCCTTCTCCCTTGACTTCCTCCCGCCCGTGAGTGACTGACTGTGTCGGTCGGCGGTGGCCGGCACACACTCATCGGAGGGAGAACCATGCCCAAAGCACGTAAGCGAGCAGTAGAGGAGGAGCAGGCCGCGGAGAGCCCGCAGGGCAGCACAGAGCCGGTCCAGCCGGCAGAAGGAAGCCAGCAGCCTGACGCAGAGCCGCACACCGAGCCCGGCCAGGCACCGGCCGGGCGGCATTCCATGGCCACCGTGGCGTTGACGGGAGAGCCGGCCGTGCGGTTGCGCGCCCTGGCGGCCGCCCACCACCTGAGCCTGGTCAAGCTGGTGGTGCGGATGATGGAGGTCTTCGCGGCGCAGGATCAGTAGCAGTCGGGTAGCAGCGTAGGGACAGACCGCTCTCCTCCACGAGGGCGGTCTTGTCCGTTGGCAGGGCGTTCTTTCCGCTTGACTTCGCCCCCCTCCCGAGTGACTGATGGGCACGGATAACGTCCCCCAGGAGGTTATGCGTATGCCAACGGCCACCACGGCGCCCGCCTCGCCCCCCATGGGCTTCCCCGAAGCCGGAGCGGCCTTCCTCGACTACCTCGACTCCTACCGCGGCTACTCGCCCCACACCGTGAAGGCGTACGCCCGGGACCTGCGGTGGTTCCAGGAGTTCCTGGCCGCCCGCTACCCAGCCGTCGCCCACCCCGGCCAGGTGCACCGGGAGATGGTGGTGCAGTATGCGGTGCAGCTGCAGGGGGCAGCGGCGCTCACCATCCGGCGCAAGCTCGCCACCCTGGCCTCCTTCTACGGCTACCTGCAGGACGTGGGGGAGGTGGCTCTTCATCCCGCCCGCAAGCTGCCCTTGCCCAAGGTGGCGCAGGCCTGCCCGGCCTACCTCACCGAGGAGCAGGTGCGCCGGCTGCTGGATGCCGCACCGCATCTCACTCTGACCAGATTGAACCCTTACTTGCCTGTTCCCTGTCGCTCTGGTACTATTGCCGTTATTGTGACCACCATGGGACGC
>Ga0315291_10012894_pt1 | contig 10142 bp, 12 predicted proteins | sample YL17G12_20_MG_FD_203070 | JGI IMG/M metagenome (GOLD analysis project Ga0315291, IMG submission 203070) | Sediment microbial communities from Yellowstone Lake, YNP, Wyoming, USA - YL17G12_20 | ecosystem: Environmental > Aquatic > Freshwater > Lake > Sediment | place: USA: Wyoming | collected...
TAGGCTCATAGGCGAAAAACCAAGTAGAAGTAAACGGATGCGAGTCGGAAGGTACGAGCGTGACTGGCTCAACTGGACCCCTGAACAAATGATGAAGCGCATGGTCGGAGTTGGGCACGTTGAACGAAAAAGGAAAAAGAAACGGTGAATTAATCCAGAATTAATCCCCTTGAATATTCTGTGTGCCTCATGGAATATTCCTTGATTATTCTGTGGCATGTAGAATATTCAGCAGTAATATTCTGGAATTAAAAACGATTTGATTTGAGGTTCTTTTCTGAATCCTTCTGTGGTGTGGCGTGAGTCTGAACAGACGCGGAAGCTGTACCGTGAGCTGCTGAGTTAGTGCAGCGTCTAAGTTTTCCCGTTCAGTTCATTTGAACTTAACGGGGTTCATACCACTGTTCACTAGATACTGTGGTGTTGGTACGTTGATTGTATCCTGTACGCTGCCCTTCCCTGTAACAGAGAATGATTCGGAGTTTGTTTCCGTCAGCAATTAATTAATGGATCATACACACGTCAGGATACCGATTGGCTACGTGAAAAGGAACGTGGATAGTCCATAGCGTTACCACTGGGTAACGGTAGCGTCTAAGTTTGCATGGTGACAGATATAGCTGGTGTTCATTTGAACCTAAGCTATGGCCTTGTTTGATAAGGTACTTTTTCAAGTACCTTGCATGGCCTTGTTCATGGGACTGTCGAAGCTTCGACACCATTACAAGTAATACTAGTTCTAGTAATGCTTGTATTGTTCATGGGACTGGAAAGAAAGTCCATAGAAACCTATGGCGGCGGCTACACTTCATGTTAAAGTGTTAAAGACCATGACTAGGGGAAAAAATAAACTCAAATCTTGCCGATAGACTAAATATTAATAAAATAGTGTATAGAGACCGATTAATCGATTCCGCGATTTCATTACCCTATCCAACCTTAGAATACGAAAAGAGGGAAGGGGTAAGCTCTGCTTCTAAGTGTAGTGGAACTGGCTGCTTCTATTCTACACTTCACCGAGTCAGGATTGCCTAGAGACATAATCGGAGTGCACAGAAGCATTATTCGTTCTATTCCACGACGATGAATTTGCTTTCCCAACATTCCCTGCAGAAGTATTTGATTCCGTCGCCTGGTTTTTTGGGTGGGCGACCCCCCCGGTTGGTGTGGCTGACGATCCGGTCGCCGACGCTGAACGGCTTGTGGCATTGCGTACAGCAGGGCGGTTGTCCCTTGTTTCGTCTGGTCAAGCGGTGCAAATCGCCGTTTCTCAATGCGAACTCATGCGCGACCATTGTTCATGTTCTCCTTTTCTTTCTCATTCTGTTTCATTCTACCTCGGAACCATTAGACGCGCGCGTCTAATGGATTGGGAAAAAAAGGGGGCTTGTGCGGGAGAAATCGCCACCTGAATTACTAATTCATATATGAGATTCGTTTCAGCAGTTTCCAATTCATTTCCGTCTCCTGAAGAACATTAGACCGTTCCTTTCACACACGTACTCGAAGCCTACCTCTAACAGTCCCTTTATCTCCGCCGTGTCTGCTGTTGCTTGAACGTCAAAGTTGTCAGCTTCGTTTTTGAACAGGGCTTTTTCAAGGTGAATGTATCTCATTGTCGTGTTCAGGTTTCGGTGTCCAAGAGTTTCCATTACTAAGGCGGGATTCTTGGTTTCATGGTACAGCATGGTTGCCTTCCAATGTCTGAACGTGTGCAATCCGATCCTGAGTATGCGGGGGTTGCCTATTTTCACAGCGGCCCTTTTCCTCAGTCTGTAGTACACTGATCCCCTGGTCACTTTTGAACGTGTGCCAAAAACATACTCTGTGGTTTTCGGCAAGGTTGCGAACATATTAACGAGTTTGTCGTTAATGTTAAGGATTCTTGGTTGTCCGTTCTTTTCAGGGTTGTTAATGGTTATAGTCTTCCGTTGAACGTCAACACTAGCCCATGTCAGCGAAGCTATTTCTCCCATTCTTGCGCCAGTCTGCTTCAAGGTTTCAAGGTAGACCGAAGTTTTCTTTCCTACAGACGCTATGAGTTGATCCAGCTCTGCCTCAGTAGGTATGAAGGGCAGTTTGTTCACCACGTGGAACAGGGGCGGCCTCCAGGTTAGGCCACGTAGCTTCAGATAAAGCGTGTAGGCCGCTGCTATGTTGTGCTTGTAGGCATCACTACATTTCAGTGTTGACAGGTATTCCTTAACACTGTCAGGTTCAAGAGTCGTGTTCTGCATAAGCAGCTTAACCGCCGTCGTGTAACTATCAATCGTTGACTGTGTGTAGTTGTCCTTCCGCATATTCCATACGAATTGGATTAGCTGTCCCTTTTTGTCCAGGTCGGTTGTTTCTCCCGCAACAGTCTTTAATTCTGTTGCAGAGTCCAAGTTTTTCGCTTCCTGCAGGATAACGCATACTTGGTGTTGTCCTGTTATGTTAGGCAGACGTTTTGAATCCATGCGTCTTTCACTGAACCTATACCCACATGCGCGGCATAGGAACCGCTGAGTCTCTGAACCGTCACTAAGGGCTCGTCGGCCATCCAAGTACAGCCTTTCAGAACCACACTCAGGGCAAGCGGTCACGGTTGCTCAGCCTCCTTATTCCGTAAACGCCTAAAACATTCTACATGAACAGGAAGCCCATTATAAGACGTGCAATCATACAGGTCGACAGGGAGGGGTTTACAACACAAACCACATTCTGTTCCATTTGTTCCATTTGTGCGACCTCCTTCATTTTCACCGTACTTTTCTAAACCTTTCTTCTCACAATTCTTATTCTTGTTTTCAGTTTTACCGAGGGACTTAGAAATAGGTTGCACAATTGGAACGTTTGGAACAAACTTCACGTATCGCCATGCGGGTTCCAGGCGCACTACGTCTTTTTCCTTCTCAGAGTCGAAGCCTATTATCTTCCTAATTTTCGTGTAGTGCGCTCCGACACAGTTGACTTGTATCGCCTTGGTTAGTTCGCCTGAACTGGGGATTTTCTTCAGTTGTTCTTGGTGACAGATTTTTACGCAAGCATGGAATAGGTCGTCATGGAAAACATAATCGTTGTACTCGTCAGTTATTTGTATGTAGGTTTCAGCGAACCATTTGGCCGCGTCGGATCGTTTAGTGTAGATTGTTCGGTTTTCATCTTGGGTTTTGGCGTAAGTAAACCTCTTGTTCTTTAATAGTCGGTCTAAACCGTCTAGGGCTTGATTTAGGTAGCCGCTCATTTCTTCCGGCGTTATCAACTCGTAGATCAGGTTGGGGTTCTGTTCTGCTATGGGTATTTGGACTTCATAATCGTTGATTAGTAAGCGGTTAAAGTAGGCGTCGGTGTCTTCCCATTTTGCCACTGGTGGTAAGTCGTTTGCGTTTATCCAGAATTTCGCTTTGTTCTTGAAGTTGAAAGGGTCTTTTCCCTTACGTTCTGCAGGTATCGTGCCATGTCCTAAGGCCATTTTGAAGAACCCTGTTGTTCTGACTATGCTGCTTGGTAAGTCATCCACGAAGTTGCCCATTTTGCCAAAGAGTTCGGCGGGACTGAATCGAACATGGTTCAGGGCTTGTATTGTTTGGTGGCTTAGGTTTTCTTCACCGATAAGGGCTGTTAGAATGTTTTGGTGTACGGTTTTTCCAGTGTCAGTATTTCCGTTTGCTATGTAGGCTTTTTTATAGAGTAAGTCACCAAAAAGGCAATAACCTTCATACTCTTGCACTAGTAGCCGCTTGTTTTCTTCAGGTAGTATTCTTAGTTTAAAAGCGTCTATTTTTGGGCATTTCGCGGTCTTATCGTATTTCCATTGGAGTTTTCGCGTTATAAACAGGTCTTTACTAAACGGTTTCAGTTCTCTTGTTCTAACGTTGACCACGCCGTTTTGTACTGCTAGGAGGTCGGAGTTCTCGTTTATCGTGCCGATGTCGGCGGTGCTTCTGATCCAGTTTTCAACTTCAGCGTAATATCGTACTCTGGTTTCTTCATCTAAGACTTGGGCTATTTCTCTTTTGAGCAGCCTTTCAACTTTGTTGCTGTATATGCCTTTTTCTTCATTGAAAAAATACAGGTCGTCGCTTTCGTCCTCCAGAACAAACGTGTACTTCTCCATGATCTCTTTTGCCAGCGCAACCGGGTTCACTTCTTCTTGTAATGGAGTTTTCCGTTCATTCTTTTCCGCTATGTACTTTGCCGCTTGTTCTCTAGCGTGTTGCAGACTCAGGATTCGATAGTTGTCGTTTCGTTCTTGCCATTTTCCTAACGCACAATTTTCCATAAGAGCGTCTATTTCGTCGTCGCGGAAGCCTTCCATAACAAACTTGACTAAAACACTTTCTTCCGCTTCGCTTCTAGTCCAGGGCGATCCGTCCTTTTTGAAGCAGCCTGAGTAGTCGCCTACTTTGTAGAGGTTGTATAGTTTTGGGTCAAGCCTTAACAGTTCTTCTATGTCTACATGGTTTTCCGTTGGCATGATGGCTTTTCGCGGTTTTTCTTCCGGAGTCGCCAAGATTGTCTCTAGGAGCTGCTGATTTTTAGTTCTTGCCGCATCTACCCATTGTTTAGCAACTTCTAAGCCTTCTCGAAGAATCTCTCTGTCCCAAACCGTGTCTAACGGAGCTGTGGGTATCTTCTTGTTTTTGGTTCCTATGAGGGTTGTTTTTCTTGATATGTCGTAAGTCGTGTCTATCTCGATTTTTGCTTGTTGCGCTATGGTTTTAGCGAAGGTACGTACCCGCTTGTTAACTTGGGTACGTAGTTCTGGAGGCAGTTCAAACCGTGGTAGTGGATAGTGTAGGTGATACCCGTTTCCACTGGCTGCTAAGAAGCCTTCAGCGTTATAGGTTGCTAGTAAGTAGTCTTTCAGTTTTTCAGCTTTATCTAACGCTGCGTCTTTTTCCACCTGTGTTGCGGGTCTGTCGTCTACGCCCTTTGGCCTAGCGTCTATATCTATCCAAAAATCGCATAGTGCTTTTACGCCTTCAATACTGTCTTTTTCCTTGTCGTTTATGCTTACCCATGTAGTGTAGCCTTTTTCGTTCAGGTTGGTCAGGATGGTGATGACTTCGTCTTTTCTCAGGAACTCGTTTTTAATGTCTCGAGTTGCATAGTTCTTAGCTGTGACTTGATAGTTCTGACGTGGTCCTAGAATGGCTAAATGTAACTCGGTCTGCTCGCGTAGCTCAGTCATTTTTTGAGTAGCTCCGTCGTGGTTTTGCAGTTTCCCTTAGCTGAGCATTTTTGGCATGGTTCGTTAGGCTTGAATGGTAGGCCAAAATTGCCGAAACAAGAGGGTTTAGCGGCTTTCCTGCATAGGTCCGCCGTTTCGCAGTCTATGCAATGATAGAAATAGTCCAAGGGTTTCATGTAGTTGCCAAAACATCCTGGTAGGCTTTCGGGTCCATCAGTCATGGTTGGGCGTTCTTTGTTTTGGGCAAAATCCTTAAGCGGGATTAGCGTCTTATCCATTTATCGGGCTCATCCTCTTGTGAGGGATTGGGTCTTGGCCCGCGCGCGCCTTGGGCTGCCGGAGCCAGGTTGGTAGCTTGAACTTCGGCAGCCTTTTCTTGCTTCTCTTGGAAAAGTCGCTTGTATAGGTCCGGCGCATCCCTGGCTAGTTTTTCTCGTAGTGCGTCACGTGTGAATTCGCTTGGGTTTGTGTGGCAATCGAAAAGAATGTACTTGCCTATTAGTTCTTTCAATGTTGCCGGTATGCGGACGTTCAGGTTTACGAGTTCTTTTTTCTTCAGTGCCATCGTAACACCATTGTAACGAACATAAGGACTAAACAGGTATATTAATTTAACTATTAATTGCTCTGATAGTTAAATGGATAGTAACTTTGACAGTCAGTGTATTGTTCAGAATGTAGAATTTTAAGTGTATTAGCCTAAGTATGAAAACAAAAAAAGAAAGAGGAATCTCTACACTGAAACTGACAAAATTTCAGCGATAGCGCGTCTACTTTCAGAAACACTGAACCCGTGTTTGGTTAGTCGTTCTGCGAGAAAGACCAGTTCGGAAGAGATCAATTCTCTTTCTGCGCTAGGAATCTTTTTCATGCTTCAAACCCCCCCTTCAACCTAACCATCAATTCACGCCTCATTCCTTCTTTCTTAGAACTACCTTCCCATTCTGCATAGTCAGATCCATAGGCTCAGGATATTCATTCAAGTTTGCATGACTATCAATTCGCAATCGCCTAGAGCTGACCCGAGCGACACGCAATTCGAAATGTGGACAATCCCACGCTATATTTCGCATGTCAACACCGACCTCTAAGCCTTTGCTGAAGAATTGGCAGCCCATGCCTTCACACATGAAGTTCTCAGCCTTGATCTTATGAGCCTCCAAAGCTTCCTGAATCTCTGGGTAATGCATCCCTGTAAGCATCATGTATCTGTGCTTCAAGTTAATACAACGCTCGCATTTCGGCAACTCTATTCCTTCTTTTCAGTCTCCCTTGACTTTGAGGCAGGAACGGAAGCCTTTAAATGGGGTCCACGTAGAAAATCTGTCCATGTTTTGTTGCCTTTCAAGACCAAGAGTCTAGCGAACTCGTCATTGTCAAGAACAAGATGTATTCGCCTAACCATAATGGCACACCTCCCTTACTCCTTTTCACTTTTCATGGCTTCCAGAATCAGAACCTCTAGCGCGTGTGACCTGTTAGCATAGGTCCTGTTTTCAACCTTTCTGTCTAGCCAAACAATACATTCTTTCGGTAGGGTTATGCTGACTCTTTCTCTTACCATTTCGGCAACCTTACTTTCCATACAGTTCACCTTCTTATCTGATTTATGCATATTCGTATGCAACCGTAATACATATAAGTATTTTGCATACATACACTGCAACTACGCCGTAAAGGAGAAAGAAAACATGGAATTGAAAATGAATGAAAAGACGACAGAGCAGTTTAAAGCAATCAAGGAACACGCCGGCATGAACAGCGACAAGGAAGTCTTAGCGGTCCTGATCAGCAAAGAGTATCACAGAATCGAGAGGCTCAAGCTGCACCGGGTGTTCATGCCTAAAGAGATCTATGCCCTGGTTGAAAAGACGGCTGAGACTTCAAAGCTAACAGTGGACGAGTTTATCGCGGAATTCTGTGATGAGGTACTAAGAAAGGCTAAGGAAAAGGAAGGCGAAGGAATCCAAAAAGCCAAGAGGAAAGTAATCCCGATAGAATCCGCCGTCTACGAGGAACTCGAAACAATCGCCAAAACACAAGGCATCACAGTAGACGAGTACGTTGCGCAGATATGCCTTAACCGGATGCAGCAGTTCGAACAGAAAGTCCAAGCATAGGCTCAACCAACCTCTAAGGTCTTAGAGGTTGCCTCTTTTTTTCTGTTCTATTTCAGGGACATTAATGTCCTCATGTGCTTTCGCAAGATTCACTATGCCGACCTTAAGGTCCGTGAAGACTGGCTAAGTTTGAGTCCAAAAGGCTACCCTAACCGCGCGTGTTCAGCCCATGTTTGCCATGTGATCCTCTGAACTTGTCTAAGACAAGCGGGATTCTTATAGTCTTTGCAGCGTATATGTTCCACAAGGGACATATACGAAGAGACTATTTGGAAACACGAATGTCACTTACAAGCGGGATTCTTATAGTCTTGTCAGCGTACATGTCCCATAGGAGACGTATATGAAAAATCTATTGAGAAACAAGCGCGGTCAAACTGGCATTGCGATTGCATTGGTAATTACACTGGTAGCACTATCCGTAATTATCCCGATTGGCATGTGGGTGACGGGGCTAATCTTCACTTCGATTCCGCAATCAGGTTGGACAGCAGCGGCTAACACCACAATGAGCACATTACAATCGAATACCTGGGCAGCCTATAGCTTAAGCACGATTCTGCCGATTATCGCCGTAGCAGGTGTGATAATCGCTTCCATAACGGGCTTTATCGTCTGGCGACGCGGCGAAGGCTAAAAGCGGGGTCCTGAAAACTATGCTGTTCAAACGGTTCTTACACAACAAGAAGGGACAGACAGGACTCGCCATCGCGCTCATCATAACGCTAGTGACCATCTCAATCATAATCCCTGTGGGCTTATGGTTGTCAAGCACGTTGCTGACTCTGATGACCCCAACGAACGCTTCGATGTACACGACCACCTTCAACAACACGTACACCAACCTGTCAGCAAACATCTTCGCGGCCTACTCGTTAAGCACGATCTTACCCATCATCGCGGTAGCCGGTGTGATCATCGCGGCGATAACAGGCTTCATAGTCTGGAGACGCAGCGGCGACTAACCACACCATCCAAGCTCCCTCAATCTCCCCTTTTTTTCTTTTGAGCATATGCGTAAGAAGGGAAAGAAAAGATGAGCACACGCTTCGCTCGACCTCCTGAACAGCCAGTCTACCAGCCACCGCCAGCAGCTCAACAGCAACAAGTTCAAGGCGTTCCGTCTTCTCAAGGAAGCACAGACGAAGCGGTTGACGTTATCAACCAGAAGTTGCAGTCTGGAACACGACTCTCAACTAGGGAAACTGCTTTTCTCGCAAGGTACTATCCTACCACGGCTAGGCAGTATGCAGCGAATCAGAATCTTGCGTTGACTAAAGCCTATAGTCAGCGTACACGTGACATCGCTAGAACCGCAAGGTTTCAGCCTTGGGAACTTTACGGTTTCAAGTCAGAGGCAGAAATGAAAGCAAACGCCTTTTTACAGAAAAAAGTGCAAGAGCACGAGTATTATGCGGAGCATCCTGTTCAGTCGTTTTACACGCCTACTCCTGAACCTACTAAAAGTCTCTCACAGCTTATGATGGAGTATAGGGTTACTCCGTTGATTCCGCGTATGAGTTTGAATCCCTTGGAGCGCGGTACTCCGCAAACTAAGCCTCTTGCGGGACTCGGAGGACTAATCGCTCCTTTTGAAAGCGTGGGGTACACGGTAGCTAAACTTGTCGGGGTTAAGACTCCAAGTTATCCTCCCTTGCCCAACCTAGAGAATCCTGAGTACACGGCGGGTTATCTTGTCGGGGAGGGGTTGCTGCTTATGGGTTCTCAAGCGGTTGCTGGAAAAGTTGCTGAAGGAATTGGGAAGGTAGGCCAGTTTGTCGGAGAAAAGACTGGACTGACACAGAAAGTGAAAATGAGTGACGCTTACAACATTCTAAAGGAAAATCAGGCTGCCCTAGAAAAGAACGTGGGCAGTATGGAGCCTAGCGTGGTTAGCCAGGGAAAACAGATTATCGGTGACATAGATTCGTGGTTAGCCCGTAACAGCGCGTCTTATCGGAAGTGGGCAGAACGGAACATTAGCGCGGGAATCGTTGACGTTCCTGACATTGGCATGACAGGTCCCAGAACAATGAGTGAGAAGGTTCTGGGGCTTCCACAGTTTGAATCTCCCTATACTCTTGGACTAGAGGGTATGGAAGCTGAACGGGGAGCGTTAAGTTTCGGGGAAACAGCACGTACAGCCTTGTTGGACCCTGACGTAACGAGTCCCTTGGAAACGGGAATCACACGCTCAATATTTGAGCGTAGCTTACCAAGTTTTCCTGACATGAACTTTTCGAGGCAGTCAAACCTAATCTCCCGGGCGTTAGGAACTGCTACTGTGTTAGGGTTGCAGAGTGGGGCAGCCTTGCCTAGCATGAAACAAGAATCTTACGTTAACTTGGTTAAGGAGCTTAAACCTGTCCCGTCTGAACGTCTTGTTCCTTCTGAGCGTCTTGAGCCTATCCAGCTGAGTAGGAGGGACTTGTTGCTTGAGTCAGGGTTACAGGCTGAACAAGAGTCTGGGATCGGGCTAGACGTTGCTCGGGCAGTAGCATCTTACTTGGGCGTTTCTACCGGAACAAGGTTAGCCACACTTACTCAGCAAAGGACAATTCAACTTCAGAGGCAGACTCAACAGCAGTATCATCAGGAAACAATGGTGCAGTTTGATTCTGAAGGGATGATGCGTAGGCTCATAGGCGAAAAACCCAGTAGAACTAAACGCGGGCTAGTAGGCAAGTGGGAGCGGGACTGGCTCAACTGGACTCCACAGCAAATGATGAAGCGCATGGTCGGAGTTGGGCACGTTGAACGAAAAAGGAAAAAGAAACGGTGAATTAATCCAGAATTAATCCCCTTGAATATTCTGTGTGCCTCATGGAATATTCCTTGATTATTCT
>Ga0315291_10012895_pt1 | contig 10142 bp, 8 predicted proteins | sample YL17G12_20_MG_FD_203070 | JGI IMG/M metagenome (GOLD analysis project Ga0315291, IMG submission 203070) | Sediment microbial communities from Yellowstone Lake, YNP, Wyoming, USA - YL17G12_20 | ecosystem: Environmental > Aquatic > Freshwater > Lake > Sediment | place: USA: Wyoming | collected...
GAGCGAGATCCTGCGCGTGATTGCGGGGTCGCCAACGGACATACAAGCCATCCTGGACGCGGTCGCCGAGAACGCCGCGCAGCTCTGCAACTCGTATGATGCAGCAATCGTGCGCGTGGATGGGGAAATCTATCGCATCGTCGCGCATTGGGGACCGGTGCCGATGCCACAAGATATCCTGGCAAATGGTGTGCTACTGAGTCGGGATTCAGTGACCGGGCGCGCAATCATTGACGGTCAGACGGTTCACGTCGCCGATGTGATGGCAGAGCCCGCGTCCGAATACCGCCTGAGCCAGGAATTCCACAAAGTGAGCGCGCAACGCACCATGCTCGCGACGCCGCTGATGTGTGAGGGTACAGCAATCGGGGCGATTCTCATTCGCCGCCAGCAGGTGAATCCGTTCACCGAGAAACAGATTGCTCTCCTCAATACTTTCGCCGACCAGGCGGTCATCGCCATTGAGAACATTCGGTTGTTTGATGAGACGCAACGCCGAGCCGACGAAATGGCCGCACTGACCGAGATCGGGCGCGAGATTTCCGAAACGCTCGACTTGCGAACGGTACTGGAGCGCATCGCCACGCGCGCCCAGGAAGTTCTGAATGCGCGGGACGTGGCTTTGAGGCTGATGCAGCCTGACGGCACGTTGCACACCGTGATCGCCGTAGGCAAACATGCAGCCATCCTCAAGGAAGACATTGTGTACCCAGGGCGCGGCATCACCTTTGCGGTCGCCCAGTCGGGCGTGGCCGAGCTGGTGAACGAACCGCTCAAAGACCCTCGCATGGTGCACGTGCCAGGCACGGAGCAGGACGAGGAGAACGAAGCCATCGCCTTTGCGCCCCTCGTTGCCGGCGAGCAGACGATTGGCGTGCTGACCCTATGGCGCGACAAGCCGACACAGGGGCCTTTCACCCAGAGTGACCTGGACTTTGCTGTGGGCCTTGCGCGGCAGGCAGCCATCGCCATCGCCAACGCTCGGCTGTTTGAGGAATCGCAGCAAGCCAAGGCCGCGGCGGACCAGTCCAGGCGGCAAATGGCGGACATCATTGACTTTCTGCCCGATGCCACATTCGTCATAGACCGCGAAGGCAAGGTCATCGCCTGGAACCGGGCGATCGAGCAGATGACAGGAGTTCCAGCAGCCGACATACTGGGCAAGGGTGACTATGCCTACTCTATCCCCTTCTATGGGGAAAGGCGGCCAATTCTGATCGACCTGGTGCAAATACCTCAGGAGGAGATGGAGAGGAAGTACGCAACGATCCATAGGGACGGCGCAACCCTGTACGGAGAGGCATTTACGCCGTTGTTGCAGGGCACGGGGCGTCACCTGTTCGCCACCGCCTCGATTCTGAGCGACGCCAACGGCCAGGTCGTGGGCGCCATTGAGGCCATCCGCGACATCACCGACCGCAAGCAGGCCGAAGAGGAGTTGAAGGAAGCCAAGGCCGCTGCCGACTCGGCCAACGCCGCCAAGAGCGCTTTCCTGGCAACCATGAGCCACGAAATCCGCACCCCAATGAACGCCATCATCGGCATGAGCGGTCTGCTGATGGACACGCCGCTCAACCCCGAACAGCGCGACTACGCCGACACCATCCGCGGCAGCGGCGACGCCCTGCTGACGATCATCAACGACATCCTGGACTTCTCCAAGATTGAAGCCGGGAAGATGGAACTGGAGAGTCAGCCGTTTGAACTGCGCGGCTGCGTGGAAAGCGCTCTCGACCTTTTGGCGGCCAGGGCAGCGGAGAAGGGTCTCGACCTGGCGTGCGTGATGGACGATGACCTGCCCCCGGCGGTCGTCGGCGACGTCACCCGCCTGCGGCAGATTCTGATCAACCTACTCACCAACGCGGTGAAGTTCACCGAGCATGGCGAGGTGGTCGTAACGGTGAGCCGCCTGCCGCTTCCCGCCGGTGAAACCGCGCAGTCTGCGGCTGCCGCCCACGAACTGCTCTTCTCGGTACGGGACACGGGCATTGGCATCCCAGCCGACCGCAGAGACCGGCTGTTCCAGTCGTTCAGTCAGGTGGACCCCACCACAGCGCGCCGCTACGGCGGCACGGGCCTGGGGCTTGCCATCTCCAAGCGCCTGTGCGAGATGATGGGCGGCCGCATCTGGGTGGAGAGCGAGGTCGGCAAGGGCTCCACCTTCTCCTTCACCATCGTCGCGCGGCCCGCGCCCGACTTCGCAACCCGCTCGCGGCGCGTAGGCGCGCAGCCGCAGCTAAACGGCCGTCGGCTGCTGGTGGCGGACGACAATGAAACGAACCGGCTGATCATCATCCGGCAGGTCCGCGCATGGGGCATGATCGCGCGCGACACCGGGTCGCCAAACGAGGCGCTGGAATGGATCCGCCGCGGCGATCCGTTTGACGTGGCCATCCTCGACGTGAGTATGCCGGAAATGGATGGGATGGCCCTGGCCGAGAGGATCCGCTCGACGCGGCCGCGAGAGTCGCTGGCCATCATCATATGCTCCTCGCTTGGGCGTCGCGAGGCGCTGTCCGAAAAACTGGGCATCGCGGCCTTCCTGAACAAGCCACTGAAACAATCGCAGTTGTTCGATGCGCTGGCAGCCATCTTTGAGGCTCCTGGGGTGCCGGTCGCTCCCGAGGCGGCCACGCCAACGGTCGACCACGAGATGGCGCAACGGATTCCGCTACGCATTCTGCTGGCCGAGGACAACGCCGTGAACCAGAAACTGGCGCTGCGGATTCTGTCGCAGATGGGATATCGCGCCGACGTGGCAGGCAACGGCCTAGAGGCCATCCAGGCGGTAGAGCGGCAGCCATACGATGTCATCCTGATGGATGTGCAGATGCCCGAGATGGATGGTCTAGAAGCCACGCGGCAGATCTGCCGCCGTTGGGCCGTTCGGGAGCGCCCGCGCATCATCGCGATGACCGCCAACGCCATGCAGGGCGACCGCGAGATGTGCCTGGCCGCCGGAATGGACGACTATCTGAGCAAGCCAATCCGCGTGCACGAACTGGTGGCGGCATTGTCCAAGTGCGCGCCAAAGAAGGCGGCAGGAGAGGAGAACGTGTCTGACAGCAGCGTGATAGACCAGAAAGCCTTTGATGAGCTGGTGGCGTCAACCGGCGGCGATGCCGCCTTCCTCGGCGAACTGATGGACACCTATTTCGCCGATGCGCCGGAACTGATGGCACAAATGCGTAGTTCGCTGGCAGCCGGCGACGCGGAAACATTCCGCCGCGCCGCTCATACCCTGAAGTCTAGCAGCGCCACACTGGGGGCCCTCACGCTTTCGGCTGTGGCCAAGGACTTGGAAATGATGGGCAAGGCAGGAACCCTGGAAGGTGCAGCATCCAGAATCGCCCAGGTGGAGACAGAGTACGCGCGAGTCAGAGTGGCGCTGGAGCAGAAACGCGCCGCCCTGTAGGCGGGCTGCAAGGGTTCCGCGGAGAGCCGAAATGACGGTTGGACAAAATCACATCTTGGTCGTGGACGACAACAAAATGAACCGGTTGCTCCTTGCGCGCGGGCTGCAACAGCAGGGACATCGGGTTTCCTTTGCCGAGAATGGGCGGCAGGCCCTGGAGATGCTACGCGCCCAGCCTTTCGACCTGGTGCTCCTGGACGTGCTCATGCCTGAGATGGACGGCTATCAAGTGCTCGGCGAACTGACGGCGGACACAAACCTGAAGAACGTGCCCGTGGTCATGGTCTCCGCGGTGGGTGAACTCGATAGCGTGGTCAGATGCATAGAGATGGGTGCTGAGGACTACCTGTCCAAGCCGATCAACCCGACACTCCTGAAAGCCCGTATTGGCTCCAGCCTGGAGAAGAAGCGATTGCGCGACCAGCAGCGCGAGTTGATCCGCAAGTTCGCCACAAAGGAGGTGGCCGAGGACTTGGAATCCTCTGGCTTCGCCCTGGGCGGCAAGTTCGTCCCGGCGACGGTGATGTTCTCAGACATCCGGTCATTCACGACGATCTCAGAGTCACAGCCGCCAGCCGATACCATCGAGTTACTGAACGACTACTACACACTGATGATGGACGCGATCACCGGCGAGCAGGGCGTGGTCAACCAGATTGTGGGCGACGGCCTGATGGCGATCTTCGGCGCGCCGCGGCACTGCGAGAATCGCTGCGAGCATGCTGCGCGCGCGGCACTGCAGATGATTGATCTCATCGAGCAGTACAACCATGAGCGTGTGGCCCTCCAGCGAGTGCCCATCCGCATCGGGGTCGGCATTGCGTCGGGAGATGTCATCGCCGGATACACGGGCACTCAGTGGCGCGCGACTTACACCTGTGTCGGGGACACCGTGAACCTCGCCGCGCGGCTGGAGTCGCACACCAAGGTGGTGGGCCAGCCGATTCTCATCGATGAGGCCACGCGGCTGGGTTTGGGCCCGGGTGTTCTGGTCGAAGACCGCGGAAGCGTGGAACTCAAGGGCAAGACCTGCCTTGTCCACATCTACTCGGTGAAGGGTATTGCGGAGGGAGGATCTGCGACATGAACGGTGACGAACTCCTTTCCCATGTGCCGCTGCTTGCCTCGCTGTCTCCCGACGAGATACGGCGTCTGGCGGCCACGCTCCGCCGCGAGACGATTGAGGAGGGGACCCTGCTGTTCATGGAGGGGCAGGTTGGACACCACCTGTACGTACTCCTGGAGGGTCAGGTTGAGATCCTCAAGGCGCTGGGCACGGACGGGGAGAGGCTGCTGGGCGTGCGCGGGCCGGGCTCGTTTATCGGCGAGATGAGCCTTTTCAACGAGGGCGGACGCCACACGGCCAGCGTGCGCGCCCGAACGCCCCTGCGATTGATCGCCATGCCTCGCACCGACCTGGAGGCTCTCCTCAGCCGCCAACCCGGGCTCTCCTACGAGATGATACGCACCATGAGCCAGCGCTTGGAGGAATCTGAGAATCTGACCATCCACGATTTGCTGGAAAAGAACCGCCAGCTGACACAGGCCTACACTGAACTCAAGGCCGCGCAGGAGCAACTCCTTGAGAAGGAGCGGCTTGAGGCCGAGCTGGATGTGGCGCGCGCGATTCAGCGCAGCATCCTGCCGCATGCCAGACCGCAACTGCCTGGTTTCGACTTCGGCACGCTGATTGAACCTGTGTCCAGCGTGGGAGGAGACCTGTTTGACTTCATTCCCCTCAGAGGAGGCCGGCTAGGAATCGCCATTGGCGATGTGAGTGGGCACGGGGTTCCATCGGCAATCTTCATGGCCCTGGCCTATAGCCTGCTGCGCGCCGAGGCAAGCCGCGGCAGCACACCAACCAGGGTGCTGCAAAATGTCAACCGGCTCTTACTGGACATGAGCGATTCTGGCATGTTTGTGACGATGCTGTATGGGATACTGGACGGGGGCAGCCGGCAATTCACCTACGCCCGCGCGGGCCACTCGGTTCCACTGCTCATCGCCCCGACGGGCGAAGTGACCTCCCCCGATTTTGGCATCGGCCAGCCGCTCGGTCTCTTCGACGACCTCCTGCTGGATGAGCGGAGCATCACCATTCCAGCGGGTGGCCTGCTCTTCGTGTTTACAGATGGCGTGACCGAAGCGGCTGACGAAAATGGGCTGGTATTCGGGCAAGAACGTCTGCTCGCTGTCTTGCGCAACAACGCCCGCGCATCGGCGCAGGACATCTGCCAGGCCGCCTACGACGCCGTCCGCGCCTTCTGCGGTGCGTTGGCTCCGCAGGACGATGTCCTGCTCGTCACGATCCAGGCACAGTGAGGGCATAATGAAAGATATGGAGACCGCCTTGCTGATCTCGCGTCTGCGGGGCACGGCGTTATTTAGCGCCGTTGATGATCATGCCCTGGCGAAGATGGCAGGCGCCAGTCGCCTTCGCCGGTTGAGCAAGGGACAAACGCTTTTCACCCAGGGAGACCCAGCCGACGCCTTCTATGTTGTATACTCGGGATGCATCTACCTCCTGCTGGACAGTCCAAACGGGCGCGAGCTGGTGATCAATGAAATGCGGACAGGCGATGGGTTCGGAGAACTGGGGTTGATTACAGGCCAGCCGCGTTCTACGAGTGCTGTTGCGCGCGACGAGAGTGTGGTGATGGTCATCCCTCGCCGTGACTTCCTTACGGTTCTGGAGACGCAGCCCGGTCTTGCGCGCAGTTTGCTCCAGACCACTGCTGACCGTCTGGGCTCCTCGAGCGAGCGAGAAGGGGCTCTCGCCTTTCTCGATGCGCCTTCTCGCCTGGCGAGGGTCCTCCTGCTGCTCGATCGGCAGGCGAGCGCACAGGGATACATCACAATCTCGCAGGAGGAACTGGCGCGGCGCGTAGGCCTGGCACGTCAGACGGTGGCTACTCTCTTGGGAAAATGGCGGCGCTCCGGCTGGATCGTTACCGGGCGCGGCAAAATCGTGCTGCTAAACCGCGCAGCCCTCCGTCGTCAAGCCGAAGAGAGCGAGCGATGAGCCTTGTGCGCGGGCCGGGCCATTTCGCGCCGTGCGCCCGAATTTGCATTCGTTGTGTCGCCAAAGTGACAGACACGGGCAACAAAAGGTAGTATAATAGCAGTAGAAAAGAGCAGTCATCGTAACCACCATCTAAATTCACCGAAAGGAAAGGCAAGGAGGATTAGAAAATGGACGAGAAGCAGACACAGGCTCTAGGACGGCTCATGAAGAAGATCAACGCTCTGCGGCAGACGCTGCGGACAGATGAGCGCGACCTGCTGGACACCATGATTCAGGGATCTTTCCCGGAAGCCGAAGGGCACGTGCTTAAGCCCGCAGCCAAAGCCGCGGCCAAGCCCGCAGCCAAGGCGGAGGTAGAGGGCCACGTGCTCAAGGAGGCGGCCAAAGCGGCAGCCAAGCCCGCAGCCAAGGCGGAGGTCGAGGGCCACGTGCTGAAGCCAGCAGCCAAGGCGGCGGCCAAGCCCGCAGCCAAGGCCGAGGTCGAGGGTCACGCGGTGAAGCCGGCAGCGAAACCTGCTGCAAAGCCCGCGGCCAAGCCAGAGGTTGAAGGCCACGTGATGAAGCCGGCGGCCAAGCCCGCAGCGAAGCCCGCAGCCAAGCCAGAAGTGGAAGGGCATGCGCTGAAGCCCGCGGCCAAACCCGCTGCCAAGCCCGCTGCCAAGGCCGAGAGCGAGGGTCACGCCGCCAAGCCGGCAGCCAAGCCTGCGGCCAAACCCGCCGCCAAGGCGGAGGTCGAGGGTCACGCCGCCAAGCCGGCAGCCAAGCCTGCGGCCAAACCCGCAAACAAACCGTAAGCCATCGGAACAGGTTCCGCAATCCAACCGAGCGCTCCAGCCCGGGGGAATTCCCTCCGGGTTGGTGCGCGTTGGCGCATTTCGCAGAGGTTGACTGCCCATGAATGAAGCGACTCCCGATGCCAGCGAGTGCAGATTGGCCGAAGGGCTGCGACGTTTGGTTCGCGCCATCGAAGCCAGCGGTCGCGCGATTTTGCCCAGTTCCGACGACGAATTACTCCAGACCGTTGTGGAAGCCGCCGCACGGCTGTTTGGCGCGGCAGCTTCTTCGATTGCCCTGGTAGATGACGCAGAGCAGATGCTCCAGTTCCGGGTGGCAACGGGCGCGGGCTCCGGCGAGGTCGTGGGAATGCGCATCCCCATTGACGAAGGCATCGCGGGCTACGTCGCTATGACGGGACAGCCCATCGCCGTTTCAAGCGTGCAAGAGGACCCGCGCTTTGCCCGCGAGACGGCCAAGAAAACGGGCTACGTCCCCCGTTCCATTCTGGCCATGCCTCTCGTCTGCGATGACCGCGTGATCGGCGTGATTGAAGTGCTTGACAAGATCAACGCGCCCTCGTTCGGCATGCAAGACATGGAGCTTCTCGGGATCTTTGCGAGGCAGGCGGCAATCGCCATACGGGCCTCACAGCATTACCAGCACCTGGGAGAGGCGCTGCTGGGCAGCATCCGGCGGCTGGCCCAAGAGGACACCAGTGCCGAGATGCAGGAGGTACAGCAGGTGCTCGCCGAGACTGCCGAAGCCCCCGAAGGAACCGATGAGATCATGGCGCTGGCCGACATTTTTGGCAGCATAGGCAAGCTGGGCGAGGCCGAGCGGAAAGCCTGCCTCCAAATCCTGTCCGCTTTCTCCGATTACGCGCATTCCAGGCCGAGGTACGCCTGATGGAGGAAGAGGCACGTCCTGCCTGGTCGTCGCAGTTTGCGGCCAGCGCGCTGCGTGAGTTGACTGCGGTAGGCCCCATAGGCGGAATCACCCGAGAGTGGGCGTGGGGGGGCTCTACTGGCAGCGGGGTCCGAGTCGCCATCGTGGACAGCGGCATCGAATCCGACCATCCGGCCGTCGGGGGACAGGTACGGGGCGGCATCATCGTCGCCTACGATGGACGAACCAAGACCCGAGTCCGCATAGAGGAGGACGGGGAACGGCGCGACCTGTTCGGCCACGGCACCGCCTGCGCTGGAATCATCCACACCCTCGCGCCAGAGGCGGAACTGTATAGCGTGCGAGTGCTCGGCAGAGACCTCACCGGACGAGCGCTACAGTTTGCGGGCGGGCTGCGCTGGGCCATCGAGAATGGGATGCACGTCATCAACCTGAGCCTCAGCACCTCGCGCGAAGAGTATTACGGGCTGTTCCACGAACTGGCGGACGCGGCCTACTTCAAGAACCTCATGCTGGTCTCGGCGGCAAACAACGTCCCATCCCCCAGCTATCCGTCCCTGTACTCATCGGTGATCTCTGTTGCCGCCCACGAAGGCCGCGATCCGCTCACGTTTTACTATAACCCTGCGCCGCCGGTGGAGTTTGGCGCGCCGGGGATCGATGTGCAAGTAGCCTGGCAGAACAAGACGACCATCGTTACCACGGGAAACAGCTTCGCAGCTCCGCACATCGCGGGTATTGTTGCACTGATCCGAGGGAAGCACCCAGAGCTTACGCCGTTCCAGATCAAGACTGTCCTCTTCGCCTGCGCGGCGAACACCCACCCGGAAACTCAGACCTAGACGGCACACAAGAACCGCGAGTTTGCTCGCGGTTCTGTGTGGGGATTCGTTTAGCATTGCCGGAAGCGACGGGGAACGAACCAGCCAATGCTAAACGTCGCTGCCAATCTGTCTGCCTGCTTCGGCGACGGGGAGCACAGCCAACGAACGTGGTTCTCTCGCCCAAGACATGGGCCTCGGCCCTAAGAAGCCAATGTCAAGACCCCCTTGAATGCGTCCTTTCGCGCAAGAAAGCGATCACATCCCCCAGCCCAACTTGATGATCCGCCAGCCGCAGGATGAAATCCAGAACATCCCCCTGATCCCAGCTAACCACCCATCCGTTCAGGTCCAGGAACACTACCGTGGCCAGCACCGCCGTGCGCTTGTTGCCGTCCACGAACGCATGGTTCAGAACCAACGAATGCAGCAACGCTGCCGCCTTTGACACCAGATCCGGATACGCATCAGCACCAAAGGCACTGGCTTGTGGGCGGGCAACAGCCGACTCCAGGAGTCCCACGTCTCGTAGGACATGCCTCCCTCCCATCACCTGCGCGTTGATCTCCAGGACTTCCTCTACCGTGAGATAGCGCATGGCTTCAGTATCTGGCCAGCTCGGTGATCAACCGTGCATTCTCACGCATCGCCCCTTCCAGCGAAGCGCGGAACTCGTCGTGTGATACCTTGCGCTGAATGTACTCCTGGATAGCCTCTCGAATTACCTCGGTTACGGCCCTATCTTCCACAAAGGCAAGCGTACGAAGCCGCTCATATTCTGTTTCGTTCAGGCGAAGGGTCATGGCTCTCATCGCAACTCCTCCTTTCGGTATCTCGGTATCAAGATACCACAGAAATCCGTGTCTGTCAAATCAGCGTCCTAGTCGAAAAGCACATCCGTTCTGGAAATGTGCGTTCCAGCCCAGTTCTGTGGTACAATCACGGCCTGCACACTCTATTCGAAAGGCAGTGTACTGGTCGGAAAGCACATCCGTTCTAAGAATGCGCCATCCAGCCCGGTCTTTGGCACGATCATGGCCTCAAACCCTCACCGGAAGGAGGGCCGCAAAGTCACCTACAAAGCACGTAACCGCGAGCAAACTCGCGGTTACGTGTGACAAATATCGGTTGGTTGAGGCGGAAGCGACGGGGATCGGTTCTGCGGCTCGCAATTCTGGTGTAGAACCTATGGCACGTT
>Ga0315291_10012896_pt1 | contig 10142 bp, 7 predicted proteins | sample YL17G12_20_MG_FD_203070 | JGI IMG/M metagenome (GOLD analysis project Ga0315291, IMG submission 203070) | Sediment microbial communities from Yellowstone Lake, YNP, Wyoming, USA - YL17G12_20 | ecosystem: Environmental > Aquatic > Freshwater > Lake > Sediment | place: USA: Wyoming | collected...
GGCCATCGGTCAGCGGTGGTCTTGTGTCGATGACTCGTGTCATCGACATGGCCTCGGACGGCTGGAGGCCGTCCGGGCCGAGCCTCGGCAAGGGGCAAGGGACGGCTCGCGTTTTAAATGCGACAAGGGACGATGCTTGCGGCCGTCCCTTGCCTGAGGCTATTATAGAACAAATGTGCTAAGATGTCAAGAGGGGATTTGGGGGAGGAGGGGATTAACCGCGAAGAAGCGAAGGGAGCGAAGAAACCCAATGGGGAAAAGAGAAGAGGGAATAGGTGATGAAGAAAAAATAAATGCTCCTTGCTGCCAGCAACCCCCCTGTGGGGGCAGGCCGGCAGTGGGCAACAGCAGGAAGCGTGTTCAGTGGGCAAGGAGCAGGGAGATTATAGCAGGAAAGGAGTAAATTACATCATCTTAATTCCTGCACATACCAATTCAGAATACTAATGATGTACTTGGAAAACCTGGTCATATCTCGAATTTGATAGCGGGGCAACTTGCCACCCTTATAAGCAGACCAAACTTCCCACACTTTCTCGAAATCCTCTTTCGAGATCACCTGAGTACTACTCGCTTTAGGCGCATCAACTTCTATGTAATCACTGCGTACACCTGCGATTGCCATCGTATCGCCGAGATACCCCCGGAACGCAGTCCAGTTCTTGATTTCTTGACCAGGTTTCAGGTTGCCTTGGAGCCAGGACCAGACGCTATCGAATGTTGCCATTGACTTTTCTCCTCGTGAAAGATGTTTGCTTCTGACATTACTTTACTCCAAGATTTTCTTTCTGAACAGTTAGCTCTTTAATACTTAGTGAGTATGTCTAATACTTGGTGCATATTCATACAAGTGATGTTCTGTATAGGCGTCAAATCAAAGGATAAAGACTCTGTATGAGATACGATCCAAGAACTCGTTGCAGTGTTCACTTGGCAACGCTTTGCAGCACAAAAACGAGCATCAGCGCCTGGATTACCCAGGCAAAAGTAATGGTAATGGTGACAGTCACCAGGATGAGCAATAACTCCTGCGTCTTACGTGGAATCTTTTTGGAATTCCAGAGTTTCCCCCAAAGGCGAATGAGTGGTGTAAAGAGCGGATTTGTAGTACGCATAACTGCCTCCAGTGCTAGGAAATTTCTTTATTCTCAGCAATTCTTGGTCTGCTTACCAAGAAATTATTAATTTTGTTAGCATCATTATGTCACATTTTTGAGGAGATTGCATTAAAAATTTCCAAGAAATTGATAAGGGTTGTATAGTCAACCTTGAAGAATTTAGTAAATCTCTCAACTAACGCTGTGTGCACGAATTTATCAGATTCTTTACAATTAACTTATCCTATTGAAAATTGATACCAGTTTATGGTAATATGGGCATGAGAATAAGCGGTCCTCCAGTGCTAGGAAGGTTGTTTATTCTCATCGACCAGCGGCCTGCTTGCCGCTGGTTTTTTATTTCCTTCCCCTCTTTTCCTTGCGACTCGGGGACTTTTGCAGTATCCTTGACTCATCCTCCCAGGGAGAGACAAAATGACCCAGGAACAGAAATTCCTCGATGCACTCAGAGACATTTTCATCGGCGCGACGGTGGAAGGGGAATCCGGCTTCATCAACTTGATGAAGATCAAGTCCCGCTACTACGAGAAGGCTGTGTTTCCCCAGTTGCTCAAAGATGTGGATAAAGCCACGAAGTCTTTCGAGAAAAGCTTTCGGGAGGAGTTGTTCGATAAGCTCTATGCCTTTTTCAGCCGCTACTTCAGCGAGAGCGGCTCGATCTATTTCCGCCATACCCCCCTGCACCATAATATCTATGAGCGCGTATACACCGATGACCGGGACGTGATGCTGTTCTGGAAGACGCACATGCTCTACTATGTCAAAACGGACCGCCTGTTCCAGTCCATGGGCGTGGAGGTGGACGGGGAGAAGTTCTGGTTCGATGTGGCCGCCCTGGAGCACAAGCGCGCCAACGAGAAGCGCGAATTGACCTACGCCTTCCAGTCCCGCAAACCGGACGGGGCGCTGTTCTTCACGGTGACCTACTCCGAGAAGGGGCGCAAAACCAAAACGGACGACCTCCTGCGGTCCATCAAAGAGACCGGCGTGACGCTCGACGAAGACACGCTTCTGCGTGCCTTCCGGGTTTTCGAGAAACAGTCCGAAGTGGACTACTTCATCAATAAGAACGCCAAAGCCTTCCTGAAAGAGCAATTCGACCTGTGGTTGTACCAGTATGTGTTTTCGGGGGAAAACGCCTTCACCGAGACGCGTCTCAAGCAGTTGCAGGCGCTCAAGGATGTAGCCTGTCACATCATTGACTTCATCGCCCAGTTCGAGGATGAGCTGGTGCGGGTGTGGAACAAGCCCAAGTTCGTGCTCAATTCCAATTACATCATCACGCTGGACAAGATCGCGGCCCCCTCACCCCGGCCCTCTCCCCTGCGGGGAGAGGGGGAAAGCCTGCTGAGGCGGTTGCTCATGCACGAGGGCATGACCGCCCAGGTGGACGAGTGGCGCGCCCTGGGCATGGTGGACAAGAAATTCAAACCAACAGAAATTCTACAAAAAGACAAGCTCTTTGATGCCATGCATTCCAAGTACCAGTTCCTGCCGCTTGACACGCGCCACTTCAAAGATCTCGAACTCGATCTCCTGGCACTCTTCGATGATCTTGATGCCGCCCTCGATGGCTGGCTGGTGCACTCCGAAAACTACCAGGCGCTAAAAACCCTTTTACCCAAATTTCTTGATCGAGTAAATTGCGTACATATTGATCCGCCATACAATACAAATAGTAGCGGTTTCTTATATGCCAACAATTATGGTCATTCGAGTTGGCTTTCGATGATGTTTGACAGAGTTTTACTTAGCAAATCCCTTCTCGCAAAGAATGGCGTTTTTGCTTGCCACATCGATGAATATGAGTATGAAAGATTGAATATTCTCCTTGATGATGTTGGTTTCCAAAATGCAGGCACGATGATTTGGGATAAAGGCCAACCTGTTACCGGAGCATATGGTTTAGCAACACAACACGAGTACGTGATATGGAAAACAATAAACAATATAAAAATCAGATTGCAGAAAAGAAATCTCGAATTAATCCAATCTCAAGCAAATAAGTTACTAAAAAAACATGGTGGAGCTACACCTCAAGCCATTAAAGAATATCGGTTATGGCTAAAAAACAACAGCGAATTATCGGCAGCCGAAAAAACTTTTGATTCTTTCGACCACATCGGCAGGGTTTATCGTTCGGATAATATGTCCGCAACGGATAATAGGGCTGACAAGAAATTCCACATACCGTTAATTCATCCCATTACAAAGAACGCCTGCCCAGTGCCAGACTATGGTTGGCGATATACACCTGACACAATAGCAGAGTTATTAGCCGAAGGACGAATATTATTTGGCGAAGATCACACAAAACTACCGCGAAAGAAAACTTACCTTGACGAAAGTGAAACCAGCCAATTGCCGAGCATGTACAGGAGCGGGGCAAGGGGGAAACAAGGTCTTGACGAGTTAGGTGTAGCATTTCCATTTGCCCACAGTAGCGATTTTTATGAATATATTTTGAGATCTGCTGCTCCACACGCGGGAGATATTGTTCTGGATTTTTTTGCAGGTTCAGGCACAACTGCCCATGCAACTATCAATCTCAATCGTGATGATGATGGAAAGCGCAAATACATTCTTATAGAAATGGGCGAACAATTTATCAATGCCATTTTGCCGCGCGTCAAGAAGGTCGCCTTCAGCGATACGTGGAAAGACGGCAAGGCCAACGGCGGCCAGGGCATCAGCCAGTTCGTCAAATACTACGACCTGGAACAATACGAAGATACTCTGCGCCGCGCCCGCTACGAAAGCACCGACGCCCCGCTCTTCCAGATGACGGATATCTACAGCAGTTACGTCTTCCTGCGCGACCTGAAACTGCTCGACGCGGTCACACTTGACAAAACGGCGGACAGGATCGAGGTCCGGCCGGAAACGCTGTATGCAGGCATTGACCTGGCCGAAACGCTCTCCTGCGTTACCGGCAAATGGATCAAACGCATCACCAAGGAGGCCGTCGAGTTCGAAGACGGCAGCACCGCTAGCCTGTCCGACCCCGACTGGAGCCTCGTCAAGCCATTGATCTGGTGGTAACCATCCCCCCTCTCCCTGCAAGGGAGAGGGCCGGGGTGAGGGTCGCGGAGCCCGCTGGCAAACGCCCCTCACCCTTACCCTCTCCCCGTTGGGGAGAGGGGACTCGCAATGCGTATGGAAACCCGTCACCGCATCTACCCGCCCCTCCTGCGGCGTACGCGTGAAATGCGCCACCCGCAAACTCCCGCCGAGGCCACTCTGTGGCGTGCCATCCATAACCGCAACCTCGGTTATAAGTTTCGCCGCCAGCATCCAATTGACCATTTCATTGTTGATTTCTATTGCGCCCAGGCGCGCTTGTGTATTGAGATCGATGGCCCATCCCACTTCGAGCCTGACCAGAAAGCATACGACACCGCTCGAACTGAGTTTTTGGAAGGACTCGGCTATCACATGATCCGCTGTACCAATGACGATGTCCGCTACAATATCCACGCAGTTGTGGATGAAATTGGAAGAACGATAGAAAGCATTTTGATTCCATCAGCGTAATTCATCACCCTTATGCGCAAATTAGAATCGCTGCTCAACGACATCCCCTTCGAGAACCTGCCCCCGGCCTGGACCACCTTCGACCTGGAGACCTTCTCGCGTTCCAAAAAATTGTGGGACTACCAGCAGCACTCCCTGGAGAATGCTCTCAAGGCGCTCTGGATGTATTACGAAGACTCCGGGGAGGCCGCCCCGTCCGGGGTGGCGGGTGTTGGTCGAGTAGCCCCGCAGGGGCGTATCGAGACCGCCTGGCGCAAAGAACGCTTCATGGCCTGGTACCAGGAGAACGAGATTCCGATCGAGCCGACCCTGCCGCTCGGCAAAAAGCGTGACAACGCGGCGCTGCTTGCCCCTTATTACCCCATCACCGAGTCCCCCTCTCCCCTCTTTGGGAGAGGGGCTAGGGGTGAGGGCGGCAGCATCCCTTACCACCACTTCATCAACCGCATGGGCTTCTGGATGGCCACCGGTTCCGGCAAGACGCTCGTCATCGTCAAACTGATCGAGTTGTTGGCCGGCCTGATGAAGAACGGCAGCCTCCCGGTCCGCGACGTGCTGATGCTTACCCACCGCGAAGACCTGCTCCAGCAGTTGCGCGAACACGTCAACGATTACAACGCCGCCGGGGGCAGTCTCTACATCTCGCTCAAGGAACTCAAGGAATACCCGCAGGTCAAGCGCGGCTTGCCCTCCCTGCTCAGCCACCAGGAGATCACCGTCTTCTACTACCGCTCCGACAACCTTAGCGACGAGCAAAAAGAGCGCATCATTGACTTCCGCAATTACGACAACAACGGCCAGTGGTACCTCCTGCTCGACGAAGCCCACAAGGGCGACAAGGAAGACTCCAAGCGCCAGCACATCTACAACATCTTGTCCCGGGATGGCTTCCTGTTCAACTTCTCGGCCACCTTCACCGACCCGCGCGACATCCTCACCACCGCCGCCGAGTTCAACCTGTCCAGTTTCATCGAGGCCGGCTACGGCAAGCACATCAGCATCCTGAAACAGGAGAACCGCGCCTTCCGCAAGCAGGAAGACTACACCGACGAGGAGAAGCAGAAGATCGTCCTGCAATCCCTGCTGATGCTGGCCTACGTCCGCAAGGCGCAGGAACGCCTGTGCGAGGCTGCCGGGAGCGCCCTCTACCACCGCCCGCTGCTGCTGGCGCTGGTCAACTCGGTCAACGTGGAAGAAGCGGACTTGAAGCTGTTCTTCCGGGAGATCGGACGCATTGGCCGCGGCGAAGTGAACCCGTCCGCGTTTGCGCGTGCCAAAAGTGATCTGCGGGCTGAGCTGGACCCTTCGACTGGCTCAGGGCATGGCCTCGGGCCTGCTTACCTCTACGAGGAGGAGCGTTTCCACCTCGACGCGTCGCTCTTCGACCCCCTGGGCCTGGGCGATGTTCTCCACTACGTGTTCAACGCCGAGGGGCCGGGCGAGATCGAAGTGCTGGTGCGCCCATCCAACGACAAGGAACTGGCCTTCAAACTCAAGTCCGCCGCTGCACCGTTTGCACTGATCAAGATCGGCACCACTTCCGACTGGCTCAAGACCGAACTGGTCGGATATGAAGTGGTCAAGGGCTTCGAGGACGAGAGTTTCTTCGCCCGCCTGAACAGCGACGACAGCGATATCAACCTGCTGATGGGTTCGCGCAGTTTCTACGAAGGCTGGGATTCCAACCGCCCCAACGTCATCACCTTCATCAACATTGGTACCGGCACCGAGGCGCGCAAGTTCATCCTGCAATCCGTCGGGAGGGGCGTGCGCATCGAGCCGCTCAAGGGCAAACGCAAGCGCCTAGCCTCGTTGCGCGCCGCCCGCGAAGTCGACGAGCAGACCTTCCAGTCCGCCCGGCCCTACCTGCTGGCTGTCGAAAGCCTGCTCATCTTCGGCACCAACCGGGCAGCCCTCGAGACCGTCTTCACCGAACTCGATCAGGAGAAGGAGAAAGACCTCGGCCTCGAACTCCCCCTGGACGTAAACGAGTCCGCCATCGCCGGTCAACCTTTGTTGGTGCCCACCTACCACACCACCGACCGGCTGCTGGTAGAAGAGCGCAAACTGCGCAAATTCGAACTCCCCGCGCCCGAACTGGCCATCCTGCGCGGCTACGTGGATTACCTGGGCGACGATCGTCTTTTGCTCGCCCACCACGATATGCGTCCGCGCCAGATCGGGTTGCTCCAGGAGTCCCTGGCCGCTCCTGACGACTACTTCAACACTGATGGCGAAAAGAAATTTGGCACGGTCGACATCCTGCTGCCGCGCCTGACGCGCTACTTCGACATCTTCCAACGCGAAGTAGACGGCTTCAAGCCGCTCGAAGACGAGATCAACCACTTCAAGCGCATCCGGGTTTTTCTGGAAAATATTGAAGAATTACAAAAGAAAATTGCCCGCGTCAAGAACTATAAGAAACCCCAGTCCAGCATCGAAGACATCACCCGAAAACTTGCCATTGGCGAGATAAGTCAGGAAGAAGCCGCTACCCGCCTGAACGCCTTTGTCAATGCCATCAAGGAAGACACCTACTCAGACAAGGGCGTCACCTTGCACTTGAAAAACATCCCCGGCCACTACTACCTGCCGCTCATCCTGTCCGATGACGCCAAACACATGCTCATCAACTACTCCGTCCAGGTGGAGAGCGAAAAGATTTTCCTGCGCGAACTGGACGCCTACCTCGACACCCCCGACAACGACTTCAGGGCTTTCGACTGGTGGATGTTCAGCCGCGCCGACGAAAACGCCGATACCATCACCCTACCCTACTACCACCCACGCGAGAACCGAATCCGTGACTTCCACCCCGACTTCATCTTCTGGTTGAAAAAAGGCGACTCCTACTGGATCCTGTTCGTTGACCCCAAGGGGATGACAGTCACTGATTATCAATACAAGATCGATGGCTATAAGGAACTATTCGTGGATCACGCCAGCGGCCAGCCGCGGGAATTCAAACATAACGGATTGACGGTCCGCGTGGGGCTGGCGATGTACACACCCGATGCCAACCAGGCGCCAAAGGAATATAGCGATTTCTGGTACGATCATCCGAGGCAGATATTGCGGCGGTTGACAATCTAAAGTAAAGCATTTTGTGGGGGAAGATACAACGCCCTCACCCCTGACCCCTCACCCCTCACCCCTGACCCCTCTCCCAAAAATGGGAGAGGGGAGGCGCGGAGGGGGCTTCGGGCTCTCATGAGCCCGAAACAGCCGATGGCGGCTTGAAGCCGCCTCGGCTAGGGCGCGCGGGGGCGGGTCAGCGCGGAGGGGGAAGGGGAGAGTTGAGGGCGGTTTCGCATTCCTGATGGACTTTATCGCTTGGAAACCCGGCGGTCCCTTCCCAAAAGAAGGCATTGCAATCCGTTCCACGATACTTCGGCCGGTCGCGGGCGACCTTTTCTCACTTCTTACTGTAAAAATAGGTAAATGCAACCGCAAAACCTGCCATCATGATCACGGTGATCCAATAGGCTGATGGCGCCCCGGCGAAGAGCAGGCCATACAACCCCACTAGCGCATTCAGGACTGTCCAGACGATCTCCGCCAGAACGACAATTTTCACCCTCTCCCATTCGGCAGCCTTATAGCAATACCAGGAACTGGCGGTAAAGGCAAGAATTGCAGCGCCAATAATCCGGTAAGGAAGGTCATCTGGAACCGATATGCCAAACCAGCCCATAAATATCCCTGGGATCAACAGGTATAGCAGGCCGAACACGAGCCCGACCACGAAATGCACCAGGAACAGAGTCCTCAATCCCGACGAGATTTTAGTCATACGGGTTTCCTCCTTTATCTGGAACTTACAAATAGTCGCGGACATGCTGTCAGCGGCTTGAATATTAGCTTCTCGACCGGTTTACCATCTGAGAAGTGAAACGGATTGCATATTCATTATACGTCGGGTTTTGGCAAAGTCAACTGGTCGGCTTAGGGCGTTCTTTAAGTCTGAATCTTCTACCCCACTCCAACCCTGCCCCTCACAGGGGCGGGGAGAATGTTTCCTTCGGGAATGATATGCTACACGAGGGACATCTTCTCCAAAATTAGGGGAGGAAGGCGGGGAGGCCAGACTGAGGATAACGAGAAACCGTGACAGTGGGGATGCCCGTCACGGATTTTGGATGGGGAGGAGGGACGATGGGAGCTTCGGCGATCTTCAGTGGCTTATGCCACTGAAACGGCTGATGGCGGCTTGAGGCCGCCTCAGCCAGTCGTGTCGCCGAAACAGCCCGGAATCGGGCGCTCATGCGCCCGATACAGCCGATGGCGGCTTGTGGCCGCCTCGGCTAGTGGCGGCATGACGCTGCCTCGGCTAGGGCGCGCGGGGGAGGCTTAACGGTGAAGATCAGATCGCCCGCGATAACAAGGAAGCCCCGATGTTAAGCCGCAGCTCCAAGTCCAGACTTCCGGACACGCCTATTGACATTGAGCCAAAGATGTTGCTCAGGAAGCACTTTTCTTCAGGAATCGGAAGTATCCAAGGCCCATTGCCAGCAACAGCCAGATGACAACGATAACCCAACCAAGCGCGTTCATTAAGCCGGAGAGTTGGCCAAGTAGAGCTACAATGAAGCCAATTGTGTCGCCAATGCACAGGGCGAGAGTGATGCCTTGCAGCGCCTGGGGGTCTGCATTTCTGTCAAGCCAGCAGATCAGGCCGATCCCGATAAAGCATGCCCCAAGAAATCGTGCCATGAGTATTCCAGCTGGGTCTAACGTGATGCCATACAATGACATTGCTACTGCCGGCATCAACGCAAACCCGATTCCGAAGGCGAGCGAGACGACAGCCTTAACGACAAGAAAGTTGCTGAGTTTCATGAGATTATCTCCTTAATGGGTAGACCACCTGATTACAAGTGATTGGTTGTATGTAAAAACGGTCGATACTCAAAGTCTCATAGGCTGCTCCTTTCTAACCTTGAGAGCTTATTATCATGGGTTCATCCCTCATATCAAACACTTGTATGATATGAAAAGATGCGGCCCAATTATGTGCACAGCCTTAATTTGGCGGATCAACGGCTTATGGGCGGATCTGCGTGCCGGCTGATAAAATAAAGTATAGCAGTTTGTGGGGGAAGGAGCAATGCCCCCTCCGTCACTTCGTGACACCTCCCCCAAATCCTTCGGATTTAGGGGAGGATGGGCGAGGGGAGGGGGCTCCGGCGACTTGCATCGACGCCTCAAGGCGTCGATATGGCTGATGGCGGCTCGAAGCCGTCTCAGCCAATGTCGCCGGAACAGCCTGGCATCGGGCGCTCTTGCGCCCGATACAGCCGATGGCGGCTTGTGGCCGCCTCGGCTAGTGGCGGCATGACGCCACCTCGGCTAGGGCGCGCGCGGGGGCGGGTCAGCGAGGAGCCACCCTGCGGAATCGCAGCGGCTCCACCTGGATAGGTGGCATGACCGGCGTCAAAGTCAAGGTGTTTTCGCTGCATTCGTAGGTTGCCTGTGAAGGAAATGTCCAGT
>Ga0315291_10012898_pt1 | contig 10141 bp, 7 predicted proteins | sample YL17G12_20_MG_FD_203070 | JGI IMG/M metagenome (GOLD analysis project Ga0315291, IMG submission 203070) | Sediment microbial communities from Yellowstone Lake, YNP, Wyoming, USA - YL17G12_20 | ecosystem: Environmental > Aquatic > Freshwater > Lake > Sediment | place: USA: Wyoming | collected...
GAGGGCCGCCCCTACAGTCACGTATCAACAAAGGGGGATAGAAGAATGAGACGGATTGCATTTGCAGGTGTGGCGCTGCTGGTAGTCGCGATTGGTGCGGCGGTGATGATTCCAGGCAGAGGGCACAAGGCGGATGCCCGTACCATCCTGATCGCCGCGGCCCAGGCGATGGAGGAGGCGGAGACGGTGTATGCCGCAGTCCGCGGAACCGAGGACGCCAAGGATCGGCCTAGCGGCATGAAGCTGTCGGCCGGCACGATGCTAAGTTGGGTAGGCCCGCGCGCGATGTATGGGCACCACGTGACACCCGACGGCAAGTTGACGGTGGCGATAATGATGAACCTGGACTCGCGCGAGCTCTCAGTGTACGACGACGACAAGCACATTCGCTATGTCGCTGACTTTGCGCCTATCGCGCCCAAAGCGCCCGAGTTCATGGCGCGGGTTCTCGATACCCTGAGATGGGCCGCTATCTCCGGCAAGATCAAGCAGGTGTTCGAAGCGGCAGGATTGCAGGATGTCAAGGAGTCGGTCGCATCCGAGCTGCGCGATGGACGCAAGGTGAACGTCGTCACGGTCGAGGGCGTGCTCAAGACGCAGCCGCAGCGGGTAAGCGACCGCTGGGTGTTCGAGGTAGACGCCGCCACGAATCATATGCTGACCGCCCGCCGTTACGTCCAGGCGGAAGGCGGCGCGGAAGAGCTGATTCTGTCAGTGGACAAGGTTCAGTATGATGTCCCGCCGCCGGCGCAGTTGTCCGCGTTTGAGATACCAGAGGGAACGAAGACCGTTCAGGCAACCGCGGTGATAGAGCAGACCGAAAAGACGATGAGCCTGGTGATGAAGGCCGAAGGCAGGGTGTTCATGCGCTCGGAGGTGCCGCTCGCGGCGGAGAAGTAGCGCGGAGTCGGAAAGCGTGGTGGTACGGCGGGGCGGTCAGGGGGACCACCCCGCATGGGTTTTGATGATGGCGCCATGCACACGGCCGCGGGCGGGCGGGCCCTACGGTAGGGGCACGGCATGCCGTGCCCCTAATTCCGTCTGACGATTTCCACCGCCCAGGCGAGGGTGTCGGCGACGGTCCGGCGGCGTTCGTCGGCGGCACGGCGCAGCGCCGCGCGCGCTGCGTCGTCGGCCTCCCAGGCCTCGACGATCGCCGACGCCAGGCGGCCCTCGTCGAGGTCGGCGATGGTAGCGGCGGTGCCGCGCCCGATGTCCGCCATGAAAGCCTCCACCTTGGGATCGTAGCTCACAGCCACCGGCACCGCCCCGCCCATAGCGGCGAAGATGAGCGCGTGCAGGCGCATGCCCACCACCGCGCGGGCCGCGCCTATCATTCCCGCCAGCAGAGCCGGCGGTAGTTCCCGTTGCGCCAGGAGCCCCCCCACAGCGTGCGCCAGGGCCGCGCAGGCGTCGTCATCGCGCGGGCGCTGCAGGGGGAAGACGACGATGCGTGGCGGCGGATTCAGGCGCCCAAGCGCCTGCTTGATGACCGACGCGAGCCGAACCAGCGCCGACTCGCCGCCGCGCACCCGCCACGCGCGGGGAGCGACGGCCAGCACCTGCTCGTCCTGCCGCACGCCGATGTCGCGCCATGCTTGCGCCACCTGCTGCGCGTCAGGCATGTCCATCGCGAACGAGAGGTCCGCGCCCACCCGTACCGGGGGGCGGTTGACTCCGATTCGCTCCAGCTCCCGGGCCGACGTCGTGTCCCGTAAAGCGATGCCGTGGGCCCGGTTGAGGAAGTGGCGCGCAAGCGCCCGCAGCCAGCGCCGCCGCAGCGGGCCGATGCCCTGCCCCAGCACCATCACCGGCACGTCGGCCTTGAGCGCCTGGTCGAGGACGGCGAGATAGTACAGGCACGAGCGGGCGCTGGTGGAATCCTGGAAGAGGTTGCCGCCGCCGCTGATGAACAAATGCGCCCCACCGAGTTCCCGCCGCAAGGCGCGCACGTCGAAGCGACCAATGGCGCGCACGCCGTGGGCGCGTGCGGTCGCCGGCGGATCGCCCGAGATCACGGTCAGTCGGTGCGCCGCCTGCGGTCGGTGCGCCGCCTGCGGTCGGTGCGCCGACTGCGGTTCGGCGTCGCCTGCTGCCCGCCGCATCCCGGCGACGATGCCGGCCAGCACCGCCTCGTCGCCCGCGTTGCCGAACCCGTAGTATCCCGAGACGATCGCCCGCACTATCGGTTCCCCTGACCGCAGTCGGCGCACCGACCGCAGTCGGCGCACCGACCGCCGATGGCCTGGGCCGTGGCCGCCGCTGTTGGCCAACGCAGGACGGCCACAGGACGCAGCCCGGGGCGGTTGCCGGTGTCGCGCGCAAGTCCGGCCCGTCGTCAGCAGACGGGCTGAGCGCTTGCGGGGTGTAACTAAGTGCGGCCGTCGACCTCCAGCTTCACCTGAAGCGGGCCCGCGGTCCACGTGTCGGCGGCGGCGCGCGCCGCCACCCGCACCCGGCCATTGTGATTCTGGATGTCGCTGATAACCTTGAGCAGCTCCGGATAGCGGATCTCGCCCACTACCGCGTCGGGACCCGGAAACAGCGTCTCCCCGCTCGAAGGCAGCCGCCCGGCGGGCCGGGCCATGACGCCTGCTTCCCGCGCTCGCGCCGACACCTTGTTGCGCAGGAAGGCGACGAGGTCCAGCAGCAGGCTTGCTTGATCCTGGGAGCTGTCCACCGACGTTTCCGCCAGTTCTTCGCCCTGGTGGAAAACGAGCTCGTTGTGGAACAGCTCGAAGTCCACCAGCACCGTTTCTCCCCGCACCACGTTGCGTACCGACGCGGCGCGCACGACGACGCCCCCCTGCGTTGCGCCGATGGCCTGCGCCAGCGCGTCCAGCACTTGCTCCTCGCCGTAGTAGATGGGCTGCCCCGATGCCGGGTTCTGCACCGGCCGGAAAATCGCGATGGCGCGCTCCCCGGAACCAGTGCCCGCCCCTGCGTTGACCGCGATCTCGTTGAGCAGCGTGACCAGTTGCTCGAGGTCCTTTCGCACTGCATCCGGCGGCCTTCCGCCCTCGATGACCACCGTCAGCATCTCCTCGTTAGCGCCGAACATGACCGGCTGGGTGCTCATGACCTGGAACTGCCGCCACGCGCGGGAGTTCCATTCCGACAAATCCTGTATCTGCGCCTGCAATTCATCCCGCTGGGTCTGGAGCCGGATGAGGGTGCGCGCCGTGTTCGCCATCACCCTCTCGGCGTTCGCCAACTGCTGGTTGCGGTCTTCGAGATCCCGCTCCACCTGCGACAGCCGGGCCGATTCCTTCTCCAGTTGCTGTTGGGTGGCGGCAAGCTTGGCGCGCGCGTCCTCCAGCTCACGGTGCTGCGCGACCAGCTCCCGGCGCCTGGCTGCAAGTTCCGCCGCCACCTCTTCAAGGCGCCCGCTGGTCGCCAGCAGATTCCGTTTCTGCTCTTCCAGCTCCGCGGCTTTGCGCCGCAGCTCACTCGACACCTGGCGCAGTTGCCCGCGCGCCCCCGCCAGGTCGCGCGTCTGCGCCTGCAGTGAGGTCGAGACTTCCTGCAGTCGCTCCTGCGTCTGCTCCAGGCGCTGCTGGGCGAGCGCGGCGCGGGCGCGACTGCTCTCGACCTGGGCCTCGAGTTGGCGGCGCGTTCGCTCCAGGAGCGCGTTCTGCTTGCGCATCGCCTCTACGTGCAGAAAGGCGTCGCGCACGTTCTGCGACACCAGCATCGCCGAGGTCAGGGTGAAAGCGGCGATGAGCATCCCCGCGAACACCGATATCGCGACCGCCGTGTGGCGCGGTCGCAGATTGAACAGGGTCAGGCGCCGGCGGCCCATGCGGCGTCCGAGGACGTCGCCCACGTAGGCGATCACGCCGCTCACCACTACCAGCGCCGCAATCAGGGATATGCCGTAGCCACCCATCGGCCGAGGTCTCCGCAGTCGGCGCACCGGCCGCAGCGCGTGCACGCCGCCGTCGAGGTCCATTATAGGCGCGCCCCTGAAGGCCGTCAAGGAAAGCGGGGCGGTGGGTGTGACCTCGAAAAGTGGGGGTTTGAGCGAAGGACTCCTCTCCCTACCAGGGAGAGGAGTTGCCACCGCACCCACTAAAAACGGTCACACCCGGGGCGGTGGGGGCGTGACCGCCGAGCGTTGGCATCGCGAGGCAGACACCCCCGGCGGCGGCGCGCGGCGCGAACGGCAGTTGAAATGAGCGACGGGGCGCACTACGGCAGCGAACGGCGGCTGCGCAACGTTCGTCAAATGAGGGTAGTGTAATGTGATCCGCAGCCCGACGTTCGGAAACCGTGGCTCTGCCTTCCCGAGGCTCTGCCTTCCCGTTGGGGAGGCAACGCCTTCCCCAGAGGGATTGGGATGGCAACGCCATCCCAGAGGGACTTGTATGTCCAGTTAACCACGCGCGGCAGGATATCCCGGCCCGCGCGCGGTAAACTAGCCGGGCATGGCGGACGTGACGACCGACATGTCAGGAGGTGAGTCCATGAACAAGCGCAGACTGTGGCGCGTAGCCCTCGCGCTGGCGACGCTGGTGTGCGCGGCGGCCACCGCCTTCGCGGTGGAGGCGGCCGCTCGCACGCGCACCTGGGGCGACCGCGAGGAGGGCGAGGTGCTGGTCAACGACGCGGTGGTGATGCGCATCCGCAGCGCCGCCGGCGGCTACAGCGCTACCCAGCGCGCCGAGCTGGTGGCAGCGCGGCTCAACGGCGCGTTTGTGGCAGGCGAGGGCTGGCAGGACTTCCGCGTCGGCACGGTCAACGACGAAGAGGCCGTGGTGACCAAGCAAGGCCGCCTCATCGTGACCGCCGACCGCTTCCACGCCCAGGTCAACGGCACCACGCCCACGATGCTCGCGCGCGCGTGGGAGACCAACCTGGTGCAGGCCATGGGCGGCGAGGTGGCGGCGCAGGCCCCCGTCTCCCCGGAGGTTGACTGGGAGCGCCAGGCCGATAAGATCGTTCCCATCTTCAGCATCGGCACGCCGGGCGTTTCGATCGGCGCCGCCCGCGTTGTCGGCCCTGCCGCGCAGGTGGGCAAGGTCAAGGCGGTCGCCCAGGTCGAGGCCCAGTTCAAGGATGTCGTGCGCGCGCATATCTACATACCCGTCTCCTCCATCAGCACTCACCCGGAGCGCGTGCAGGGGGCGAGCGTGGAAGCCCTGATCGACTACAACATGCCCTTCTGAAGCCAGATGGGCGCGCGGTCCTGCAGACCGCGCGAGAACATCGCGACCTCCGCGAGAGGTCGCGCCCAGGAGGATACATGAAAACACTGAGAGATAGGTTCGGCGGACGTCTGATGCTGGTCGCGGTCGCCCTGGTCGTGGTGGCGTTGATAAGCGGCACGGTGTACGCCCTCGACATCGGCGACCTGCTCAAGATCTTCGGCATCGGCTATGTCGTCAAGACTTTCTCGGGCGACATCAACTCCTTCATCAACAAGACCCTGGGCGAGCGCGGCGCGGAGATACGCGGCGCCACCAAGGTGGTGCCCATCCTCAGCGTTGGCAGCGGCGGGTTCATCGGCGCCGCCCAGGTGGTCGGCGTGCCCAGCAAGGTGCAGACCATCAAGGCCGTGGCCCAGGTCGAGGCCAAGTTCCAGGATCGGTTCCGCATGCGCGTGCTCATACCGATCAGCACCGAGACGGTCAGCGGTGCACCGAAGGGCGTCTCCGGCGTCGGCGTTTCCACGGTGCTGGACTTCGGAATCTGACGACGGTTTCGAGCCGCCAATATGATCCTGCCTGAGCCGCGCCTCGAGCCAGAGGGGGAGGCGCGGGCCGAGACCGCCCGCAGCGCGATCAACCCCGAGATGGCGGTCGCCATCTTCCGCACCACCTTCGTGGTCATGGTGGTGGTCACGCTGGCTTTGCGCGGTCGGGTCTTCGATCGGTTCGCGCCTCTGTACATCACCATCGTGCTCGCCGGCATCTACAACGCCGGCCTGCTCGTCATGTACTGGCGCGGGTGGTCGTTCCCCGGCCATCGCTACTTCATCCTCAGCCTCGACATCGTGTTCATCACCCTGTGGGTGGGGTTAAGCGGTCCGGCCGGCCCGGTGTTCTTTCCGCTCTACTACGCGCTCGCCGTGATCGCCGCACTGTGGTTCGGCACCCTCGGCGCGCTGCTGACGGCGGTGGTGTCGGGCGGGCTCTACGTCGCCATCCTTGCGGTTGCCGGCCCCGCGGCCGGCACGGGCGTGGCCGAAGCGCTGCGCGAGCGCATACCGTTCCTGGTGCTGGTGGCCCTGCTCAGCGGCTACATCGCCGACGCGCAGACGCGGGAGCGGCGCATGTTCGAGCGCACGGAGATGGTGCTCGCCGCCTACCGCCAGCAGCGCCGCCTGATGCAGGACTTCTACGACCTCGTCAACCCCCAGAGGCTGACCTCGCCGCCCGGCCTCGACATCGGGGTTGCGTTCCGCCCCGCGTTGCGCATGGGCGCCGGCGACTACTATGACCTGATCGAACTCGAGGGCGGCGGCTACGGATTATGCGTCGCCGACGTCGCCGGCAAGTACGGGGCGGAGGTGCTGCGCGTCCCCGTCGTCAAATATGCCCTTAAGGCCGCCGCCGAGGTCGAGACCAAGCCGTCGCGGGTGCTGGAGCGCGTCAACGAGCTGGTGTTCGAGGAGCTGCAACCCGACCGCTTCGTGACCATGTTCTACGCCCGGGTTGACCCGTGGGCCGGGGAGCTAACCTACGTCAATGCCGGCCACGACCCACCGCTGCTGGTGCGCGCCGACGGGACGACGGAGACCCTCGAGCAGGGAGGGCTGGTGCTCGGGGTGCTGCGCGACGCCCGCTACGAGGAGGGGCGCGTGCGGTGGGCTGCGGGAGACGCGGCGGTGCTGTACACCGACGGCGCGGTGGAGGCGTTCAACGCCCAGGGCGAGGAATTCGGTGCCGTGCGCCTGCGGCAGGCCGCGCACGCCGCGCTCGCGCAGGCGGAATCGGCGGACGATGCTGCGCGCCGCGTGCTGGCCACCATCGAGGCCTTCGCCGAGGGCGGCCAGCACCGCGACGACATCACGGTCATGGTCGCCCGGCCGCTCCGGCGGCCCGCGGCCGTCGCCGATGCGGACGGCGACGCGGGCCACGACGGCGCGGAGCAGCAGGACGCGGCGCCCGCGTGACGTGCGGGTTCCCCGTCGAGGCTGCCAGCTCCACGTTCGGCGGCGCACATCCCTCTCCGCGGTTACACTCCGGGTGTGACCGTTTTTCTTTGGTATGCGCGACAGCCACGCAATCCCTCTCCCTTGAGGGAGAGGGCGGCCTCGACCAGTCGGGGCCGGGAGAGGGTGAGTGTGTGGGGTGCGTACCCTCACCCTGCCTCTCCCTGCCAGGGAGAGGAGTTTTCCGCCCCATACCAAAGATCCGCGAACACACCCCCTCACCCCCGCCGGTGGTGACATAGCGGACGATTGGTGGTATCATGGTTTCGCTTGCAGCGAAGGCGGGCAGGAGATTCCCGCGGCGCGGGTGAACTGAACCCTGCGCGTATCATACGACAACACGCAGTAGGCCGGCCGCAAGCCGGCGTCTTTTGTTGAGTGGGAGGTGAGTGGGGTGCCGCAGAAGGACGCCCCGGCATCCGACACTGAGCCGCCGGGCACGAGCGGCGATGCCGAGGCTGCCGTCCACAGCGACGAGACATTCGTCTCGCTCGGCTACATCGATTGCCTGCAGTACTGCCTACAGCAGCGCGACCGCCTCTATCCCAAAGCGCTCCTCATGGGCGTCTCCGGGGAGAGCTTTCGCCTGTGCTATGACCGCAATGACCCGGAGCGCGGGCTGCAGGTCGTTTCCCACAACCCGCTGCGCGCGGCGTGCGCCGCGCTGGGCTACGACGCCGACGTCGTCTATCACCGCGAGCTCGAGCAAGCCGTGGCGGGGCTAGCTGAGGACCTGGCGGCGCGCGGGTGCGCGATCGTGCACACCGAGGTGGACTGGGTGGCGGTGCAGCCCGACGCGGCGGATCCCGCGCGGGTGCTGGCGCGCCTGCCGGATGGGCGCTCCCAGGCCTGGCAGTTGCCGTACCTTCAGCAGACGTGGCTGCGCGAGCCGGGGCTGCTCGAGCTGGGGCTGGAGGGCTACTATCACTTCGTCGTCGGCGACAAGGAGCGCGAGCCCGACGACCGTGAGGCGGCGATGGCCTCGCTGCGCCGTGGCGTGCGGCTGCTAATGCGCCGGTCGCGCATCGACGGCTGCGCCGCCGGGATCGCAGCCTACGAGGAACTGCAGGATTCCCTGCTGCGCAAGCAGCGCGGCGAGGAGCGCCAGGCCCGCACCGTGCAGAAGTACGCGCTGTGGAACGCCCTGCCGCTCTCCTACATCCGCGACTCCCGCCGTTCGGCGGCCAGCTATCTCACCATGATCCAGGCCCACTTCGACGAGCAGGAGGCGCGGGAGCACCTGCAGAAGGCCGCCGACGCCTACCGCCAGGCGGTGCAGGCTCTGTCGGACCTGCCGATGCTCGATCATGCGCTCCCCGATCCCGAAGCGGCCCAGGCGCGCCGCACGCGGCGCAAGGCCATTCGCAACTTCTCCTTCCTGCGCCGGCGCGCGGCCGGGCGTATGCGTCGCGCTCGCCGCGCCGAGGAGGAGGCGCTGCTCGAGATCCGCCGCTCCCTGGAGGCGGCGGAACGCAAGGACAAGGAGTAGCGCCGCGGCGGCGGAGCAGTCATGCGAAAGTTCCTACGGCTTCTGGGTTACGCGCGCCCCTACATGGTGCGCATGGGGCTGGGCGTGTTGTGCGTCGCCGTGGTGGCCTTTACCCATATCATGATGCCTCAGATCACGAAGTTCGTGATTGACCGCATCCTCGGCAGCCACGGACGCCCGGTCACGCTCCGCCTGGTGGGGATGAGCCTGACCCTGCGCCCGCTGGCCATGCTCAACTTCATCTTCGTCTGCATCCTGCTGCTCTACGCCGTTCAGGGCGTGATGTCGTTCGCCCGCACCTACCTCATGAGTTGGGTCGGCCAGCGCGTGCTGTTCGACATCCGCAACGGCCTCTTCCAACGCCTGCAGGAGCTGCCCATGCAGTTCTACCAGCGCCGCGGCACCGGCTACATCATGGCCCGCGTCACCGGTGACGTGGACACCATGGGCGGCATGATCACCTCCAGCACCATTGATCTGTTCACCAACATCGTCACCATCGTCGCCATCGTTGTCATTCTGCTGCTGTGGCACTGGAAGCTGGCGCTGTTGTCCTTCGCGGTCTTGCCGCTGTTCGCCGTCAACTATCACCTCTTCATCCGCTACATCCGCATCATCTGGGTGCGCCTGCGCGATAAGTGGTCCGAGCTCTACGGCGAGATGCACGAGTCCATCGCCGGCGCCCAGGTGGTTAAGGCTTTCTCCCAGGAGCGCTACGAGAAGCGCATGTTCTTCCGCAGCATGCGCGAGACCTATTCCCACAGCGTGGACCTCGCCCGCGTGAGCACCCTCATGGGCGCCATCTCCATGCTGCTGGTCGCCACGGGCACCGCCATCATCCTATGGTACGGCGGGGCCGAAGTCCTGCGCGGACACCTCAGCATCGGCCAGCTCTTCGGCTTCATCGGCTACCTCGGCATGCTCTACTCGCCGGTCGTGACCCTGAGCACCAGCAACGAGATCATCCAGCGCGGCCTCATCTCCGCCGAGCGCGTGTTCGACATCCTCGACGCCCGCTCCACCGTCAGGGAGGCGCCCGACGCCAAGCCCCTGCCCCCGGTCAAGGGCCAGGTCGCCTTCGACCACGTCTCCTTCAGCTACGAGCCCGAGAAGCTCGTCCTCGACGACATCTCCGTCGCCGTCGAGCCCGACACCGTGGTGGCGCTGGTGGGCCCCAGCGGCTCCGGCAAGACCACCTTCTCCAACCTCATCCCGCGCTTCTACGACCCCACCTCCGGGCGCGTGCTCATCGACGGCCACGACATCGAGGACGTCACCCTGCACTCCCTGCGCAGCCAGATCGGCATCGTCCTGCAGGAGACCTTCCTCTTCAGCGGCACCATCAAGGATAACCTGCGCTACGGCCGCATGGACGCCACCGACCAGGAGGTGGTCGAGGCCGCGATGATGGCCAACGCCCACGATTTCATCGTCAAGGAGCTGCCCGAGGGCTACGACACCGAGGTCGGCGAGCGCGGCCTGCGCCTGTCCGGCGG
>Ga0315291_10012899_pt1 | contig 10141 bp, 9 predicted proteins | sample YL17G12_20_MG_FD_203070 | JGI IMG/M metagenome (GOLD analysis project Ga0315291, IMG submission 203070) | Sediment microbial communities from Yellowstone Lake, YNP, Wyoming, USA - YL17G12_20 | ecosystem: Environmental > Aquatic > Freshwater > Lake > Sediment | place: USA: Wyoming | collected...
ACGGCAAAGGGGGAAAGTAAACAATTTTTAAAAAGGAATTTCTTCCTGACTTTCTTTAGGTTTTCTTGAACAAATTTTGTAGTAGCACCATTTACAACTGTCCGGATTTTCCGGAGGTTCGGGTCCATTTAAAAGTTTCGAAATTTCGGCAATAAAAGCATAAAACCGATCCATATCCTCGGCGATTTCGAAAAATTGAGGTTTGGCCGTAAAGATGACCCTTTCACCCGGAAAGGAAATTGTTTCGGGGTTAATGGCAATCACTCCCATTTTGCTCACCTTTTTTGCTTCGCCAAAAGCGGGATTTTCCAAGGCAAATTTATAAGCGTGAAGTTGGGCAAAGAATTTCTGGATTTTGTCTCCGGTCGGATCGGTTATTTTAAAATCAATCACCGAATAAGTGCCGTCAGCAAGGCGCGAGGCAACATCAAACCTGCCTCCTATAAAACAGTCGCCCGCGGGCGGAATCGGCTTGGATTTTAGAAAACCCTCTTTGACTTCAATTTTCCCGGCGGGGAGATCCTTGTTGATTTCCCTTAGATCCATGCCGATGATAGCGTTTTGCAGGAGGGAATTCATCTTGGCAAAAACTCCCGGCATACCGATTGATGGCAGTTCTTTGATGAGGCCTTTTGTTTTTTGCCAGTAGCAGTGTTTGCAGTCTTCGTAAAGGTATTTAAAATCCGACGGTGAAAGTTTAAACATTTTATTTACACTGACGCTTTTCTTTTTTTCTTTCTCTGTCTTTATGCAAGGCACTTTGCACTCGAAAGGTGTTTTCTTCATCCAGAAGTTTGCCTAAATCATCAACACTTATGGAAGCTCCTTCTCCGCCCGGAATGGAAACGAGGCCTTTAGGGGTTCTAATCAATCTTACTCGGCCTTGTACTTTCACTTGACCCTCCGGAGTTTCTACTTTTACTTTCCTGCCTCTAACGACCACCACTTGCCTAATTTCACCAGGTTCTACCTCACTGTCACTTTCGGCAAATCTAAGAGGACCTTTAACTGATCGTTTAATAAGTCTTGATACGTTATCTGGTTCGGGAGTCATACCTGTATTATACAGGGTTATTTCAACTTTAAAAGAAAAAATAAGACAGATTCTCTAGAATTATGTCATTTTCCGTATTAAACACCCTTCCTCCTTTTAGTAAAATATCCCTTTCGTACTGATCCAGATGTAGTGATATTTTATTACTAATGCCTATTTAAATAAGTAATGGTTAGTTGCAGGATGGCGGCAAAAGAAACCCAGAGAAGGTACGGGATTTGGAGGTAGCTAACCCAAGGGATTTTCGGCCGAACGGCAACAATGGCCCAAATAAGAGTGGTAAGGACAAGTAGGATATCGACAGTGGCCAAAAGATTATTTCTTAATCCGAATTGAATGGGGGTAAAGGCGAAATTAAAAATAAGATTGAGGATAAAGGGTAAGGAAACCATAAACGGCAACTTTTTTTGAAAGGCCATGATAAAAACCTTGCCAAAGGAAATAGCTATCAGGATATACAAAAACGTCCAAACTGGGCCGAAAAGGTAGGCCGGTGGCGACCAGGCAGGTTTAATGAGTTCTTGGTATGAAGTATAGGTGTTCACTTTTTTATTTTAACAACCAGTTGACAAAACAACCAGTAATTCTGTATAATGAGTTTACTAAACATGGAGGGGATACTATATGTGTCCCCTCTTTTTTTGATCTCTAAATTTGAGAATTTCTCTCAAATAGTTAAAATCTCTGAAATCCCCACCGGCCAGTTGTCTAATCTCTCTGGCCGTCCTTTCTCCTCTGGCTAAAATCTTTACGTCTTTCCCCGTTTCTTTCAGATACTTTAAAACTACCGTGAAATCACCGTCTCCCGACAAAATAAGGACACCTTTGTAATCGTTATAAAGCCTCATTAAATCAAAAGTCATGTCAACATCACAATTTGCCTTTTTGGATATTCTCCCATCCTCTTCACGAAAAATTTTCACCGACTTAAGTTTCAAAATATATCCGAATTCTTCAAGTTTAAGATAAAATTTAACTTTTTGGATCTTCTTTATAATTTCAATCAAACCGTCTTTATTCAGTTTCTTGTTTTTAGTTATTTTTTTTAAGTGCAAAAGCAACTTTTTAAGATCTATCTTTTTCTCCTCAAACATATTAAAAGAGAATCCGTTTAACTCAACCCCGCCGTAATAAAAAACTTTCTTAATTTTATATTGAGTTTTTATGTAGTGTATTAATTTTTTGTAATCAATTTTCCAACCCAAGCTTTTGACGCCGCCGTAGAAAAGATTTGAGGCATCAATGAATGCATAATTGGGCTTTGAAGATTTTTGGACTTTGGGCATCGCTCCATTTTACCATTATTTGTTAAACAATTTTCTTAACTCAATTTTTGCCTGTTCTAAAATTTTCTTTCTTTCCGGTTTGAGGTTTTTGCCGGCGCGGTTGACGTAAAAATTAAACATGCTCATGGCTGATTGAAAGGGCGTGGCTTTGCGGCGGATTGAAGTTTTGGTTACTTTAGTCGACCAATTCTTTTTCACCCCTTAATATTATAGAATGATTTGATGAAAACAATTGTCCTTCCCGGTTACTCGCTTCACAATAAAGACTGGGCGCTTGAAATTAAAAAAAGTCTTAGCTTTAGGCAGTCGGTTTTGGTTCATGAGTGGCAGCATTGGCAATTGGGGGGTACCCTACATCCCAAATACGAAATCGGCAAAATTCTAAAAGAAATCGCCCTTCGGCGAGCTCGGGGTAAAGGAGAGAAAGTCAATGTTATTGCCAAGTCGGTGGGAACGATGATTTGCATGCATCTTCTTGCCGAAATTCCGGATCAGATAAATAAAATTATTCTTTGCGGTATTCCCTCGGTTTCCGAAGAGAGAAAAAAACTTTTTACCGCTTCCCTATCGAGTTTTTCAGAAAAAGACGTTGTAGTTTTTCAAAATACCAAGGATCCATTGGCAAGTTTTGAGGAAGTGAAAGACTTTATAACAGCATTAAGAAATGCTGATATGTCATCCTCTAAGGATGTCATGAAAGACGTTAACCCAAAAATAAAAGTTATCGAGAAAGAAAGATTGGACCACAACTACCCTTATTTTGCCGAATTTAGCGAATTTATTCTAAACTAGCGGATTTCGTAAGAAAGGGAAACGGTAACTGAAAGCTCGGTTTCTCCGGGTTGGATGTCGGGGTTGATTATGCCCGTACCTGATTTTTCCATGAGAGCCGTTGGTCCGGGGTAGTTTCCTCCTTGAGATTCCGAGATATTGATGATTTTCCCCAGAGAAATCCCCGCCGCCTTTGCCAAGCCTTCGGCTTTTTCTTTGGCCTTTTTTACAGCTTCTTCTCTTGCTTCCTGGAGTTTTTTGTTTTTTGTAGTTTCGTTAATATCAAAACTAATATTTCCAACGGCGTTAGCCCCGGATTCCGTCGCCTTAACTAAGATATCATTTACTTTGTCGAAATCTTTTACTTTTACTTGATAATTTGTGGAAACTCTATACCCCGTGATTTTTGGGGGCTGTAAATTGTAATCGTAGTTGGGGTAAATGTTATAGGAAGTTGTTTTGATATCGCTCTCCCCTATCCCCAATCTTTTAACGATATCAACCAAATTTCTGGATTTATTATTTACGCTGTCCTGAACTTGTTTTAGTGACGCTCCGTTTTCCTCAATTCCCAAATTAACGACAGCAATATCGGGAGTAACCGAAACCTTGCCTTCACCGGTGACGACGAATGGTTCCCCCTTTTGTTGAGAAATGATAGAAAGAGGAATTTTCGGGCCAAATTTAAAAAAAACAAAAAGAAGAAGAAAGAAAATGACAATTGCGCCTGCAAAGTTAATTGTTTTTTCCTTGTCCATAATTGATATTAAATTTTTTCTTCTTCATTTTCAATATCCTTTTCCAAAACTGCTGCGGCGGCGACGGAATCACCCTTATTGGCAAATCTCATTAAAATTACTCCCTGGGTGGCCCTGCCCAATTGAGGAATATTTTTAAGAGGTAGTTTGATGACCTGACCGGCGCTGGAAGTGATGATGACCTGGTCAAATTTTTCGGTCACCATTTCTGCACAGGCCAGTTCGCCGGTTTTAGCGCTAACCACCGAACACTTCACTCCCTTACCCGCCCTTTTTTGAACCGGGAAAAGATTAATTCTGGTCCTTTTTCCCAGGCCCCGTTCGGAAATGGTTAGGATATCTCTAAAAACTTTCTTTCTTTTATCAGCTGGAATTCTCTCTTTTCCGGGAAATACTTCCATGCCAATGACCACGTCTCCCGTCTCCAGCTTTATGCCCGTGACGCCGGTTGTCGCCCGGCCCATGTATCTAACGTTTACCTCGGGGAATCTTATCGATTTGCCCTTTTTGGTTAAAAGCATGATGTGATCCTCGCCCTGGGTCGGATGAACCGAAACCAGCCTATCTTTCTCTCTTAACTTAATGGCAATCAGGCCCGAGGCTCTTAAATTTTCAAATTCAGAAAGTTTTGTCTTTTTGATGATCCCTAAGCCTGTGGCCATAATCAAATGTTTGGCCCCGCTTTGGCCTTCGAGGGGAAGAATGGAACAGATTTCTTCATCCTGATCAAGGTTTAAAAAATTAACCAGGGCTTGACCCTTGGCTTGACGTGAGCTTTCGGGTATTTCCCAGGCTTTGGCGCCAAAGACTTTGCCCTTGGTCGTGAAGAATAAAATAGTGTCGTGGGTGGTTGCCGAAACCAAATGGGAAATTTCGTCTTCTTCTTTTGTCGCCATACCAATCACTCCCTTACCTCCCCGCCTTTGGGCCCGGTAGGAGGTTGCCGAGAGTCTTTTAATGTAACCCGTCTTGGTGACGGTAATTAACGTTTCCTCTTTGGCCACCAAATCCTCTTCCGAAAATTCCCCGATTTTACTTTTATAGATTTTGGTTTTTCTGGCGTCTCCGAATTTTTCCTTAAGGTCATTAACTTCCCCGACGATAATCTCCAAAACCTTTTGGGGATCTTTCAAAATGGTGACGAGGTGGTCGATAAGCTTTTTAATTTCCTGATACTCTTGTTCGATTTTTTCTCTTTCGAGAGCGGCCAGGCGTCTTAACTGCATATCCAGAATTGCCGTCGCCTGAATTTCCGAAAGACCGAATTTCTTAATCAGATTTTCTTTGGCGTCTTCCTGGGTTTTTGAGGCCCTGATGGTTTTAATGACGGCGTCAAGGTTATCGAGAGCGATTTTCAAGCCTTCCAGAATGTGGGCCCTTTTCTTGGCTTCGGTGAGTTCGAAAATCGTCCTTCGGATAATCACTTTTTGCCGGTGCTTAATATATTCAATCAGGATTTGTTTCAAATTAAGGGTATGCGGGGTGCCGTCGACTAAGGCAACGATATTGGCCGGGAAAGTGGCTTGCAGGCGCGTGTGTTTATAGATATTGTTTAAAACCGCCTTGGGTTTGGCGTCGCGTTTAAGATCGACAACGACTCTCATCCCCTCCTTGTCCGACTCGTCCCTCAGATCGGCAATCCCCACTAGTTTTTTCTCATGAACTAAATCCGCAATTTTGGCCACCAGTTCGGATTTATTGACCTGATACGGAATTTCAGAGATCACGATTTGCTGCCTGCCTTTGTCCCCTTCTTTAATTTCGGCGATGCCGCGGATGGTTATTTTTCCTCTGCCTGTTGCATAAACTTCGCGGATACTTTCGGCGTCATAAATTGCGGCCCCGGTCGGGAAATCCGGTCCGGGGATAATGGCGGTCAATTCGTCAATGGTTATCTCGCTTTCGAAAGAAACTTCCGTGGGATTAACCTCTTTTTCGGTTAATTCTTTTACTTCGCCAGAAGCCACAAGATTTATCTTGTGGATTACAAAATCGGTTTGCTCCTTTTGTTTTATCCCCTCCTGCAAGACCTTGCCCTTGTGAATCGTGGCTACGATCGCCTCGATGACTTCCTTTAGGTTGTGGGGGGGGATTTTTGTCGCCATACCGACAGCGATTCCTTCCGAGCCCATGAGAAGAAGATTAGGGAGAAGAGCTGGCAGGTAGGTCGGTTCTTTCAGGGTGGCATCAAAATTATCGACAAAATCAACCGTTTCTTTTTCGATGTCGGCTAAAATGAGATCCGAAATCTTAGCAAGCTTAACTTCGGTGTTGTGGCTGATAAATCCATTTGAAATAAATGAATGATCCGAACTATCTACACCTATTGAATAAACTCTTTCTTTGCTGGATTTTTTGACTTTTATTATCTTATCGAATAGAAAACCATTTTTTAATATTTCTTCAAAAATCAATTTATCGTCTTTATCTAGAAATGTTTCTAGCTTAGGCCAGATCTTTTTAAGTTTCGGAAGTCTGTCGAAATTATGTTTTTTAAGCCATTCTAGTTTGCCATAATACTTTTTCGAATTTCTCAAGTAACCCGAGATGTATGGGATAAAATCTGTCTTGGACATTACCCACCCGTCGCTGTTCATTTTGCATACTTGTATTAGTTTTTGAACCTTCTTTTTAGAAATAAAGTTTATTTGCTTCACAAAAAGATTCAGATTGACATACCCTCTGATAAATAATTTGTAAATGCTTTTTGAATTTTGAAATCTTACGGAACTTTCTATGCCAAAACGAAGAAGGACAATTTGGAGCTGGTCAAGTAGCTTTTTGCTCATGGAAATAAAGCTGATTTCCGGTGCTCCGGAAAGGTATACGCTTCCGTCTCCCTCTGCGTACCCTTTTAAGAATGCAGACAGACTATTTTTTGAAGATTGATTAATAACCCAAGGAACTTCTTTTTGTGCCGCTCGAACCGGCTCTAATCCCAAACTTTTCAGAAACTGTATTATCTGTTTTGAGTGAATTTCAAGTGAAAAGTAAGATTTTTTAGTAAAGCCCTGCGGTTTTCTTTTATATTCGTGAAGTCTACAGTCAGGAAAAACTAGTTTAAAACATCTCTTAAACTCATCTAAATATTCTGGGTTGCTGTTACAGAAACCCAATTGATTTGCAGATACATTTCCTTCCGCGACCAAAGACCCAAAAATAAATGCCAGCTCAGGAGTCATTTTTAACGGCAACGTATGGACATCTGTTCGTTTATCCTTAAATGTTGGGTGATATTTTTTTAAAGAGAGGTTTATCGGAAAAAATGTTGACGTTCGGTTAATTGCTGCATATTCGCCCTCTTTTATTCCGCCAAGCATTTTCCACGCCAAAGACGGTTGCCCATTATTATCAATACCCCATGTAAGGATTGGATGATTTATAGAGCCTTGGAGTGAATATCCCCTAAAAGTTTCTATTCTAATGATCGGGTGTATTCCAGAATCAAACCACTTTGGTGCGTTTCTTACTATATTGTTCCAAGAAAGAATTTTTATCTCTTTTCTTTTACCAATATCTTTAATTTTCTCAAGGCCTTTATCTGTAACGACAAAACTGTCGCCTGTAATGCAGTATCTCATGGCGGCCGGGGGATCACCGTCAACCGAACCGAAGTTTCCCTGACCAAAAACTAAAGGATAGCGCATGGAAAAACTCTGGGCGAGTCTAACCATGGCGTCATAGACGGCCATGTCTCCGTGGGGATGGTATTTCCCCAAAACTTCTCCGACAACCTTGGCCGATTTGGTGGTTGGAGAACCCGTAAAGTGAAGGCCCATCAAATGCATGGCGTAGAGGATTCTTCGATGAACGGGCTTAAGACCGTCTTTAACATCGGGAAGTGCCCGGGCGACAATGACACTCATCGCATAATCAAGGTAGCTTTTGGAAAGTTCCGAAGTTATTTCAACCGTTTTTAGTTTACCGATATCCACCCTCATATTTTACCTTTTTGTCAGGTTCAAAACAAGTAGAAAAAGGCCATTTCTGAAGCTAAATTTACTAAATTATTGACATAGGTAAAAAGTGGGAGTAAACTTTCCCCGAAATGGTGGCAGAGACTCCAATACCTAAAGAACCAATTAGTTTTGAGGAAGCAAAGGAACAATTGCTTGCGAAAATGAAAAGTGATCGTGCCAATTGTGAACTTTATTCATCCATCAGTCAAAATGTCGATGCGGTCGCACTTGTTTTTGAAAGAGGAATTGATGATGCGAGGGGTTTAATGGATGAGTTATTAAAGATACATGGACCTCATTGTGGACTTATACATTACCCCTAATAGAAAAATTGTTTCCCAATAGACCGAATAACCAGGGGGGAATCAGGATGGCGACGATATTTTTGATAAAAAATAGAAAGAATGGTATTCTTCTGGAATGAAAGAATATGCTGATCAAATTAGGAATCGAATCAATGAAGCTTCTGAAAAAGCCCGGGAAGGTAATTATGTGGAACTGGAAATATATACTGCACTTGGAAGTTTGACGAAGTTAAGAGTTGACATATTAGATCTTAAAAGAATCGGTTTTTTGACCGCGGAAGAAGTCAGAGAATTACGGGGGAACCTGAAAGGAACATATGACTCAATTAAGCAAAAACTTCCTTCGAACTAACTGGTTTATTTTCCGATAAATTTAATAATTAAGGGGGCGATGAGAAGGGCGACAATTTGGACAATTTTCATCATTGGATTTAGTGCCGGCCCGGATGTATCTTTTAAGGGATCCCCGACAGTATCCCCTACCACCGCCGCTTTGTGGGTGTCCGAGCCTTTGCCGCCCATATTCCCGTCCTCAATATATTTTTTGGCGTTGTCCCAGGCCCCGCCGGTATTGCACATATAGAAAGCCAGCATCAGGCCAACGGCTACCACTCCCCCCAAAAATCCGCCTAAAGCTTCCGCTCCCAAAAGCCCGACCACAATCGGCATGCCAACAACAATCGCCGCCGGAATAATGAGCTCTTTTTGGGCAGCAACCGTGACGATTTCGACTGCCCTTGAATAATCGGGTAAAGCTTTGCCTTCCATTATTCCTTTGATGGTTTTAAATTGGCGTCTGACTTCTTCGACGACATCAAAAGCGGCCCGTCCTACCGAACCTATTAGTCTTGAAGAAAAAAGAAAAGGCAGAGCCCCCCCCAAAAGTAGTCCGATGAAAACTTTGGGGACAGCAATGTCAATTGAGGTTAGGCCCGTGGCTTCAAAATAGGTGGCAAAAAGGGATGAGGCGGCGACAGCGGCGGACCCAACCGCAAAGCCTTTGGTCAGAGCCTTGGTGGTGTTGCCGACAGCATCCAGATCGCCGGTGACTTTTGGTGCTTTACCACCCAATTTAGCCATTTCTACCATGCCTTGAGCGTTATCCGAAATTGGGCCGAAAGTATCCAACGACATGATAATGCCGGTGGTTGCCAGCATCCCCATCCCGGCGAGGGAAATGCCGTAAAAACCCAGGAAGGCAAATCCGGCGAAAATGGTTGCGGCGATAATGAGAACTGAGAAAAAAGTTGATTCCATTCCCATGGAAAGCCCGGCGATCAGGTTGGTGCCGGCCCCGGTTTGCGAAGCTTTGGCAATTGCCACCACCGGTTTTTCTCCCGGACCGGTATAATGTTTGGTTAAATATAAAAGCGCCAGCATGGAAATAATTCCGGTGACGGCGGCATAGCCCGCCCGGGGTTCTTTAAGGAGGAAAATGGAAAGTGCCATAAAAATTACGACGGCCGCGACAGCCGAAACGATAAATCCTCTGATAAGTGGGTTTAAGGGATTTTCCTTTTCGCTCTTGGCCTTGACGAAGAAAGTCCCCAAGATGGAAGTTAGTATTGCCCCGGATCTCGCCAAAAGCGGGAAGACAACCCCCTTCAGACCAAAAAGCTGACCGCCAAGAATCATGGCGGCGACAATGGTTAAGGCATACGATTCAAAAACATCAGCGGCCATGCCGGCGCAGTCGCCGACGTTATCACCGACATTATCGGCAATGGTGGCCGGATTTCTGGGGTCGTCTTCCGGGATGCCTTTCTCAACCTTGCCTACCAAGTCCGCGCCGACGTCAGCGGCTTTGGTAAAAATTCCACCCCCGACTCTCATAAAAAGAGCCAAAAGTGCCGCGCCAAAACCATAACCCACCAAGACACTGGTTGCGTGTTGGGTCACCGCCTCTGCCCCTAAATGAATAAAGGAAAAGTAGGACCAAATATAAATAATTGAGACCCCCAAAAGCCCAAGCCCAACCACCAACATCCCGTTGACGGTCCCCGCACCA
>Ga0315291_10012900_pt1 | contig 10141 bp, 7 predicted proteins | sample YL17G12_20_MG_FD_203070 | JGI IMG/M metagenome (GOLD analysis project Ga0315291, IMG submission 203070) | Sediment microbial communities from Yellowstone Lake, YNP, Wyoming, USA - YL17G12_20 | ecosystem: Environmental > Aquatic > Freshwater > Lake > Sediment | place: USA: Wyoming | collected...
GCGTTGAAGCTGTTTGAGGAGCAAGTGATGTGCGGTTCTCCTTGGCCATACGCGGTGTTGTTCTGTAGGTATCCATAAACGGGCGGAGAGTCTGCGCCGTTAAAACGTCAACTTTTTTGAAAGTGTGGGAAAATAAAACCGAAGAGAACAAGACCAATTCTGGCAATGGGCGTGGTCCTGACACTGTGCTTTGTGGGGTTGAGTCCCGCCGAGCCTCTCGGCACAGTATTTACCTACCAAGGTCGTCTGATAGACGCTAACAGTACGGCGGATGCGCTGTATGATTTTCAGTTCAAGCTGTACGATGCCAGCGTCGCGGGTGCGCAGAAGGGAAGCACGATTAATAACGGCGAGGTTGATGTAATTGATGGCTACTTTACCGTGGCACTCGATTTTGGAAGCAGCGTATTTAATGGTGATGCACGCTGGCTGGAAATCGGCGTCCGGCCGGGTGCACAGAAAGACCCCAATGTATATACGGTTTTGTTGCCGCGCCAGCAGGTGGCGCCAACGCCTTATGCTCTTTACGCCGACATGCTGGACGGGCTGCACGCCTCCTCGTTCATTAGTACCGGGTCAGACTATGGCCGGTCGGGGGCTTCGTCGAACCTTTATGAGGGGACAACTCCGCTCACAGACCCTTGTCTCGCCAGCACTTATAAGGGTTGTTTTGACGATACGAGCCATAACCGACTGGGAACAGACTCAGAACCGAATCAAAAATACGTAAGAAGTACGTATGTAGTGGTTGACAGTCTCCGTGAAATACGCTATCAAGTGACCAATCAACAATCGAATAGGTTCTATCGAGTTCGTTGGCAAAAACCGATTTGTGTACTGGCGGAACAGTTTTAAAGTACATAATTGAAGTGATAGCATGGGAAAGGAAAGTGACATGGAGTCTAACGAAGAGAAACAAGTGCGCAGCAAGATTAATGTAAGTCGGATGTTATGTTCAGTGAAGATTGTGGGCCATGTAGAGGCTGATATTGTAAATAAGTCGATTAAAGTGCAGACTATGTACTCGATCGCGGGCCTGATAATTGGCACATTCATCGTTGGTCTGGCTTATTTTCTGGTTGTCCACGGCATAGCCTATCCGGATTCCAGCTGGTCACTGCGTCTGCTCGGCATGGAAAGCCAGCTCTCTGATGCAGGGCCAGGAGTAATCTTGATGGTCGTTGGGCTATTCGTGATATATGTGACAAGACTCAAAATTGAAATACATGGCAGTCAGCAAAACCCCAAGGAATGACTCCAGTGATCAAGTGCAGACTACGTTTGGGTAAATAGTTTTTCGTAAGTCTCGAAGCCATGTTTGCATGATGCCGGAAATTCCCGTATGAGGCGTGTATAATTGACCGGTTCCAGCTTGGCCAATGTAAACACAATTGTCTCACCTTAAGGGCCAACGTTATATGAATAAAGTTAGTCGCAGAGTTCTGGCCGAAGAAATTGGGTCGCGCGGAATTGAGGAGCTCTCTGGTCTGAGGAAGTGGTGTTCGGGGGAAGAGCCATTCAAGTTTTCGCGGCATAAGGCACGATTTGCACCATCAATAATAACAAGAGGTGAGGCAGAGCTCTTCAATTTGTCTACGCCAAGATTTGCAGTGAGAGCGAGTGTACAGAAGGGAAGACTGAGCTTCGCTAATCTTCGCCGCATCCTCACGATGTGTGATCAGGATAGGTCTTGGGCAAAGCGCATATCGCCAGATGCAAGGCAGATTGAAGGGATTGACCTGGATGCATCTAGCACAACGGAGCGGAACGCTCCAGTGGCAGTCATACGAGAAAGCAGCTGTATTGCAGACTGCGTCATAGAAACGCCAAGTCGCTTTGCCGATTTTTATGTTTTAAATGCTGAATTAGGGAGAGTATATGGAGAAAGCCATGAAATCTGGGGTACACCCTATCTCCACCACATCGATGCTGCAGGTGGAGGTTTGTGCGCGCAGGCGGTCTGTTTTATTGCGACAATGCTATTGGTTCACCATGCCCGAGGAGTACACGGAATCGGAGATATAACAGCGCTGTCAACTAAACAACCCACGGGAGAGCTGATGATCTACGGTCTTACAAACGCCTCTATCGCCCGGTATTTTCAGAACGAGCACGTAGGTCTGAAAGCCGACTGGCAGGCCTGTTCATCCTTTATCAGCTACTCCGAAGTAGACCAGTTCAGAGATGCTCTCAAGGCGTACATTCTGTCAGGCTATCCTGTGATCCTTCCGGTCGATCATGATAGACTGCGTTTCGACCGTGACTCATGCCGATTTAAGAACGCACATAAGAGTATCTATGCTTCAAATTTCAATACACGTATTACACCGCTGCGTATGCGGAAAAGCCTGGGTCTCGATGGACCCGTAGCCGATTCCCCCTGTGACCATGCCATTGTTGTCGTTGGATGCAGGCCAGACCAAGAGGACGGTAGCTTTCTTATTCAAGATACCTTCAGTCTTCCCTTTTTGACTGCATCTGCAGCCCAGCTGTGGGACGCTGGAACCTACTATGATAGGAAAATGAATGCCTTAAATTATCCCCTGTACCTCCCAGTGACGCCTGAACAAGTAATGCTTCCGCTTAACAGTTGGTACGCGCCGGAGGAAATGGAAAAAGAAGTCATAGAGGTCCCCGGGCATTATGGACTCTTGGACATCGCCTACGCGATGAATACTTCCCCAAAAGCACGCAATCTACCCAGATTCCCCGAGCCATATCGACCGGGTTTTTTCCGACTTGTCCAAGTCCCCCCTGATAAACAGACGCTTCCGCTTCTTGGGCTGCCGTACGGGATTGATCTCCTGGAGACCGGAGAGCAGAAAATGGGTGGCCGGTGGATTTGGGTACAATATTCTCTTACGGCTTCCTACCAAGGGGAGACCGTCGAGACCGTATTCGTCTGGAACGCCGAAGTGCCCGCACCAACCGACCTCTCCGCGGACGCGATTTTAGAATTGGAGTATTTGCTGGCTGTGTACGTCCGAGGAAGATCGGGTTGGTTCAATGTTTATGGGTGTGGAGACTTCACTCTTAGTTTCTACGCCGCGACACGACCTGTCACCGAGACGGCCAAATTGGAGAGAGAGCCAAAGACAGAAGCTGGGCTCTTAAGTAAGTACGGCCTGAAGACATCTTTAATAACATCCTTTTCAGTCAAAGGCTTCAAAATGAGTCTGAGGCACTGGCCCCGCAAGGTGAAACTTGTCGATCTTTATGCATTCATGCAGCAAGATGTTCGTCACCTGCTCTTACCTCGCCAATGTCCAAGGCTATTCTTATCAGCGAGCCGCCGAAGGAAAGGAACACAGCGACAGAACCAGAGCGCTTGTCGGCTAATGGCCACGCTTTCCTCAAATGAGGAACTGATACGCGCTTGCGCAGGCAAGATAAACGACATAAGCAAGAAACGCCGTTTGGAAATAGTGGCATTATCAACCTTTTTGCCGGGTTTATCCTCCATTGCATACCCCAATCTTGCAGCACGTTCGACAAAAGCACTTAGTTTTTGCGCGCGTCTTGCTGTCATGCTTAAATCGGATTGGGATTACCCAATTCATTGCGTCGAATGCGTCGCCGGAAGTCTAGTGGATGGTTTGTGGCCAGGTGTTGTCCGATCAGATGGAACAAAAGTCCATGTGGCGAATATACTCCCCCGCGAGGACGCTCTCGGAAGACTGATTTCTCAGCTTGAAATTGTGGCCCCAAAGCTGGTTGGTCATGGTATCTCACTCTCAGTTGAGCTTGAGCCAGGGCCAAATTTCCTCATAAATGACTTGCGGGCTCTCTCGGATCTCTGTAAGCTTCTTGACAAAAGCAAGATCCTATCGGAAGTTGGCGGCGTCAATTTGGACGTCGCTCACTGGTCGATAGCAGGAATTCGACCAGTTTTTTTCGAAATGATCAATATGGATTCACAGCAACTGGAGCACGAATACAAACCTGTGTTGGAGTTTCTCATAAAGCAGTTGGGTGCGGAATGGAGAGAATCGATCGCCAGAATCATGCGGTATGTCTCTCACGCACACTTATCGGACCATGGCCCTGGCCATATCTCAGACCTTGCTTTGGGGAGGTTTCACGACCCTCATTATTTTGCAGAATGGCTCGAGTTTCTGGTTGTATTGACCGACAGTAACATGTATGCTGACAAGTTTGGTGGTTGTGTCTCCATAGAGCTTGAGGCCGTGGCGGATCTCAGGGCAATCCGAGACTCTGTCAGATTTGCATGCAATTCAGCATGACTATCGCGGCCAGCGGCATTAGCAACCACCCAATAGTATGTATAGCGCATTGTGTGTGTTTCTCATAGTAATGTTTGTTTTTGGCTCAAAAACAGTGTTTCGGCTTTACTTGTTGGTCCAAATGCTGAAAAGCGGTGTTTCTTTAAGGCCAAAACCACTGTCTTGATGAACTCGCACAACGCGTAATACGTAGAGAAGTGTCATTGTTGAGCCTGACAAAAAGTGTGATATAATTAGCTTGACATGTGCTTCTCCAACTGTTAAATTAGGTAGGTTCGGGCGCGCTATGCGCATATCAACATCTTAACGTTGTGGGTTTGGTAAAGTATCAAACATGTTGAGTAAAGAGGAGTACAAGAAGGCGTTGGATGATTTTGAAAGGGATTTTGGGGTCACCGTCGCGGGTGATGTTCGAAGCCACTGCCCTTGGTCGGGGCTTGGCATCACAATGGCCCGACTATTGTCGGAGTTGCAGAAGTCAAAGGCAAAGTATGGCCGAGGAGGGAATAAACGGCTGTGCTACTCTAGGCGGTGTTGTAGCTGATACCCCTCAAGAGCGTTCTGCCTTACTCTGGCCCCAAGAGCTGCGAATGAAGTCGTAATCGCAGCACGTCTCAGATATCCTACTCGCCTATTTACATTGGGCAAGTGCATTAGAGCCGCTATTGCACGTGCAAATGCTTATAATCCTTGCTACACGGGCAGGGATTCATCGCAGCCGTGGCATCGAGCGAACGGTGCGCTGGCGGGCACGTAAATAATGGTGGCTGCGAGACGCCGGGCGGGGCGCGGTTCAGACCTTTTCGTTCAGGCTGATCATATTCTCTGCGACGCTCAGGACCCTTTTTCGCAGCGCCCGTGGCGCGAGGACCTGGACCTGGTCGCCGTAGCCGAGTATCCACCAGGTGATTTCGCCCAGGCCGTCCACGCGGAACTCGATCGTGGCTGAGCCGTCGTCGTTGAAAGCGACTTGCTGGGTGCTGTGCCACCTTACCTCGGCGACGTTTTGGGCCACCTTGGGCAGGAATCGTAGCTTGACGTCGTAGAGTTGGCCTTCCGGTATCATCGACCAAGCCCTGCCGAAGTGCTGCTGCGGGTCGAACTTCTCGCCGTCGGTGAAGCGTTTTTCCGTGATCTGCAGCGCCTTGATGCGGTTGAGCTTGAAGGTGCGGATACTCTTGTGCATACTGGAGTGGCCGAGGACGTACCAGGCCCGCTCGTTGTATAAGAGGTGATAAGGCGAGAGCTCGACATCGATGACTTTGCGTTCGGCCAGTGAGTGGTAGCGGATGTTGACCTTGCATTTCCTGGTGAGGGCGTTCTGGAGTTGCGTGAAGACGGCATCGAGTCCGCCGGGACGGTCGAAGGCGGCCTGGGCGCCGGCCCTGGCGGAGATGTTTCTCAGGGCCGCGTTGCAGTAGCGCCTGATATTTGGCGGGAGGTTGTTCTCTATCTTCAGGGCGGCCAGCAGCGCCGATTTGGTGAACGGCAATTGTATCTGGTCGCCCACCTTGTGGGCCAGCAGCAGGCTAAGGGCCTCTTTGAGGTCCAGGTCCACGGGCGGCAGGAAAAACTCCGGCTCAATGATATAACCGCCGGTGTCGGGGTCGTAGCGATACGGCACTCCGATTGTCTGGAGCTCTTTGAGGTCGCGGAAGATCGTTCGCCGGCTGGTCCCGAACATCTTGGAGAGGTCCGAGACGGCGTAGCTCTTTCCCGCCTGCATCGTTGTCAGGATATGTATTATCCTGCTGATTCTGCTATGTTTCATAGCGTCCTCCCCCACCCAGCTTTATTGTTCCGGTCTGTTATCTCCTGCAAAGTCCGAATCAGAACGCAACATCGGCTCCTTTGGCTCCGGCAACTGCCGGGAAAATTCCGGATAGTAGTATGTCAAAGTCAAATCTGTAGGTTGTCATTCCGCACTTGATGCGGAATCCAGATCGTGAAGACCACTGGATTCCTGCTTTCGCAGGAATGACAACGCGTAAATTCAATCTTGACAGAGTACTATGTTGCACTGAGTACCCGATTCTACACCGTGTGCGCAATCTTGTCAAAGCCGCTTGGTGGTGCTTTGGCAATTTCTTATCCGTTACAGGGGTCGTTATAGGTCGTAAGATGCGACGCCGGACGCTACAATGGAGCTTCAATTTGATGGGCCGGGACAATTTAGCGTTTTTGATTGACAGTGAGTGGCGGCGTCTGCTATAATGGGTGTATGATTAGGGGTGGAATCTCGCCGTGTGGCCGGGATGCCGGTTGCGCCTATAGCAGGGTGAGAAGATTTGCAGGCCCACCCGGTGTGTTGGTTCTCTGTAAGGGAAAAATGATGAAAAGCTTCTCTTTACGCAAGATAGCTCTGGCGGTTATCCTCGCGGTGCTGGTTTTGCTGCCCCTGGGCTGTGCGATGGACCAGGGCGGCGAGACGGCGGCCGAGGGCAGCAGAAGGCATCGGCGGGTCCTACGGATCAATCGGCAGGGGATGCTGGCCGACATAGACAGGACGCTGCTGCTTGATAAGCCGAGCAAGCTCACCGGCGACCGGATACCGTAACAGGTACAGTCGGACGCCGCAGATACGGGATCGCGTTGGTCTTGCGCGATACGGCAGACGGGTAATGCACGGCGAAAACAAAGGGATTTGGTGGTTCGACGCCGCTCACCATCGATCCTGAACAGGGTAAAGGGATTGGTTTGTGCAGACGCTGGTTGATTATTTGAGCCGGGTGGCCAAATACGATTGGTGGGTAGTCGGCGTTGAGCTTTTTCTTATCGGCCTTATAGTCTATTGGGTCGTGGATTTCCTCGAAGGCACTCGCGGAGAAAGGCTGTTCAGGGGGGTCATACTAATTCTGGTGGCGGGGGTCCTGGTGCTTAATTTGGTGGTTGAGCGTCTGGAGTTTCTTCGCCTTCAATACCTGTACAAGGGTTTTCTAATAGCGGTCCTGATAATAGCGGTTGCGGCGTTCCAGCCTGAGATTCGCCGGGTCCTTATCCGGATAGGCCAGCCTCGCTTTTGGCCGGGCTCATCGCGGCGTCCTGCGCAGGCGAACGAGCAGGTGATCCTGGCGGTTATGGAGCTTTCGGCCGGCCGCACCGGGGCGATAATTGTCATTGAGAGGAGAGTGGCGCTGGGCGAGTTCATAGAGACCGGCATTCGCGTGGATGCGATAGTGACCGTCGAGCTGCTGAGGACGATTTTCTATCCCGGCACGGCCCTTCACGATATGGCGGTTATAATCCGGGGCGACAGGCTGATTGCGGGGAAGGTTCAATTGCCTTTGGCCGAGGCCGGCAGTATGGATGGGATTGCGCTTGGCTCGCGGCACCGGGCGGCGGTAGGCATAACGACCGGGTCGGATGCGGTCTGCGTGGTGGTGAGCGAGGAGAGCGGGACGATTTCGGTAGCCCAGAACGGCAGGCTCAGGCGGAATATGGACGAATCTTCGTTGCGGACATATCTGGCGGGGGTGGTCTGATGGGGGTAGCTGGATTGAGAAAGCTCAAATACGGCAAGATAGCGATAGTGTTGTTCTTGACGGTTCTGATCTGGGTGTGGGCTGATTTGGCGTTGGACGAGGAGCCGCCGGCCAGGTCAGCCGCTATTGTGGTTGATGAGTCGGCGGACCAGGAGCTTTGGGTGAGCTTCAATCAGGCTCGTCGGGCCAGGATTCAGGTGGCTCTCTCAGGTCCTCACTCGGCGTTTGTCACGTTGGATGGCAAGCTGCGGTCGGAGGGCAGGGAGCTGGAGTTTGTGTTTAACGCGGTGCATCAGAAGATGTCCACGCCGGGCGGTCATGCGCTGCGTGTGCTTGATTTTCTGCAGAAGGATAAGGGTCTCAAGGACCTTGGTCTGAAGGTCAAATCGTGTGAGCCGGAGGTCGTTGACGTCAACGTTGTGGCCCTTGTCCAAAAGTCGCTGCCGGTGGAATGTTTTGACGAGGACGGTGTTGCTTTGAAGGCCGAGAGCATAGTTCCGTCGAAGGTGGAGATGTACGTTCCGGAGAGCACTCGGACCGCCCAGGCCCAGCTCAGTGACAGCGAGGTTGCGGAGGCTCGCTCGATGGCGATTAGCAAGACGCCTTACGTTGTTCTCGGCGAGGGCCGGACAAAACAGGCAACCACCGTGGTAAAAATCAAGATGCCCGCGGAACTGAATCGGCTGAGTGATTACACGATAACGGCCGCAACACTCAGTATCGCGCTGAGTCCGAATCTACAGGACAAATATCGCGTTGAGGTGGTCAATTTGACCCAGGTGCTCGGCCCGGTTGCTATCAGGGCCAGCGCCGAGGCGAAGCGGACTTACGAGAATCAGCTTCAGCCGCAGACGACGCTTTACATATTCGACGACGACATGAAGAAGGGAGAGTCCGAACAGAGCAGGGCGGTTGTTTACAATTTCCCCGAGCAATTCGTGCGCAAAGGGGAGATCGAGCTGAAGAATCCGGGCCAGCCTGTGGAGGCAAGATTCAAGCTCATACGTCTGGCTTCTCCTGAGACTGGCCCGGCTGTCGAAGAGTAAAGAAGGCTATGAAGGCCTCGATGTACGGCGTATGGCATCCGGCCTTACCAGCAATGACTTGGCCGCCGTAAGAACCGACAACCCGCCCAGCACCAGCAGGACAACTCCGCAAATCCCGGAGATCATAACCTCCGGCTTAACGCCCTTGCCCGACATGATATCGGCGAATGACAAAACAAAGGGCTTGATTTGAAGAATCAGGGCGGTGACGGTTGTCACCAGCATGAATATCATCGGTACGATAGTGTAAACGGCGCTCTTGCCGGAACGCACCAGCCAGACGGATATGACCAGCAGCGTCAAACTGGCGAGCATCTGGTTGCTGGTGCCAAAAATCGGCCATGCCACCAAATAGGCTTTTTCTTTCGTCAGCAAGAGAAAGACCAGTGGAATGCCCAGACTGGCTAATGTTGCCAAACACCCGCCAATGAATCCCTGCCAGCCGGTCAATTCCTGTAAAACATAGCGAGCCAGGCGCGTGGAAACATCGAGTGTATCATAGACAAATGTGGAAAAAGCCAGCAGTGCAAAGGGAAAGGCCACGTTGAAACCTATCCCCAGCAGACCCAGATACTTAGCCAGACCATGGGCGTAAATCAGATTAGGGTCTGTAGCCAACTGCTTGGAGCCGCAGGGAAGCATCATTACTGTCGCCAATGCCAGAATGGCGACCAGCCCTTCCAGCAACATAGCCCCGTAGCCGATCACGCGGGCATCCGATTCCTTGTTCAGTTGTCTGGCGGTCGTGCCGGAGCAGACAATGGCGTGGAACCCGGAGCAGGCGCCGCAGGCAACAGTTATGAAAAGAAACGGGAAAAGCAATTTGCCTCCGGTCAAGCTGTGCAGTCCCGAAAGATTCAGTGCGGGGTATTCAATCTTGAAGCCGCCAAACAAGGCCCCCATCAGGCCGATGATGATCGTCAGGTAAAGGAGCCATCCGCCTAAGTAACCCCGCGGCTGCAAGAGCAGCCACAACGGAATGACCGACGCGATGAAGCAGTATATGAGGAGAAAAACGCCCCATTGCTTCGCAGATATATCCGCGAAAAAAGCGGAGACCGACGCCGGCAGGTGAGGGCCAACCCACACCGCCAATAGAACCAGAGGCAGGAAAATCACCGTCAGCAGCCACAGTTTGAGCTTGAAGCGATATAGAAGAACGCCCATGACAACCGCCAGGCCCAGATAGATAATCGACGATGCCGCCACCGCCGGCCCGAACGCCTGGCCTTCCGCAACGGCCCTGAACGTTTGTGCGGTAATATCGGTGAAGGCGATAATGACATACAACAGGGCCAGCCAGATGAATATGAGGAAAAAGACGTGCATCCTGCCCGGAATGTGCTGCCTGGCAATTTCGCCGATTGAG
>Ga0315291_10012901_pt1 | contig 10141 bp, 14 predicted proteins | sample YL17G12_20_MG_FD_203070 | JGI IMG/M metagenome (GOLD analysis project Ga0315291, IMG submission 203070) | Sediment microbial communities from Yellowstone Lake, YNP, Wyoming, USA - YL17G12_20 | ecosystem: Environmental > Aquatic > Freshwater > Lake > Sediment | place: USA: Wyoming | collected...
AATTGTATTTTAAGAAGCCACCGGTCGTACCTTCTTAAGGAACTGTAACCTGTGGTGGTTTTCATTCAGATAGTCATATTTTTTTAGGACTTCTGCTTTCTCTTCGTTGGTTTTAGTTGCCATCAGTTTGTCAAACACCAATAGATTTACAGGATGAATAGCTGTAAAGTCTTCGGTTATCTCATATGTCAACCCTGTTGAAATCTTTATGTCCTTCTTCACAATGAAAGGGTCATTCAAAGACATGCCTACCCTAATATCTTCACCCATATATGTTTCAGGAGTATTCTTGAAAAACTCTCTTCCATCTTTCAAAATCTTTTCACATGCTTTCCTACTCAAAATACACACCGCACCCTCGGCATAGTTCAACTCAAATTGTTTCTTTGCTATTTTATATTCAGGATTGTCCATCTTATACCAATGAAAGTATGGGTCATACCAATCATGTAATTTGTATTCGTGGAAGTGGCCGATGTAGTCTTCTGGAGAAGTTTCATATCGCCCTAACTTTTTTACATCAAGGTAATTATCATCATCTATCTTAACCAATTTTTCATCGGAAAAGTTTTTCATGAAATGTTCTACCAAGCAAAACGTTTTTTCGGGTAAGTTTTCGTAGGCTTCTTGAACGTCAACTTCAATATATGGTTCTATCTTTTTCGTGTTGGTCTGGCCATATACAAAGAAATACTCATAAGGAGAGTCTTTCAACATATCCTTTACCTTTCGAGCATAGCCAACTCTTTTATCACAAGATGTAATGTAGATTTTCATTATCCGAGGCCCATAGTTTTAGTGTTGTCATTCAAGAATTCATATATCACTTGCTTTATTTTACTTTCCAACGCATTCAGATAAATTTTCCGTTTGACAAGATTGAGTAGTTTATTGTTATCTATTATTTTCATTTGTTCATCAGCATTTATACCGATAAGTTGACTAAACAATACTTCATTGATTGGATGAATGCTAAAATAATTTTGGGTAACCTGTAACTTGTTTTCTGTTGTTAACGACGTTATACAGTTTATGTCTTTCACTATTACATCTTTATTATTCAATAGATATCCAAAAAATCCATCTTCACGGATTTTAAAGTCGTATTTCTCTTCGTTGGTTTTAATGATTTCTTCCTGGTCAATGATGTATTTTACAGCCTTTTTACTTAGAAAATAACAGTCGCCAGTGGCAAATTTAAACGGAGTTGTAACAAAGTCGGCACCATTGTAAATCGTGTGGTGTATGTCTAACAAATCTAAATCTATGGTTATTTTTGCTGACCACTCACCACCACCATTAAAAATTCTTCCTACATAATCAGTTCCCTCTACTAAGTTTTTATCAAATCTTTCAACATTTATTTTCGTATCATCGTCTATCTTACAAATGAAATCGAAATCGCGGGAATATAGTTCCTTGTAACCAGCGAATAATTTTTTATACAATGATGTGTATTCCTCTTTTACGTTGACTATCAGCGATTCAAACGGCGAGCAATCATGTGGTGGAAGGCCGGTACCGAATATAAATACAGGTATGAATTCAACGCCCTCTGGAGCATTCAAGTTTTTGAAGCTGTTGATTTGATTCTGTATCCTTTTTGGATGTTGGTCACAAGCTGTAACCAGTATTATCACTTTCATAACATATATGTATGAAACGAAAGATAATCCAAATTGTTATATGCATAAAAAACTAATCATATTCGGCGCCAGCAGGCAGGCGAAGTGTATATACAAAGTTCTGAAATTTGAGGGTGTAGAAGCTTATGGGTTTTGTGTTGATAAAGAATACAAGAAAGAAGATACCTACGTGGGCAGACCCCTATACGAAACCGACGAATTCATACGTCAATGTAGTCCACAAGAATACATTATGCTCTTGCCTATTAGCTTCGTCAACCGATGTGTTTTTAGAAAAGAGAAATACCTTCAATTCAAAAATCTTGGTTACGATTTCTACACTCACATTAGCAAATATGCTCTTGTTTATACCGACAGAGAAAACATAGGTAAGAACGTTTACATAGCAAGTAATACCATGATTCAACCTGATGTGAACATCGAAGATAACAGTTACATATCAGAGGGGTCACAGATTGGTCATGATACTCACATTCATCAACATTGTTTTATAGGGCCACAAACGACTATAGGCGGTTCTTGTGACATAGGGGAAGGTGTTCATGTAGGTGTTGGCACAGTGATAAGGGAATATGTCAAGGTGGTGGGTGGAGCAATATTGGGTATGGGAACGGCAATATACAGAGACGTAGAATCCCCTGGCGTTCATTTGCACACATTATCTTACGAACCAAGAATACGCCATAAATAAAGAGCATTAAGAATGTCTCTTTCAATAGGATTGTGATTCTTGTCTTCATATTTTGGAACATCCAAGGCCACATGACATTTACAATTCTTCCACACTTTCTTTCCCATTTTCAGAAGATAAAACATGAAGTAAACATCTATACTATTGGGTCGAGTCAAGAAGTAATGACTATTAGCATCAACGATTTGTTTTTTATACTTTTCAAAAACTTCATCAGGAAACGTTTTGTTTAACACTTCATCTATGATTTCTTGCTTGTTTTGGACAGAGAAATAGAAATTTGTCAACTCTTTCAAATCCTTCATTTTTGTTACCAATCCCCATTGTGGAATGGAACAATATGTTTCAAAAAACGTATCCAATGTCTGATATGTGTTACTATATCCTATGAATATGGGTGAAGATGAAGAGTAAAACCACCTGAAAAACGTTTCACACTGCTCAAAAAACTGTTCATTTACCATCAAATCGTCTTCCAGAAATACTATGTTATCGTCATCCGTTTCATCTACCATGTTGATTATCTCTGCCATGCCAGGTTTGCCTTTATCCTTCTCATGTGTAATTACTCTTACGTTTTTGAATTCGTTAATAACCAAATTTCTATGATGATATATGTCAACCACATCTTGAGCGTTGTCAAATTTAACAATTTTGTCTATCACCAGATAGATGTTATTGAACTGTAATTCCTGTTTCTGAAAATACGTCAATAGTTTGAATACGTTTTCGTATCTCCTGTAAGCTGGTATTACTATGGATAGATTAAACTTTTTCATTTTCACGTTGCCACATCAGGGGGTTTCTTGTAGCGTTACAAAATCTACAAGTCGAACATGGTTTGTAGAGATAATCCATTATTTTTTCAACGTCATCTTCGATGGATACACAGTTGTATTCGATCTTGTAACCAAAGTGTTGATTTGCAAACGGAACGTTGGCAACATAAGCACATAGATGAAATTTCTTGTTGTCGTAGAATGGGCAACAGAAGAATTTTCTACATTGTCTGAAAGATTCTGCTCCGTCTTGACTACCCGTTGGGTCCATGAAGTCGTAGAAAACCGGTCTATCATCAATATCAAATGGTATCTCTTTTGACTTTAACTTTTCTTTGATTCTTTCATAGTCGGTTTTTATGTTATATTGGGATATGGATATGTAAATGTCTGCTATCTTTACGGCGATGTAGAAAGCGTCATTCATACCATACAATTTTATACCATTCGTAACCAACGTTATGCGTGTTTCTTTTCCAAAACATTTTCTGAGAGTCATTAAAACACCAACGATGTTAGTATGAAGTAATGGTTCGCCGCCCGTAATTCTGAAATTTGCTACCTTGAACTTTTCCGTAAGTAGATTCATTTCCTCTTCTATGAGAGATACAGATTTTTCACCTTTTGGTTTGAATTGACTAATGTGACCACAATTCTTGCAATTCAAATTACAATGGTCAACAATGTCATATTCAACTCGCTCTATTGGTTGTAACATATAGGATTTTTTAATCTTCGTATTCTCACTAATTGGAATTAACAAAAATATATATGGCTGGTTATGAAGAAACTTATCATATTCGGAAACGGGAAGCAAGCTAAATGCACTTCCAAGATGTTTCAAGCAGATATTGTAGAGACATTCGGTTTTTGTGCGGATGATGAATACTGTAAAGAATCCACATTTTTAGACAAACCCCTTTACAAATACAGTGATTTCATAAAAACGTGTAGCCCAGACGAATACATTATGTTTCTTCCTTTGAGTGCGATGAATAGATGCCGATTCAGGATGGAAAAGTTTCTGTTGTTTAAGAGTCTTGGTTACGAATTTTTTACGTTCATAAGTAATCGTTCTCACATCTACATAGGAAAAGAAGATATGGGGTCTAACGTGTATATCGGCGATAATGTGGGTATTCACCCAGACGTAAAATTGGGCGATAATATTTATCTTGCCGATTACGCAATTGTAGGTCATGATGCTCGCATAAATTCACACTGCTTTATTGCGTCAGGCGCAATTATAGGCGCTAGCAGTGTGCTGGGTGAAAGAGTGACCATTGGAATAGGAGCGATTATAAGAGAGGACACCCAGGTAATAGGAGGGTCAGTGGTGGGCATGGGGGTAGCAATTCACAGGAATATAGAAAAACCAGGCGTTTACGCTTTTACACCAATAGAAGAAGAGCATTATGGAAGACAGAGAAATAAAAGAACAATACAAGGCGGTAACTGAGTTTGAGAATGAAATAGCTAAATTTTGTGGAAGCAAATATGTTGTTGCAGTTGATTGTTGCACCAATGCTATATTCCTCTGTCTTGAATATTTTGCCGGTTATGAAATTACTATACCCAGTAGAACTTACATAGGAGTTTATTTTTCAGCTAAGAATTGTGGGTATGACATTAAGTTCAGGGATATTGAGTGGGAAAAGATGTATCGAATAGAAGATACTCCCATTTACGATGCTGCGTGTTACTTTGAGAAGGACATGTATATTCCAAACACTCTAATGTGTCTCTCGTTTTCCTACAAGAAAAGATTGCCTATAGGTCGGGGCGGAGCAATTTTGACAGATGATGAAGAATTCAAAAACTGGTGCGTTTCGTCTAGGAATCTGGGCAAAGATATCACCAAGAATCTATTCGAGCAGGTCTATATTCACGATGGTTGGAATATGCTTTTTCATCCTGATTTGGCTAGGAAAGGGTTGGGGTTGCTTAAGAAGTTACCCGATTCACAAATAGTTACCTACAAAGATTATCCTGATATTAGAACGCAGATGAAGTATTAACTCCAAAGATGTATAGCGTTTAGAATATCCATTTCAATTGGGTTCGCTATTTCTGGATTTTCATAGTTTGATTTCTTGTTTGTTGCAAATCTGTCGTTCTCTACGTTTTTGACGTTACATTCACAATTCTTAATGAAACTTCTGTTACTTTTCAAAAGATACACCATAAAAACCACATCACAGTTATTGGGTTTGTTTAAGAAGTGGTCTATATTGATTTCTGCTTGTTGTGCTTTGTATCTTTCAAAAACTTCACATGAAAATTTTTTGTTTATGACTTCTTCTATGATTTTTCTTTTTTGTTCTTGTGTGGATGATTGGACTTCATTATAAAAAGAAGTGTACCTTTTGAATTCGTTTCCCTTGATTGCCCACCCCCACATGGGCATTGGGTTATAGGTTTGAAAAAATTTGTCTCCGTGTTGATTGGTTTTGGAATATCCTATGAACACAGGATAAGTATTGGAATAAACAGAATCAAAAAACTCTTGGCATTGTTCCAAAAACCTCACATTTATCACTAAATCATCCTCTATAAAAACACAGTTTTCTTCATCTGATACTCCTACCACATCAAAAATTTCTGCTAACCCTTTCATTCCTTTGTGGATTTTGTTTTTGAAAACGGTTATACCATCAAAATTATTCAGAAGGTCGTTTTTGAAGTGATAAATTCTGGAGAGTTCTTCTATTGTAACCTCATTGGTATTTATCTTGTCTAATACAAGATTGATACTGTTGAATCTTACGTTAGATTTTTCTAAAAATGAAAGCATATCACATACATTCTCATATCTTTTATAAACGGGTATTATTAGAGAAAGGTTAAATGTCTTCATAACCATATATATGCGTATGGAAAAGATTATACACCAATCGTGGAAAACCAACGAATTTAGTGATAAGGAACAGGAGTGGGTTAATTCTGTTAAGAAAGCATTTGATGGTTTCGAATATAAATTTTGGACTGATGAAGATAATGATGTTTTGGTTCGTCTTACTTATCCTGAATTCTATAATTATTACAAGGAACTTTTACCCATAGAAAAAGCAGACTTTGCTAGGCACCTATACATTTATCATTACGGAGGCGTTTACCTTGATTTGGATGTTAGGATGAATAAGCCCCTCCCCCTAGAGGGGGCGGACGTATTTCTATGCGACCAAACTTTAGAAGCAAACGATGAAAAAATGAAAATTCTCATTGACCCATTTTTCCTAGCTGGCAACAAAGGGTGTAGATTTTTCTACTCTATGTGTGAGTCGGTGGTAAGGGGGACGATTTTCAATGTTCTTTCGTCGAGAGCAAAAAAGGAGTATATAACCACACTCTATAAAACAGGTCCGTATATGCTTACAAAGTTCTATTTATTGAACAAACACAAATATAACATCAAACTTCTAAAGGATGTGTTTACTACTGAGCAGTATGACAGTGAATTGCCAAAAGAACAGTATTATGGAGTCCACATTCAATTCAATTCGTGGTTGAAAGAAAAAGACCGAAGGCGCTAATCGTATTTCCTTTCATATTTATATCGGATGAAAGATAAAATAGTTTCTAAATCAAAATTCCCTTGGCTTTTGGCCTTCTCGGCAGTCTTTATAGCCTTGTGTGCTGCGTGTTTCTCCGTTTATGGTATTGCTAGTCTTTTCGCTGGGGCAGCTATTTCCGTAATAATCATGGGATCGTCATTGGAAATAGGAAAACTTGTGGGGGTAACGTTTCTTTATCGTTATTGGAGTAAGACCAAAGCATATCTAAAAATCTATTTATCTCTTGCTGTTATCTTATTGATGATTATAACATCACTGGGCATTTTTGGATACTTGTCAGCAGCATATCAGAAATCATCCATCGAATTTGGTGTTATTCAAGAGAAAATTAAAACGACAGAAGCTCAGAAGGTATTTTATCAAGATAAAATTACTGCTTCAAAACAGAGAATTGAATCGTTAACAAAACTTAGAGCATCACAAGAAAGTAGAATAAGTGATATTTCTACCAACGAATTTCTTTCAAGGAACCCTCTACAATTAAAACAACTTACACAACAGACTGTGGATCTTATCACCAGCACAGATAAAGACATGAAGGATGAAAACACAAAGATTCAAAGTACTATTGATGATATACAAAAGATAGATGATAAAGTAAACCAATTAAAATTGGGGTCGGCTGAGAAAAAGGATGTACAAATATTCAAATTTGTTGCTGATGCATTGGGTCTTCCATTGGATACGGTGGCTAGGTGGTTTATTATAATGATTATCTTCGTGTTCGACCCTATGGCTATAGGTTTAATATTAGCATATAACGTAGCAGTTTATAGAAAAGAAGATGAATCTGTTTATGATACGCCATCCCCAATAAAATCAACACTAGAACAGCCTAAAGAAATTGTTATAAACAACGTAGAACCACCCAAGGTGAGCGTAGAAGAACCAAAAAAAGTAGAACCAATAGAAAATCAAAGTAATCTAACCGATTGGTTTAAGCAGATGTTTAAATTTTAATGGTATTTGGTGCTTGCCAAATACTATTGGATATACTAAAGTTAATCATTAGAAATATTGGCATTTGAATAATTGTCTAACTATATATGACGCTGATTACCTATATTCGTAATTTACGATGAATCAATCAGATATTAACTATATAGCGGACCTGTTAAACAAAGCCATAAAAAGACAAGATTGGGAGTGCGTATCTGAAGCGCTTGAGTATATTCAAGAATTTCAGGATGAACCTCAGTATGAAGAAGAATAACATATGTTAATTTTTTTTGTTATATTGTTATCGGTATTATTAACAGCATCTATTATTGGAATCATCCTTCTTTGGAAAGCCGGAGAACGTTTAATGACTACAAATGACCTTTTGGGTCAAGAGAGAGATCGATACGTTGAGTGGATCTCTGACTGGAGGGCTCAAGTTTTAAAGGTGTGGGCTCACATGCAGATGCTTGACGACAAACAAATGTTCGAAAAAGATGATGAAGTAGGTGTTGCATTCCGAGACATAAAAACTCTCATTCAAAGTCTTAACGACAGAACTCAGGAAGAAACAATAGAAGAGGAACAGTAATTTTTCTATGAAGAAACGAAAAGTCCTAAAGAAGCGTTATGTCCGCAAATATAAACACTCTAAGGAATACTTAGAGAAGCATAAAAGGCCCTATAAGCACACTAAAGAGTATCTCAAAAAACACCGAAAGAAGCATCAAAAGAAGCATCAAAAGCGTAATTATACAAAAAGGATAAAGCTCGTAAAAGAACAGCTTCTTCCACAACCTGTTGTGGTTGTTGTAAAAGAAAAGCGTGGTAGAAAATCTCGTAGTACATCACCTGACAGAATGTACTTTACTCAGGAAACTGAGAACGCTGTCATTGAATATAATGCTTCCGCCGACGTTCAGATTCGGGAAGATATCTACAACAACAGAATCAAACGACCATTCGAAAAATTGGTAGAGAATATTTTCAATACATTCAAATTCAGTTACTTTGAAACAGGTCCGTTGGATGTTCAAAAGGAAACTGTGTCCCATTTAGTTTCAAACATACATAAATATGACCAAACTAAAGGTAAGGCATTTGCTTATTTTTCAATTGTAGCTAAACATTATCTTATCGCTCTAAATAATTCTACCTACAAAAGACGTAATCAACACGTTGAGATAGGTGAAGAACATGACGAGCATACTGTTCAACTTCAAACAGAAGACAAACATCATAAAGACGCTGAAATGAAAGAATTCATGAATCTCATGATTTTGTTCTGGGAAAACAACGTAGGCAAAATCTTTACCAAACAACGAGATTTGGATATTGCTAATGCTGTAATAGAACTTTTCAGAAATTCTGATAGAATTGATGCTTTCAATAAAAAGGCTTTGTATCTTTACATCAGAGAAATTTCGTCTTGTAAAACTCAACAAATTACCAAGGTAATTAACAAGATGAAACAGTATCAGAGTAACATTTCTCGTTCTTATATGAATCTAGGTTCTATAAATACAGAAAACTACATAAAGGTCTAAGGAATCACTATATGTCTCTATTTATAGGCGTATGGATACTGATTTCGAATTATTTGATGGAAAATCCTTCAAGGATTTATGTAAGGATATTGTAGATAATCAACACAGTCGTAAGTTTCAGATTGAGGTTTTGATCTCGGAATTACGTCCGATGATTAAGACAGGAAACGACGCTATGATGATTGTTCCTCTTATAAAGCAATACATTGATTCTTCTATATCCAACGACGAACATCTAGTAAAACTAGCCCAAATTTGCCAGAGAATAATGACAGCCCAGGCCCAGGCGGAGGCATCCGGCACTTCATTTGGTCTTTCTGAACAAGAAAAGAAAGAACTCATGAACAACATAAATGAGATTCAAAAATCCGATGCCGAAATAGTAAAAACAATCTCCAAAAAGGAAAAGGAATAAGTTATGGCGTTTTGGGATAGAAATACTAGTAGGTCTTCGCCTTCGTTGGATAGTGTATCTGCCACAAAGGGACAGGGCATCGGTGGTGGTAGTAATATAAGCGATGCGTTTTATGAATTTGAGCCAGCCGTAGTATTGGATATTATCATAGACGATAAGCATCCGTATTTTAAGAATGAATACATCAGAGAACAATGGCCTATTAGTGTTTACGATAGAAAGCCAGATAAAGGTGATAAAGATTACACATGGGTAGGCAGGTGCTTGGTTAGACTCCTTTATACACAGAGAGAAATAGAAAAGGAAGATTTGGTATGGGCAATTCCTCTGGAATCCAACATATCAGAATTTCCTATTATGAATGAAGTTGTTGCTGTTGTCTTCTATATGGGACAATATTTTTACACAAAAAAGATAAACACATTCAATACTCTCAATGCAAACGCAGATTTCAATATTGAGATTGCTTATGGCGGTTTTAGAACTGGACCAGACTCAGAGGTTAAAGGAGATCGTGAACTTGACACGTTAACAACACCATACAAAGGA
>Ga0315291_10012907_pt1 | contig 10138 bp, 7 predicted proteins | sample YL17G12_20_MG_FD_203070 | JGI IMG/M metagenome (GOLD analysis project Ga0315291, IMG submission 203070) | Sediment microbial communities from Yellowstone Lake, YNP, Wyoming, USA - YL17G12_20 | ecosystem: Environmental > Aquatic > Freshwater > Lake > Sediment | place: USA: Wyoming | collected...
AGGGGATAGCCTGAGCTGGATTGATTAATGTGCCTGGGTTCTGAGCGTGACAGAAGGTAGTGCCCCCACATGTTGTTTCTGTTACGAGTCGTCAAGGGTTCGTCACGAGTGATTTGGAATCCCTCAGAGTACGTATTGGAGAATCTGCCTCGTCAGGTGTGTAGAAATGATGGCTTCGCGACATATATTACTGGAAGTGGAGTTAAGAGTGAGTGAATCGAAAGTCTGCGGTCGGATGATAGAAGATGATCCAGGAGCGACTGTTGCTTCTACTCGGAGTGGTGCCTAACTGCGAATGGGTGCAAGTTCGGTTGGGTGCTTACTATGGCTGGGATGCCTGTCTGTCAATGCGCGCCCTTCGAGCCATTGAGCGGCATCTCAGAGAGTGCGTTCCCTGTGCAACGCAGTGGGAAGAAGTTCGCCGGGTGCGCGATATCGTGGAACAAGCGCTGGCGGCAGGCGACCCTAACCGCAGGAATCCCGAGAGGCTTGTTGAATGTGTCGTGATGCAGTTCGGAGCGCCAAATGGCAGGAGGGAAGCAAAGCGCGTAGCACGCAGGGTGGCGTGGACATCGGTGAGTGTTGCTCAGGTTGCGGCGGCTTGCCTGCTGATAGCAGCGGCGCCCGCATCGGCTTATATGTGGACCCAGGTTCTGCGGGGTGCAAGGTATGCCATCTCTGCCTCGATGGATAGCGGGGTGGTGCCGTCCTCTGCGCCTGTCACTGAGTCCAGCCCGCCTAAATCGGCTAGTTACGAGCACCTGTCGTCAAACGAGGATCTCAGCGTGCTCAACGGTGAACAGGTTCGTGAAGCGATCATCAAGACCGAAGTCGAAGCGCTGTTCCCCCACACTCAAGAACAATACGAAGCTTGGGCACGAAAAGAGTACCCCCACATCATGTGGCTCTATGACATCCTAAAGGAGGAGTTCGCATGGGAAGGCACCTGGCGACAACTCCTCATCGACTCCGGCGAGATCTTTCGCTTTGATTACCCCATGAGCTTGGATGAACCCAACTGCAAACCGAGAATCGCATCGGTCCTAGTTGCTTCCAGAGTGGCAGGCTTCCGTGGGGAGTTAGAGACAGAAGGTTCATTTCGTCTTCCGAACTTCGAGTGGGACGAAAAGGTGCTTGCCCCACTTGCACTCAAGTTAACTCAAGCATTCAGAGAACGGGTGTCTGAAACAACTGTGGAGACGATGCCCGAAGATTACGTTGACGTTGTTGCCAGGAACCGCGATTTGGCAATTCGTATTCTTGTTTACCTTAGTGTGACGGGCGAAATCATATCAACACCAGAGTCGAATCCCTTAGTTGAAAAAAGCAAGATGCTACTTCGATTCTTGTATTCAGAGCGGGCATCGTCATGCAATGACGACCTCGCACGAAAGCAGATCAATGAGGTCTTCGATGCTCATCGCGAAATGGTGACAGCGGAGAATAGCAGGCGCCAAAGCGCGAAGGCGCTCGGGGTTTCACAGAATTAGAGGTTCAGGAGGAGATGTTGGTCGTGGTGCTATGTACCTTTGGTTTTGTTGGGGCAGAGAACTGGGAGGTGATCAAAGGATTCGATTTAACAAATCGTAGGGACGATAACGGGACTTAGAAAAGGGGGTGTATACGATGCAAATCGTGCAGTACTATGCGAACAGTTCGGCACCTCAGGCAGACTGCAACGACACGTGCAGCAGCTCGTGCCTGTCAGCTTGCGGTGGCAATCCCTGCAGCATGGGTAGTGTCAATGCATACACTGGTTGGAATATGACATGGGCCCACTAGAATGTAGGGGACGCTTCAAAGCGGTTCAAGCCACTCAGGAGTGGTGAGCGTATGAGGAGGGCATGGGAATAGATCCCGGGCCCCTCCTCGGACGGAGGAATAGTTCTCATGGGCAAAGTTGCTCAGGCGGCGGAAAGTACCGACATTGAACATTGTTTGGGCGCCCTGACCCGCAGTTTCCAAGAGCCTGTTCTTGGGCACTTTTTCGATACGGTGGCAAATTCCTATTTCTACGATGCATGCACCGGACAAATAGTGAAGTTAGACAGAACATCAAGGTGCATTCTGCAAACCTTGGGTACGCATCGTCTGAGCAGGACGATTTCACATCTTGTTCGGCGAGAGGGTGAACAACCCGTGATACAGGCTGCGGGAGAAATCCTCCGATTCAGGGTCGAGAGGGATCCCCCCCTTTTTCTGTCAAGCGGTCCTCAAGAGGTTATCTTTACATATGACAGTTCTCAAGTGAGAAACATGCTGCTTACGCAACTGGAAGGAATGGCACTATCCATTACGAGCATGTGTAATCTGGACTGCCGCTACTGCACCTATTCTGGCATCTACTCATACAGGACTAAGAAATCCACCCGCGTTATGTCGGTCGAAACGATGGAGCGATGCGTTGACTATTTTGTTAAACATTCTTTGTGCGATGGTTTGCCAGCTCTAGGATTCTATGGTGGTGAGCCTCTGTTAGCGTTTGCTTTGATCAAGAAGGCGGTGGATTTGCTCTTATCACGAGCTCCTAACCGCCGATTCCTCTTGAATATGACTACCAACTTGACGGTGTTGCCTTCAACAGTTCTCGCGTTTTTGAAGAATCACGACTTTGATCTTGCCGTGAGTCTGGATGGACCAGAGCCAGTGCATGATAGGTATCGCGTCACTGATGCTGGAGAAGGAACTCACAAGAAGGTCCTAGGGAACCTCGCAAGAATAAAGGACTATGACGAGAAGTATTATGATCAGCGCATACGTTTGATCTGCACGCTGGCACCGCCTTACAGATTGCTCGAAGTATGTGAATTCTTCGCAAAGTTTAACCTGTTGCCGAAACAGGGTGTCATGTTCTCCTTTGTAGAGCCGCCCGACCATCCATTTTGCGACCCCAGTATCGACTTGAATAGTTTTCCTCCCGACCTCGAGCTATTACAGCAGGAATACGTTGCGCTGAGTAGAGAAAGGCGGTATGGAGTATCACGCTATAGAGTTCTAATGGCTCTGCTTGGCCCGCGGTTCCACAGAGTGTACTGTAGGAGAGTTCCATCGAGAAGGATATCTTCATTCTCTCCCGGGGGTATCTGCATTCCTGGGAAGCGTAAGATATATGTACGATGGGATGGAACATTTTTTCCGTGCGAGCGCGTTCGTGAATATGATAGCCTCGTCATAGGCAATTCTCACGATGGCGTGGATGTCGAAAAGGTCTTTCGACTGTGCCAAGACTTCTTTCGTTCGACTGCAAATGAATGCAAACAGTGTTGGGCTTTCCTCTTGTGTGATCTTTGCTTTCAAGGGACTGCGGGGCCGAACGGTATAGAACCTGAAAAAAAGAAGCTTCTGTGTGAGCGCGTTCGTAAAACAATGTCTCATTGGCTCACGACAATGAGTCGCCTCCTTGAGGAGGACCCTGAGACATTGCGACATCTCGATGTTTCCATTTCCGAATCCGTCAAGTGAGTTCAAGTCGTACGGTCCGGGGGGCACTTCGTGTGCCAACGGCAGGAAGGTGAGGGCTGTTCCTACTGAAGAAGTGAAATAGTGTGTTCTTTCCAGATTTCTACGACATGAGTTTGAAGGGATCTATTCGTCCCCGGTTCCCCATTCCCCATTCGAAATGGACATATTGAGTGGTGTGGTTGTATAGAGGGTGAGGAACTGGGGATTCAGCCCACCCAGTTCTACCGGTGGCTTCAGATCTTGTTTGAGAACGGGGTGGCGTCCTTTGATCGACACTTGAAAGCGCAGACCTCCGTGCAGCAGCAGCGGATCGCGTCACCGGACGAGAAGCTCAAGCGTAAGAACGAGGTGCTGTCCGAGCTGATGGTGGAGCACGTGGCGCAAAAAAGTCTTGGGGAGCTCTAACGTGTACCTAGGTGCAGCACGGTGTGCGGGATGCGGTTATGGACTTCGTCAACAAGTGGTCGGAGAAGGCGCAGATTCCCCTGTGCGTGTTTCTTGTTTAGACCGGACAGATGGGTTACAGGTGTTCGGGGAGATAGGTAACACTTTTTCACTCGCTATTATGCTCCCTGAGGTCAATTTGCGCAACCCCGTGGTTGCAGAAGTGTACGTCCATCTGTCCGCCCTCGGTGGTCGGTCGCAATGCAACCGGGTAACCAGTGAACGCCTTCGATACTCTATAGTCCTTGCCTCGATAGGTGATGATGCCGCCATCGCATCCTGTGGACAATCTCCTGTGCGTCGTACTCGATCGGAGGAAGCTGCTCAGGGAAGCTGCGCGTGCTGGCGTGGGTCGCTGAAAAGCGAGCGCATGCGTCCGGGAACACCCCTGTCGCTCGAGGATGCCCGGAATCTTCGCTGAACGCGACCGCAAACTCGAGACGACTCGTGAGCAACGGAAGTCGCGACGCATGACTACCCGAAAGGAGGTGGAAGAAAGTCCTTGCATGCTCTCGCTCGTTGCGGTAAACTAATTCCACCGGGTGAAACGGAGACCGGCTCTGCTGGCGAGCAACCGGTCAAAGGATAGCTCGGTGCGGCTCATCAAGACGACGAGTCCTTTTGTGCGACAGGGCGGGCGTGGGATTCACGATCGCCCGCTCAGCACTTATCGGATTGATAGACCGCCCGTACCTCAAAAACGCATACGTGAAACTGAAACGACAATCGACTGTACCCACTTACGAAAACCGGCGGCTGTCCATTTCCCGCTGAACCCGGACAGACCGGTGTTGCGGCACACTAGAAGGAAAGGGAGCGAATGATGTCTGCGAATGGAAGGGATGAAGGTTCAAGAGTTCGGAAAGTCAGGACTTTAGCTTGGGTGCTAGTCTGTGTATGCGCACTTATGATTGTACCCTTAGCATCCGTCACCTCCCGTCGTACGGCAAGGAGTTCCAAATACGACGACATTCGCGCCCACGAGGAACCGGTTACCATGTTACTTCAAGTTGACGATGAAAGAATCCCTCTTGCACGCAAGGATGAGAATTTAGACACAGATCAGTCTGGGGAGATAATGGAGTTGGTCGATAATTTGGAAGGCACGAAGTGGTCAAGGACGAAAGCATCAGCACCTACCCCGGGTGAAATCCGACAATACTGGCGAACCGAGGATGAAACCTACGCCAAGTTGCCTAAATACGAGGACATAGTGCAAGAAGTTCGTGAAGAGGCTCTCGATTTGGCTGGACAAAGGAACGTTGATATGAGAGACCTCGCTGCCGTGATCGCTTTAGCTCGCGAGGAACTCGCCATCTTCTGGAAGCTTGGGGGGCTGACCTCTCCGGATGCGTACCGGCATGGATTTGTCGCAAGAGCACTTGTTGAGAAGGCCATGGAAGAGTCAGGGGTCTCATATGACGCGCTGGACATGCTTAAAGAAACGGTTACATCGCTGAATATGACTTGGTTTGCTGATGGTAAACCGAACCAATATGCTATTGACCTGTTATGGGCTGTACTCGAGCAGCAGAATAGCATCATAGAATCTGGAGAACACGGCGCAGATGCCTCTTCATACTACACCATGTGTGACCGGATTCTGTTGGCGCGCAGAAAAACAGGAAATGTCGAAGCACGGGAGAGCATGTACAGGTGGCTTCTGGACCATGCGGAAGAGGGAGGTTGGACCTGCAGGCGGAGATACATTGAAAAAGGTGTCGAACTTACGAAAAAAGGAATTGACTACATCATGCCTTCTTACGTATACAAACGCCCTGTCGAGCTACAGGACATCGCCGTAGTTGGTAGACGGCTCCGTTCATTTCAAGGCACTTCTCCTCTCGTGTGGGAGTCTAAGACCTATTTGTGGGAAGACCACGAGGGATAGGAATACAATAATGAAGACATCGTCAAATTGAATAAAGCACGCTAGCATTAGACCGTGGGCGAACTCATGCTGAGCGCAATCTGAGGGTCGGTCACCAGATGAGTATTGGGCAATGGATGCCCTAGCGAGGCTGTGAACAAAGACGCGTATGCTCGACCAAACTGATTTTGGAGATACTTGAGGCTGATCAGGCCATTTGATCTGCGTGAAGTTCATAAACCTTGCTTTTCTCCGGTTCAAAATGAAGTGATAAGGACCTCGCGTATTTTCAAAACGCGTTGATATGAAAAGACTTGATTCTTGAATGTGTCCAAAAACAGTCTGGGGTACACTCGTTCGGTTAGATGCCGGGCATGCGGAACGAGATACTTTGGGCGGCGTAGAGAATCCGACTTGAAGCCCGACGGAGGCTGAACACATGGTCGCAGACACAGCGAACGTGAAGAAGCAGTTCAAGGAGCGGATCAGCGAACGGCTCATCGCACTCGGTCATATCCCGCGTGTCATCAGACTCGCATGGGAATCCTATCCTGTTGGATCAATTGCTATACCGATCGCTACGCTGGTAGCAGGTTCTCTTCCGGCAGGATACCTGTTCTGCATCAAGAAAGTGATAGATGGGGTAACAGTGTGGGTTCGAGGGGATGCCGCAACTGGCAGGCAAACGGTTGTTCTCTTCCTCGCTCTCGCCTTCGTCACAAGACTGGTGGAACAAGGGATTAACGCCCTGCTTCAATTCTTCAACTGGAGGCTCCAGCAACTTATCAGATGGCGTGTTCAGGAGAAGATAGCACAGAGAGCTAACACTTTAGATCAATCGTTTTTTGATACGCCGGCCTTCTACGACAAACTCGAGCGTGCTCGAAGTGAGGCTTTTCGCACTCAGGCAGTTATCACTGCAATCACGCGAGGCGGCAGGGAGGTTATCACTGTTTGCACATATGTGTCCATGCTGGCATTGCTCGCATGGTGGATAATCCCTTGCTTATTGATCATAACGATTCCGGGGTGGCTTCTCCGGTTCAAGTACGGTTGGTTGCGGTGGCGAATCTCGTTCATCAGAATACCGGAAGAGCGGCTTATGTATTACTACTTCCAGTTGATGACTTCAAAAGAAGCTGCGAAGGAACTTCGACTCTTTGGGCTCGCAGACCATCTTGCTAAGTTGTGGCGAAATGCGTTCCGAGGCTTTATGAAACAAGACATGCAAATCGCCGCACAAGCAAATGGAGCAGATTTTGTGGCGTCCGCGTTTCGTACCGCAACCCTCGTAGGATTATACGCGTACGTCATCTATCGGACCGTCACAGATGCTCGCGTGACCATTGGAGACTTGTTCCTATATACTCAAGCAATGGAACGCACACTCGAGTCCATGGGATATGTGTTCGACTCAATAAGTGAGCTCTACGAAAACACACTGTTCGTCAGCAACCTGTTCGAATACCTGAAACAGGAGCCTCAGATCACGCCTCCGGAGAAACCGGCGCTCGTGCCGTCGCCGATTCGGCACGGCATACGTTTCGAAGGGGTTAGTTTTCGATATCCGGGATGCCCAGAGAATGTCCTGCACGACGTCTCATTTGAGATCGGAGTGGGAGAGAAGATCGCGCTTGTCGGCGAGAACGGCGCAGGCAAGACAACCCTAGTGAAGCTGTTGTCGAGACTGTACGATCCGCAAGAGGGCAGGATAACTGTTGATGGTATAGACCTCCGCCAGATCGACCCGAAGGAATGGTTCAGACAGTTCGGCATTATCTTTCAAGATTTCGTGAAGTACTGGGTGACGGCACGCGAGAACGTTGGGTTTGGACAACTCGAATACGTGAATGACCTACCCAGAATACGCGCTGCAGGTGACAAGAGCGGTGCAACCGATTGCATCGAGCGGCTCGATAAAAGCTGGGACACGGTCTTGGGAAGGTTCTTCACGGAAGGGCACGAACTGTCAGTCGGCGAGTGGCAAAAAGTCGCCCTGGCTCGCGCTTTCCTGAGAGAAGCGCAGGTGCTTGTTCTCGACGAACCGACCGCTTCGCTCGACGCCAAGCAGGAATACGAGATCTTCAAGAGGTTCAATGAACTCACGCAGGGAAAAACGACGATACTGGTCTCGCACCGTTTCTCCACAGTGCGGATGGCGGACAGGATCTTTGTCATAGAAAGAGGGCGCTTGATCGAATCCGGCAGTCACGACGAGTTAGTATCGCTTGGTGGGATTTACGCGGACCTGTTCGATAGGCAAGCTTCCGCGTATCGATGATTCATGCGGATTTGACATCAATAAGGATACCTCACATGCGACGATTCTCAACGGGCCCATCTGTACAGAACGGCGGTGTCGCGCGCATGTCGTCCGACTAGCGTTAGCGGAGTCTCTCGACAGGATGCTAGGGGGAAAGCTGGGTCCGCTCGTTGCGTATGCAGCCAAACAGCACAAGCTATCCGAAGACGAGATCGCAAGACTTCGGCAGATTCTTGAGAAGAAGGGCGGGAACGACGGCTAGGTTCGTGTGGGATCGCATCGTCAGGGGCGGAGACGCGGGGTTCGATTACGCAAAGTCAATCGTCGGAGGACGCGTCGGTGACAGCACTCGTTTGGATTGTGGCGTTACTCCTCGGAAAACAGCCGCGGCATTGCCGTACGCGCTCTATCGCCGTGCGCTTCCTGTACTGCCACTTGAGCTGCACCGTGTGACGCAGCACCGGCACGAACAGACGACGATCGATCGCAGGATCGTCAAAGCGAGACGCGCACCGCGCTCCGTGGGAGAACACTCGCGCCTGCTCCGCCGGACACCGGTACTTAAAGCACCGGCGCTCCTGATCGAGGCCCCATTACACAATCTGTCGCGTCTCGCCACTCGCCGGACACGAACAGTACAGCGTTCCATCTTCATCATACAGCACGTTGTCTATCGCGTCGCCCCGAAGCTGACGCAACTGTCCCGGGGAACATCACCGGTGCGAGAGAGTTGGCGGCGACTGTATGTTCTCGGAACCTTTGGCACACTTGAGTGCTCGGATTAGCTAGGGCGCCTTATTCAACTTCTCGCGTTTCGCAGAGGCACACAACATTCATCTATCTGACGACATGCTTCGGCTGTGGCTGCGTCTTCCGGGACACGGGCGTCCACTGCTGCTTCGGGAAACGAGAGAAGGTGACAGTCCGGTCCTGATTACCCTCAACCCGCCGTGGGGAGCATCGCACTACTCCCATACGGGCAGCAAACACTATGGTATACGAGAACGATATGCTGCCCTATGTTGTCCACGATAGAGTCTGTACCAACACTAGGATCGTAAATTTCCGGGTGGACCGCAAAAGGAGGCAGCTCAGTGAAGCAAACATATTTAACCCAGATAATGCAGTTGAGCCGCTTTGTAGATGCGAAGTTCGTTCATAAGGTATAGAATGTGCTCCCCTTCGGTAAGTTGCGGAGTGAACCAAAGAGGAGCACAGAAAAATGAAGCGTACACAGTATAGACAATCGCGGCAGGTAGGTCAAGTAGCAATCGAGTTTACGAACAAACCGATAACGGCGTGGGGCGGGATAGCGAGCGTGGTCGCGAAGTATTTGGAGCAGATAGAGTTTCGGTGGTGGGTGGAGACGGAGGTTCCGATCAGGGAGGTCTCGAATAACGGGAGAGGTGTGTATCCGAAGGTGCTGGCGCAGTTTTTGACAGCGCTGGTGGGCGGGACTCGGTTCGCGCATGTATCGTGGTGGGGTCATGGAGTTGAGGCGATTCGGGAGACGTTTGGGGTCGGGTGGTTGCCGGGTGCGCAGTCGGTGCTGACGCGATTTTGGAACAAGATTGGAACGCAGAGGTTGTCGGAGCGATTGGGAGAAGCGGCTCGGTCGTTTGCGGTGGGGATGACGCGGCGGGATGGGATTGAAGAGGACGACGTGAACTTTGATTCGAGTGTGTTCACACGGTATGGGATGCAGGAGGGAGCCAGGCGAGGGTACAACCCGAAGAAACGAGGTCGGCGCTCTCACCACCCGCTCATGGCGTTTCTGGGATCGGGGTACGTGGTGAACCTGTGGAACCGTTCGGGTGATGCAGGGACGGGGCAAGGGGCGCTCGATTTCTTCCGACAGACGCTTCTGGCGTTAGGCGAGCAGTTTCGTGTGAGACGGGTGTTGTGCGACAGTGGGTTCTATGAGGTGGAGTTCATAAAGCATCTAGAACGAGAGGGTTTCAGGTACATCATAGCGGCTCCGATGATGGGGATTTTGCAGTGGATGATTTACCGGGTGACGCAGTGGTATCGGGTGGATGATGGGATCGATGTGGCGGAGTTTGAGTTCCAGCACCGGGACCGCAAGTGGGACCGTCCGC
>Ga0315291_10012908_pt1 | contig 10137 bp, 8 predicted proteins | sample YL17G12_20_MG_FD_203070 | JGI IMG/M metagenome (GOLD analysis project Ga0315291, IMG submission 203070) | Sediment microbial communities from Yellowstone Lake, YNP, Wyoming, USA - YL17G12_20 | ecosystem: Environmental > Aquatic > Freshwater > Lake > Sediment | place: USA: Wyoming | collected...
CTATCACAATAAGAGCACGTCACAAACACCGAATCAACCCAAAATCCTGATGCCAGACACAACAAATCCCGAAGCAAAGGAAGATCCAACCCCACCGACAAGAATCAACCCAAGATTCAATCTATATAGAAGGGGAGCTAGGGCTCTCAGAATAGCCATTTGTCCGACTAAGCAAATTCCACACCAAGGACAAGACTACAACCTGGTCACTTGACAGGTCAAAGCACTCACCCGCAGCCATTCGCAGAACGCCTAAGCAAGAGATTTTAACTCAGCCACCCCAATAGGCTAGTCAGAACAAGGGGCAAAAGATGGCACAACAACGCCTAGACACGCTATTCCCGGCTAAAGAAACCAAACCACCAGAGACGAAAACAGAAGCATCACCGCTAACAAGAACAATGCCAAGACGTCTTGAGAAACGTGTTTTCCCGCCTCTAGCCCCAGAAAACCTTCCACCTTCCTACTTCGTCAGCGCCACCTACGACGGACAAGCACGAAAAGCCCTCATCAAACTCTACGAACCGACAACGGGCAGAATCTACTTCTGGCTCGACAACACCGGACACCAACCCTACTGCCTCACAAACCTTTCACAGTATGACCTAGAGGAAAAAGGCGATGTTATCAGACACCCTGGTTTTGACCGTCTTGAGACCGTGGAAAAAATCGATCCTCTATTAGACAAAACGGTAACAGTGACAAAAATCGTGACCAAAGACCCTTTGGCCATCGGCGGACGCCCAACAGGCTGCATAAGAGACATGATACCAACTTGGGAAGCCAACATCAAATACTACGAATCCTACGTCTACGACACGAAACTTCTGCCAGGAATGATCTACGAAGTCAAAAACGGCAACCTCACCCCAAAAACTCTGGAAAACATCGAAAAAACGGTCAAACAAATCCGCGACATGTTCAAAGAAGAAACAAGCGAAGAACTAGACTACATCGAAGAATGGGCAAGACTCCTAGAATACCCAGCACCAAAATTCCGCCGAGTAGCCATAGACATCGAAGTCCTAGCACCCATCCCAACACGCGTGCCCGACCCCAGAGAAGCAGCCCATCCAGTCGTCTGCGTCTCACTCTACGCCTCAGACGGACTGAAAAAAGTGCTACTGCTAAACAGGGAAGGAGTGCGCGAAGGAACAGAACACCTCCCAGCCGACATAGAGATCAAACAATGCGACACTGAAACCGAGCTTATACAAACCGTCTTTGACACCTTACGGGAATATCCCTTCGTCCTAACCTTCAACGGCGACGACTTCGACTTACACTATCTCGCAAATAGAGCTCGCGACCACCTAGGATTCAAACCAAGCGAAATCCCAATAGAAGTTGGCAAGCGTTCCTGCCTCCTAAGCTACGGAGTACACATCGACCTCTACAAGTTCTTCTTCAACCGCTCAATCCAAATCTACGCCTTCAACAACCGCTATCGAGACGTAACCCTCAACGACGTCGGCAGGGCACTCATCGAGCTCGAAAAAATCCCACTCGCAAAAAACCTAGGCGAACTCACCTACACGGAACTGGCCAAATACTGCTTCAGAGACGCCGAAATAACCTTCAACCTAACAAACTTCGAAGACGAACTCGTCATGAAACTAATCCTCGTCCTCGCCAGAATAAGCAGCATGCCCATGGAAGACGTAAGCCGCCAAGGCGTAAGCCGATGGATAAGAAACTTCCTGCAACGCGAACACCGCCACCGAAACATGCTCATTCCAAACCCCCAAGACATACTCGCCCTAAAAGGCAAAACATCAACCAAAGCCATCATCAAAGGCAAAAAATACAAAGGCGCCATAGTCGTAGAACCAGTACCAGGCGTACACTTCAACGTCGCCGTCATGGACTTCCCAAGCCTGTACCCCTCAATAATAAAAGTCTGGAACCTAGGCTACCAGTCCATCCTCTGCCAACACCCAGAATGCAGAAAGAACCTTGTCCCAGACACAACCAGCTGGGTATGCACCAAAAAACGAGCACTGGAAAGCCTCCTGATCGGTTCACTTCGAGACTTGCGAGTGCAGTGGTACAAGCTTAAATCGAAAGACAAGACTCTGCCTGCAGACCTGCGAAGCTGGTACAACGTGGCCCAAGGAGCACTGAAAGTGATCTTGAACGCAAGCTACGGAGTCTTCGGAGCCGAAAGCTTCGACCTTTATTGTCCGCCAGTGGCAGAAGCAACAGCCGCCATAGGCAGACACTCCATAACACAGATTCTCAACAAAGCCGAACAACTCAACATCCAAGTGCTCTACGGCGACACAGACAGCCTCTTCCTCAAGAACCCCTCAAAACAGCAAACCGACGAACTGGCACACTGGACAGAACACGAACTGAAAATGGGCCTGGACGTAGACAAGGTCTACAGATACGCAGTTTTCAGCTCACGCAAGAAGAACTACCTAGGTGTCTTGGAGGACGGAAGCGTCGACGTCAAAGGACTAACAGGCAAGAAAAAACACATCCCCATATTCATCAAGAAAGCCTTCAACAGAATGAAAGAACGCTTGGCAATGGTGAAGACCCCAGCAGACTTCGAAAATGCGAAAAAAGACATAGGAGAAATCGTCAGAGACTGCTACATGCGATTGAAAAGAAAAGAGTGGGAAAACATGAGCGAACTAGCATTCAATGTGGTTCTGGGCGAGGAGCTTGAAAACTACAAGAAAACGACACCTCAACACGTCAAAGCAGCAAAGATGTTGAAAGACATCAGAGCCGGCGACCTGATAAGCTTCGTAAAGGTTGTTAAAGACCCGCACGTCAAGCCTGTGGAGTTAGCCACCAAAAATGAGGTTGACGTTGACAAGTACGTAGCCTACCTGCATTCGACATTCGACCAAGTTCTGGACGCTCTAGGGCTGGATTTTGATGAAATAACAGGGTTGACAAAACTGGAACGTTTCATGTGAACATCATTTCTCTTGCGCTGTGACTTTCAGTCCATGCGATTTCAAAGGCTCAATGATCTCTGGTCTCGATAGGGCGCTCAGAAGGACGTATCCTATGATGGAGATGGTGATAAGGCTGCTGATTGAAAGGCTAATGACAAAGGCGCTCCACACTGGTAATGATGTTCCAGCGAAATCAGGCGCTTGTTGAATGGCTGGATTGCCATGCAGAAACAAGTAGTAAAGGTATAAGCCTATCGGGATGCCTACCGTCAAACCTCCAGAAACGCATGCGACAACCCGATGCCTTCTCAGCAAGAATATCAAAAGTGCGGCTAAAAGATTGACCAGTGGCCCCACAACAACGTCGGCGGGATCAAGCCAATAATATGCGTTACTGAAACAACCGACCGTGACTCCTAAGATGAGTGGCCATCCGAACAACGCTGACAAAGGAATCAGGCAGTCAGCAAGCCTCAGCTGAATTGGTCCGTATGTTATTGGTCCGCCCATTGATGTTTGGACAATGTTGATTGCTGCATACAAGCTTGCGGAGACTGCTGTCAAGGCCAAGTCTCTAGTGTCAAACTTCACTCTTTCACCTCCAACTCCCGGGGTTTGTAATGGCGGAACGGGTGGAGGCCCACTCACCCGCCAACACTTGCTATCCACAACAATTCTTGACTATTAAAGATTACTCGAAGCCTACTTGTTTGTGGCAGTGGCCTCGGTTGTCTCCTTCGTTCTCGTGTCGGCCACAATGGTCACGCCTTCCGCCGCTTCTGCCTTCTCTGCGCCGACCTCCACGCTCACTCCTTCGGGAAGACCACCTTCCACGTTGGGATACAGCAAGTCCTGCGGGGGAGGAGTCACGTTCAAGATGGTTGACATGAGGTACATGGCCGTGAATGCATGCTGGTAAATTCTACGAAGGATGTGAGGCACTTTCGACTCGGGATCAACTTCTAGGGCTTTGCGTATCTCTTCATCCTTGCCCGTTAAGGTTGCGGTGCCTTCAACTTCGAACTTGACAATGCACGGTTTCGTCGTCAGAAGCAGGTTGAAACCTACAACAACCATTTGGCTCTTACGTTCTCTCTCTTCAAGCTTCACTTTAGCATCGAAGCTAACGGCTCCAGCCTCACCTTTGCCAACCATTCGAGCGCCTACTAAACTGGCAAGTTCTATCTTAACCGAAACACTTGGAACATTCAACACCGGGCAAATAATCGATTCCCCACATCAACAAGGCAGATGGTTAGCGCTGGTTTCATAACCTCCGTAACTAGCCTCGCCCCAAACCGATTTTTGCCTTTTGTGTGTAGCACAACGCTACGTACACTGTTGCGCAGTGGAAAAACAGCTACAGCAACTGAAGCAGGTACGTCACAAGAGTTGAAGCAGCCACCATAAGCGAGATTGTCACAACCACTTGGCGTTCGGTCAAACGGCGACGATAGGTGATCACTGTAATCAGGCTCCTTCTGTGATCTGAAGACAGCTTTTCTCCATCAAAAGAAACCTTCGCTTTGGCTCTTGAAAAGAAATACGTCAACAGAATCAACGAGGAATTGAAAATGTAAGGTATCACAGACACAATCAGGTCGGTTTTCAAATCTGAGATAACTGCAAAGGACGCCAAAGTCATTCCTATGGCAAATGAGCCCGTGTTGCCAACGAAAACCCTGCCCCGAAAATTGAGAAGGGCGAGCAAAAGCCAAACGATCAGCGGGCCATACAGAAGAACCGCGTTCGGCCTCGCGATAACCATCAACCCAATCATGACTATCGCTGGGCACACCGTTTCCAAACCGTTCAATCCGCCAAGCTGGTTCACAGTGTTCGTGATTATAGTCACCAGTAGCGGAAGGACTATGAAGTAGTAGTAGACCCCGAAGTCTATAGTCCCGAACAAGAAAGTCGTCATCGTAGTGCGCAGTTCAAGTCTTGTGGCCAATGAGATCAGTGGTATGGCAGCTACTAGCGGAAAGAAAGCCTTGTAACGCCATCGCAAATCCATCCAATCATCAAGCAGGCCCATGAACCCTCCGAACAGGATGCAAACAGCTAAAGTAAGTGGCGGGGAGACGCCGTTGGAAACCTTGATGATGTCAAAGAAGTACATGAGAAAAAGGTATACGACGCTGACGAGAACATAGATAACGCCCAAACCGTTGGGAACTAAAGGCCTGTTTGGCTTGTGCTGGTCAGGGACTTTCGGGAACAACGTCTATCTTCCCTTACTCAGTGGGATACTCGATTTCATAGAGGCACACCAACGGGATGATTCCGCCGTACTTCTGTGCGTCCTGAGGAGAAAGGCTCAACCCTGCAATGTATGCTTCCTTGAAGTACTGCGGCTCAACATATGGCTCCGGTTCGGTCAAGCCGTATTGAGAGGCCCACTCAGATGTCCACTTATGTCTCGCCCAACTCATTAGCGCGTAGATTGTTGAGTTGGTGCCTGCATCGCTCCAAATCCACGTGCTCTGGTTGAAGCTGCCGAACTTTGTCTCATCGGTCCACGCAGAGTTCTCGTCCGTGAAATTACTGCTTACGAAGCGATCGTGTGCTTGGCCTGAGATTTTTGCCATCCACATCCATTTTCCCTCGTCACCGTAGCGAGCCTCAGTCACGGCAACGCCAGACTGCGACTGGCTTAGACCCAAGGTTGTGAATACAAGAATGTATTCTGCATTGTAACGCTTCAGCATTTCCAGCGATTTCGTCTCGTTCGCCATGAAAATAAAGCCTATGTTTTCGATTTGAGTGCTGTTTATCGTAGCGTTGTCGGCGAGCGACGTCACGTTTCCTAGCAGGGTTAACCAATATCCGTAATCCCACCACGCGCATACAACCGTGCCTGAATTGAGGTTGCTCCTTGTCCAAACCAGCATATCCATCCATTCACGCACGGGCTCTTGAGTGGAAATTGGAAGACTGCCCGCAGTGATGGTCATCGGAGCGTAAGCCTGACTCAGCACTTTGGGTATGCCGCCTGACTGCGGTGAAATGGCGAAGTTCGTCATCAGAATCAGAAACACCATGAAGACGGCAGTTCCGCTGAATTCCTTTCCAACATGTTCCAGACCGAATTTCTTTTTCGACACAATCTTGCTTGGCTCCTTCAACAATGTGATGAACGGTTTCAGGACTCCTATTGTCCCTACTGCTGCTAGAATGCTGAATGCAGGTGCCAAAAGGAGGAGCAGACGCACCATTGATGAACCGAAGTAAAGGGATGTTAAGCCGAAGAGCATCAGGAACAAATTCTTATCCGTTGGATTTCTTAAGATGAAATAAAAGCTGACTGCAAAGAATAATATCATTACGCCAAAATCGTAGTACATGGAACCCCAAGATGATATTCTGTGTTCAGCCACGGACTCTATGAGTGGAGAAGCTGCCCGCACCAATGGGTCTATGACCGTAAGAAACTTCCCGGCAACGCCTGTTATGAGGCCCAAGCGCCAAAGCAAGACAAAGGAGCCTGCCAATCCTGCCAAGAGCAGCACCATGAATGTTGCCCTTGCTCTTAGCGAGGCCAAGTAAGGGAGAATCTCGAAAAGGCAAAGAAGAGCAAATAGCCCTGCCACTGGCAATACGGCAGCGGTCGTAAGGTAGCCTGTCGTGATATAAGGCGCGTTTATGGCAATCAAAAGGCCCAATCCGAAGGTTACGCTGTAGGAGAGTAAAATGCGCCGCCTGTATCTTTTCAACAGGAGTAGGACAAAAACAAAAAGCACGGCAAGCCCGATAGGATAATACGCTGCTCCCCATCCAAGGATGAAGTACGCTAAAGCAGCAGCGGAACCGATTGAATATTTTATAGTCGAGCCAATAGGCCTATCTTCTTCAATAGCTCTCAGAAACAATAGGCTGAACAATATGAGTGTGAGTATTCCTATACTTTCATCGTCAAAGAAGCCCAAGGAAGTTCTTTGAATAAAGGGTGCACTCAGGGCAAGAAAAAGAGATGCAAAGAGGCCAACCGATCTTCCGCCAATGTCCTTGCCAAGGAAGTAAATGGCCAAGCATGCAAGAGTGCCCATTATTACTGGAAAGAGTGCACAGAAACTCATCAAGTCGATGTTAACACCCAAGAAGGAGACTATGTCGTACAAGAATGCCGCAGTCATCGGCAGAGTCGGGTATGAAATCGCCATGTTTATGCCGTCTGGATACCAGCGTTGCTTGTCAATCCATTGAGTCGGCCAGTAGGGTGAAAGCAGACCGTGTTCAACCTCGTATTTTGCGAGGCTGTATTGATAGTAGGGGTCAAACTCGGAAAGATGCATCGTTCCTGTCTGAATCTCCCAGCGCATCGGGAAAATACGCACTGTGAAGGCAACAAAAAGAATGAGAAGCAAAGCTGAAAAAGTGATAATCGCGTTGTGACTGATCTTGAGCCGAAGCTTTCCTACACTTTTCAGAGCACTAACAACGCGCTCCCTTGTGAAAACATCGCCAAGCTTCATTTTTGGGCCATCTCTCCTACAGAGATTATTGAAGTGTTTTATTTCCCTTGTGGTTAGGTATTGGGACTTCAGTGTTTAGCATGACATAAGTTATTCATATATACTTTCCTAGAAACGTCTTCTACCAAGAGAGAACTGCAGCTTTCACTTCTGCGTTACGGCGTGCACCATCACCCATGGGCTTATGCTCGGCATCTTCCTCAGCCTCAACAGTCTTTCCATCTTGGCCGAAAGAGGCACTAAGAAGTTCTCCGAGGTTCGGCTGAACAACAACCAGTTGAAGCCCTCTTTTCTGACAAGCTTGAAACCTGCCTTACGCAGTCCTCCAACTATCTCATCGTACGAGTGCATGTAGCGGTTTCCCCGCAAGCTCCTGAGCTTCGACTTTAGGCTTGCCTCGTTGCCAAATGAGAAAACTAGCGAGCAACCGTCTTTCAGGATTCTGCTGCATTCGCTTAACACGGTGTCCGATTCTGGTATGTAGTCAATCACCTCCATCATGAAGGCTGCATCGAGAATACCCTCTTTCAAAGGGATATTCCTCGCATCAGCTAGAACAACGTTCACAAGCTTGTTCTTGAACCTCAGTCTCTTAAGTCCAGGCAGATCAACGTCAAGTGCCACAACATCCACATTCTTTTCCGCGGCAAGCAGCGAAAACTTGCCCGCCTCGGCTCCTATGTCGCCGACGAGGCGGCATTTCGAGAAGTTGATTGATTTTAGGAAGAATGCCATCTCTACACTCGTCAGATAGCTGCCCATCTTGGTCCTTGCAGCTGTTTCCCAATGAGTTACAGGAACATCATCTTTCACGTTGCCTTCGCCCATTGACAACCAGCTTTTACTTCACAGTCAGTCTCTTGTATCCGTACTTTTCAGGGTCGTAAAATGGAAACGCCACTACCCTTGCCTTCGCCGTTTTGTCGCGTATCTTCACATTTACAGTGTTTCCCTCTTGAGAGTTGGACACTTGATTGTAAGCCATTCCTATGCCGACCTTGAGCAGTGGCGAGTATGTCCCGCTTGTCAACACTCCAATCTTTTCGCCTGCCTGATCGAAGACTTCCATTTTTGGTCGCGGTATGCCTTGGTCAACCATGACGATTCCGACACGTTTGCGCTTGACGCCTTCAGCTTTCTGTCTCTGCAGAACGTCTTTTCCTATGAATTTTTCTTTCTGCAGCTTGACCACGAAGCCCAAGCCTGCCTCTAGCGGGGTCGTGTTTTCATCCATGTCATTCCCGTAGAGGCACAGTCCAGCCTCAAGCCTTAAAGTGTCTCTTGCACCCAGCCCGCATGGTTCTATTCCAAAGGCTTTGCCTACCTCAAGAATGCTGTTCCACAGTTTCACCGCGTTGTCAGGTTTTGCCAGTGAGGCATTCCAGACAAAAACTTCAAAGCCGTCCTCGCCCGTGTAACCCGTCCTAGACAGAAAAACCTCTACATTTGCCAAGCGCGAATGAGCACATTTGAACCGCCCAATCTTGCTGAGGTCTTCAGTGAAGATTAGTTGCAGAGTTTTCTCAGCGTTTGGGCCTTGAACCGCGAACATTGCCACTTCGTCTGAAACGTCATCGATTCTCACATCAAAGCCTGTAGCATTTTTGACCAGCCAGTTATAGTCTTTTTCGCGGTTGCTTGCGTTGAAAACCACCAAGAACTTTGCGGTTTCCAAGCGGTACACGACGAAGTCGTCTAGTATGCCGCCTTTCTCGCTGCACATGACTGAGTATTGCGCTCCGTTAGGCGACAGAGCAGAGACATCGTTTGTAATAACATAGTTCAGAAAGCGCTCAGAATCAGCGCCTATGACCATAACCCGCCCCATGTGCGAAATGTCGAAGATACCAACGCCGTTGCGAACCGCCAAATGCTCAGGTAGTATGCCCTTGTACCAAAGCGGCATTTCAAAACCAAAAAACACCGTCAACTTTGCTGTCTGCCGATGCACGTCGTAAAGCTGGGTTCTGCGAGTCTTCTCCATCAAACCCTTTCCCCTCAAAAAGCCTACCTTATGGGTTTCACGTCTACGTCAATAGGTATAAGCGCAAGTTTCTTCCCACATTTTGGGCATTTCCAATCGTGCTGGTGCAGAACCTCATCAGGAGGCTTCAATTCGGCACCTTGATACAAAATATGTCCACAACCTTGACACACAACGCGTTGAGGCACAACAATACACTCCACGGGGTAGTAAGGAAAGTAGAGGTCCATGACATATTTATTGATTGCTCAACCAAAACGCCGAGCAGACAACGCTGCAGGAGCGAAACACTCCCGCGACACGATTATCCGATAAAAAAACTAAGAACGTACTCAGCCAACCATCCAGAATCCCTCAAGAAAGCCGATCAGGCTCACGGCTTCGCAGAGCTCAAACTATTTAAGGAGGGTTAGGCAGCTTCAGAGACCCGTCATCTTACTGTGTGCGTTTGTGGCACAAACTCTTAATTCAGCCCGCATTGCTTATTTCTGAGAAGCAATTCCCCACCGAGCTAATGTGGCTTGTACTCGCATGAAAAAGTACACATTTGTCATTACTGAAAAGCCTGATGCTGCTTACAGAATAGCCTTGGCGCTTGACATGAGAGAAAAGCCAAAGAAAATGGAAGAAAAGGGCGTGCCCTATTACGTGGCAGAACGGGATAGAGAGATTGTTGTTGTCTCGGCGCTGGGCCACCTGTATACGGTTGCCGAAGAAAAAAATGGAAGAAGCCAGTACCCAGTTTTCGATTTCAAGTGGGTGC
>Ga0315291_10012909_pt1 | contig 10137 bp, 7 predicted proteins | sample YL17G12_20_MG_FD_203070 | JGI IMG/M metagenome (GOLD analysis project Ga0315291, IMG submission 203070) | Sediment microbial communities from Yellowstone Lake, YNP, Wyoming, USA - YL17G12_20 | ecosystem: Environmental > Aquatic > Freshwater > Lake > Sediment | place: USA: Wyoming | collected...
CCGGCCCGGACAACGGCCATGATACTCGTTCTTTGAAAGGCGTGTGTCCCGTTTGGGCCTGTTTGGGCCCATGATTCTCGGAATCTTGTGAAGAATCTTCCTGGCAGCAGGGCCCAAAAGGACCTGAAAGGACGCTAAAGACCCCAAAAGACCCGAAAGGACCTGTCACCGCAGAGAACGCCGAGAACGCGGAGAACGGGACAAGACCAGGGCCTGGCAACTGACAACGCCTGCCCGCCGGCAGTGTGGCGGGGGCAACTGGCAACGCTTGCCCGCCGGCAGTGTGGCGGGACAACCGGCAACGGCCAACCAGCTCTGACAGCAGAGCTTGCCCGCCTCTGCCGGGCCGCGCAGCGCGGAGCAAGGCCAGACGACGGCAGCTCGCAATGGGCAAGCCACAACCGGCAGCGCTGTGTGCCAAACGGGCGTCGCGGCAACCAGAGCCTGTCATTCCGAGGCCCGAGGCGGCGCCGGGCGGGCCGAGGCTTGTCCGCCTCCGGCGGGAATCTCCACCCCGCGCGGAGACCGCTCCATTCGCCGAGGTTCCCTCCAGGGGCGGGCAGGCCTCGTCGTCCGCCATACGGCGGACTCCTCGGAACGACAGGCCCCGCGGGCCGCGAGAGAGCAAGCCGGCAACTGCTCTCTGCCCCTGATGGCGCCCGAAGACACGCCGGCGCAGACGTTGCGCGCCTATGGGGGGACTTGCCCGCCTCTGGCGGAGGCACCCGGGGCTGGTCGGGACAGTCGCTTCTGTGCCTGTCCGATATCAGTGTGAATCCGCGTGCCTCCGTGTCGAAGCGGCAGTTGCCGGTTGTTGGTTGTCGCCGCCGTTCTCGGTCATCAGCCTGAATCAGCGTCAATCTGTGTCGAGAAGGCGGTTGCCGGTTGTCCCCGCCACACTGCCGGCGGGCAAGCGTTGTCCGTTCTCTGCGGGCTCCCGCGTGCTTGAAACGACAGGACGGCTCTGGCAGAATGACCGGCAGTGGGATGGGGGCTTCCCTCCGACTTGTGCGCGACACATGTCTTGGACGTTTGCTCCGGAGGCTTGAGATGGCTGTCACACACCTGGACGGCAAGTATGATCTGATCCTCTACGGCCTTGGCGTGATGGGGGAGAACTTCATCAGGAACTTCGCCCGGAAAGGCTATCGAGTCATCGGCGTCAACCGCACGGTCGCAGTCACGGAGAAGTTCGCGCAGGCCGCGGCCGCGGAAGACATCGCCCCGCGCGTCGGCACGGCCGAGACGCTGGTCGAGGCGTGCAAGGCCCTGAAAGCGCCGGGAGGCGCCGTGCTCGCGATGATCAACGCGAACGACCCCGTCACCCAGCCCTGGGGCCCGATAGACGACCTCTTCTTCAAGGGCTCCAAGGCGAGGTACAGCGAGACCGACGAGCGCGGCGTGCCGGCGCTGGCGGACATCGTGCCGCCGGGCACGGTCATCATAGACGCGGCGAACTCGCATCCGCGGGACACGAAACGCCGCTGCGCCGAGTTCGCCCGGAGGAAGGTGCTCTTCATCGGCTCGGGCGTCAGCGGCGGCGCCGAAGGCGCGCTCAACGGGCCCTGCATCATGCCCGGCGGCTCGAAGGAGGCCTATGCGCCCGTCAGCAGGATGCTCGAGGCCGCGGCCGCGCAGGTGGACGGGCCGTGCTGCACCTACGTCGGCGAAAACGAGGCCGGCCACTTCGTGAAGAACGTTCACAACGGCATCGAGTACGGCATCATGCAATGCATCTCCGAGGTCTACTACGCGCTGGCGCACCTGCTGGAGCTGGCGCCTGCGGACCTCCAGCCCGCCTTCGCCGAGATGACGGCCGGCCGGCACGGCGGCTACCTGATGGAGATTGCCACGGAAGTGCTCGGCATGGCGGACAAGGAGACCGGCCGGCCGATGGTGGACGTGATTCTCGACCGCGCCGGCCAGAAGGGAACCGGCAAGTGGACGTCGCAGATTGCCTTCGACCTGGGCGTGCCGATCCCGACGATCTCGGCGGCCCTCCAGGCGCGGATCATGAGTTCCTTCAAGAAGGAACGCGAGGCCGCCTCGCGGAAGCTGAAGCTCGTCCGAGTGGGCCGTCTCGGCGCGAAGGATAGGGCGGCGCTCATGGACGCCGGCGCGGACGCGCTTTACGGCTCCATGGTGGCGGCCTACGCCCAGGGGTTCTGCATCATGCGCGAGGCGTCCCTGGCAGATCCCAAGGACAACGGCGGCGACTATGACTTTACGCTCGCGCTCGACGAGGTCGCGCGCATCTGGAAGGGCGGCTGCATCATCCGCTCGAAGCTCCTCGACCCGATCCGCGAAGGGCTCCGGCAGGACCCGGACCTCCCGAACGTCATGCTGGCCCCCTACTTCCGCGGCGCACTCGGCGACCGGCGGTTTCAGCAGAACTGGCGGCGCTGGGTCATGACTATGGCCAAGCTGGGGCTGCCGGCGGACAGCGTCAGCGCGTCGCTCGTCTACTACGACACGTACCGGACGGCGCGGCTGTCGGCGAACATGATCCAGGCGCTGCGCGACCGCTTCGGGGAGCACGGCTTCGAGCGGGTTGACAAAGAGGGCAAAGGCTTCCACCTGGACCCCGCGAGTTGATACCACCGGCCTGAACCACGAAGCGCACGAAGGCCGGAAGGGAACCACGACGGCACGACGAACACAACGGGACCGGGGAGCCGCGGCCCATCGGCTTCTGCCGTCTGTGTTCGCCTCCCCGCCTTCCGCCGTGCTCGTTGTGCCGTCGTGGTGGAGTCTCTGCGGCGCGGGCGAACAAACTATGCGGAGGATGCAATGGCTTTCCAGGGAGCGTTGACGGAGCAGCAGGTCAAGGCCGACCCGCAGCAGCAGTTGCGGACGTGGCGTCGGGAACACGACTTCGCCGTCTGCATAGACACGGACGGCTGCGTGCTCGACAACATGTGGGCCAAGCAGGTCGTCGTCTTCCACCCGCACTACATGGACATGAACGGCCTGCGGGAGATGGAGATGCTCTTCCGCATCCACGCCGAGCACCACAACCTGTGGGCGAGCACGCGCGGCTGCGACCGGTACATAGCTGTCGGCCTCACGCTCCAGTCCCTGCTGACGGACCGGGCAGCGCAGGACGCCGGCTGCATGGACCACGTGAAGGACCTGCTCGCCTCGGTCGAAGGCTATGTGCGCTTCGTCGAGGAGAGCAAGGGCGCGAAGGCGTTCGGCATACCGTCCCTGACCGAGCATCACCGCAAGCACGGCTTGGAGTACAACGTCACGCGGCTGCTGGGCTGGAGCGAGGCCGTGGACCGCACCTTCCAGTTCGTCACGCTTGGCATCCCTCCCTTCGACGCCGTGCCCGACACGGTCAGGTATCTTGCGCAGAACGGGGACATACTCGTCGTCTCGGCCACGCCGTACAGCGACCTGGCCGACTGGTGGACGCGAACCGGGCTGGCGCGGCATGTGCAGGCCATCGCCGGCAAGGAGATGGGGAAGAAGGACGATCACATCCGTCTGCTGAAGCAGGCAGGCGGCTACGCCGACGACCGCGTGATCATGGTGGGCGACGGGGGCGGCGACCTGAAGGCAGCGCGGGTGAACAAGGCGCTCTTCTACCCGACTGTGCCGGGCAAGGAGCAGGAAGCATGGGCCGGCGCGCAGGAGGCGTTCGGCGCCTTCTTCGCCGGCCGTTACCGAGGGGCGATGGAGGACAGGCTGGTCGCCGATTTCGACGCCGCCCTTCTCAAGGAAGGCCCGTGGCAGAAGCCCGGCTACGACCCCCGCGAGGAATACCGGAAGCTCCAGGACAAGCGCGTGGCCACCTACAGGCAGCTTCATCCCCAGGGGAAGCTCCTCGTGCTCTGAGACCGGGCGGCCCCTGCTCGGGAGACGGCGATGACGACGAAGGCAGGATGGGCCGGCCTGGTCCTCGGGGCCTTCCAGCCCTTGCAGGCGGACGAGGTCAGACGGCTGCTGGACGAGCAGAGACGCCTGGACGCCGAGCGGCTGGGCCTTCCGCGCGACCTGATCGAGCGCCGGCGCAGGATGGCCCCGGAGGACATGGCGGAGAATGACCTGCGAGAGGTCGCCGCCCGGCTCCGCACCGCGGTCGAGGCCTTCGACGTGACCGGCGGCCCGCTGGCCGCCTGCCACTCGCTCAGGCGGCTGAAGGGCGCGCTCGCCAGGATAGATGCCACTTCGTTGCTCTCCACCGAGGACCGCAACTACCACGCGCGAACGCTGCAAGAATGGCAATCCCGGTGGACGGAGGCAGTCGGCCCGTGGGATGACGAGGCCCGGTCCGCCGTTGTTGAGCTTCTGAACGCCGCGGACGACGCGGTCGCTGCAGCCGACAGGATCGTCGCGATGACCGGCAGCCGTTCTGAGGGCCGCCGGCGGCCCGCCGCCGGCTCGTGCTGGGCGGAGGTCAAGAAGCTCGGCGAGGCCGTCCGGCGGGCGCAGAGCCTTGCAGGCGCCGTGCCTGGTGCCGAGCCACAGAGGCTGCCCATGTGGCCGGCGCTCGATCGCGCTGTAGCCGGCATCATCCGCCCTTTTCGGGCGAACCTGTTCCTTTGCGAGTGCGCCGTCCTGCTGGCCAGAGCGGACGGGGACCTGTCCGCGCTCGAGCGTGACTGCCTCTTCGCGATGGCGGACGCGGTCCACCTGACACCCGTCGAGGCGAAGGACTTGGTCGAGGGTGGCGTTTCCAGTGCCGCGCGTCCGGCCGGTCCGGCAGATGCAGCGACCGCGCTCCAAGAGATGTGCCGGCGCGCCGTTGCCGAAGGCGTTCCCCGCGATGCCGTGCGGAGGGGCCTGCTGATCGGCGCTGGTCATCTCGGCATCCCGGAGGCCGAGATGGAGGGCATCCTGAGCGCGACATGCGGCGGAGCCCCCAGCGCCCGGGACGGCGACCGGGGCGCGCCAGTTGAGGCCCCCGCGCAGGACCTCTGCTTTCTCGATATGGAGACGGCCATAGGGGTCCTGAAGTCGCAGGCCGAATTGCCGCCGATGACCTGGCTCGGTACGGACGCCCCGCCGGAACTCCTGGGCCGTGTCCGGAAGGCGCTGCGTCTCGACGAAGCCGAGGAGCCGCTCCTCGTCTACGAGTTCCGCTACCTCGGCGCGACCGGCGAGTGCGGGGCGCTCAACAGGCTCAGGCTTCTCTGGAAGCCGTCCCCTGCGGAAGCCGTCCCGATCGGCGTGGAATCGGTTGCCCGGTGGCAGCGGGACATTTTCCAGCACTTCTCGCCCCTCCAAGCAGGCCGGCAGGTCAGGACCTCGACATCCGCGACGGCGTTCCTCACGCTCGTCCTCGCCTGCGTGAAGAGGAGCCTTGTCCGGGTCCGCGCCGTGTGACGTGCGCGGCAGGAGCAGCGCGCGTTGGACGGAGTCCATTGCTTGCTGTAAGCTTCACGCGTCCGCCATGTGCGGCGAGCGCATCAGCCGAAGCTGCAAGGTAAGGAGCAATGCCGATGAACGTGGTGGTAGCACAGTCGGGCGGGCCCACGACCGTCATCAACAACTCCGTGCGCGGCGTGCTGGACACGCTGACGGGCTCTAAGAAGATCGGCGCCGTCTACGGGGCCAGGAACGGCATCGTGGGAGTGCTGAGGAACGAACTCATTGACCTGACGGCGCAGGACGGGCGGCAGATCGAGCTGCTGGCCTGCACGCCGTCGGCCGGCACCATCGGGAGCTGCCGCTACAAGCTGGCAGGCAAGGCGGGCCGATTCGAGGAGGACTACGCACGCATCGTCCAGGTCTTCAAGGCGCACGACGTGGGCTGCTTCTTCTACGTGGGCGGCAACGACTCGATGGACACGGCCAACCGCGTGGCGGCCTTCGCCCGGGAGAACGGGCTGGACCTCCAGGCCATCGGCATCGCGAAGACCGTGGACAACGACGTAGGCGGGCCGCTCCAGAAGGACGGGACGTTCGCGCTCTGCGACCATGACCCCGGCTACGGCAGCGTCGCGCGCTACTGGGCGCTGAACGTGCTCGAGGCGAACGAGGAGAACAAGGCGAGCTGCACGAGCGACCCCGTCCTCGTCATGCAGGCCATGGGGCGCAAGATCGGCTTCATCACGGCCTCCGCCCGACTCGGCGACCCGCACCGGGACACGCCGCTGCTGATCATCATGCCCGAAGCCCTGAGCAAGGACGACGCGGCCGGGAACCTGGAACTCATCACCGACGGCGCGAACGCCATGCTCCGCGACGAGGGCCGCTGCATGGTGGTCGTCACGGAGGGCGCAAATCTGGGCGACGTCGGCACGATCAAGGACAACTTCGGCCACGAGCAGTTCAGCGCCTCGCGCACGACGGCCGCGCAGTTGCTGATGAACTACCTGAACGGGACGGACCGGCTGGACGAGAAGGGCCGGGCGCAGAGCCGTCTTGCCGCGCCCGGCATCGCGCGCGTGGATATTCCGGGCACGATCCAGCGGCGGGACATCAGCCGCGCATCGTCTGTGGACCTAGAGGAGGCATACCGCGTGGGCGCTCATGCGGCCGGGCTTGCGCTGGCAGGCAAGAGCGGCGTCATGGCCACCATCCTGCGCAAGCCGGGCCGGGGCTACGCGGTGGAGTACGGCGAAGTGCCGTTGGACGTGGTGGCGAACGCGGAGCGGAAGTTCCCGCAGGAGTGGATCGCGAAGACGCGGACGGACGTGACGGACGAGTTCGTGCGCTGGGCGACGCCGCTTATCGGCGAGCCCCTATCCGAGTTCACGCGACTGGAGCCGAAGCTCGCACCCTCCCGCGGTCTGGGCGACTATACCCCCCAAGGCCTGCGGTAGCCGCCGAACAAGTTGCCGGTTGCGAGGTGTCCGTGGGGAAGCTTCTACGCGCGCGTGCGGAGACCTTCAACTGACAACCGCCAACTGCCGTCAGTGCCCGTGCTCGTCTTCCTCGGGCTCTTCCGGCTCGGGTTGGGCCTGGCCGGTCTTCACGAGGTAGTCCTTGATCGCCTTGTGCAGGCCCTGGGCGGCCAGGTTGGAGCAGTGCATCTTGTTGGGCGGGAGGCCGCCGAGCTCCTCGGCTACCTGCCGGCGGGTTATCTGGAGCGCTTCGTCAAGGGTCTTGCCCTTCGCCATCGAGGTGGTGATGCTGCTGGTGGCGATGGCCGCGGCGCAACCGAGCGTCTTGAACCGCACGTCGGCGAGCCGGCCATCCACGACCTTGATCGTGATCTTCATCACGTCGCCGCAGACGGGGTTGCCCACCAGTCCGACGCCGTCCGGGTTCTCCACCTCCCCCATGTTCTGGGGGTTGGCGAAGTGCTCCATGACCTTATCGGTGTACATGCTGGTCTCCCGACGCCCCTCCGCGCGCGCCCCCCGGGACGCGGCGTTCGATCGCTTCGTTCATGCTCCCGGTCCGGTAGCCCTCCAGATCCAACGCTATGTACTTATAACCGAGGGCTTTCAACTTTGCCACTAAATCCTGCCGAACGCCGTCCTTCAGCAGAGAGGCGGCGTCCTCCCGAAGGCCGAGTTCGAGCCGCGCTACTGTGCCGTGGCTGCGCACGCGGAACTCGCGGAAGCCCATCTCCCTGAGCACGTTCTCGGCCTTCTCGACCGTAGCCAGCCCCTCTGCGGTGAGCCGCGAGCCGTACGGGAAGCGCGAGGCCAGGCAGGCGGCCGCGGGCTTGTCGTGCGTGGGAAGGCCCATCCGGGCCGAGAGGGCGCGGATGTCCGCCTTCGTCAGGCCGGCGTCTCTAAGCGGATGGAGCACGCCAAGTTCGTCCGAGGCGCGCAGGCCCGGGCGGAAATCGCCCATGTCGTCCGCGTTCGTGCCGTCGGCAACGCAAGACAGGTTGCGCTCGGCCGCGAGCCGCTTCAGTGCGGTGAACAGCGTGCGCTTGCAGAAGTAGCAGCGCTCGGGCGGGTTCGCGCTGAAGCGGTGGTCCGCCAGCTCATCGGAGTCAAAGACGATCTGCTCCACGTCGAGCGAAGCGGCGAGGTCCACCGACTCGTTGAACTCGTGCAGCGGGTAAGTGGCCGAGCGGGCCGTGGCCGCTGCCATCCGGTCTCTGCCGAGCGTGCGGCGTGTGACCGCGGCCAGGAACGTGCTGTCTACGCCCCCCGAGAACGCGATGAGCACGGAGCCTGCCTCGCGGAGGAGTTCCTCCAGGCGGCGCAGCTTGCGGTCCAGTTCGCTCTCTGCCATGTCGGCGCCTCAGTCGCTGAATCAGCCTTCGATCGTTCCGCCGCCGAGCAGCACGTCGTCGCGGTAGAAGACGGCGGCCTGACCGGGACAGGGGGCCGCTTGCGACGCCGAAAAGACGATCCGCACCCGCCCGTCACCGACGGGCGTCACCTCGGCCGGCGCCCCCGGATGATTGTAGCGGATCTTGACCCGTGCGGACAGGGCCTCCCGCGGCGGCGGCACGGAGACCCAGTTGGCCTCGCCGGCCGTGACCTCGCCACGGTGGGTGTGCGCCTCCTCGCCGACAACGACCTCGTTGCGCTCCGGTCTGAGGGCCACGACGTAGAGCGGCTCACGCGAGGCGATGCCGAGGCCGCGCCGCTGCCCCACCGTGTACGCTCCGATGCCTTCGTGCCGGCCGAGCACCTCTCCCGAGACGTGCACGATCAGCCCGGGTCGGAACGCCTCGGGGCAGCGCGAGCGGAGGAAGTCGCGGTACCGTCCTTGCGGCAGGAAGCAAAGGTCCTGGCTGCCGGGCTTGTCGTGCACAGGCAGGCCGCGCTCGCGGGCCATGCGCCTGACTTCGTCCTTCGAGTAGCTGCCGAGGGGGAAGAGCGCGTGCCGGAGCTGCTCCTGCGACAGGCTGAACAGGAAGTACGACTGGTCGTCATCGGCCCTGCCCATGTGCAGCCCGATGCGAGCGCTCGCGGCGTCCGTCTCCTTGGCCACGTAATGGCCCGTCGCGACGAAGTCGGCGCCGAAGGCCTGCGCCCTGGTGAGAAGGCCGCCGAACTTCACGCGCTCGTTGCAGCGCACGCAGGGGTTCGGCGTGCGCCCTTCGCTGTAGGCGCGGCAGAAGTCGGCGACCACGCTCTGCTCGAACTCCTTGCGGAAGTCCAGCACGTAGAAGGGGATGCCCAGCTTGCCGGCGACGCGGCGGGCGTCCTCGATGCCGTTCACGCCGCAGCATGGGGCGTCGGGCGGCGCGTCTCCGTAACTGGGGAGGCGGAGCGTCACGCCCGTGACGTCGAAGCCCTGCTCTTTGAGCAGCGCCGCCGCCGTGGAGGAGTCCACGCCGCCGGACATGGCCGCGACAACCTTCGTGCGCTCATCGCCCATGCGCCGCCTCCGTCAACCGTGGGCCGGCACTGGCGAGGGCGAGCGGCCGCCGGCGGGCGGCGTCCCGATGCTGAGCATCCTCTCCAGCGCTGCTCTGGCGGGCTCGCGGACCTCGTGCGGCACGGTGACCTCGTGCTTCAGTTCCTGCAAGGCCCAGAGGACTTTCTCCGAGGTGATGCGCTTCATGTTGGGGCAGACGGCCGCGCGCGTGGCGGGGATGAACTCCTTGCCCGGGTTCTCGGCGCGCAGACGGAAAAGCAGGCCGACCTCCGTGCCGACGATGATCACGCGCGCGGACGACCGCTTGGCATGCCGCAGCATTCCGCCCGTGGAGGCGACGACGTCGGCCACGCGCACGACCTCGGCCAGGCACTCGGGGTGGACCATGACCTCCGCCTCGGGGTAGACGCGGCGCAGCTCCGCGATGTGCTCCGGCAGGATGCGGACGTGCGTGGGGCAGAAGCCTCTGTCCAGGATCAGGTCGCGGCCGGTCTGCGTGGCGACGTACTGGCCCAGGTGTCGGTCGGGGACGAAGATGATCAGCCGGCCCGGTTCGATGGAGTTGACGACGTCGGCCGCGTTGGCCGAGGTGCAGCAGACGTCGGAGAGCGCCTTGACTTCCGCGGTGCTGTTGACGTAGCAGACGACGGCGGCCTCCGGATGAAGGGCCTTGACCGCGCGGAGTCTGTCGGCGTCCAGCATCTGAGCCATCGGACAATCCGCCTGCGGGTCGGGCAGAAGGACGAGCTTGCCGGGGTTGAGGATGGCGGCGGTCTCAGCCATGAAGCGCACGCCGCAGAAGACGATCACGTCCGCGTTCGTGCGCGCGGCCTGACGGCTCAGCTCAAGCGAGTCGCCCACGTAGTCGGCCAGTTCCTGGACGGAGTCTACCTG
>Ga0315291_10012910_pt1 | contig 10137 bp, 7 predicted proteins | sample YL17G12_20_MG_FD_203070 | JGI IMG/M metagenome (GOLD analysis project Ga0315291, IMG submission 203070) | Sediment microbial communities from Yellowstone Lake, YNP, Wyoming, USA - YL17G12_20 | ecosystem: Environmental > Aquatic > Freshwater > Lake > Sediment | place: USA: Wyoming | collected...
CAAGGTCGTCGGAGAAGCTGAAATCGGAAAACGGGTCGGCCCCGGGCTGGGCGGCAGCGGCTTTGGCGGCAGGGGGCGGGCTCGCGGCCGGAGGCGGGCTCGCACCGGGCGAGCTATCGCCTTGGCTCCGCCTGGCCACAAACACCGTTTTGCACCTGGAGCAACGGACTTTCAGTCCTTTTTCCGTGACCTTTTCATCCGCCAGGTTAAACTTCGACTTGCAATTGTCGCACTGGACAATCATCCATGCACCCGCTTGACTACCATCTATATAGCAAAGCTCCAAGTATAAATCAAGTCCAGTATCCCTTCCATCTTGGGCCAACTTTACAGGGATCAGGCTCTATGCCATAATCAGCCCCAAGTAGTTCGGCCGCTTATTTCGAGGGGAGATGAAAAGGAATTACTGGCCGTTGCTGGTGGCTCTGGCGCTCCCGCTGGCGCTCTCTGATTGTGCCGTCAAGACCTATCCCCGCCCGGTCAGCACCAAGGAGAAGCTGGAAAGCAACCTGGCCCATTCCCTGGATAACGTGGGCGCGGTCGTGCACCATTATTGCCTGGCCGCCGGACCCGGTTACGATATCTCGCGCCAGATGGTGCAGGTGAAAAATTACGAGTTCTATACCGACCCGGCCTTTCGCCAGGCCGACCGTTTTTTCCGCGCGCCCGAAGGCCTTCCGGCGATCCACCAGGAAAAAATTTCCGAGACCGCAAGCTACACGGCGTGGTTTCTCTCCTGGCCCAGCCTCTACCAGCCGCTCAACCCGGAGTTTGCACCCCTGTATGAGCGCTACCCGGAAGACCACACTGCTTACGCGGTTTACTACCAGAGCAAGCAGCCGCGCCGGGGAGCGATCGTGATCTCGCACGGCTGGACCGGCGGCGACGTGCGCCAGAGCGCCAACGTCAAGGCCAACCGGCTCGAATACCTGCTGACCCTGGGCTACGATGCGGCCCTGATCCAAGAGCCTTACCACGGCCTGCGGGCTCCGAAAGAATCGAAATTTTCCGGCGAGTATTTCCTGAGCGGTGAGGTGAGCCGGCTCAACGAGGCCCTGGCCCAGGCGGTGATGGATGTGCGCAGCCTGGCCGCCTGGCTGCGGCAGGACCACGCGGTGGTGGGGATCATGGGCGGCAGCCTGGGCGGATTCGTGACCCTGGCCACCGCCGCGGCCGAGCCGCGCCTTGACTTTGCCGTGGCCTGGGTGCCGCTCAGCTCGCCTGCCGACATTGATGAGGACACCAAAGTCGCGCCTTACATGGTCAAGGGCATGAAGCAAAGCGGGTTGGACCGCGAGACGGTCCGGAGAGTTTTTTGGGTCTCGACCCCGGCCAACTACCCGCCGGCCCTTCCCAAAGGCGACATCCTGATCATCGCCGGCATGGGCGACAACTTTGTGCCGCCGGATCAGCCGCTCGCGGTCTGGGAAGCCTGGGGCCAGCCTCCCATCTATTGGTTTGCCGGCGGGCACGTCTTCAACTTCGAGATGAAACAGGCCCAGCAAGTGGCGGCCGACTTTTTAAAAGAGCACTTGCAATCGAAAAGGAATCTCGCGCCGCCGTGACCCCTCCCCTCCTCCAGATGCGCGCGATCGCCAAGGCCTTCCCCGGCGTCCAGGCCCTGGACCGGGTGGACTTCGAGCTTTTGCCCGGCGAGGTGCACGTGCTCCTGGGCGAGAACGGCGCCGGCAAGTCCACCCTGATGAAAGTGCTGGCCGGCATCTACGAGCGCGACCAGGGCGAGATCATCCTCCAGGACCGGCCGGTCTCCATCCGCGGCCTGCCCCAGGCGCAAAAACTGGGCATCCGGATGGTGCTCCAGGAATTCAACCTGGTCCCTCACCTCTCCGTGGCCGAAAACATCGTGCTCCTCAACCGCCCCGAAGGACCGCTCTTCGGCCCGGTCCGCTTCCGCGCCATGCGGGCCGAGGCCAAGGCCGCGCTCGAGCGACTGGGCATCCGCCTGAATCCCGCGGCCCTGGTCGCCGAGCTCTCGGTGGCCGAGAAGCAGATGGTGGAAATCGCCAAGGCGCTCCTGGATGACGCCCGCATCCTCATCCTCGATGAGCCCACGGCCGCGCTGGCCGAGGCCGAGGTGGAGAGGCTGTTCGCGATCCTCCGCGACCTCAAGACCCGGGGCATGGGCATTATTTATATCTCGCACCGTTTCGAGGAGATCTTCGCCATCGGCGACCGGGTCACCGTGCTGCGCGACGGCAAATACGTGGCCACCTATCCGGTCCGCGAAGTCACCCGCGAGCGCCTGATCCACGACATGGTCGGCCGCGAGCTCAAGGATTTCTACCCCAAGACGCCGGCGCCGCTGGGTCCGCCGGTGCTGGAGGTGGAATCGCTTTCCGCGGGCTTTTTGCAGGACATCTCCTTTCAACTGCATGCCGGCGAGGTCCTGGGTCTGGCCGGGCTGATGGGCGCCGGCCGCACCGAGCTGGTCAAGGTGCTCTTTGGCGCGGCCCCGCTCGCGGCCGGGAGCATCAAGATCCATGGCCGGCCGGCGACTCTCCGCCATCCCCGCGAGGCCATGGCCGCGGGCCTGGCGCTTTTGACCGAGGACCGCAAGGAGGAAGGGTTGATCCTGCCCATGAGCCTGACCCACAACGTGACCCTGACCCACCTCAAGCAGATGCTGAGGCGCGGGTTCATCTCCTTCCAGAAAGAGCGGAAGCGGGCGCAGGGCTTTATCGAGAAGCTCCGGATCGTGCCGCCCGACGTTCTGCGGCTGGCCGAGAATTTCTCCGGCGGCAACCAGCAGAAAATCGTGTTCGCCAAGTGGCTGGGGATCGAGCCCAAGATCCTGCTCCTGGACGAGCCCACCCGCGGCATTGACGTGGGCGCCAAGGTCGAGATCTTCGAGCTGATCAACCGCTTCGTGGCCCAGGGCGGGGCCGTGCTCTTCATTTCCTCCGAGCTGCCCGAGCTCCTGGCCATGGCCGACCGCATCCTGGTGCTCCACCAAGGCCGGATCACCGGCCAGCTCCCTCGCGCCGAGTTCTCCCAGGAAAAAATCCTGCACTATGCCACCGGGGGCACCTGAGCCCGTGGCTGCCTCCACCGCACACCTGTTCCCGGAAGAATTTCCCCAAAAAAAGCAGCTCCTGTTCTGGGGACTTTTGTTCGGTTCCGCCGCCTTGCGCGCCTACCATCTGGGCCAGGGGTTTTGGTACGACGAAATCGCTTCGCTGGTGTTATTCTTCCGCGCTCCCTGGTGGGATCTTGTCTCCCAGATGCCCAATCCTAACCATCACCCGTTGTATTCTCTAATGGCCAAAAGCTTCCTCGTCGTTTTTGGCGAGAAAGAGTGGGCGCTGCGCATTCCCGCCTTCCTGTTGGGAAGTCTGACCCCGCCCTTTCTTTATCTGTTCGGAGCTCGATGGTTCGGAAACCGCGCCGGCTTTCTCGCCGGCGCCATGCTGGCCGTCGCCATGTGGCCGGTAAGCTTCAGCCAACAGGCCCGGGCTTATTCGGCCATGATCCTTTTCACCCTGGTGGCCACCGACCGGTGGCTGATACTGGCCGACCGCTTTTCCAAACGGAACGCCGCCGTTTACCTGGTCGCCGCCGTGGCCGCGGTTTATTCCCATCTCTATTCAATACCCGTCATCGCCGCCCAGGCGGGTTGTGCTCTGTTCCTGTTAAAGCATCGGGATACCCGAAGGGCCGGTTTCCGGCTGCTGGTCCTGGCCGCGGTTACGTCGGTTACCATGCTTTTGCTTTATGCCCCCATGGTTTCCGGGCTTTACGCCTATGCCCAGACCCAGGGCATCAGAGTCGGAAAATTCTATCCCTTTTCCCCGGCTTTTGTGCTCGACATGTTCCGGGCCTGGTCCTCCGGGGAGTCGCATCCGATGCGGTCAGGGTTGGTGCTAGTTCCAGCGGCGCTCGGGTTGGCGGTCGGCGGGAGGAGGAACCCTCTTTTTACCGCAAGCTGGATTCTTGCCCTCGTTATCGGGATGTTGGTCCCGGCGGTCACCAGGACCTTTACCTTTCACCGCTATTATGCGTTTGCGCTGCCGGGTTTTTATCTTTTTGCCGCCCTGGGCCTGGACCTCATTTCCATGCGGCTGAAATCGTCGCGAGGGTTGTATTCTGTCCTGGCGGCGCTCTTGATTCTGATAATGGCCGCGAGACTGATCCCGTATTACCGTTACGGCCTGCAGGGATTACGGCCGGCCGCGGAATGGATCCGGCAGCATCGTCCGAATGCTGGGGTATTGGCAGTGGGCACGGTATCTGACGCGTTCCGCTACTACTTTCCCTCCGCGCGGCCGATGGATCAGGGTTTAATCCCGACGGTGCCGAGAGGGGCCGTCGTGGTAATGAGTTATCCTTCGACCATGCCGAAGCAGGACCTGGAGTTCCTGGCCGAACGCTGTCAGCCGCCCCAGGTATTTCCTTCGGCCCTCGGCGAAGACCTGGTGGTCCGGGTCTACACGTGCGATACCGTCCTTGGTAAGTGATTCGGTCCGTTGACCTCCCCGGGTGCTCGTGTTAACATTTCTGCATGAATCTAGCCCGCAATGGCGAGTCATTCATGGATGTGGAATGTCCGCATGGCCGGAAGCGGGTGCCCGATGCCGGCAACCCCTTTCGGCCTTTTTGCTCCGAGCGCTGCCGCTTGATTGACCCGGGCGCCTGGATTGATGAGGAGCATGTGATTCCCGGCGAGGCCCCGGCGAGCCCGGAGAAAGACGCGGATTCCGGCGCGGGGCCTTCATCTCCATCATGAGGATTGCCTTTATCAATGCCTGCCGCTACCTGGGCGGGGCCGAGTTGCGCCACCTGGAACTGGCCGAAGAATTCCTGCGCCGCGGCCATCAAGTGCGGATGATTGTCCGGCCCGGGCCTTTGGCCGAGCGCGCCCAGGTCTCGGGGATTCCCCTTGTAATCTCACCGATGCGCAACGATGTGGACCTGTTTTCTTTTATTCAGCTTTGCAATTTCTTTGTCCTGGAACGACCGGAAGTCGTGATCTTTAATGACCTGCGCGATATTCGCCTGGCCGGGACCGCGGCCTGGCTCGCGGGGGTGCCGGTGCGCATTCACCGCAAAGGATCGCTTCGGATCCGACCGAGCTTCCTCAATCGGTTTCTTTACCGCCAGGTTCTCACCCATGTGCATGCCGTCTCCGAGGCCGTGGGAAAAGCCACCCTGGAAATTGGTTTCCCTTCGGACCGTTTACTCCTTTTTTACAACAGCGTGAACTTGGATCGGTTTGGATCGGCCGAGGGCGAGGACATTCGCCAGGAATGGCAGGTCCCGGAGGGAGTTCAGCTGATCGGCTGTGTGGGCACCTTGAGTTCGCGCAAGGGCCAGGACGACCTGCTTCGCGCCACAGCGATGCTTCGCGATCAAGGGATCGCTTTTCGTCTCGCGCTGGTGGGATCGGGCCGGATCGACGCGGACCTGCGGGCGCTGGCTCGCTCGTTGGGCCTGGAGGATCGCGTGATCTTTGCCGGCCACCGGGATGATATCCCGGCGGTGCTGGCCGCTCTCGATATCGTGGTCCAGCCCTCGGTGAGTGAGCCGCTGCCCACCTCGGTGCTCGAGGCCATGGCCGCAGGCAAACCCATCGTGGCCACGGCCACCGGCGGGATCCCGGAGTTGATCGCGGATGGAGAACGCGGGCTCCTGGTCCCTCCCCGCGATCCGCCCGCCCTGGCCGGGGCGATCGCCCGCTTGCTGGCTGATCCGAAAGAAGCCGCTCGCCTGGCCGCGGCGGCGCGGGCCTGGGTGGAGGAGCGCCACGATCAAAAGCGGATGATAGATGAACTTGAGAAAACTCTGCAAGAGCTCTTGGAAGAAGTGCAATCTCCGAAACCTGTAGAGGCGACCGGCGGCTCGCCCCTGCGCGCGGAAACTATGGACTCGATTTTGCGCCATCGGCCCGGTGACGCCGTGGCCCGGGTTCACCGCTTTTACCTGGAAGAACTTACAAAGCTGAATGCGATTAAAGCGCCGGACCCTGCGGCCAAGGTCCGGGAAGTCCGGGGCCAGGCGCCGGCCACGGTCACGGTGAGCGTGATCATGCCCACCTTTAACCGGCCGGAGATGATCCGGGAGAGCATTGCCAGCGTGCTCCGGCAGGAGTTTCAGGACTGGGAGCTGATCGTGGTCAACGACGGCGGCAGCCGGGAGGTAGAAGCCACCTTGCGGGAATTCCCGGACCCCCGCCTCCGCTACGTCTATGCCGAGCACGGGGGCTTAAGCTCGGCGCTCAACGTGGGCCAGTTTCTGGCCGCCGGCCGCTATTTCGCTTACCTGGACGATGACGACATCTATTATCCCGACCACCTCGCCCGGCTGGTGGGCTGCCTGGAGAGCCATCCGGATTGTCCGGTAGCTTACGCCGATGCTTTCCGCGGCCGGCAGGAGCAAGGCCCGGACGGCCGCTGGCAGGTGGTCGAGCGCACTCTCGCCTTTTCCCGGGACTTTGACCCGCGGGCTTTTCTTCACCAGACCTATATCCCCATCCTCTGCCTGGTCCATCACCGCGAGTGCGTAGCCGAGGTCGGCGGTTTCAACGAGGCCATACTCCATGCCATGGATTGGGAGTTCTACCTGCGGCTCTCCCGGCGCTACCGCTTCCACCATCTGGCCAAAGTGACTGGAGAATACCGGGTGCGGGAGGACCGCGACCAGATGACCACCCGCGCCGGCGTGCCGCGCAACTATTACCGCAACCTGATCCTTTACAAACACGGCCTTTCCCCCTTGACCGCAGCGCGAAGGGGTCAGAGTTCGGGGCAAGGCTCGGCCCGGAAGTTTTTAGACGAGCTGGGCCGATTGCTTGACCTGAAGCCGGAACTGGCGCGAGAGCTGGAGCTGCGCAAGCTCTTCCACGAGCCCTACTACGCGCTTTTCTACAGCCTGGGCAAGGTGCTGGAGCGAGACGGAGAAAAGCGCCTGGCCCATGAGGCCTTTCGCTCGGCCCGCCGGCTGGCCCCGCTCGAGCCCAAGACCCACCTGGCCTGGCTCCGCAGCCGCTGAGCGTTTCTTTCATTCCTTCTGCTCGTTGACAAGCCTTGCCGGGTTTGCTAGGTTTCCGGCCAGATCAAATCTAGGATCGGGGAGGAATGGCGATGAAACGGATCGTGGAGGTCAAGGCGCGGGAGATTCTGGACTCGCGCGGCAATCCCACCGTGGAGGTGGACGTTACCTTAAACTGCGGGGCCCGGGGCCGGGCCGCGGTGCCTTCGGGCGCCAGCACCGGCGAGCACGAGGCGGTGGAGCTGCGCGACGGGGATGCCCGCCGCTACCTGGGCAAGGGCGTGCTCCGGGCGGTGAAGAACGTGAACACCATCATCGCCAAAAAGGTGGTAGGCATGAGCGCGGATGATCAGGCGGCGCTCGACCGCGCCATGCTCAAGCTGGACGGCACCAAGAACAAGGGCCGGCTGGGGGCCAACGCCATCCTGGGCGTCTCCCTGGCCGCGGCCCGGGCGACCGCGGATTGCCTGGGCCTGCCGCTCTACCGTTACCTGGGCGGGGCGCAGGCGCACCTGCTTCCGATCCCGATGATGAACATCCTGAACGGCGGCAAGCACGCGGACAACAACGTGGACCTGCAGGAGTTCATGGTCATGCCGGTGGGGGCCAAGTCTTTCCGCGAAGCCATCCGCATGGGCGCCGAGGTCTTCCACGCCCTGAAGAGCGTGCTCAAGAAAAAGAAGCTCAACACCTCGGTGGGTGACGAGGGCGGCTTTGCCCCGGACCTCAAAAGCAATGAGGACGCGCTCAAGGCGGTGATGGAGGCGATCCGGGGAGCCGGGTATCGGCCGGGGCAGGACGTGTGCATCGCGCTGGACCCGGCCGCCAGCTCGTTTTACCAGAACGGCAAATACGTGCTCGCCTCGGAGGGCAAGAAGCTCAGCTCCGCGGAGATGGTGGACTACTACAGCCGGTTGCTCAAGCGTTATCCAATTGTGAGTATTGAAGACGGCCTGGCCGAGGACGACTGGAGCGGGTGGAAGCTGATGACCGAGAAACTGGGCGGCAAGATCCAGATCGTGGGCGACGATATCTTTGTTACCAACACCGCGCGCCTGGCCAAGGGCATCAAGCTGGGCGTGGCCAATTCAATATTGATTAAATTGAACCAGATCGGGACCCTGACCGAGACCCTGGAGGCCATCCGAATGGCCCGGGCCGCGGGCTACACCGCGGTGGTGTCGCACCGCTCGGGCGAGACCGAGGATACCTTTATCTCGGACCTGGTCGTCGGCCTGGGCACCGGCCAGATCAAGACCGGCTCCGCCTCCCGCACCGACCGCATCTGCAAATACAACCAGCTCATCCGGATCGAGGAGGAACTGGGCGCCCAGGCTCGATTCGCGGGACGAGCGGCCTTAGCGAGAAGTTAAAACTATCTGCATTACTTGTTGTCTCTCTCCTTCCTTGGTTGCCATTGCCGGGCGCATCAGAGGTGCCCTTAGGAATATGGCAAATCCGATGAGCAAATCTCGGTGTTGGATCGGCACGGCTATTTTATTCTCAATGTTGGTCTTGTTTGCATTCCGAGCCGGGGCAGAGCAGGAGATTGATCCTAAACCTTATACCCAGGTTTTCGCCCGGGCGGATTGGGTATCCGGACCAGGCCGGCAGCTCGCCTTTTGCCTCCTGGGATATCAAAGCGAAGAGCGGGCGCGGACCATTGCCGTTTATGAACGGAAGCCGGACGGATGGAGCCAAATTTACCTGGACCAGGACCGGGGCTTTCATCCTTGGGCCATCCGGCTGGCGGAACTGGACGGCGATTCGCTCCCAGAGGTTGCGGTCGGCTGCTACAAAAAGACTCGATTCGATCCGGTGCTGGACAACCGCCTGTTTATTTACGATTGGACCGAGCAGGACGTCATCTTCCCCAAATGGCTCGGGTCCCGGCTGGGTCTCCCGTTTGAGAGCTTCACCTTTGCGAAAGCCAGGGACGGCATGGATCGGTTGATTAGTTTGGAGCATTCCGGCCGGGAGCGGTTGGTCCTTCGCCAGTATCATTGGAACGGGTTCGGGTTCAGCCAGGACCTGGACCGGGTCCGGATTTCGAATCCGAGAAATTACGATCAAGCCAAAGCCAACCTCTTGGAAAAAATGCGCAAACTGGAAACGAAAGGAGTGGAGCAATGAAAAAAGCAAAGATCATGGTAATGCTGTTGTTGCTGACTCCGGCGCTGGCCATCGGACAAGAGGCCAGGGCCCGGAAACCGATTGATCCAGACAAGATTGACTTGAATCTGGATATCTCCAAGCTGGGCGTGGAGGAGCTCCGGCTTTACCGCAATGCCATTTACGCCCGGCATTGCTATTTCTTCAATGATGGCTATATACGAGGTGAATTTCGGGACTATCAAAACCATAAGTGCGCCAAGAACTTTTATTATGATATAGTTGATCGTCCCACCTTTGATGAAAGTAAGATTACCTCGGAAGAAAAATCTTTTATCGCCCGGCTGAAAAAACAGGAAGATGCAATCCGGGCTCTCCAGATTCAAGTGACCGAAAGTGGGGTACGCTACGATCTACGGGCGAGGGTCAACTTTTCCCAGTTCTCGACCTTGCCCAAGCCGGTACTCGACCGTTTGGGGCAGACAGGCTTTGTCGTGCTCCCGGCCAAGCATGAACAGTTCTTTCGGTTGTATGATGACAATGACTACTGGAAAATCCCCAGCTTCATCACAACCGACAGCGTGCTCCAGCTTTATCACCTGTATTTTGATTTTTCCCTTCGCCAAATCGAAGAACAACATTTGCTGCCTGCGGCCAACCTCCTCTGCCGGGGGATGACGGAGAAATTAAGGGCGCGGAGGAAAGCGACCTCGGACGAGCCGCTCCGAGAGGCGCTGCGACGCACGATTTTGTATTTTGCCGTGGCTCAGGACTTGAGCCTGTTAAACTCCGAACAAGATGAAAACGCGACGGAGGAAGGTAAAGAATCGTATTCAGAAAATGTGGAATTTGCACCCCCACCTCTGATCTCAAAGGCGGATTTCACCCGGCCGGCTCCCGCCTGGCTGGAGGAATCTTGGAAAAAGGATTTCCTCGCGCAGCGGGAACTGATCTTGAAAGCGCAAAAGCTGCAAAAAGGCCCGATCATGGGGACGGTGGATTACACCATGTTCGAACCGC
>Ga0315291_10012911_pt1 | contig 10137 bp, 7 predicted proteins | sample YL17G12_20_MG_FD_203070 | JGI IMG/M metagenome (GOLD analysis project Ga0315291, IMG submission 203070) | Sediment microbial communities from Yellowstone Lake, YNP, Wyoming, USA - YL17G12_20 | ecosystem: Environmental > Aquatic > Freshwater > Lake > Sediment | place: USA: Wyoming | collected...
GATCGGGCAAAAAACTTTTTAAATTAAAAAATATTTTTTTGACTATTGGCGGCTTATAAACGATATAAAAATTCCGAATACTATTATAGGGGAAAAACTCGTTTCCCAACATAACTCCTTCTTCTCTTATCTTAAATTTTAATTGCCTTGGCGGATTATAGCTTCTCAAAAATAAGATAAAAATACTAATAATTATTATCAGGGCAAATAAAAAATTGGCAGTAATAATACTATAAATTATTAAAATTAAAGATATGCCAAGCATTATTATATACCACAATTTGCCTCGTTGATGTTGTAAATATTCCGGAACTTCCCATTCAAATAACACCGCGCCTAAATCTTCTTCTTCTGGATTATATTGTTCTTCTTTTATTTCTTTTTCGTCTGCCATAAAATTAATTAAACTATCTTTTATATTAATTATAGTGTAAAAGTATTAAAAGCACAAAAAGAAATATGCTTTTAATCAAATTATAACTTTTGACATCCTTAAAATTTTTTGCTAAAATAAGATAAAGCAAAGGCTTTTGGAGAGGTACCCAAGAGGCTGAAGGGGCGGGTTTGCTAAACCTGTAGGTCGGGGTTTTCCCGGCGCGGGGGTTCGAATCCCCCCCTCTCCGAACGGAACATTAACAATGAACGATAACTATAACTATTTATTTTTCTTTTTGCAAATGATTGCTAAAACCTCTAAGTTGCTTAGCAATGTTTTCTGCTTTAGCTAAATATAGTTCATGTGTTTCAGCATTAATATAATTGCTGTCTTGCGCACAATCCAATCCAGCGACTACTTCATCTAAAGAAGTTAAAGCACGATTCATAAAACTATTAGTGTCTTTATCAGTAGAACGATTTGCGCCCTCAGCTATATTTAAGATCATTGAGTCAAGCGCCCTACGAATTTGATCTATCAATAAAAAGCGTTCTTCTTTAGGAAAGTATTCCTTCATCAATTTGTTTACTTCAATGCGATAACTCCTTGCATCATTATAAACTGGCCAATTGCGGAATCTAAATGTCATAATAGCTGGTTATCGTTATAGTTATTTGTTATAGTTATAAAATAAGGAGAGGTGGCAGAGCGGTCGAATGCACCGGCCTGCCCCGCACCATTCTTTAAAAAATTATACTCATTTATTTTACCTATTATGAAAAAACGGAAGGGAAGGGTGGCAGAGTGGTCGAATGCACCGGTCTTGAAAACCGGAGTCCCGTTTACGGGACCGTGGGTTCGAATCCCACCCCTTCCGTTTTTCCAGAATAGGTGCGGGGTCGCTGAAAAACCGGAGTCCCGTTTACGGGACCGTGGGTTCGAATCCTACCCTCTCCGATCGAAACTATTACAATGAACGATAACAATTACTTTTTTATTTTTTATTTCTAGTTATTGTTATTGTTATTAGTTATTGTTTTATAAATCAATCTTCTCTCTGCGCTATAACTAGACCATAAATTTCTTCAAAACCATTTTTTTGTAAAATCTTTGCGCACTCTTTTAAAGTACTGCCTGTTGTCACTACATCATCTATTAAGATGATTTTTTTATTTTTATAACTATTATAATTATTCAAAATAAAAGCATCTTGCACATTTTTTTGTCTGGCCTGCCGATCTAAGCCAATTTGGGTCTGGGTATTTTTTTGTCTGGAAATAAGATTAACAAAAGGGATTTTAAAATAATTAGAAATTTCTTGGGCGAGTAAATCACTTTGATTAAATCCCCTCTTTAGCAACTTCTTTTTATGCAAAGGAACAGTAACTATTATGCTATTTTCGCTTGTAATTTCAAATTTCTTAAAAATTTCAAAGTTATTTAAATATTTTATCACTAAATTTCCCAGAATACTGCTGATTTCTTCAATATATTGAAATTTCAAATTATGAATTAAACACTGTAAAATTTTATTATTATAATCTGTCGCCACCCAAATTGTTTTTAAGAAAGTGTCTTTTTGGCAGTGATTACAAACTTGCCCTAAATTTGATTCCTGATGACACAATGCGCATTTAAAAATGCTATTTATTTCTATCTTGGCCTGACAATTTTTACATAAATACACGCCTTCGTAACCGCAGCCAAAACATTCTTTAGGGAAAATCAAATCTAAAATAAAATTCTTAATTCTTTGCCATACCATAATCCTAATTTCCTATTTCTTATTTCTAATTTCCCAAACTATTGCCAAAAAGCGCCGTCTACCTTCCATTCATCATTGACTTTTATCAATTTTAATAAAAGATTCTGATAAAAAATCCTGGGATTATTAATAGTATTATTAAATTCTTGTCTTTGGGTCTTAACCATAATTTCCGATTTACCAGTCTTATCGTCTAAATTATTAACCTGGGTAGAAATCACTTTTGTTTCTAAAGCATAATATTTATTAAGATCAGAGTATTGATTTTTTAATTTTTCTTTATAGCTTGTTACCCAGGTATTCATTTGATCTGTCATAAATACTGTTAATTCATCAAAATTTTTAAAATCGCTCTGATTGGAATAGCTGCCAAATCTTTCAGAAAAAGAAGAGGCTATAAATAAAATGTTCTGTTTAGTGCGTTCACTTGATGGAGCAGTTTTGGCAGTATTTTCTACATCAGCTAAAACATACACATCGGGATTATTATAAGTTGTTGGCGGAATTACTGTTGGTGCTAAAGGCACGCTTATATTAATATTCTGATTAACTGGCGCAATAATTTGTTTTTGGAAATAATTTAAATATAGATAAATCAAAGCTGCGATAATTAAAAGCAGCAATAATATAATAATTAAGATAATTATTCTTCTTCTTTTTAATCCTTCATTAATAGCCATATAAAAATTTTATTATTTTTTTAAAAATTTCTTTATTTAGATTGCCATCTCTTCAAAGCTGCCTTCTCTTTTTTTGGGTGAAATTTTTTGCTCTGCGGGTAATGCTTCGGCTTCTTCACTAGTTTCTCCTGCTGCCTCAGCCTGCATTTCAAATTCTTTCTTGGCTGCTTCAATTTCTAAAAGCTGGCGTGGATCGCTAGTAATTAGCTGGTCTTCATTATAAGAGGCGACAACCTTAATCGCAGCGTGCTTATTGCCAGCGAAAAAAATGCCTTCCCCCACTCCGCCTTCAAGCAGCAAATACTTTTCACCTTCAGTTAATAAAAAAATCTTCTGGATATTATCCACCGCTGCCGGAGATTGTTTCAAAAGTAATTGCAAGGCTGAATTTGTCACAATCGCCTTGCCATATGGACTATTTAAAAAATCATTCACATCCTGAGTGATAGTTGTAACGCCTAAGTAATATTTTCGGCAACGTTTAACTAGAGCGAAAATAAATTTTGCAGAATCCTCATGAGTCATTAACCACCAAGCCTCATCTATAACCAATAGTCTCTTTTTAACTTCTGAACGGACAACATTCCAGATGTAATTGACAATACTATAAATGCCAATTGGCCTTAATTCATCTTCCAAATCTCTGACGCTAAATACAACTAATTGATTTTTCATATCCACATTAGTTGGCTGATTAAATAAACCAGAAAATGTCCCGCGTGTATATTTGTCAAGTCTTAAGCTTAAATTTCTTGCTCCTTCCATACCTTCTAAGATGCTCTGCAAATCATGCATAATTGGCGCCTCAACTGTAGCTAAATCTGACTGGTAAGTAATATCTTTGCTGGCATATGTTTCCAGCAGTGCCCGGTCTAAAATAGAATCTTCTTCTACCGAAAGCTTACCGAGCATCAAGCGCAATAAGCCCTTTAAAGTAATAACCGCACTGCGAATAATATCTTCAGTTGAGGCATCACCAATACTTCTGGGCAAATCAAAAGGATTTACTTTATTTTTTGAAGCCAAAGAGATATCAACATAAGTACCTCCGACTGCTACAGTTAAATGCTCATATTCCCTTTCCGGATCAATAATTATTATTTCTGTACCTAACATTAAACTTCTTAACACTTCTAGCTTAACTGCGTAGCTTTTGCCCGCGCCGGATGTGGCAAAAACAACATAATTTGCATTTTGTAGAGAAAAACGTTCAAAAAGTATTAAACTGTTATTATGTCGGTTGATCCCGTATAAAATTCCATCGTCTGAAGTTAGTTCCGAAGAAATAAATGGGAAAGATGACGCGCAAGGCGAAGTATTCATATTAAAAGAAACCATCAATTCATCAGTACCCAAAGGCAAAGTGGAATTAAAACCTTGCTCTGCCTGGTAAAAGACTTTTTTGCTATAAATTAATTTACCGCCAAAAATTGATTCGATTTCTGCAGTTAATTTATCCAGTGCTTCCATAGTGTCTGCATAGATTGTTACATATAAGGCAAATTGAAAAAATTTCTCAGTGCCTTGCGTTAAATCATCTCTTAATTTTTCAATATCTTGTAAGGCAGTTTCTAATACTGGATCGCGTGGCGCGCCTTTTTCAGTATCAGACAATAATTGGGCTTCTAAATTACCAACACGCTTTTTTAACTGCTTTAAAATAATGTCTGACCTGACCGGATAAAAAAACATCGCCACATCCAAAGTCTTGCTTAAATTTATTATCGGCGTAAACCAGCCTACTGAAATATAACGCGGATAATTCAAAACAAATAATGTCCTGACAAAAGTTTCATTCAAAAGCAAATAAGTCGGCTTGACTTCAAAAGCCGCCGGGGCAATCAGATCTTTTATTTCAACCAGCCCTTTTCTGTAAATTTTTTCTTCTTCCAAGGTAATCGCTTCAGCTTTCAGAGCAGCTTTTTCCTGCGCTTTACTTAAAGGCGCAACAACGTTTTTATTTTCATCTGGCTGAGGCTGATTTGGCGGAAGTGGTAAAGCCATATTAAATATTATTTAAATAAAATAATTTTATCTTTCTATATCTAACCCGCTAATATCACGCAATCTCTGATTCTGACTGGTTTTAGGATTATAAACATTATAAAAAAGCTCAATCAATCCTTGGGTGTCTAAAATCACAGAATCCAAACCCATGGATTTTAAATTTGACTGTACATTGATTAAACGCAAGTTCAAAGATTCTTTGTATTTTAAAAATTTCTCTTTATTAAACTTGATGATCTTGCCAGTTTTAAAAACTTCAGATAGCCTAGACCAAAAACTTTTATTTTTATCACCCAGCGGATTATAAGGGATTATAAGAAAAAACCTTTTTGTCATAATTTCGCCTATTTCTATCAGCTCATTAATATAATCAATATAACTGCTAATTTGAATTTTTAATAAATCATTAGTCTGGGTTCTCTCTGCTTCATGCAAGCGTCTTAAATAGCCTTCGATATCAAGCTTCCTAGACTGCACTACAATTTGCATCGGGTGTTCAAGAGAATTTAAAAATTCAATATAACCGTAGATTAAGGCATTTTGCTCTTCTGGCGATTTTAAGGCGAAATTAACGCTTGCGCATAAAATCACAGACCTTAAAGTGCCGTCTTTAAGGATTATCACATCTTCTCTAATTTCAGAGATATCTAAATATTTTTTTGTTGGCGCTGCTTTAACTGCCATAAATAAAATTAAATTACTAAATTTAAGCTTCTTCCTGATAAGCTCCGCCTGTATTTATAACTAAAGACAAAGAAGAAAGCTTGGAAGACGAAATAAAAGGTTGTTTTACCAATAATTCTTTTTTTACTTCTGCTTTTTCTTCTATGGGCATGGCAGTTATAGTTTCCTTTTGCCAGAGCCTTAATTTCGGCTTTCTTAAAGTTTGGACCAGATTTAGGAAAAAAAAGTGAAAGGGCATGCCATTCATTCTGACAAAAGCCACTACGCCAAAAAGCCCGCTGACAATAATCGCTATGACAATAAAAGTATTAAAATAAAATAATTTATAAAAAATAAAATCCAGCATCCCGGCTACCATCATTATCAAAAACTGCCGGGTCGTGATTGGACCAATAATTTTTGTCTCTACATCAAGAAATTGCGGCACTAGAAAATGACTTAAATCATCAGCCATAAATTAATATTTTAAATTTTTATTTATTTCCATTATTGCTTTAAATTCCGCCATAGTCAGATTGGAACTTTCTGCAGTAACCTGCTCAATAGATTTCCCTGCTTTTATTGCCTGATTCATAATTTCAGAATAAACTTTGTAAAGCGGGCTATTTTTCAGAGCTTTTATACCTTCTGCTTTTCTATTTAATGATTCGTCCCCGAGCAAATCCAGCTTAGCTATAATTTTTTTAGCTGCTTCTTGCGGATTTTTGGCTAAACGGCGAAAATCTTCCAATTTAAATATTGCCAGTTCTTCTATGGGGCCGACTGGGCCATAAGCCTGGTTTGGCACTTTTACATCAACCCCGGCCATTGGTCTGCTGTCTGCTGCTTGTTTTCTTACAACTGTTTGCTTAATTTCCGGCCGTGCTTCTGGCGAAACAGGCTGGGGCACCGGCGCCATAATTGGCTGGGCCGGGCTAATATCTTGAAGCGGGGCTGGACTTGCAGTTTCTGCTGCCACTGGCGGAGCAAGCTCTTTGTTGCTTTCTAAAAATTCCTCTTTTTCTTTAATTTCAGAAACTAAGGGACCGCTAGCAACTTGTGCAATTTTCTCCAGCTGTTTTTTAATCGCTTCTTTTCTTTCCAATTCTTCATAAGCTATATTTTTTCCCTGCAATAATTGGTTAATAGTAGTTTCCTGCCCAGTAATCTTTCCCGGCTGAACTTCAATCTTTTGCGGCCGCGCTATTACATCAATTTCTTGTTCGCTAATTTCAGTGGGCAGAATTGTACTTTCTATTTGGCCAGCTTCATAGCTGGCAATTATTTTAGCCATATCTATTTTTAGCCTGCTAATTTCTTCTTTTTTAGCCATCAGCAAGGTTGTCAGCTGATTAAATATTGCTTCAGGCATGGCAATCCCGCCTGTTTTTTCCGGCTTGGTTAAAACTTCTTTTAATTCCGGGATATCCCTGATATCTTTAAGCCAGCTTAAAATTGCCTGGGTAAATCTTTTTTTGGTATTTGCATTAGTTAGCTGATAATTAAGTTTGGTTAAAAATTCATTGGCAATATTATCAGGCGAATATTTTGGCAAAGTTACAGCGGGTATTTCTTCTGTTGCAGGACTTGGAGCAACAAAAAGCTGATCTCTATTTGCATCATAATCAGCAATTATTTTCGCTATATCAATTTTCTTTATTTCCAGGCCTTCTTTGACTGCAGCTAAAATAGCTTTTAAGTCAGGGGTCAAACTTTCCGGCATGCCAAGGCCGCCGATTTTTTCTGACCTTGTTAATTGCTCATTCAATTGCTCAAAATTTATATCGCCGCTTAACCAATTTGCAATTGAATCACAAAACTTTCTTTTAGAATCTGGAAAAGTTATTTCCGTATCCAAATAATCTAAAATGCCCTCGGCAATGCCTTTTAAATTGTAATCCTTTAAAATTATTTTATCATTTTCTTTTTGCACAAGCTCAATCTGGTCTTTTTTTGCTAAAATTTTCGTTTTTAAATCATAGCCTAAATCCATTGCCTGGCCAAAATCCATTGACAATTTTTCTTCATATATTGCCGGCAGATCATTTTCATTAGTTTTCCCTAATAAAGCTTGGCTAAGAATTTCAAAAACCATATCTTTTTTCGTTTCCAGCTGGTATTTTTTCAAGATATTTAAAAACTCTGGCTCTAAAGCGCCTAAATCAGATGTTTTAAAATTTAAATCAGGCATAAAATATATAATTTAAATATTGATTATACTTTTTCCGCAGAGGTTATTAATTTCTTGGCATCTGTCTGGAGATTATTCCAGTTTTGCATAAGCTGTTTCTGCCTGCGTTCTTTATCTTTTATTTCTTCTCTTATTCTCTTTTTATCTGCTTCATTCACAGCCGCGCTAAGCTCAGCTTCCAGTTTGGAAATATCCATATCATAATCATTTTGAGAATTCATAACAGGTTCTACCCTACTAACTATCTGGCTTAATTTTTGTTCTAATCCGTTTGTATTAAAGTCTTTGCCGCTTAGCCCGCTATTAGTAATTGTTTTCCTTAATTTCTGCATAATGGCTCCCATTCTAAATTGTAATTTACCCGGATCAACCTGTCTCACATCTTTGCCAGCGACTAAAGAATTAATTTCTCGCAATAATAAAGTATTAATCTCTGTCCAGGCTTTATTCTGCAAATCAGCAGTGTCTTTATTGCGTTTTTCAAATTCTTTTTCCAGCTGCAGAATTTGATCCGCGACTTTATTGGTTAATGCAGTGGTCGCAGCAGCGCCTTGGCCCAGCTTGTTCATTATTTCCTGTATCCTGCTGGCCATTGCTTTGATTTTCTCATTTTTGGACATGCCTTGGACGGTTTTTAACATGCTCTCGCCCTCGTCAACAACAGCATCAAGCGCGTCTTCGGAAATTGTCTGCCCTTCATCTGCAGCTGCTTTTTTCGCTTCACTTTTTACTTTGCTGCCCGGACCTTCTTTTTGTTTTCTATCATTGATATTAGCAACTAAATTTTCATTTTCTGCCTCGGTAGAACCTTTTCTTACCCTGCCATCAGTATCATACCTTAAGCTGGTTGCCTTTATATAGTTACTAATATTTTCCAAATCATCTTTATCTTGTTTCTTTTTCTTATTATCTATATTTTGAATTGTTGTAGAACTATTCAAAACAGAACTATTAGTAATCGCCTCTATTTCCTCATCCTTGCCCAATTGTCCACTAGCCCTTAATTCCTGGGCAATTTGTTTTCTCTCATCTTTAAATGTAGTTGGATTATCTTTCATCAGCTTTAATCTGTCATCATTGCTGCCAAAAAGAAAATTCGCTTTTTGATTGCCCATTTCTAATTGCTTATCAGACAATGAACTGACATTCTTTATATTTTTAGCCACACCAACAATCTGAGCAATGGCATTGTCTATGCCTTTGCTAACTGCATTGCCAAAATCCACATTATCATGCAATAAGCCAGATTGACCTTTATCAGCCCTGGCATTGCCTTCAATGCGTTCTTTTTCTTTGGTTTTGTCAATATCATTAGCTCTGGCAAAAGCATAAAAAGGATGGGCATATTTTAAAGTGTCATCAAGCGCAATATTTTTTTCATTTTTCTTCAGATAATCCTTATATTGGGTTTCACTATTTTCCATCCCATGCAAAACATCCTTTTCATCCCCACTGCCTTCATCTTGAATCCTTTTATATTCCTTGCTCTCTTTATTTATTCTAAAAGTGCCATCATCTCTTTTTTTAAATAAGTTATTAATGTTTATATTAGCTAAAATTTGATCAACATCTACTCCTTTTAATGCTTCTTCTCCCTTTAAACTATTAGTCAAATCGGCCCTGCCATTTTTTAAGCCAGAGATATCCTCAATTTGCTTAGTTTGCGGGTTCATTATATAGGGAGAATAGCTGGGTCTTTCACCGGTTGCCTTTTGCATAGCATCTTCATATTCTTCAAATAAAAGAATCTTTTGAAAATCCTTTTGATCCTCCATAAAACCAAAATTTTCTTTAAAATTACCCAATTGTTTATCTTTTAATTTTCCGCCCTGGGCTAAAAGCCTGAATGACTGCTCAATCATGCGCGGGTCATAAGCCTTTTTCCCCTTTTCCACGTCATCAACATACTTTTGCACGTTAGCTAAATTTTCAGGGTTAACATCAGACCCTTTAAATACTTCTTCTGACCTTTTTTTAGCCAATTCCCTGGGCGCTTTTTCATCGCCGGAAATAGCAGACGAAATGCGAGTTAATCCTCTTGCTTTGGCATAGTCCCACTCACCTTTGGTCAGCGGGATTTGAAAAGGTGCACTGACAGCTCCTTTGCCCAGGCCATAAATTAATTTTAGAGGAACTTCAAAGCCTGCTAAAAGTGCGCCTAAAAGGCCTTGCGCAGCTGATTTTGGCAAAGCTTTTAAGCCTCTTTCCTCTAAACCTTTGCCAGCCTTACCCATCCATTCTTTGCGCTTCTCGCCAACTTTTTTACCAGCCCAATTTACTAATCTGCCCGGAGCTGTTGCTATTCTTTCAGCTTTTCTGCCTGTCCACCCTGCTGCTGCCCCAACTCCTTTTAAAGCTTTGCCCAAGGGTTTGGTCACTCTCCCACCTTTAGCCTCAACTCTTGCTCCTGCTTTTTTTAAACCCCCAGGGACTCTTCCGATTGCTTTGCCAACAC
>Ga0315291_10012913_pt1 | contig 10136 bp, 8 predicted proteins | sample YL17G12_20_MG_FD_203070 | JGI IMG/M metagenome (GOLD analysis project Ga0315291, IMG submission 203070) | Sediment microbial communities from Yellowstone Lake, YNP, Wyoming, USA - YL17G12_20 | ecosystem: Environmental > Aquatic > Freshwater > Lake > Sediment | place: USA: Wyoming | collected...
CGATGGAATACGCCGGCCACCAGTTCAGGAGGGGAGCCGGCTGCCGCGGAGGCTTCTGCGGCTCATGCGCCACCATCTACCGGAAGAAGGGCAGCTACAAGCTCCTGGGGGCCCTCGCATGCCAGAAGATGGTCGAGGACGGCATGTACATCGCCCAGATACCCTTCAGCCCCGCCGAGAAGAAGACCTACAAGCTGGACGAGTTGAAGGCGGACGCTGCCACCTTCCTCGAGTACTACCCCGAGATCGCTAGGTGCCTCGCGTGCAACACATGCACGAAGGCATGCCCGCAGGACCTCCAGGTCATGGACTTCGTCCAGGCCGCCCTCCGAGGCGACATCGCGACGACGGCGAAGCTCTCCTTCGACTGCCTGAGCTGCGGCCTATGCGCCATCAGGTGCCCCGCCGAGATAGTCCCCTACAACGTAGGACAGCTCGGCCGCAGACTGTACAGCAGGTACATCGTCGGGCCGACGGAGCATGTCCTGAAGAGGGTTCAGGAGGTCGAGGAGGGGAAGTTCGACGAGGAGATCAATAATCTCAAGGCCCTGGACAAGGCTGGGCTGAAGAAGCTCTACGACACCAGGGACATGGAGGCATAAGAGATGTCAGGATACCCAGAGTACATGCAGGAGTCGCTGAGACTCGTCGAGAAGACAAGGCCCGACCGCATAGGGAAGAAGTTCCCACTGATGAGCGCGGACGAGAAGCAGAAGATCCTGAGGGACTGGCACCCGGACTTCAAGGAGGGAACCAAGAGGGCCCTGAGGTTCGGCCCAAGCCAGGGTCAGATCATGCCCCACGAGGTCGCGGACATCCTCGAGGCCCACCCGATCATCAAGCCCGGCGACATCGACCTCAAGCACGTCGACTACGACCTCGACGTCCTCGTAATAGGTGCGGGAGGCGCCGGCCTGACCGCGGCCCTGTTGGCCGTGGAGAACGGGATCGAGCTCGACAAGATCCTCATGGTTCAGAAGCTTCGCCTCGGCGACGCCAACTCCAAGATGAGCCAGGGCGGGATCCAGGCGGCCGACAGGCCTAATGATAGTCCGACCCGCCACTTCCTCGACATCATGGGAGGCGGGCAGTACGCGAATAAAACTGACCTCGTCGAGGCCCTCGTGAGGGAGGGGCCCGACGTGATCAAGTGGCACGAGTCCCTCGGCGTCATGTACGACAAGAACCCCGACGGGATGATGAAGGTCGAGTCAGGCGGAGGCACGTCACGGAAGCGGATGCACAGCTGCAAGGACTACACCGGCCTCGAGATCACCAGGGTGCTGCTGGACGAGTTCCTGAGCCGCGGGATTCCCTACAGGGAGTTCACAAGCGTCGTGGAGCTGCTGACGGACGACACGGGTCAGGTCGCCGGCGCGGTCCTACTGGACATGGACTCGGACGAGTACCTTGTTGCGCGGGCGAAATCCACCATCCTGGCCACGGGAGGCTTCGGGAGGCTGCACATCCAGGGCTTCGCGACGACGAACCACTACGGCTCAACGGCGGACGGCGTAGCGCTCGCCTACCACGTCGGCGCCTACCTGAGGGACCTAGACTCGACCCAGTTCCACCCCACAGGCGCCGCGTTCCCGGAGCAGATCGTGGGCCAGCTCTGCACCGAGGCGCTCAGGGGGCGAGGCTCTCAGCCGCTGAACAGGCTCGGGGAGCTGTTCGTCAACCCGCTGGAGACCCGCGACGTCGAGTCCTCGGCGTTCATCCTCGAGTGCTACGGAAGGAACAACGGCGTCGTGACCGATACGGGGATGCGGGGCGTCTGGCTCGACACGCCGCTGATAGACATCATCCACGGGAAGGGCACCACGGAGAGGGAGTTCTCGGCGATGATGAGGATGTGGGGCAAGTACAGCATCGACATCAGGAAGGAGCCGATGCTCGTCTTCCCGACGCTCCACTACCAGAACGGCGGCGTCGAGATCAACCCGCAGTGCGAGACCAGCGTGCCCGGGCTCTTCGCAGCCGGCGAGGTATGCGGAGGGATACACGGTAAGAACCGGCTGATGGGGAACTCTCAGCTCGACCTCTACGTATTCGGGAGGAGGGCTGGCAGGTACGCCGCAGAGAGGGCGAAGAAGGTCACGGTGGGGAAGCTAACGCTAGGCCACCTTAAGAGGTACGAGAAGTGGCTCGCGGACGCGGGCGTGAAGACTGATCGGAAGGCCCCGATGCTCCTGCCGGAGTACAGGGGCAGGAAGACCCTGGAGCATCAGCTGAAGATCCTGTAAGGGGACTAGGAGATGGGAGAAAACCCTAGAATCGGCGTCTGGGTATGCGAGTGCGGAGGCAACATAGGGGACGTAGTGGATGTCCAGAGGGTCATCGACGCGGTCAAGCCGGACGTCGCTTACGTCAGGAAGGAACGCTACCTCTGCAGCAAGCCCTCCATCGACGCCATAAAGCAGACGGTGGAAAGGCAGAGGCTGGACAGGGTCGTACTCGCCTGCTGCACACCGAAGATGCACAGGGAGACCTTCCTTAGCAACCTCGCCGAGAAGGGCGTCAACCCCGCCTTCCTCGAGATGGTTAACATCCGCGAGCAGGACAGCTGGGTCCACAAGGACGACCATGAGGGCGCTACGCTTAAGGCGATAGACCTCGTCCGGGGCGCCATCGAGAGGGCGAAGGAGGCGGCGCCGCTGGAGTCGAAGACCATGAAGGTCGTCCCAGAGGCACTGGTCATCGGCGGAGGCGTCGCTGGGATAACAACCTCGCTCAGGCTCTCGGAGTTCGGGCTGAAGGTTCACCTCGTCGAGAAGAGGCCGAGCATAGGCGGCCACATGATCCAGTTCCCGAAGGTCTTCCCGACCCTCGACTGCAGCCAGTGCATATTGACGCCGAAGATGGCGCAGGTGAGCCAGAGCAGGAACATAGACCTGATAAGCTACGCTGAGGTCGAGGAGGTGACAGGCGTACCGGGCGACTTCGACGTCAAGGTTAGGCTCAAGCCCCGTGGCGTCGACATCGAGAAGTGCATAGGCTGCGGCGCCTGCGGCAGGGTCTGCCCGACAGATGTCCCGGCGGAGCACGACGAGAGGCTCGGAAACAGGAAGGCGGCGTACATACCCTTCCCCCAGAGCGTCCCCAGCGTCTACACCATCGACCTCGAGCACTGCATCCGCTGCGGCCAGTGCGCAAAGATCTGCCCACGCCAGGCCATAGACCTCGACGACCAGGGGAAGACCGTCGACCTGAAGGTCGGCGCCATAGTGATAGCGACGGGGTACGAGCTCTACGACCTCAGCGGACTACCCCAGTACGGCTATGGCAAGTACCCTAACGTCGTCACCAGCCTCGAGATGGAGCGCATCCTCGACGTCAACGGCCCGACCCAGAGCCAGCTCATAGTACCGAAGACGGGGAAGCAGGTGAAGAGCGTAGCCTACGTCCTATGCGCGGGGAGCAGGGATACAGAGGTCGGTCGCCCCCACTGCAGCAAGGTCTGCTGCATCTACGCCTTGAAGCAGGCGCAGCTCCTCAGGGACAGGGGCGTCGACGTCTGGATCCACTACATCGACATCAGGGCCTCGGGGAGGAGGTATGAGGAGTTCTACAGGACGACGCAGGAGAAGGGCGCGATGTTCGTCAAGGGCAAGGTGACGGAGATCGTCCCATCGGGCGACCAGGTCCTCGTCCGCGGCGAGGAGATGATGCTGAACAGGATGATGGAGAACCCGGTCGACCTCGTCGTCCTGGCGCCGCCCATGATCACTACCGATGAGACGCTGAAGCTCGCCGAGATGCTCAGGGTGCCTGTCGACGAGGACAAGTTCGTCCTTGAGCGCCACCCGAAGCTCGACCCTATGGCGACGAAGCGCGACGGCGTCTACGCGGCGGGCACAGTCATAGGACCCAAGGACATCCAGACGACGACGGCGGAGGCGGAGGGGGCCGCCATGAAGGTTGTGAACTTCCTCAGCGCGGCGCGGGTCATCGAGCCGAACAAGGCGTTCCTCGCTGTGCCTGAGAGGTGCGACGGCTGCGGAGAGTGCGCCAAGGTCTGCCCTGAGTCCGCCATAACCATCGTGGATGGGAAGCCGGTTGTCAACGAGATCATGTGCACGGGCTGCGGCGCCTGTATCCCGGCATGCCCAACGGGCGCCCTCGACCAGCAGGGGCTCACGGATGCCCAGATCAGGGCGCAGATAAGGGGGGCGCTGGAGAGGAGCGGCGCGGAGCTCAAGGTCCTCGCCTTCGTAGAGAGGGAGGTCGCGTACACGGCCGTCGACCTCGCCGGTCTGGCGAGGCTCAGCTACCCGAGCAGCATACGCATAATAGCGATGCCCTCGCTGGCGAGGCTTAAGCTCGATCACCTCCTCTTCGCCTTCGCCTGCGGCGCGGACGGCGTCATGCTTCTGGAGGCGCCGGCGCACGAGGGGCCGTACGGTAGGGCGCACGTGATAGCGGAGGAGAGGGCGGACGAGTACAGGTGGGCGCTCGAGGACCACGGCGTCGACAGCAGCAGGATGTGGTTCAGCCGCGTCTATGTCCCGGACTGGAGGAAGCTTGAGAAGGTGTTCAGGACCTTCCACGGCATCGTCGACGGCGAGGGGCCGCTGAGCGGGGACGCCCGGGAGAGGCTCTGTGGTGAGCTCTCCTAGCCCCCTTATGTTCCGCTGCTGTTCATAACGGGAAAAAAAATTTCTAGTATTTGTCCGTGCGTGCGCGTGGGGGGGAGGGGGGGTGTAGTCGTCGTCGCCGTGCTGAGGGGAGGGTGGTGCCTCCTCGGCGACTTCATGGGGACCCTTTGGGGGGGTGCCGGCGTCATCCGCCTTCCTGTGACCCCGTGTACTGCCGCCGTTTGTGGGACGGGAAATTTTTTTGTCGCGCTGGGTCGGCGGGGTAAGCATGGCGTGCGGCTGACATAACCAGCGTGTGCTGCGACACTGTTCCTGTCGAAGGCGGACGTTTCATGGAAAGTTTAAATCTGAAGGAATCCATCAAAATGATGGTGGGCATAAGTCTTGGCCAAGCCACGCAGGATCGAGACCGGGGAGAGACTCGTTCACGGTTGGGCTCTGAGGTCTTACATATGGGAGGATGTGGAGTCAGGCTCCCTCATCGGCTACGATCACCACTTTCAACGGAACGCTCCCAGCGGCTTCGTGGAGTTCGTGCGGTTCGACCTGCATAGGAGGGGTGAGCCGTCAGAGGATGCGCCTCACGTCCACATTCGACTGGAGAGTAAAGAGGTGCCTCGCATGGACGAGTCGGTCGAAGTCTTCTCCCGAGTATTAGGAGAGATACCGCGGATAGAGAGGGTGGTTAAATGACTGAAGCGATAAGGGAGAGGTACGGCATCCCCAAGGGTGTCACGGTAAAGACCTTCGACTACTCGTCGATCCCGACGTACGACCTGCTCAGAAGGATAGAGGAGCTACGGGCGAGGGTGAAGGAGTCAGACGATGCGGCACTGGAGGACTCGCTGGACATCAACGAGCTTTTCGCCCTGGAGTCTGAACTCGAACGGAGGGTAAAGGATAGGGAGTCGGTCCTTTCTCTCTCGGAGGAACTGGCGGGCCTGATGACACCAGGCAGGGTGAGGCTTCTAGCCGTGCTGCAGCTCGTCGACGGAGTGAGCTCCATCAAGGAACTGGCGAAAAGATTGGGCAGGCCGGAGAAGAGCGTTGCGAGGGACGTGGAGATTCTCTTTAGGCATGGGCTGGTGGTGACAAGAGACGTTGTGGACAGGCAGGGGAAGAGGCGTGAGGTGCAGGCGGGGGCTCACAGGTTAATCTTGGTTAATTCAGAGACACAGGATTCTCCCACGGTAATTGAGAAAAAGGATCAGGTGGCTGAAGAAGATTAGGCGCTGTTCAAAACGGTGATAATATTAGTCTTCGGTTGTGCATGCGCGTGGGGGGAGGATGGTGCTAGTCGTCGCCGCCGAACCGGGTGCCGACCCTGTCAGGGTTTTTCAGTGGAATAATAAAAAAATAAATGAGATGAGTAATCTCATAGATTCATGGCTTCTACGCTTCGTTTAGGCGACTCTACGTTCTCGAGGGTCAACTCCCCCGCCGATTTCACACGCCTCTTAAAGGAAAACTTGCCGAGATCTGATCCGCTCATCGTTAAGGCGGACTGGGTTGGGATCGAGGAGGGCTCCGCGAGGAACCTTGAGGCCCTACGATGCATCATAGATGCCGCTCAGGGCAGGGTCATCGTCACCGAGGGTCACCTGCTTTGGAGGCCGAGGGAGCTGGAGCCGAAGGGCCTTAAATTCACCGTAGACGGCGAGGAGGTGGACTGGGACTGGCTCCTTGAAGGGAAGGGCTGGAGATGGCTCATTAGGAACCCTGACTGGGGCTGGTTCATAGATGGGCCTCACTGGAGCCACGTGATGAGGGAGGAACGGCTTTTCCTGGAGAAGTACGGATACTTCGACTTCTTCAGGGATAATGGTGTTGAATACGTAAACGCGACCGACGAGGTTTGGGCGGGGAGGGTCGCCGATAAGAGGATCGTTAGGGAGGCCGTCGAGTCCAGGTTCCCGCCCGTCTTCACTGATAAGTTGTACGGCTTCGTCCCAGAGAAGCTATTCAGGTACCGTGACTCTCCCCTCGTTAGCCTGAGCAAGCGTAAAGACTACCAGAGCTTCACAATGAAGAATCTATTCGGCCTCATACCTGATCCTGTAAGAGCCTGGTGGCATGGCCCCAAAGATAGGAGGCTGGCTACAAGCATCCTCGGCATAAACAAGGTCTATGGAGCCCTCTTCGAACTTGTGGGGGTATTCGAGGCTCCCCACAGTGATGGATCAAATCCGTTCACTCGGGATGTCGGTGTAAGCAAAGGCGTTGCCCAGTTGGACGCGATACTGAACCATGTGACGGGGTACGACCAAGAGAAGGCTGCCTATATATCATCGGGGAACAACCTGTTCGGGGCTTTCGACGATGAGCTACTCAAGGAGGCTGAGGTGCATCTAAGCAACTGGTTTCCAGTTCCAAAAAAGGTGTCCTGAAACTATTTTAGTTGGGCGCCGCTGCCGTGTAGAAGGCGAAAAATTTTTATGCGCCGCGCATGGTCGGTGAGGGAAGCGTTATTATTTTTGTTTCTCGTCTGGTTCCGTGATGGTCTCTTCTGAGGAGCTTCTTGAGAAGGTCTACAGGGAGGTTTTAGCCATCCGGGAGAGGCTGGACTCGCTGGAGAGGAAAATGATTCCGGAGGTGGAGTTGAGCGAGGAGGAGATGGAGGAACTCCGGAGACTCAAGAAGGAGGCGGACGAGGGGCAGACCGTCCCCTAGGAAGAGGTCAAGAAGGAGATCGCTCGCGCACGTTTCTTATTCGGAAGACGGAACAATCAGAAACTTGTTCTCGAAACGCCTTACCTCAACGAATTCATTACAGTTTGAATGGTCATGCAACTCGCGCGTATTATTTTGTTAATAAAATACCGCGTCAGGTCCGTTTGCGGAGACGAACATCTTGGCGTAGGTTTCGTTCTCAAACGAGAAATCATTTTGGCCCTTGAGCTTTACGGGCCAGTTTATTCGCCCTTGGGGTCTTATGATGTAATAGAGGAAATATATGGGCACCGTTCCGAAGCTCAAGGCGAGCACAGAGTATCCCAGAGATACCTTAAGCATGTAAGCAAGAAGGAGGATCCCCAGCCATATCAGGCCAGTTATCGTAAATCGCCTCTTGAAAGGGATCCTTATCCCACTCACTAGAGAATTTAAACATGGCTTACAGATGGGTACGTTAGTTTCAGCCTTCTGGGTAACATACGTTGAGGTCCCCCATTTGGATCCAGCAGAGTAGGTGTATTTCCAATTGGTCGTGTAGGACGTGAGATCTCTCGTCCCCAGACACTTAGGGCATTGAGATGGAAATCTCACCATTGTATGAGTCGTCCCTTTGCGTCTTCCTTCGAAGAGAAACATTGGATCATCCGACTTGATGCGAACGTTGAACCGCCTGCGATACACGCCGCGCGCGCGTTCTTCTGAAACCTTCATTTCCATAAAAAAATATAACGCTGTTAAGTAATAACATTAACTGGCTAACAATGGAACAGGGACAACGATTTCAAATGTAAAATAATTTAACATGCCTTATCCCACTCAAGAGGTCTTTGAGCAATTTTCTCTTTCTGGTTCGCACGCGCATTTTATCAGGAGGTTATCTATTTTCCGGTACTCCGCACGCACGGCAAAGGGGGGTTCAGATGTGCATCTTGCAGAGCAAGATACTATGGAATAGAGCAAGTCAAACTAAGCAGAGCAAATCAAAAAAAGCTATGCCACTCTCTGCTTCTCGGATTTCTTCCATAATTTGATAAGGTCTGAAGGGATTTTGACTGTCCAACTATGGTGGCAAACACGACATTCCATGGGAACAATATTATCCTTAATCTGCCCGCCATACGTATCCGAACTCCAGCAGTTCGGACACGCCCGAGACGGCATCGCTTCTTGTATCCTATTCAACTTACTCAGCCTCATTTTCTTTACCACGCGCCTCGCTACAAGCACTACTGGATAGAGAAGGGCCAAAAATATGACTACAGGCGGTATGCTCATTTCTCAAACCTCCCTACCGCGCGCGTCCTTAAAACGCGCAGGATAATATTTAAATAAAGTTACTCTTAAAGGGTTCTGAATCATGTTTTTGGGTACTATTTAGATGATTTGTTGAATCTCCCGCGCGCGCAACTATAACAATACCCTTTCTAGGGGTTATCTAGTTTCTAGGTACTCGGATATACCTACCCCTAGCTTTCGATGTAACTGGATCACCTCTAATCGGGGCACCCAATCCGGTACATTTTTGGATACAAAAATACAGAATAGTATAAGATAATACAGGAAAATACGCCTGTTAAGCCGTTCCAGGGTTCCCGCCGCGGAAAGGAGACAGAAACAGGCTCAGAAAAAACAGTGGGGGGTACCCATTTAATGCGCCTTTTAGCCCCTATGATTGAAATGAACACAAAAAGACCACCGCTTCCGGCGGCTGTATAAGTGGATTTGCTTGTGTTATTTTAAAGTACTATACTCATCAAGTCCATCCCATACATCGAATAAAATAACTTTATTATAATGTAACGATTTGGGAAAAAAAAGTAAACGCTATGTGGCGTCAAGTAAAACTTCTGGTAATTTGTAGAGACTTCAAGGATTAGAAGGATAAGCTGAAACTCGCAGGACAACTAATAGACTCAGTTATCCTGATGTTATTAGCTTGTTTTACGTTCTTAGTATGAGAAGACGTGATCTTAACTACGTTCTCAATGCTTGTTGTAGAAGTTCTTTTGTAATCTCCGTCCTCTCTGAACACGCCATATATAATTCATCATGTATCGTCGTATTCTTTGACTTGAGATAATATACGTGAGTCAAGATCTGGGCACGATTCGCCTCATCAACGGCCGGAACAAAATCACTGTCTCCGGTAACAAGAATTGCCTTGTGAATATTATCTTTCCAGATCGCCCTTGTCAAATCCACAGTCAGTAGGTTATCTACTCTCTTCTGCTTATAGGTCGTAACATTATGACCACATTTTTCACATACAGAATTGAAACGACTCAGTTTACCTAACCTAACCTGAAACCTAGGATAGGATTTCAAAGAATATACAAACCTATCGAAATTCGCCTTTCTAATTCTCTCTTCAGCAGTAGGAGGACTGCCTTGAAATGGAGGACAATCATAATAAAAGGTAAACAATCGCTCTAAGCTACCACAGAGTAGATCTGAAAACTTGCAAAAATCTACATCATACATGCCCAATTTTTCTCTAACCTTGGCAAAATACCCCCCGTCTATAAACACGGCCGCCTTGTCCACCATATAATTTAGATTCACCTCGTACTATCAACTTCACCTTCAGTTAATATAAAACTTCAGATAAAATTAAATCTAGGATCCTACAAATGCCTGTCGTCCGAGTCCGAACGACAGCGATAACAACGAAAATCATTAACCCTCGATTATATTTAAAGTTTGTTTAACTAACAATCTCGGTAAATCACCGGAAAATGATTTTGCGATAAAACCCTAATATTTAAGGACAGGTATTAAGTCTATCCTAAGCCACATATTCTTTCTCACCGACCCCCCCCCCACTCGTAAACGTTATCCCTCCCCTACAGGTCTTATTCCCCATGT
>Ga0315291_10012914_pt1 | contig 10136 bp, 10 predicted proteins | sample YL17G12_20_MG_FD_203070 | JGI IMG/M metagenome (GOLD analysis project Ga0315291, IMG submission 203070) | Sediment microbial communities from Yellowstone Lake, YNP, Wyoming, USA - YL17G12_20 | ecosystem: Environmental > Aquatic > Freshwater > Lake > Sediment | place: USA: Wyoming | collected...
CCTCAGGCACCTCGACACGGGAGAGGAGGCGACTATCGATGTCGACGGGGTCTTCCTCGAGATCGGGTGGCTCCCCAACACCGAGTTCCTGGAGGGATTCATCTCGATGAACCCCGGGAAGGAGGTGGTGGTGGACGAGAACTGCCACACGAGCGTCCCCGGCGCCTTCGCTGCTGGCGATGTCACGAGCATCAAGGGGAAGCAGATCATCATCGCGGCCGGGGAGGGTGCCAAGGCTGCCCTCGAGGCCTACGAGTACCTGGTGAAGACAGGGCAGGGATAGACAGGGGGCTTTCCTCCCGGGATTCCCCCGCTCCCGGACCCCTGGGAATCCCCAGGTATCATCCCTTCCCGAACCGGTAGGCCCCTTTCGGGACCCGAATCTCGAACCGTGCACCTTCCCCGAAGATTCCCGTCTCTGCGATAGAGAGGCCCGTGATGGAGAGGATCTCCCGGGAAATGAAGAGCCCGTAACCGGTGTTCTTCCCGGTACCCCTGCCGAAGATCCTCTCCTTCTCACCCGGCGGGATCCCGACCCCGTCATCCTCAAAGACGATGGCCAGATCCCCGCCACCTGTCACCCGGTTTGAGATACGGATCCTTTCGATGCGCTCCCCGTGCCGGAGGGCATTGTCAAGGAGAGCGTAGAAGACCTTCTCAAGGAGCGGGTCAGCATAGATCTGGAGATCCCCCACATCCAGCTCCAGGGCGATCCCGCCAAGGTCGAGAGGCGAGACGGCCCTTGCCACCGTACTCGCGATCTCATGCCAGCAGGGAGAGTGGACCCCTATCTCCTGATAGTCCTTGGTAAACGCGATGAGCTTGCGGATGGTCCAGGCCGAGTCCCATGCCCGGGAGAGGAGCGCGGCGGTATCCACGTCCCCCACCCTGTCCCTCACCAGGCCCAGGTAGCCGGCGAGGACGTTCAGCTGGTTCAGGACGTCGTGGCGGGTGACGTTCGAGAGGAGGTTCAGCTTCCGGTTCGCGGCAAAGAGCGCCTCCTCGGCCCGCTTCCGGTCGGTGATATCATTTCCCACGGAGAGCAGCTCCACGAACTCCCCCTTCTCGTCGTAGATGGCCCGGTTGGTCCAGGAGATCCAGACCCGTTCCCCGTTCTTCTTGATATTTTCGTTCTCATTGTTCCGGTACCCATCCGGGTGCTCCCTGATCTCCCGGATCATGGCCACAAGGTCTCTCCCGCCGCTGTCGCTTGCGGGCACAATGGTGCCGATTACATTCCTTCCCAGGATCTCGCCGGCCGAGAACCCGAAGAACCTCTGGGCGAACTCGTTGAAGAAGGTGATATTCCCCTCCCTGTCCGAGCGGAAGATGATGCTGTTCGCGTTCTCCACCAGGCCCCGGTACTTCTCCTGGGAGAGCCGGAGTGCCTCCTCTGCCTGTCTCCGGTCCGTGATATCGGTGATCCCCTCGAGGACCTGGTTCACCCTTCCTTCCTTGTCCCGCACGGGCTGGGTGACGATGTGGTACCATCTCCCATCGAGTGGGTTCTCGCGCTCGTTCTCCTGGACGGTGCCCGTCTCGAAGGTGCGGATGGTCGGGCAGGGCACGCACGGATGGCCTATGCCTTCATAGAAGACATGGCATACAGCCCCCACGGGTTCCCGCCCATGGAAGAGCCTCCGGGCCTCCTCGTTCGCCCAGGCGATGGTGAGGTCCTTGTTGATCAGGGCAAGGCCCGTCTTCTGGGCCGAGAGGATCACCCTGAACTGGTCCCTCTCCTTCCTGATCGCGAGCATGGACCGGTGTTCCTCGACGGCCCTGAGGACTGCCATGCAGAGGTTGCCCGGGAGGAGACCCCCCTCCGTCCCGGTATCGATGAAGGCCGATATGCCATTGTTGAATGCGTCCAGGACCGTCTTCATGTCAGGCCTCTTTGCGAGGATGATGAAGGGTGTCATGCTGCCACCGCACCGGAAGCTCTGGAGGAGGGCGATCCCGCTCATCCCCGGGAGGCGCACCCCGGAGACAATGGCATCGAACCCTGAGAGCTTCAGCTGCTCCAGGGCATCCTCGCCCGATCTGGCCAACTCGACCCTGAAACACCCTTCTGACTGCAGGTCATTCCTCGCGTACTCGGTGAGATCAGAATCGGAGAGGACGATGAGGACCCGGATGTCCGCGAGTTCCCCCAACGATTGCCCGATCCTCCTCAATCTGTTCCCTTCCCCGGTCATGCGGCCGCCGACTCGCTGGTCTCGCCTCCCCGATCCTGGTCCTTTCGCCTGTAGCCCTCGAGGAGGAGCGTGGTGATGTTCTTCACCGGCCTCTTCGAGTTCTCGCTTATGTGGAACTCGCAGAAGGGGCACGAGGAGATCACGCATTCGACACCCGCCCTCTCGATCTCCTCGGCCTTCTTTCCGGCGAGGGCCTTCGAGACCTCGGGCTGGCCCGAACGGGTCCCTCCCCCTGCCCCGCAGCACTTCACCGGAATCTCGACCAGTTCGGCCACCCGGGCGATGAGCTCGCGGGGCTGCCGCTGGATCCCCTGCCCGAGGAGGAGGTGGCAGGGGTCATGGTACGCGACCCTCGTGGGGAGCCGGGCAGGCTCCTCGATCCCGATCTCCGTGAGGACCTCGTTCACGTCCTTTACCACGAAGGGGGTGCGGTAGTCGTTCTTCAGGGTGGACCCGCAGCCGGCGCACATTGTCATGACGGTGTCAATGCCCCGGCAGGTGAACGCGGCGATGTTCTTCTCCATAAGGTCCGGGAGGATGTCAGTCTGGCCTGTCCTGATGAGGGGGGAGCCGCAACAGACCTGTTCGTGCGGGATGATCACCCGTATCCCGTTCCTCGCGAGGACCTCCATGGCGTCAAGCGCCGTCTGGGGGAGGCGGTTGTTGTACATGCACCCCACGAAGAAGCCCACGGTCCCCCGGACCGGGCCGACGGGCTCGATGACCTCGGGGACCTGGTCGAGGAAGGTCGGCTGGTTCTTCGGGACCGACCGGCCCGTCTCACGGATGAGACTTGCGACCTCCGCGTGCCTGGGGAGGGTGAGCCCCATCTTATTCGCCATCCTCCGGAGCTTCTCGATGGCTTTCCCCGGGATCTCGATCTTCTTAGGACAGACCTTCCAGCAGTGCTGGCAGGTGGTGCACGTGAAGAGGCCATCGCGGATGGCGTCGGAGATCCGGTCGCAAGAGTCCCGTGGGTCGATGGCAAGCCGCATCTCCTGCTTCATGGAGAGGGGTCCTGCAAACTCAGCAACCTCCATGGCCGGGCAGACCGATACGCACGCCAGGCACTCGATGCATGACCTGAGCGGTTTTAAGGCCTCCACCTCCTCGCGGGAGGGGATACACTCCACCTCCTTCGGGGCGATGGATGCGATCTTCTCGAGGACCGGCTCCATGTCCACGAGGAGATCCTTCTTCACCGGGAGGTTCAGGGGCTCGATGACCATCCCGTCCCGGGCTTCGGTCATGCAGGCAAGGACCGGCTCGCCGTTCACCCGCACGGCGCAGGAGCCGCACTGGCCGGTCCCGCAGCAGTACCGGTACGAGAGGGTCGGGTCCTCTGCATGGATGGCGTGGAGGAGGTGGAGGACCCTGGCCCCTTCCTCGACCGCGACGGTATAGGTCTGGTACCGGGAGCGCTTGTCCTTTGCGGGATTATGACGGTACACCGTCACGGTGAAACGCTTCATCCCGGCGCCTCCGCCGCTTGAAAACGACGCATCGGAGTTTTCATCACGGCACCTTCCGTTCCTCGATCCCTGCGTGATGGAGGGAGATGTAGGTGTGGCCGTACGGGGAGTTCGCCGCGTCCCAGCTCTGGAAGATGTCGGTCCGCACGTGGGCCCCGCGGGACTCGCCCCTGAGGAGGGCCGAGCGTATCACGAGGGATGCAACCAGGCACATGTTCTGGACCGTGAAGCACTCGGCACGGTTCATGGGTACCTGGGCGAGGAGCTTCTTCTTCGCGAGCTTCTCCACGTCCACGAGGGTCCGTTCCAGGTCATGGACATTCCTCGTGATCCCTGCCCCGTTCCACATGGCCTCCTGGAGCTTCTTTACCACGGTGACCGGGTTCACCCCGCCAGAGTGGAACTCCTCTACCCTGCGCCGGTAACCCTCGAGCTGCCGGGGGTCGATCCGGGTCCCCCAGGACGGGGCCCTCCCCGCCGCCTCGCCTGCCCGCTTCCCGAAGACCTGGGTCTCGGCGAGGGAGTTCCCGCCCAGCCGGTTTGCCCCGTGGACCCCGCCCGCGGCCTCGCCGCATGCGTACAATCCGGGGACGGTGGTCTCGCACTTCGGGGTGACCCTGAGGCCGCCCATGAAGTGGTGGGCGCTCGGCGCCACCTCCATCTTCTCCTTCCGGATATCGATCCCGAACGCCAGGAACTGCTCGAGCATCAGGGGGAGCTTCCTCTCAATCTGCTCGGGAGAGAGGTGGGTAACGTCGAGGTAGACCCCGCCGTTGGGGGTTCCCCTCCCCTCGGCGATCTCCCGGGCAATGGAGCGGGCCACGACGTCCCGTGTCGAGAGCTCCATCCGCTCGGGATCATAGCGCTCCATGAAACGCTCACCCTTCGAGTTCACGAGGATCCCGCCTTCGCCCCTCACCGCCTCGGTCACGAGCCGGCCCCGTGCATCGTAGGGAAAGACCGCCCCCGTGGGGTGGAACTGGACCATCTCCATGTCAATGAGCTCCGCTCCTGCCCGGTAGCCCATGGCGAACCCGTCGCCGGTGCCGGTCGCCGAGTTGGTGGAGATGTCGTAGATCCTTGACGCTCCCCCGGTGGCGATGATGGTGGAGTCGGCCTGGAGGACCTTGAGCTCCCCGTTCCGGTCGAGGGCGACCGCCCCGACCACCCTCCCCTCCCGCTTCAGGAGATCGATGATTGCGACCTCCTGGAGGACCGAGACCTCGCTTGCCCGGAGGCGCTCGAGGAGGGTCATCATCATCTCGTGGCCTGTCCTGTCCCCTGCATAGCAGGTCCTCGCGATCCGCTGGCCTCCGAAAGAACGCTGGGCAAACTCCCCGGCCTCGGTCCTGTCAAAGACCGCTCCCCACCTCACCAGCTCCAGGAATCGCTCCGGAGCCTCGTTCACCAGGATATCCACGAGCTCCGGGTTGTTCAGGTAGGCCCCTCCCCGGATGGTGTCCTCCTTATGGAGGACACAGGAGTCCCCTTCCCTCAGGGCGGCGTTGTACCCCCCCTCTGCCATGGGGGTGCACCCACCCTTCCCGGCAAGGGACTTGGAGATGAGCACCGTATCCCCGTGCTTCTCGGCCTCGATGGCCGCCCGCACGCCGGCACCGCCGCTCCCGATGACGAGGACGTGACACTCCACCGTATCGTCTGCACGCATCTTATTAGTACTTGGATCGTATATAGATAAAAACTGTCAGGGATTGCGAGGGGATCTATGAGGCTCCTGATGAAATTCGGAGGTACCTCTGTCGGGGACGGAGACCGCATCAGACAGGTGGTGGATATCCTCGAGCCGTACCATGAGGAGGGTCACGAGCTCGGGGTCGTCGTCTCTGCCATGTCAGGGGTGACGGGCCAGCTCATCGAGATGGCGAACGAGGTGGTGACCTGCAAGGAGAAGCCCGGAATCGAGCCCTTCATCGCCCAGCTCAGGGACAGGCACCGGAAGGCCCTCGACGTGGCCGCCCCCGATTACCTGGAGGAGGCAGGCCGTATCCTGGAAGGGAGGCTCTCGGATCTGAGGAACATGTTCATGGGCTTAAACAACCTGCGGGAGCTCACCCCCCGGTCCCGGGACTATATCGTCTCCTTCGGGGAACGCCTCTCTGCACCGGTCCTCCGTGCCGCCCTCAGGCAGCGCGGCATCCCCTCGGTGGTCCTCGACGGCTGCGAGGCAGGGATCACCACCACCGCCACCCATGGCGACGGGATCGTCATCCCCGAGTCCGACGCAAAGATCAGGGCCCGGATCCTCCCCCTCCTCCAGGACTCGGTGCCGGTCATCATGGGCTATATGGGGTGCACCCCGCAGGGGATCACCACCACCCTCGGCCGGAGCGGGTCGGACTACTCGGCCACGGTCATCGGGGCCGCCATCGGCGCCGATGAGATCTGGATCTGGACCGACGTGGACGGCATCATGACCACCGACCCCCGCCTGGTCCGGGAGGCCCGGGTCCTCCCAACGGTCTCGTACCTTGAGGCGATGGAGCTCTCTTACTTCGGGGCGAAGGTGATGCACCCCCGTTCCATCGAGCCCGCCATGAGGAAGGAGATCCCCATCAGGGTGAAGAACACCTTCAACCCCTCGCATCCGGGGACCTGCATCACCAAGGAGAAGCGAAAGGCCCGCCGGGTGGTCAAAGCCCTCACCCACATCACCGGCGTTGCCCTCATCAACGTGAACGGCGCCCAGATGATTGGGAGGCCCGGCGTCGCCCGGGCCATCTTCACGGCCCTTGCCGACCGTGAGGTGAATGTCATGATGATCTCCCAGGGGTCCTCGGAGGCGAACATCTCCATCATCGTAGAGCTCGATCACATGGAGAGCGCTGCCGAGGCCCTGAAGCCCATGGTCCAGCAGGGGATCGTCCGCGAGGTGACCGCGAACCCGGACGTGGCTGCCGTCGCGGTGGTGGGGGCCGGGATGATCGGCACCCCGGGGATCTCAGGAAGGATCTTCACAGCCCTCGGCCTTGCAGGCGTGAACATCATGATGATCTCCCAGGGGTCCTCAGAGGTGAACGTCTCCTTCGTGGTGAAGGAGTCCGACGGCCCGAAGGCGGTGCGGGTCCTCCACGAGGAGCTCCGGCTCTCGGAGGAGCAGGATGGGTAGGGAGACCTATCGCGCCGCCGGAGTCGACATCGACCTCGTCAAGGATGCCATCGGGGCGCTCACGGGCAGGGTCACCTTCCGGAGGGTGGGGACTTATGGGATGCTCGGCGGGGTGGGCCACTACGCGGGCCTGATCGACTTCGGGGAGCATGTCCTTGCCCTCACCACCGATGGCGTCGGGACGAAGATGCTCGTCGCCGATCATGAGAAGAACTGGCGGACCGTCGGGATCGACTGCATCGCCATGAACGCAAACGACCTCTTTGTCATGAACGTGGAGCCGGTCGCGTTCGTTGACTACATCGCGACCGACCGGCTCTCGGTGGAGAAAATGGCCCAGATCGGCGAGGGGCTGAACGAGGGCGCCCGGCAGGCCAACCTGAACCTGGTCGGGGGAGAGACCGCCCAGCTCCCCGGCCTCGTGAACGGCCTGGACCTCGCCGGGACCTGCCTGGGGGTGCAGGAGAGGACGAAGGTCGTCACCGGCGGGAAGATCCGGGTCGGGGACTGCATCGTCGGCGTCCCCTCGAGCGGGATCCACTCGAACGGGCTCTCCCTTGCAAGAAGGGTCGTCGAGAAGTCGGGCGGGTATGAGGAGCGCCTGCCGGACGGGATGACCCTCGGGCAGGCCCTCCTTACCCCGACCAGGATCTACCGCGAGAGCCTGGAGGCCTGCCAGAGGACCGAGGTCCACGGCATGTGCCATGTGACCGGGAGCGGCCTCCTCAACTTCACCCGTCTCACCCGGTATGGCTTCGAGTTCACCGATCCCCTTCCAGTCCCTCCTGTCTTCACCTACATTCAGGACAAGGGGGAGATCGATCCGGTGGAGATGTACCGTACCTTCAACATGGGGATGGGGTTCGCCTACGTCCTGCCCGAGGATGGGGTTGGAGAGGTGCAGAAGCTTATTCCTGGATCCCGGGTTGTGGGCGAGATCGAGAAGGAGGCTGGTATTCGGATGAAGGGGCTCTCGGTCCGCTAAGCTTTAGGATTGTTCCATTTCCTGCTCCTGGCAGACGGGGATCTCACTCTTCTTCGCTTTCTCCGAGACGATGGCTGAGTTCCCCGAGGGATCCTCGATGGAGAGGGTGACGGGAAGCCTCCCCTCCCTCGCCCACCCGATCCGTTCCCTGAGGGCGAGGGCGTTCTCCCGCTCCTCCCCCTCGGCCCAGGTGAGGACGCCCGCAACGACGTTGTCTATCCTGTCGAGGACCCCCTCGACGTTTGATACGAACCCCTCGCAGCCCGGGCCCGGGTCGATCTCGACCCCGAGCTCGGGTATCTCCACCCTCGCCGAGGCGGACCGCACTACCCGGACCATGAGATCCTCGGGCGCCTCGACCCGGATCTCCCAGCGGGCAGGCTCGGCACCGGCGAGGACCATGGTGTCGGCGTGGCGGTAGCCGCACTCGCACCTGGCGCTCACGATGAGGATATCGGAAAAATAGGGGATATTTTCGGTCTGGTAGAGGTATTGGATCTCCCGTTCACAGTATGGACAGCGGCCCTGGACGACACTCTGCACTAGGTGGTTCCGCCCCCGATCTTATCCCGGGCGATCTTCACCGACATCGGGGTGATGACCACGTAGCGCTGGTCGCCGAGGCCGACGATGTCGCCGTTCACGTCCTTTGCGACATCTTTTAAGTCCTTGAGGACCCGCTCGTACGTGATCTTGTCCATCTTCAGCCGGCCGATATCGATGATGACGATGTTCCCGTTGTAGACCTCCTCCTTCACCTTGGGGGTGTCCTTCAGGTCGCCGATGGTTGCCACCTTGACGTACATGGTGGCGGGCTGGTCGGTCATCGTCCCCTCGAAAGAGGCGAGGTCCAGCTCCATGTAATCGTCCTGGCCGGTGGGAGGGCTCCGGCCAATGATGCTGTCAAGGAGTTTACTCATGAAAAGATTATTATAACGCGTTTTATTTAAGGGTATCTCTCTTCCCTGCGCTTAAAGTTCCAGCGCCCAGAGGGCGTCCCCGACATGGTGGATGGTCTTTGCCATCTTCCCCTTGGCCTCCCCGCAGATGGCCGGCCCGTCAAGGAGGGCAACGACGACGGCGAGCGCCTTTTTGTGCCGCTCATCGACGATTATGGCCGGGGACCCCTTCTTCACGTCGTCCGTGACCGAGACGATACCGGGCCGCATCACGTCTGCCCCCTTGACGACATAGGGAATAGCCCCCATATCCACGACAATGGTCCGCTCGGGGAACGGCCGTTCAATGGCCCCGCGGACGGTGGGGAATGCCCACTCCCCCGTCTTAATGAGGAGGGGCTTCTTGTCCACCAGATAGAGGACGAAGGGCGAATCGATCTCCGCCAGCTCCACCCGGTCAGAGCGGAACTTTGCCGCAGAGGGGCCTATCTCCTTCTCGAGGAGCGTGAAGAGTTCATTGAGCTCGTCCTTCCGGATGGTATGCCGTTTCTTGACCGTAAGAGCCGCCATGCCCCGTTCCCTCGCCCCGGAGGCGCGAGTACCGGGTAATACGCATCCTCGTTATATTTATCTATCTTCCTTGCGCACTATGAGTACCCCAGAGAGCGATTGTCCAGGGAATTTTTATGACCAAGAGACCGATGGAGATACTTGATCAGGCGCTCAACCGCCAGCCGGTCATCGTCTCCCTGAAAGGGAGGCGGGAGATCCGGGGCATCCTCCAGGGCTATGATGTCCACATGAACCTGGTGCTGGACAAGGCCGAGGAGGAGACCGGCGGGGAGGTCCGCAAGCTCGGCACCCTCATCGTCCGCGGGGACAACGTGATCTACATCTCACCAATCGTGGGGTAAGGGAGAGAGAGGTTTATCCATGTCAAAGGGAACGCCCTCAAAAGGGAAGAGGCAGCACAAGGTACATATCGCATGCAGGCGGTGCGGGAGTATCTCATACCATGTCCGGCACAAGACCTGCTCATCCTGCGGGTTCGGGCGGTCGGCCCGGCTCCGTGGCTACCGGTGGATGACTAAGAAACCGAAGATTCCTACCCATTAGAGGGGGGGTATGTGCGGGATCGTTGGCATCGTTGATGCTGGCGGTGTGTCACATCCCCTGTATTACGCCCTTTTCGCACTCCAGCACCGGGGGCAGGAGAGCGCCGGTATCTCAACCTGGGACGGGTCCTCTTTTTACAAGTACAAGGGCATGGGCCTTGTCTCCGAGGTATTCTCCGAGCAGACCCTCAGGGAGCTGAAGGGTCACGTCGGCATCGGGCATGTCCGGTACCCCACCACCGGGGCGAACCTCCCCGAGAACACCCAGCCCTTCAACTTCCGGTTCCAGAACCACCACTTCGCCATCGCCTACAACGGGAACCTGGTAAACGCAGAGGAGCTC
>Ga0315291_10012919_pt1 | contig 10133 bp, 8 predicted proteins | sample YL17G12_20_MG_FD_203070 | JGI IMG/M metagenome (GOLD analysis project Ga0315291, IMG submission 203070) | Sediment microbial communities from Yellowstone Lake, YNP, Wyoming, USA - YL17G12_20 | ecosystem: Environmental > Aquatic > Freshwater > Lake > Sediment | place: USA: Wyoming | collected...
AGCCAGAGGAGTTCCACTGCTTTGTTCCTGCCTTGACGGCTAGCATCTCCGCTTTTACCTTATCTACTAAATCCTTCTTCAAATTTGTCTTCGTCATGTGGTCTTCGACGTAGAGCACAAGCTCACGGACGGCAACGTCCGGGCACGCTACACAGATTCCATCCATGTCGGTGGCTACCTCGGCGAGGTTCATCAGGCGCAGGTTCTCCGGGCCTGAACCATCGCACGCGAAGTCGCTGGCCTGGGCTATTCTCCAGAGCTTGGGGATGGACATTTGCGTCAGGAGGCGGACGTCGTAATCGCGGATGCCCGGGAGCCCAAGGATCTTCAGGAAGCATTCGCAGACGAATCCGGCCAGGAGGTCAAAAGGCATGCGGATGGTCTCGCCGTCGAAGCTGTCGAACAGCTTCCTTTCCCGAGCCTGTTCTGCGGACCACCGGAGCAGGGGTATCTTGGCCGGGTCTTCCTTGTTGGAGACGCAGGCCATCAATGTCGTAGACGTCTGTAGCTTGAACAGCTTATGGGACTTCCCGAGTTCGACGATCTGAGGCGGCTCCTTCGGGAGCTCGCAGTCGAATGCCACACGATCCAGCCATTGGAGGGCGAAGCGGCCATAGGTCTCCACGACCCTCACCTGGCCATTGGACTGCTTTGCCGCCGTCATGATATCGTTTGCCAGCTGCAAAGCCTTGTCAAACCCTTCTTTTGGATTCATGCTTCCTCGCTTCTCCCATTTAGAGCCTTTTTCGCGACGTGATGCACGACGGTTCCCACGGCAGCGCCGACTGCGACCTTGCCAACAAGCGTAGGTTTGCCCTTATAGTAAAAGAGGCTGATGAAGGCCTGGAGGCAGAAGTAGCAGACGAAGAAGGGGATCCCCCACGCGAAGTTGAATATGTTCCAGACGCTAAAAGAATAATCTGCTGGAGGGGTGGAGGCGAATATCATGGCTTCTCTCTGGCTGATGAAGCCGAGTATGCAGGGAATGATGGAGACCAGGAAGCACAGGAGGGTTCTTGTGCCCATAGCAACGGACGTAAGCGCTTCGGAGTGCGTCTCCACCCTGTAGAGCTCCAGGAGAGCGCAGATGAAGAGGTAATAGAGGATGAATTTCCGCGGGCCGGGCTGGCAGCACCAAGCAATAACCTTGATGAGGGCGTAGAGCAACCAGCAGACCAGCGGGAAGGTCAGGGGCACGGAAATGATCGCAAAGATAAGGTGCGACCAGACGATCCATCCGCAGAGCTTCGCGACGAGACCGACGACTAGGACGACTGCGAAGTAGATCTTTCGCCAGAAGCGATAATCCTCGTTTCCAGTATTGTTAGAAACCGGAGTCGGAGCCGCCTGGTCCATGCGTCTCTCCTTTCTACGTACAGTATACCAGGGAATAGGAATTCCTGTCAATCATTCGGCGTAGATAAGAATATGGCTGAGACAAACCAAGTCGGCCCTGCGCCAGCCATCACCCTTAAGATAACCGGGGGAAAAGACTTCTCCGGGAATTTTGAGAAGCTGGAGTGGGCTTCCTTCATCAATAGCGGGTATATCGTCAGGGCCAAGGTTGTTGATCCCTACTTCGCAATCTTGGAAGATTTGGCGGCGGATAAATACCTAGAAAAGGGTAGGGTAGAGCCGACTCAGCTCGAGTTCGCCATTAATTGGGTGGACGGTCCTGCCACGGAAAAGAGAAAAGCCTACCTGGCTTACTTGAACGGCCGCGGCGTCGTTGAGAACGCACGGCTGGAATTCATTGGCATAGATCCGCCCAGCTGGTGGCTAAATGCTGGGGATGCTGACGGAAGCGTCTGGGGTAAGGATGATCCGCACGGCACGAAGAGCGGCAGAATCAGCGATGTCATAAAATCCGTGATCGAGAAATATTACATATCACGCGACAAGAGCACGAATCCGGGACCGAGTTCAAAAGTGTCGGATACGGACGACTCGAAGGAGAACCTCTGGTGGATGATGAAGATGGACCCGAAGACGTTCATCTCATCGCTGCTGGAATGGTCTTCTTCCATCACCCCCAAGAAGTCTGCCTGGGTCGTCGCGAGCGTCGATCATGAGATCAAGATCAAGGAGATGAATTCGCTGCCGGACGATCTCCCTGCCAACAAGAAGGACTTCGGCGTCTTCAACGTGAACACCAACATGCCAGGCGCGGGAGACATCAAGAAGATCGAGATCCTGGCCAACAACGTCATTTCCGTGTTCCAGACCAAGCTCATAACGCAGGGGATTTCTACCATCTCTGGTCAGTTCATCGATAAGATTACTCAAAAGAAGAAAGTCTCCGTGGAGGATGAGAACACCTCCGCCAAGCTCAATACGAACATCGGGCCGGACCGCGGATTCAAGAAGCCAGATAATAAGACGGACTGGGCGACTTCGGTGCACATGGTGCCGGAATTCAGCGCCGGCGACCTCGGCATGGCGTACGCCGACTACATCGACGGCAGGGCCAGGACCATGTTCATGGACATGCTGAACATGGTCATGCGCCTTAGGGTCCGCGTGAACGGCGACTATCGTTTCGATGACAGCAGCATCCTGGGAGCGTCTACGCTGACGCTGTCCTGGAAGGATCATCCGGATGAGAAGCCTTATTTCCTATCCGGGAAATGGATCATCTACGGATTCCACCACATCGTGACCAGGGTAAATTGGTGGACCGACCTCTATCTCTACAGAATCGACTACGACGCTGCCGCCAAAAAGCTATGACAGAAATATAAAACATGGCAGACGCGAACGTATATGCCCTTGCGATGCAACTGACCATTGACCAGACCCTCGCTGGTAAGGCTATTTCTACGATTATGGGTCGGGTCAAGGGGCTGGAAGAGAAGATCTCAGAGATCGGTCAGAAGCTGGTTGATGCGCTGGATCTGTCTGGCAGGAAGATCGCTCTTCCGGAAATCCCAAATATCGAAATTCCTATCTCTACTGCCTCAATAAAATTGCCGAAGATTGAGGCGCTGGAAATGAAGGTCAAGCTTTCTCTCGTAGATGAATCGAAGAAGAAACTGGACGAGAAGCTCCGAACCAACGTAGAAAGCGTCATTCGTGCAGCGGTGGCAGCAGGCTTCGGAGTCCTGCCGCCGATCCCAGCAGTACCCATAGAAGCCGAGGTACAAAAACCGGAGCTCAAGACCGGTCCTTATGGCATGGGCATGCCAGCAGCAGAAGAGATGATCCCGCCGGCCATGCAGCCGATCCGAATTGACGGGACTGTCGAGCCGACTATTGATCCAGCAGCCAAGAAGGCCTTGGACGCGGCCCTTGAGCAGAACATTGCCAGGACGGTTAATCTTGGTATGGCTATGGGCGTCAAGAGAAGCAGCGAGGCTGTTTCTGGCGCCAAGCTCGAATCCGATGCGGCCGTTGCTGCGATCTACGAGAGGATCAAGGCGATCCGCGAGGCGGGCTTTGAACTCTTGCATGCGAAGGACGTCGAAGCGTTTAAAGTAGCCTTCGACGAAGTAGGGGCGGCCTGGGACGAGATCAATAAGGGTCCGGTTAATCTCTTACCCTGGAAGGTCTTTGACGACCTCATCAAGGTCAAGCAGGAGATCTTTAGCAGCTTGATGGAGAGCCTGGTAAAATACCAAGACGCCTTCGCCACCACAGCTAGCGAGATGATGGATTTCGAAGTAGGCAGGATCAAGAGGAGCTCCGACAACATCGCCATCTACATGAGGCAAGGCAGGGAACTGGAAAAGCAGGTATCTGTATATGACAAGCTGAAGGCGACGGGCGTTAAGTTCTCCAAGACGGAAGAAGAGATCTACGATACCATGAAGAAGCAGTTCGACGTCTACAAGAAGAGGAAGCCCTTCCTCCAGGATGAGCTCGAGGCGGCCAAGAAGCTCGAGGCTCACCAGAGGCGCATGCAAATTGTCGGTCAGGAGTTGCTAAGTATAGGTCAACAAGGATATATGTCGTGGCTCTTCATAGACATCGTGACTGGCGGTGAGAGGCTAAAGACTGTCTTCGGAGCCATAAAGAAGGGAATCGGTGGTATCGCCGAAGCCGGAAAGTTTGTCACGAAGTCAGTCGGCACCGGCTTCGGAAAGCTGGGCGGCCTCCTGAAGGGGGTCTTCAAGAAGGAGGACGTGACGGCAGGAATGGCTGGCATCACGGGAGCGCTGAAGAAGGGCGCGACAGACAGCACCGCGGCCGTAAAGGGACCATTCGGCAAGATGTGGGCCGGCATCAAGAACATGTTCAAGGGTGGGGCCAAGGAGACGGAGGCGGCCACGAAGGGCATGGCGATTTCTCCGCCGGCAGCCGACCCTGCGGGTAGCAGGGTAAAGACGTGGCTGACTAACGTCGGCGAGGGATTGAAAAACTTTATGAAGTCCATGGGGGCGATAAGCCCCGTGGCCATCCTAAAGTTCGCGCTCCTGGGCGTCGTCCTCCTTGGTCTTGTCGCCGGGCTGGTCCTTCTGGCTTCGTGGCTTGCCAAGCTCGGGACGCAGGGTGTCGTAGCGCTCCTGGCAATAAGCGTAGCGGCAATAGCCCTGGCCGTGGCTATGAACATCCTGGCGCCTGCCCTAGCGGCAATGGGCGCTGTTGGGTCTATCGCCATTCCAATCATCCTTTCGCTGGCCGTGGCCGTGGCGGCCTTGGCACTCGTCGTCTATGCGGCTACAGCATTCGTCACCGCAATGACATCGCTCTTCGCCGTGTTCAAGGACAACATAAGCGCCGGTTTCGCTTTTGTTGGCTTCCTGGCTGCTCTGGGAGTCGCGCTGGCTGTGGCCGGTGCCGGAATTCTCGCCTTCGGTGCGATGTTCGCCGTTGGTATGGTGGGCGTGGCTGCTGGAGTCGCGATCGGAGCCGCGCTCCTTGTGCCGGCTATGTTGTTTTATTACTCCATGAGCTGGATTTCAGATGGCGTAAACCTTATTTCGAAATCTTTTGAGAGGCTGGGCGCGGGGATGGGTCTCTTCACCAGCTCAATGTCCACCCTTGTTGCGAGCCTCACGCAAATCCCGACAGTCGTGGCGGGATTTACTGCCGCAATGACCACGCTCGCGGGATCGATCTACGTCTTTGCGGCACAGATGATCCCGCTGACTTTTGCAATGGGCTTTATCGTCGAGGGCTTAAAGAGCTTCGCGGGTGGCATGATTGACGCGATGGCGCTTCTGTGGGTAGCGTCTGCGTTCGGCGGGCCAGCAGTGGCCTTCATGAACGGCCTGGCAAGCACCGTAGGGATGCTTGGCGACGCGCTGGCTAAGCTTGGGACTGATGCAGGTAAGAAGCTAAGCGACGTGGCACTCGGACTCAGGGACCTGGCTACCGTCCAGCTGGGACCAGAAGTCATGATGGGGATGGTATTCGCTGCAATCGGCATTAGCGCTATTGGAGACGCGGCAGCCACGGCCGCTCCGAGGATGCTAGCTGTTGCCGACGCTGGAACGGCCATAACGACGATGGTGGACGACATCTTGGCCAGGGCTGACGACTTCACGGAGGCCGCCAACGTCATCGAGCAATTCCGGGACAGCATCGGGACTCCCGCTACCGTTGGGGTTGCCGGGCCAGTTGGCCCCTTTGGGGCGCTGGGGGAAGCGGGAGGGTTGGTCCAGGGATTGCTTGCCAAGGTCCGCGGCGAGCCGATTGCGCCAGTCAAAACCGTCACGGACGATGGTCAGAAGAAGACGCTTGAGAGCAGGCGTCAGATGAATGAAGTCCTTACAGCAATCAAAGCTGTTATGGAGAACGTGAGCGGGAAGATTGATCCCCAGACCGTCAAGGATATCAAGGGTCTCCTGGACACGCACCTCCCGCGCATCGCTGAGGGCGGAACGGGTGCGCCCGTGGACGACATAAATAGGTGGAAATAAGTGGCAAACGGTGAATTTAAAGAACTGATTCCGTTTGATCAGACCGTCCTGGCTTCATGTCGTATCGTAGTTCTAGGCGCTCCGGGGGAGAAGAACATCTCCCTTCAGTTCCCGCCCATCATTGAGAGCGATGGGAAATCCTCGAAGTGGGACGGGTCTGACCAAGGCGCCTACGAACCGATCAAGACATTCAATGGGTCAGAATCGCGCGCGCTTTCCGTCAAGCTCAAGTACGTAGTTGTGGGTGGAAAATGGACACCCCTTCGCATCGCCCAGATAGGCAGGGATCTTCGATCTTACTTCTATAACACAGTTACCGCTAGTTTTAAGGGTTATCCGTCTGTTCAGATTCAGCTCTACGACGTGGTGCCGCAATCAGGCGAGTTAATGACCTGTCGGCTTCATAGCGTGCGGACAAGCCACGCTGGTGGCATTATCCAGTATCAGGGCGGCACGTTCCCGTTGATCACGGAGCACGTGCTCCAGCTGGAAGCGGCGACGAGGATTGGGCCGATAGAGGGTGGGATTGTTGGGGCGTTCGGACCTGTTGGTGAGGCTTATATTAAGCTTAGAAGCCAGATTCTCTCTACGGCCGCAAAACCGGAATGGTTCTAATGGCTATCAAACTTGACAGCTTCAGCCGCTTCCGGGAGACGCAGCCGATCGTATCGGACTCGCCTTACGGCGGTGGCAGGATGGAGACCTTCGGCCTCTGGAAGGAGCCGAGCTTCCTGACACAATTTCTGGACCCGCAGCTGGATCTGGTCCATATAAAAGTAGACGGAACACGGGCTGGCAGGCCGGACCTCATCGCCAATGATGTCTACGGTTCTCCTTCCTTCTTCTGGGTCCTCATCGCCTATAACAAACCAAAGGACATTTTCGGTTGGCCGCGAATCAATGACGTGGTCCTGGCACCGAACAGTCAGCTTGTTCTGGGCAATCTCTAATGTCGAAAGAGCACCAAGATGGCGTAGAGCAGGTGTGGGAAAACTATTTCGCAATCAGGACAAAGAAGCTTGATCAACGCTTCCCTGGTCGATATAGGGCTATCGTAGTCGAGACGAATGACCCGCTTCGAATGCACCGCATGCGGGTCAAGGTTCCCGAGCTCCACAACCACGATCTCAAATCCGAGCATTGTCCCTGGGCTATTGTAAGTCCCTGGTTTGGTGGAAGCGGAAGCGGATCTTGGGTAAGTCCTACCATCGATGACGAAGTCTGGGTGGAGTTCGAGAAAGGACACCCCTACGTCATCGTCGTGACGGGCTTCGCAAATCCGACGCGCCGCAAGTTTTATGTCCTGGAGTCCGTCTACGGGAAGACGCCCCTCTCCGTGGATCCGACGGGCAAGCCAGCGAACACCCCAGACGATTTCCAGCAAGAGTACATGCCCAAGGATAACCGTCCTATGAGCATGGGCTGGAAGGATAGGTACGGCAGCTTCATGGTTCTGAATTCCGTCGGCTTCTTCCCCAAGGAACACGACCTGGATCCGAGTCCTGCCGGGCATGATGCCGTCTCCAAGGGAAAATTCGATGCGTCGAAGGAGAAGCCCAAAGAGAACGATCCGGACACCAAGTTCGTGGGCTTCTGCACGAAATACGGGCATTTCATCGTCATGAGCGACGTCGGATATAAGTGGAAGAAGGGAAAGAGCGGCAATGCTGGCGAATTCGAAGGCGACTTCGACAAGGATCATGACTTCGAAGTCAAGCGGTCCAAGTATCTCCAGCGCCTGTTTAACGAGGATAAGCCCAAGGATCGGGACCAGCGCCGGATGGAGATTCGCACGCGCTATGGGCACAAGTTCGAGATGCGGGACGTCGGCTGGGGGCAGATGCAGGAAAACACGCGGCAGGACGAGTATGGGAACCCGCGTCAGGTCGCGGACGATCAGAAGAAGGACCAGCGCTGGATAAAGTACCGAACCAAGGGCGGCCATCTCATCGAGGCCTGGGACTTTGGCAGCGACCCCAAGGAGGACCTGTTCGTCAAGCGGCTCCTAATCGACGAAGTCGGCGGTACGGTCGATAAGGAAGATGAGTGGATCAGCCGCGGGGATACGGATGCCCGGCAGGTCCGGATAGTCACGCGCTACGGCTTCAAGTTCGTCCTGGATGATCGCGGGTCGGACAGGAAAGATGCTACGGGTCAGCTCTCGCCCATTGGCAACGGTCTGCTTCTCAAGGGCAGGCGACCCATCCCCGAGAAGGAAGAAGCCCGCGGGTTCGGCATTGAATTCAACGAAAAGGATCAGATCAATTCGCTCAAGATGTATTCACCAAAATCCAAGGTCTTTGAGATCAATGACAGATGGGATTATGTCATGCTCTGTACTGGCATGAGCGGGAACATTTCAGAGGGGTGGCAGGGCCTCTTGGACAATGAGTTCGCCCTCAGTCAGTCGATGACATTCGATCCTGAGAAAGACACTTATCATTTGAAGCTTGACGAGTACAATGGCTATATCCGTCTCAATACGAAATTCCAGCAAGGGATTGAGATGCGAGATAGCTTGACGCCGGACGATGCTTCGTGGGTCGAAGTCAGGGACGTAGAAGACCGCGGGCTCTGGTTTACGAAGGATTTCAGTGCTACGGTCCTCCGGTCAAGATCCAAGACGCAGCAGTATGTCGTCATAGACGACGGCGGCGGTCGGATGCTTATTCACAATGGTGCGGACGGCGTGCTCCAGATCTACAGCAATGGCCCCATTGAGATCAAGTCCGACGGGGACATTAGCCTGGACGGCAACAACATAAACCTCAAGGCGCGAACGGCTATAAACATGGAAGGTGGCGGCGGACACGCTGTCCTGGCAGGTGGCGCATTCGGGACAGACGTGACTGCGCACCACCCCACGGTGCTTGGATTCCTGCCTCAGGCGAAGCCCGGGGACGGCGCTCAATCCTCCTCGCCCATGGGTTGTAATCCGCCAGCCCTTTCGGGCATCCCTTGGGCGCCGTTGCGTCCTGAGCCTTTTGATAAGGGTAGGGGCAAAACGAAGCAAAACAAACCGGACGATTTCAAGGCGGTGGACCTCAAGGTCATCAGGGGTGGCTAGTTAAAGATAGAATATGATCATAAGGTATCCGACTGGCCTTTACAAGACTGTGCTCCCCCAGAAGCCATCTGACGATGAAAGCGTAACCTATACTATATCCAGTACTGTACCACCCAGGTCCATCGATAGGTTCCAGGAGATCCCCCTAGCCCAGGCTATTAAACCACGTGCGCCGATAACCGATGAACTCGACAGGAGAGAATGGTACGGGGATCTCATATACACCACGGACGATGGTACGCAGTCGCTCACGGGTTCGGTCAAGAAGAGTTTCGAGGTTGGGCAGATCCTGGACTTCGACCAGGATGTTGAAACGGCCCCCTTGCCCCAGGCTCCGCAAAAGACGGAGATCCGGCACGACACGAACCTACTTGACTTGCGGTCTACGGGCTTAACGGAGGAAGAGATCTCTGAGCTGACGACCGCCTCCGAACAGATGAAGCAGGCGCTGGACAGGGAACTTACTCAATTGGTCACGGAGATGGCGAACACTGAAATAGCCATCCAGGAGAATCAGAAGGGTATCAACGAGACGCAGAAGACGAAGGATGCCGCAGAGGTCGTTCTTGTCGGATCCCTTGGATCTGGCGCAACGGGATCGCCAATCTTAGACAGACTTGACGAGCGTCTCGTGTCGTTAAATGCGGAGAAACAGACTCTCATAGAAGACCTGTCTTCTCTGAATACGCGTGCTCAAAATGTGAGGGATGAGCTGCTCAAAGTCAGCCAGCTCGTCAGATAAGATGGACCTAGTCTATAGGATCGCAAAGTGGTTCGGGTATAATGCTCCCTTCATAGACGTGAACGGCCACGTCCTTCCGAGACAGGAGGACGAGAGGCTGGTCAAGAACGACCTCTTACAGCTCCTGCTTACGGTCCCTGGCGAGCGGATCATGAGCCCGGATTTTGGCGTGAACCTCCGGAACGCCCCCTTCGAGCCCGCTGACGTGATTATGACTGGAGATCTTCGGCTGGAAATCGATCGAAAGATAAGGGCAAATGACCGTCGCGTCATCTTGAAGAACATCCAGGTTACTGCTACACCTGATGCGAATGCCGCAAAAGTCGTCGTCGTCGCGGCGCTTATTGCGTCACCCAACAGAGACTTTACCATCGAAGTGAAAATACCGTTGGGCGGAGCGGTGGCGACTGCGCCACAGCAGGCTTAATAGAAAATAAAACACATGGCAGATACAGCTGAGACC
>Ga0315291_10012922_pt1 | contig 10132 bp, 6 predicted proteins | sample YL17G12_20_MG_FD_203070 | JGI IMG/M metagenome (GOLD analysis project Ga0315291, IMG submission 203070) | Sediment microbial communities from Yellowstone Lake, YNP, Wyoming, USA - YL17G12_20 | ecosystem: Environmental > Aquatic > Freshwater > Lake > Sediment | place: USA: Wyoming | collected...
TGTGAACGGGTATGCGAGGCTGATACCGCACTTGATACATCCGAAGTCAATACACCTGAATCTTTTATCAACTTTCCCGTTGTCGTATTGAACGCGGCGAAGTTTGTATCAACCGCCGAAGCCGGGCCAACCACATCCCCCATGCCTCCACCACTTCCCCATGTCCACACAGAACCGTCGTATGTCCCAAGTTCGTCGGTGTCGGACGCATACGCAACCGCACCTTCGGCAATTCCTGTCAGGGCTTCAATATTCGCCTTGGTGTCCGTGTACTCTAGCGACGGCGTACCTAATTGGCGATCACCTTTTTTCATATCGTCCATCCTTTCGCACTTGCCTCGAATATATCCCACCCCGACCCGCCACTGCCTGCCAGACAGATGAATTTTATATAGCGGGCTTCAAGGGGAGTGAGGTCAATAATGTTCTCGCCAATGGGCGGATCATCGGTGGGGGATGTATAAATCAGGGTGTAGGCAGAGTCGTCCGTGGAAGTCCTGATCTCGAACTGTGTCGCTCCCGCCGGGTTGGTCTGTTGCAACATGCGTATTTGTGTAACCATTACATTTGCGCCATAGTCAAGTTTTGCCCAAACTCCGCCCGGCTTGCGCGTATCACTGCCCCAATCCGTAGCATCATCCAAATCCCACAGCCTTGAGGACACCAATCCATTCCATGAGTCGATCACGGTTACCCCTGAAATAGTAAGGTCATCCGAAACCGAGAAGTCGGCACTAACAAAGGTGATGGCATATCCCGAAGGTGGCAGGAGGCTTCCCAAAGTGATCGCGTAGATACCGCTGGATTCGCCCGTGTCTCGAGACAAGCTGCCTGTAAATGCAAGGGCAATGTCGGAGGTATAAGTCAGCACAGGATCACCATCGCCCGCGTCCTTCCACAAGCCGCTGTCAGCTGTGACCACCACGGGGAAAAGCACGGACCCGACTGCACTCAAATTTTCCGCACCCGTTGCAACCTCGTCAATGCAAAAGGTAACCACGTCACCCGCCGCATAACTAATAATATCGGCCACGCTTGAAATGGCTGAACCCGTGGCATTATCGAAAGCCACCGCAGGCCGCTTGCCCTGATCGGTAAAGACGGTCACACCGTTTTTGTGGACATCGAAGATGGATGTTCCCGCACTGCCTGTATCCCCAAGATGTACGTGCCATTGATGGATGGAAACGTCCCGCGCAATGATAAGGGCAGAGTCTATGTCGTCTATAACGGCCAAGCGACCGCCCGCGCCGAAGCGGAATCCGTCACCTGCCAAACCCTGAGAGGTGAAAAGGCCAACGACCTCATTACCCAAAGCGGCGTAATGACTGAAGCGCAGGTCAATGATGTCCGTGTCCAGCAGGGACTGGATGATCGAGGTCTGCCCGCCGTACATTTTCACAGCACACCACGGATATTTACCAAAGGTGGGATCCGGGATGTCCTCGAACAGAAGCAACTCGCGCCCTGCGACCGCCGCCGACTCCGTGAACGTCATGACCCCGGACTCGTCGCTCTCGATCAGGATGAACTTCGCTCCCGTGGTGGGCACGTAGGGAGTAAGGTCAATTGTGGTGTTATCAAGCACGTGCCAGCCAGCCAGCCAAAAAGCCTGACCTATCACCTGAATCACAAGGCTACTGCTGAACGGATGCACAAGTCCGGGCATGATCTGCTCACCACGCACCCATGTTGTATTTCCAGTCTTGCCCCATTCATGGGTATGGTCGGCCATCATTGGACTCGGCTTGACCACATGACTATTGCGGCCTCCCAATACCTGCAACAAGCTGGGGGTACTGCCAGACAGATCGTATCCGACGAGGATTTGCAGCCCGGCTATCAGGGGCACCCGTTCGTTATACACGATCATTTCATTGGCTTTTTTATCCGTCACATATACATAGCCTTCATCGGTTGTGGCTACCACGCCCGAAAGATTCCCCAACACAGCGGCAAAGCGGTGCGTCGCCGGGATCTTCGACTTTTTGAGATAGCGTGCAACCCTGCTTTTATTGATGATGCTCATGAAATGTACCTGCATCGAATAATGTTGATAAGTGGCGCAGTGAAGATCAGGTTACCCGACTTCTCAATGGTGGTCGAGCCGTGGTTGAGGGTCAGCTTCATATTCGAGCCGCCTGTCAGAATCCAGCGGTTATCATCGCGGCAATTTTCCCATACGCTGTGCCCGATGGTGATGGCACCGCCGCGGCTAACCCATGTCGATCCGCTGTCTGTTGACCCATAGGCAGACCATGTGACTCCATCCGCGCCCATCAAATGTGTGCCTGTCGGGGATGCGGATACCGCCTGACCGCCATAAGGCACAATCGTTTGTGCAGTCGCGGTTGCGGAACTGTTGGTTATCTTTTGCAGGAAGCCGTGCTCATGCTCCCAATGGAATGATAAATCCTGCGTGCCCCCACTGCATGAATGCATCGCTGCGTTACCCCCCGCGCCGGGCATGGGGTTGCCAGTGATGAACGCACCTCCCGCCGTGAAGCGCACAGCGTAGGATGAGGCTACGCTTCCTTGGATGCCTGTCCCTTGAGCGCAAAAGACCGTCCAACCTCCATCATTATAGACAAGCGATGAACGGGTTGCATGGGGCATCAGCGTAGTGCCATTCAGGGTAGTGCCTGAGCGGTTGCCAAGACCAAGATAATAAAGCCCGTAGTTACTATCGAACGGCCATGACCATGTACGTCCGCCCCAAAAGGCGATCAGATCAGACTGCTGTGGATTGAAGCCAAGACCCCATATATTGCTGGTTGTTTCGGGATAGTTGGCCGCGTCGAACAGGGTGCGGAATGATGCGCCCATCTGATCGGCCACCATAATCTTTTGGTAGCCGATGGTATTGTCACCGCCGCACATGACGTAGATCGCACCGCTGGGAGTTGCCACCAGTTCCCCGATGGATAACTTTTCCGCGCTAGTCAGGCCGTCATTCATGGTCTGAAAGATAGGAATAGCCTGATCGAATTGCTTCGTCCAATGCACTCCAAAATTTGTGGAGGCAAGCACCACGTTTTTTGGGTGGTTCGGATTCAGGACAGTTGGCGGCAGGTAGATCATGGGCAGGTCGGGAAATTTCATCTTCGGCATGGCAGGCATGGACATATCCAGTTTGTCAATGCCTGCATCGGAGGGAATATCACCATTGACCGCAAGCTCGGGGATCGTTTCGTTCTCCACTTCCAGTACGGTCGTAAAGTACATATTGTTGGCGTTCCATTCATACGCCACACCCACAATGACAACGCGGCCGCTGTAACTGATTCCGCGCAGACTCTCGTCAGATTCAATTACCACCTGTGCGCCCATGCGTGGAAAGACATCGAACATGCGGTTATTGGAAGCCAGATGAATTTCATACGGCTCGAACTCCATGTTATCGAGGGACATCATCAGCCCGGCTAATTCGTTGACATGCGCCTGATCGAGGATCAACAGACGGTCACTCATATTGACACTTCCGTAGAGCTTGTATACGTGACCCGTCGAGAGCGCAAAGAATGCAGATGCGTTCCCACTACTGTCTATGTGCAGTCCAGACACGTCATACTGTGCGCTTTCATCCACAACCCGCCGCCGCAGGTCGAGCTTTTCCTGCCAGCTTGCACTGGTCAGGGTGGTTACATCCGGCCAGTCGCTTCGATCCCCAACAGGGGTAGCCTGCGGGTCCACCTCGCAAAAGAACCTCCCATAGCGGTCAAAGCCCGGAGTGGCGATAATAGCCCCGCCTGCAATCTCTTGAATCTGTGACCATAGGCTTCCGTTGGCAACCTCGAACATGGTCGCATAACGGCCGTCATCCTCGAGATAAACATCGGCCAGTGTGGTCACGGTGCAATGCCAGTGCATCAGGGCAAACACGGCTTTCGCCACGGTCAGTTTTGGCACGTCCACCCATGAGGCAGGCGTGTTCTTTGCCATGCGTCGCCCCGGTGGATAGCCGGGCATCTTCCCCATCCAGTAGCCTGTGCCTTCCACACGGAAGGTGACCGTACCGGACTTATCGGGTACGAGGGCAATCGACTCAGCGGACACCCAGCCTGTGAAGATGATGTTTTCACGATGTTCCAACTGACCATAGGATACCCGCGTATCACCATACCAATCCTTTGCAAACAGGACAACGGTTGCGCGGTCGCGTATCTGTGAAATGTCCACGTTCCCGCTCATCGTCACTTCGCATGACCAGTAACCATTAGCATAGTCGCCCTTGCAATTCCTGAGATTGAATACGGTGGTCGGCCTGTGATCGACATCGTAGACATGCACGTGCCTGTACCCATAGCTTGATTTGCCATTCGCCGCGGTCACTGTGAGTTTGACACGGATCCTACCCCCGCTGGGATAGGAAGCAATGGTCAATAAAGGGTCGTCCGTGGTCTCGTCTGTAACTACTCCCTGCGTTGCCTCCAACAGGGTATCCGTGATGGTGCTATCAAAAACCCATGACTGATCAATGTTTGGGAAGCGCACTTCCACGGGATAGCTCTCCACGTCCACCACAGCGTCACAACCCATGATCGGCACCGGGGCTTGATTCGTGTTCTGGTCTGAGTAGACGATACTGCCATCCATGTAAATCACCTTACCCACGATCTTTGCATGGCGCGGCATGGGGATGAAGTCATCGACGACCGTAAAGAACATATTGTCTGCAAAGGCAATCTCGGATGTCTCGTTGATATACATGCGTGTGGAGGTGGGGTTCACACGGGCGGCGCGGCAAATGCCGAGGTCGTAACCGCCGGAGTAAGTCCCGATCCAGCAGGTCATATTAGGCTCTACATCGCCAAATGCGCCGCTGGTCACATGGTCGTAATCAAACTGCATCTGCATGTCGTGTGTGGTAAATGCCTGATTGATCTGTCCCGCAAAAACTATTGGCGGGTTCTCCAACCCGGCAATAAATAACTGTGACCTCTGCTTGGGCAAGGCATGGTTGCTTTCCTCAGCGCCGCTCATTTCGCGGACAACACTCATGATACATCCTCCATGAGTTCGAGTATCTTGAAGTTGATGGTAAGTCCGACCGTGCTGTCAACGACATAGGACTCACCTTTGGTCGGCCAGAGCATGATGGCACGGTAGGTTTCCCATACATTGCTTGCATCGAGGGTGCGGATAAACACTTCGGCTGAATAGGCCGGGCAGTATGCGCGCAGGGCATCCCGTTCGCTGACTTCCATAAATCCCCACTGCCATACAGCCAGACCGACTCCCAAAACAGTCACGTGCCCGTTCCCAAGTTCCACGGCATCGGCAGCCTCCACAAAGGGCAGGGATTGGGGTGCGGATATACCCAGCAGGAATAAATACCCCGTGGGGATGTCATTTACATCGGTTGCAATTGCATAGCGTGATCTCATGCCGGCCTCAATACACTTTCGAGAAGTGCGTATGTGTCCTTCGTGACAGCATCCTTCATGGCAGGCGTGTACTCTCCCGAGAAGGTGCGGTAGTCATTCCACATAACAGACGCGCCTGAACCACCACGGGATACATTGGCTTGAGTCAGACGACCGCCTACCAGCGATTCAAGAGCCTTGGTGGTTGCCGCGGTGGCCACCCATTCATTTGCGTGCAATTGGTACACGCCTTTCTGCACGTACCCTCCTTCCGCGGCACCCGGGTAGACAGGTTTCAACCCGCCGCCAGCTCCACTACCATTCGCCCTCGCCGCACCCAGCGCGAGTGCCTTCTGATAATTCACCATGAACACGTTGGCATCGTTGACGATCATTCCATAATAACGCAGGCGCAGGAAACGCTCCGCCTCCAGACCCGTGCCAATATCCTTTATCGCGTTGTAGGCGTTTTGGATGCGTAGCCGCCGCTCCTCATTGAACGATCTCAACAGGTCGGCCAGCTGCTGTGCCTTCTGCTGTGCAATTAGGGCTACCTGCTCCTTGTATTGTTGGGCATTATCATTGAGCGCCTGCTGTGCCTGTTGTCTTGTTTCCAACACTGCCTGATTGTATTGGGCGAGTCGTTCGGCACGCTCACGGTTATGGGCTACTTGCAGGTCACGAAGTTGGATTGCCTGCGCGCGCCTTTGTTCTGCAATTTCCTTCTGCTTGGCCGAGCGTATTTCATTCTTGGCCTTGTCGTATTCCTCGTTCTCCCGTACGAAACCGAGTGCGTCACGGTTTGCCTTAATATCGACCAGACGCGCAAGATGCTCCTCCTCCAGTCTGCGCAAATCCTCCTGCGCTTTCATGTTGATCTGTCTTACCTGTTCATTCCCCTGCTCGATAATGTTGGCGCGTTCCTGTTGGTATTGCCTCTCGGCGTCCACGTTGGACTTTGTAAAGTCCTGATATAGACTCCCGAGGGATTCCTTGAGTTGTTTGCGTATCGCATGGGCATTGGCATAGGCATTCCTGCCAGCCTCATGAAGTGCATCGTCAGCGGTCTTGAGGATGTCAGCCTTTGCCTTGTTGTATTCACGTTCAGCCGCCAGATTTTCACGCTCGAGATCACGTACCACTTTCCATGCTTCCGCATCGAGCGCAAGTTCCTGCTCAGACTTGCCCAGCTTATCCAGTGCTTTAGCCGCCAAACCTGCGTTCTTTCGCACAGACTCCCACGCGGGATCACCTGCCTTGATTACCCCGGTCAGGCGTCCAACCAGATAAGTAAAGGTAAGTGTCTTTTTATTAGCCTCATCCTGCGTGTTGAGTCCCACCGCAACGGAGGCCTTCCCTAAGCCCTGCCCGACCAAGTTTGCACCGCCCGTGGCAATATCGCCCAGCGACGTCAGTCCTAGTTTGGGGAACATCTTGCGTATGAACGCATACCCCGCCGTTCCAATGACTCCGCCTGCCAGCACAACAGCCACCACGGTTGCAACGGTCGCGGCCAAACCTGCTGTGGCCGCACCTGTCACGACCGCCGCACCTTCCGCCACAGTCGTTCCCGCAGCTGTTGTTGCCGCGGCACGCCCCGCAAAACTCATTCCGCCGCCTACCACTTTGGAAGCGGCACTCCCTTTCAAGTCACTGGCGATCACGGACAGCGCAAATTTATCAATTGCCTTCTCATGCTTGCGGACAGCCAGATCGAAAGCCGCGTTCGCCGCGATGTATTTCCAATCGGCTATCATGCGGATACCCGTCCCAGCAAGCGCAACCACAGTCCCAACCAGTATGGAAAGCGCGCCAATACTCATCGCGGCTTTCACCAACTCGGGATGTGCCTCGATGTATTTAGAGGCACGCTCGGCAAATTCGGCGGCCTTGGTAAAGTAGGGCAGCATTTCCCTTTCAAAGACACGTGCAATCCTCTGCATGGAAAGCTCGATGCGCCTGTTGTTCTCGATCCATTGCTTACTGGCGGCGTCCATCGGTGTCCTGCCCGCGGACCCGGGTGCGCGTAAACTCTTTTCCTGTTGACGCTGTGCCTCACGGTTTGCAAGTGCAAAGCCTGTGCCTAGAACCGCCATGCCTCCCATTGTCAACGTGCGCCCTAACATGGACAGGCGTTGGCTTGCGCGCATCAATAGGGATGCCTCCCGATTCGCATTCCTCAACTCAGTACGCAGATGTTTGAGATTACTTTCCTGTGCAAGCAGTGCCTTGCCCTGATCCCACTGCGCCGCGGTCATGCCCTCGACTTGTTCCTTGGTAAGACCGAAAGCCTGACCCATTTCTTCGATCTCGGCGTCCATTGCGCGGGTATCCTGCCCGAAACGCTTCATTCCCTGTCCGCCGGTTGCCACGCCCGCCGCGAGTGCGTCCATGCCTGTCAGGGCGGCCTTTTCAGCCTCGGCCACGTCCTTGAGTACCTGCTCTGATTTTGAATACTCATTCAGCTGATCCTCACTGACCTTCTTCCCGCTGAACAAGTCCACCATGCGTTTTGCCTTCTCGTCAAGTTTGAAACGCTGGGAGAAAGCCGCCATGAATTTTGCCATCGAAGTATCGGCCACAGCTGATGTTTTGCCGCCGATCACTGGGTTTGTACCTGTATTGGCAACGCTCGGGATGGTTTGAGTGCGGTTAAGGATACCTAGTGCACTGCTTCTATCAAGTAATAATTCCTTTTGGCGTTCCGTTGGATTTTTCTGCTGATAGCCGGACTTCTTCAACTCGGCTTCCACCAGTTTCACAACTTCCAAAGCCTTCTTTTCTTCGTCGGTGACTTCCCTCCACGCGCCCGAAAGCAACAAGACTTTCTTTTCCGCATCACTTACATCCCTCCAACCCTCGCCGGGATTAACGGGAGACAGCCTATCGCTCACCACCCCGCCGCCTTCCATTTGTGCTTTGCGATGGGCTTCAATGTCGTTGGCTTCTTTTTGTGCCTCTTGAGAAAGTACCTCAACCCAACCGGGCTTTATCGTGCGGTTCTTGTTGCCACCGGGATCTTCTTTGTCAATACGCTGTGCTTTCACAGCCGCATCGATTCTTTCATTTCGGATCGCATTAGATACGGATGTTTCCATAAGGACTTTGGCACGCGCCTGCACCATTTCCTTTGTGGCCTCAAAACCATCCTTCTCCAACTCTTTGATCTTCGCCTGATAAACTTTCTCTGTGGCTATCTGCCTTGCATTAGCCTGCTGGGTAATTGATAATTGTTCAGCGGCGGCGGTCTTCATCAAACCTGCGACAATCACCTCACGCTCTTTGAGAGTCTTGCCTGTCAGGTCGGTTATTCTCGATTGGTCTTTGGGTGCTGTGCCCCGATGTGTATCAAAGCGGTTTGATGCAGAGCTTCCGCCTGCCGCATTGCGTGCCTTTGCACGCCTCTTGCCTTCTGCGATGGTGATCCATGTGATTTCTTTTTCGAGCTTTTCCGCCGCTAGAGCACGCCTCTTATAAGCGGCAATGCTTTCAGTACCCGCGCCGTTGGCGGCATCGACCACACTCTTTTTATTTTTCTTGGCAAGGGCGATAATGGCGGCGCTTTCCGCGGACACTTCCGCCACCACTGCAGTCTTGCGCTGTTTGGCACTGGCAACGATCTCCGCCGCATCTGCTTTGGCCGCGCTTGCCACCCTCCCGCGGCCTTTGCCCTTACTGCCTCCATCACTGCCAAGCGTCCCAAGTGCATCGGAAATTTCCTGTATCCCTTTCAGGGTACGGGCTTTTTCCTTGGGGTCAAGTAATAGTTGTAGTACAAGGGAAAGGTTATCCATGTCATCCTTTGGGGAAGATCATCCAGAAGCAAACGAGGATAAATCCAAAGTAGGCGATAACCATACATACTATGACGAATGTCCGCAGGGCGCGGTAAAAACGAACCTCGGGATTTGGATCATTTTTCATTTTGCTGCCTGTTGAGTTCGGTCAGACTTTGTAACAGACCGTCTAAAAATAAGAGATCATCCATCAAACCAGACGGCTGATCCCTCATTCCACCACGCACGGGTAAAAAGCGCCTTTCCGTTGCCATCCACCTCAGCCATTCAGGGTAGACCTGACGGAAGCGTTTCAGTGTCATAGGCACTGTCTTTGGAATGGTCACCACGGGCTTCCCGGACGCGGGAACGAAGCGCAGGAGTATATTCTTTATCTCAAGCGCTTCCGCCTTTTTTTTTGCAGGGCTTGCTCCTGCTCGGCTTCCGTTTCAGGAACATCCATCCAGTCAAAGAAGTCAGGGGCTAGAATCTTGGCTTGCTCGATCCAGAACTTCACATCCGCACGTGCCATTTCCTGCAACTCCAACGGCTTTGGGACATTACCCGTCGAGAGCGCGGCCAGTGCCGAGTAAGTCAGGAGCAGGATATTACGAAGGGCTTCATCCTCGAGACCCAATTCGAGGACTTCATTTGCAAACTTCCCGCGCAGGGCTTCCACACCATGTTTCGGCTCGGTGATGGTGATAATGCGCTTCTTGCGCAACTCGATTGTGGTGAACAGAAGCCCCTGCGGGGTGTAGTCTTGGGCAATTACTTTGGGTTCAAACGGTTTCTTTTTTCCGGGCATGGCTAGTCGGCTTTCTGGTAAAGCACATAGATTTCCTCGCCGGTCGCGGGCGGGTTATCGAACGTAACGCCATCGAGCGCGGCGGTGTAATCACCCGTATTCACAACCACTGTGGAGTCATCGGCTGGCTGGCAGGTGTAGACACTGATCGTGTTTACATCAGCAGCCTGCATGGAGGGCGG
>Ga0315291_10012925_pt1 | contig 10131 bp, 8 predicted proteins | sample YL17G12_20_MG_FD_203070 | JGI IMG/M metagenome (GOLD analysis project Ga0315291, IMG submission 203070) | Sediment microbial communities from Yellowstone Lake, YNP, Wyoming, USA - YL17G12_20 | ecosystem: Environmental > Aquatic > Freshwater > Lake > Sediment | place: USA: Wyoming | collected...
GTGGGCGAGCAGCTCCGCCTGCCCATCAACGATGGCGCCAAGACTTATATGGTCAACGTGGAGATTCAGGCGCGGGAGCAAATCCAGACTCCCCTAGGCATCCGCACTGCGCTGCGCGTCGAGCCCAAGGTCTTCGGCGGCCTCTACACCAGGAGAGGGCGCATGCTCATCTGGTTCAGCGACGACGAGCAGCGGCTCCCCCTGCGCATCCAAACCTCGATTGCGGTCGGTTCCATCATCGGCACGCTGAGGTCAGTGTCGCCCGTCCCTCCCAACCCGCCTCCCGGGCCGTAGCCGCGTAGCGCAGTCCGTCGGCCGACGGGCGCTACCGCACCGCAGAGGCGTTCAAATGATCCTGTATTTCTCCGAGAGAAGTCGCTGGAAGCGGGGCTGGTAGATGAGGTCGTAAACCTGGGCTTTGTCGGGGAAAAGGCGCAGGGCAAAGGCGCGGGTGTCAGCGACCAGCTCCTGGGCCTCCTCGAGCGGCAAGTCGGACTGCCGGATAACGTTCATCACCAGTCCCACAACCAGTTGCAGGCGGCGTACCTGGCGATTCTCCTCGCGGATCTCAGCCTCGCTCGCCATGGGGACTCCCTGATGAACGTGGGTGCCTGAAACAATCTGCTCCAGAACCGAAACATTTATTATAAGCTAGGCCGAAGCGGGGCGCTGTAGATCCGTTTAGGCTCCGCGGCTGTAGCATGAGCAAGCCGCACCCCATGTCAAACCTCATCTCCACGGAGAACCTCGCGACCCTCAAGCGACGCTGGGGGCGCATTCGCGAGGTGCTCAAGAAGGCGCTGGTGAATTTCTTTGAGGAAGATTCGCTGGCAGCCTCGGCCGGCATTGCCTACCACAGCCTGCTCTGTGTTTTCCCCTTCCTCCTGCTGCTTATCAGTCTGGGCGGGTTCTACATCAAACGTCACGAACTCACCGGCCAGCTCACTCTCGTCCTGGAACGGTACCTGCCTATGAGGCCGGATTTCATCATGCGTAACCTGGCCGGCATTTCGCGGGCCTACGGACGGGTGGGATTCTTCTCTCTCTTGCTGTTGCTCTGGAGTTCCTCGGGCGTCTTCCTGCCGCTGGAGAAGGCGCTGAACCGTGCCTGGGCAGTGCAGAAGGGACGAAGCTGGGGGCGGCGTCACCTCCTGGCACTGGAAATGGCTTTGGCTATTGGTTTTCTCTTCTTGCTTTCCTCCGCTGCGGCGGGAGTGAACGTCTACATCCACCACTGGCTGCAGCGCGGACGGCAATCGTTTCCTTCTCTCCTGGTTGGCCTGGGCTATCACGTCCTCGCCTTCTGCGTGATGTTCGGCCTGACGCTCACGATGTTCGTGGTGCTTTTCATACGTCTGCCAGACCGGCCCCTGCGCTTTCGCCAGGTATTGCCCAGCGCCCTGCTCACCGCCATCTTTTGGGAGGGGGCGCGGTCTCTTTTCACCCTGCTCCTTCCCGTGTTCAACTATCGCCAGATCTACGGGTCGATCGGGGTGGTGGTAGCCTTGATGACCTGGGCGTATATTTCCTCGGCGGTCACGCTCTTCGGCGCCCAGGTTTCCTGCACCCTCTATGGCACGCTGAAGACCACCGGGCCGACTCTGGAGGCGCCGGGCACCGTTCAGTCGGCAGGAGAGCCGCCGTAGGCTCGGACCGTAAGCAACGAGCTCTTCATCGTCACCGTCACCGCCCCAGCGGTATTCGTCCGATAAGTTCGGGCCCCGGCGGTCCGCAGACGGTCGAGCACTTCCGGGCTGGGCAGGTTGAGAGGGCTTCCGCCTTCCGCCGACACCAAGGCGATGGAGGGCGAGACTTGCGAAAGGAACTCGGCGCTCGAGGAGGTCCGGGCGCCGTGGTGCGCCACCTTCAGCAATCGGGCGTCGAGCGGCACCCCCCGGCTCACCAGCTCTCTTTCCACCTTATCGCTGATGTCACCCGGAAGAAGAACACTGCCCTCGGCGCTCGAAATCCGCATCACCACTGAGTCGTCGTTGGAGGGGCCCGGCGAGAGCGCGCGGCCCGCGGGCGGCCAGAGGACCTCCACATCGGTCTTCCCCAGCGGGAGCCGGTCGCCGGCGACGAGTTGCCGCATGGGAATGCCGCGGCGCTGCACGTCTCCGAGAAGCGCTTGATATGCCGGCGTGGACGCGTTTGCACCATGCCAGAACTCTCCGACGCGAAAGTTCCTGACTACCGCAGCAAGGCCTCCCAAATGGTCTTGGTGAGCGTGGCTGAGCGCGACGACGTCTATCTTCCCCACTCCTCGCGACCACAAATAAGGCGATACAATGTCCTCCCCTGGTTCCCAGCGTCTTCCCGGGAATGCGCCTCCGCTGTCCGAACTCGGCCGGACTCCGCCCGCGTCTACTAGCATTGTGGTTTGATCAGGCAAAACGACGAAAAGTGCCTCCCCGCCGCAGTCCAGCATCGTCACCTCCAGCGCTCCGCGCGGAAGCCGCGGCGAAAAGGGATGAACTGAAATGAGAATCGCCCATATGCTCAGCGCTGCCAGAGAAACCCAAAGCACGCGCCGGTGGCGGCCCAGGGCCCAGGCGGCGACCACAATCGCCATGGCGAATCCCCACGAAACCCAAGCGGGCGGCTCGGGCACCCGGTAGGAGAGCCAGGCGGGCAAACCCGGCAAATCGGTCAAGGCAAAGAGTCCACTCATGATGAGCGCGAGGGCTTTGCCAGGCCAAACCGCCAATGCGGGTAGCGTCGCACTTAAGACCACTGTCGGCACAGCGAGGGCCAGAAGTGCGGTCATCAGGGGGATGGCCAGCGCATTCAATCCTATTCCGGCATAGGTCACACGATGGAAGGTCTCCGCCATGGGCAGCAACAGGCCGAGTTGCAGCACGGCCGAAAACAACAACATGTTCGCTGCCCAAACCAGCACTCTAATGGGGCTTACCACAACGGTGGTACCTACTTGCGGGTGGCGGGCGAAGAAGGAGGCTCGTGTTCCCAAGCCCGCGGCAAGAGCGCGCACATCCAAGCGAAACTGGGCCTGGCGGGGCGTCAGAGTCGCGTCGCGGTCGACCTCGTCGAGATGCCACAGCGCCCGGCGATAAGGTTCGGTCGTCCGCTCCAGTATGGGCACAGCCAATCCGGCGATGAGCAGTGCCGCCGCGAACGAGAGCTCGAATCCCGACTCAAACAGCCAGGCCGGACGGTAGACAAGCAAAGCCAGCGCTGCAAGCCCTATGGCATTCAAGCCCGATTCCTCGCGGTAGAGATAACGCGATACGAGATACAGGAGGATCATCAGCGTGGCGCGCAGTGTCGGCGCGCGCTGCTCCACCAATGCCGCGTAACCCAGGAGAAACAGCAGCAGGAGCGCAGACCTCCACTTCTCTCTCAGCCGCATGGCCCGCAGCAAGACTCCCACCGCCATAGCCAGCAGTCCCACGTGGAGACCCGAAATCACCAGCAGATGATAGAGGCCGGTTCGGCGAAAGTTCTCGATGGTGTCAGAATCCAGGGAGGAGCGGTCCCCCAGCAGGATGGCTTTCAGCACGGCGCCGTGGCGCCCCTGGGCGGACCACGGCGGATAGAGCCGGTCAATGCCCTGAAGCAGGCGGAGGCGGGTATTTATGAAAAAAGCTCGGAGCCGGGGAGGGTTCGGATTCGGAAGTCTCTCCACCAGAAAGGGGCTCTTGATGGTTCCGGTGTAAGACACGTCTTCAATCGACTCCATCCAGCGGCGAAAATCAAAGCTGCCTGGATTCTGATAGACGCGCGGCCGGCGCAATTGGACCAGCACGCGAATCACATCTCCATAGCGCAGGCGCAACGAATCCGCGGCCGCCAGCGTTTCAGGGTCGTCGGGGACCAGGAGTCTTAGCCGAACTTTGCCGGTAACGGAGTGAGCTCGGCCTCGGCTTTCCAGGCGCCTTACTTCCACATCGAACTGCTGGCCGTAAGGCGCCCGCGCCGGGTTAGAAACAAGACGCCCTTCCAGGCGGACGGGGTCCTCCAAGTCGATTCCTAATTCCGCCAGGTGGCTGACGTGGTTAGGAGGGAAGCGGACCTCAAAGAGCCGCGCCGCCGCAGCGCCGGCAGCGACGAAGCCCAGCAGCGCGAGCGCGGACGACACCCGATACCATCGCACGCGCAGCGACACGAGTCCCGCCAGCAGGCACGCGGCGGCAGCGGCCAGCAGAAACGCAACGCCCGGCGCCCATCCGTGCCCGGTACGCACGACGGCGATCCCTAAAGCAAAACAGGCCGCAAGAAGGAGCAGGGGGCTTTTCATGGACTCGTGCCGTCGCGCCGCGTGAGCTTGGCCAGCGATTCGATGTGGAAAGTCTGAGGGAAAAAGTCGAACAATTCAACCCCATTGAGCTGATAGCCGTGCGCCAGGAGATAGCCCAGATCACGAGCTAGGGTCGGCGGGCTGCAGGAAACATAGTGAATGCGCCGGGGACAGCAGGCCACCAACAGCTTGAGCGCGCGGACGCCGACGCCCGCACGCGGGGGATCCAACACCACCAAATCCGGCGCCGACTGGGCAAAACGCCGCAAGAAGTCAAAGGCGGTTGCCGTAAGCGCGCGAACATTGCGGAGCGCGTGTGCCTCAGCATTCGCCGCGAGGTCGGCTGTGGATATCGCCGCGGCTTCCACCGCCACCACCTGCGTGAAGCGTCGGGCAAGGGGAAGGGTGAACAGCCCCACACCCGCGAAAAGGTCGAGCGCCAGCATTTGACGGTCGGAATCTGGCGCTAGAGCGGCGGCCGATTCTTCACTCGTCACCGCGGCCACTAGCTCCGGAAGCAGGAACCGAGAAGCCTGGAAGAAGGAGCCGGGACTGATCCGATAGCGAAAGTCGCCCACGGAATAGTTGAGTGCCGCTTCGCCAAAGACGCGCAATTCCCGGCCGGTTTCGACGGCCACACTCACGACGCCGCTTAACCGCGCCAGCATCTCTCGCGCTATCGCTTCCGCCTCATTCGGGTCAAGGCTGCCGCGCAAGGTGACCGCCACGCGTTCGTCCCGATGGTCGGCCAGCAGCTCAATTTCCTGGCAGCCCACAAGGCGCGCAGACCACGCCGCAGAGCGCAGCTCACCCAGGATGGCGTTCAAGCCGGGCGACAGAATCAGGCAAACGTCCAGGGGGAAAAGGCGGTGGGACTCATGCTCAAAAAAGCCCAGGACGAGCCGGCCATCGGCTTGGCAGGCGACCTTCAGTTGAGCCTGATTGCGATAGTTCCAAGGATGCGCGGCGTGGAGCGGAATTTCAGAGTCCCAGTGGATATGGCCAATGCGGCGCAATGTTTCACGCAGGATTTCAGCCTTCGCAACCGTCTGGAGTTCAGGCTTCAGGTGCTGGTACTGGCATCCGCCACAACGGCTGAAGTACGGACACGGCGGCTCGACGCGCTCGGGCGACGCCTCGAGCACGCGCAGTGGGCAGGCATGCACCACACCCTTGGCGGTGCGCATCGCTTCCACTTCCAGGCGTTCGCCCGCCAGCGCACGCGGGACGAGCACGGTCCGACCCTGGTAGTGTCCCAAGGCGTCACCGCCGTAAATCAACTTTTGCGGAATCAGTTCAAAGGGCACAGATTTGAAATCTCAAATTTGAGATCTCAGAGGTAGAACAAGCTCAGGCGCGGAACCCGGTGGTGCTCAAACAAGCGCTTCTTCAAGAACTGCCGTTCCAGGGATTCAATCTGGGGGCCCGTCATTTTCCGGCGGTAAGGAGCCAATCCGCGCTCCACCTCGCGGCGAAACTGAGCAAGCAAATCAACCGAGGCAGCGCGCGTCAGCGAGGCCGTCAGTTTTTCCTCGAGCGCGGTCAACTGCCTTTCCAGCTCTTCCAGATCCGGCACGGCGTGGCTGGGCGCGCGCCCCGCCGCTTCGCGCACCGTTGCGGCAGCCACGGAGAGGTCTTCCGCCACCACCGACTGGCCGCTGGCTCCTGCCTGCCCCGCCGCCTTGTCCAGAGCCGCCGCATTACGCTCGAGGAAATTCACAATCTCTTCGACCGCAAAGGGAGCAACGCTCGGCCTCTCCTCGACCCGCTGCGCAGAGCGCTTGCTTTCACCCGCCGCCGCGCCCATTTCTTGGGCAGCCGCAAGGACTAGCTGCGTGCAATAGGTCAGGCTATTGATTTTCTGAATCCTGCGCGGCCGCGCCTGGAACTTGGCAAAAGACCGCTCGATGCCCAGCAGGACTGCCTCGAGCGGAATGCCGGCCTCTTTCCAGGATTCGATCAGGGCCCAATCGAGGGTAGACAGGAGGGCTGGCGCATTACGGCAGCGGCGGTAGCATTCCTCAATTTCGGTAAAGTAATTGAAGTAATTCTCCACCGTCGCAATCCTACTTCTGTCGCGGGCCCGGGGCGTTGCGCTCATAGATGATGCGCAGACCCTCGAGCGTGAGCGAGGGGTCAACCGGCGGCTTGTACTTGGAGGCGGCGGCGACGAGCGAAGCCTGGCCGCCCGTGGCAACCACCTTGGTCCTTTCGCCCAGCACGGCGTACAGGCGGTCCAGGATGCCATCCACTAGGGCCACCGCGCCGTAGAAAAGGCCGGATTGCATGCTGCCGACGGTATTGGTTCCGATGACGCGCTCAGGCTCGCGGATTTCCACGCGCGGCAGTCGCGCCGCCTGCTGGAAGAGCGCCTCGGAAGAAATCCCGATGCCGGGCGCAATTACGCCTCCCAGGTATTCGCCCTTCTCCGAGATGGCGTCAAAGGTGATGGCGGTGCCGAAATCCACCACCACACAGGGGCCACCGTACTTCTCAAATGCCGCCACGGCGTCCGCAATGCGGTCGGCTCCCACCTCCTGGGGATTGTCGTAATGAATCGCCATGCCCGTGCGCGTGCCCGGCCCCAGGAAAACCGCTTTCAGATGAAAGTACTTTGTCGCCATCTCCTCCAGTACCGCGTTGAGCGGCGGGACAACGCTCGCGACCATGACCCCATTGATCTGACTGGGCTGGATGTCGTCCAGAGTGAAAAGGCTGCGCATCAGGATGCCATACTCGTCGGCGGTCTGGCCGCGGTTGGTGGAGAGGCGCCACTGGGCACGCAGCTCCTTGCCCTCGTAAACCCCCAGAACCGTGTTCGTATTTCCGACGTCAATGACCAGGAGCATGTGCAAGCCGTCAGCAGTCAGCGATCAGCCGTCAGCAAGCCTTTTTGCCATTGCAAGCTGAAGGCTGATAGCTGACTGCTTCTTTTTCATTTTACTTCAGTTATTTCCCCTGAGACCAAGGACTCTTCCCGGCCATCGTCGCGGCGAATGCGCAAGGCCCCATTCGGCTCCAGACCCGCCGTCGTGGCCGCAAATTCGTCGGAGCCCGAAAGGACGCGGATGCGTTTACCTTCCGCGTAGCTCGAAGCGGCCGCCCAGGCTTGGGCGATAGCCGCGCTGCCGGCGTCCAGCAGCAAGCGGTATTTCTTTTCGAGCTCTTTCAGCAGGGCCGCCAGAATCTGCGCCCGCGAGTAAATCTTCCGGCCTTCCATCCGCAATGACGTGGCAATCTGCTTCAAGTTCGCAGGCATCTCGCGGTGGTTCACGTTGAGTCCTATCCCCAGGACGACGGCGTGCAGCCGGTCGAGCTCGGCGCTCATCTCCGTCAAGATCCCGCACACTTTCTTCCCGTTGATGAGCAGGTCGTTAGGCCAGCGGATGTCAACGGGCAATCCCGTTGTGCTGCGGACCGCCTGGTGCACCGCCACGCCGGCCAGCAGCGTGAGCACCGAAGCGGCCGCAGGCGCCAGGGGCGGCCGCAGGATGATGGAGGCGTAGATGCCGCTGGATTTCTCCGAGTACCAGTCCCGCCCCAAGCGTCCTCGTCCCGCGGTTTGCTCTTCGGCCACCACCACGGTTCCGTGCTCCGCGCCCTGCGCAGCCAGCTCCAGCGCGACATTGTTGGTGGAATCCGTGCGGAAATAGTGAACGATCCGGTGCCCGATCTGATTCTCGCCCAATTCGGGCCGGATCAGGCTCGGAGCCAGGATGTCGGGAAGCTTCTGGAGTTGGTAGCCGCTGGCAGTATGCCCCTTGATTTCCACCCCCAGCGCCCGCAACTTCTCGATGTACATCCACACCGTGGAGCGTGTCACCCCGATTTCCGAGGCAATTTTGGGGCCCGGCACTATGACGGTGGCATTCTTCACCAGCAGGTAGATCAGCTTGTCAATCTTGCGGTCAGTGGTTCCGCTGGCCATATGTTCGCCCCGCTGTAGCGGTGGTCTGCAACCGCCGGCCAAGTTCGGCGCTCGCAGAGCGCCGCTACAAAGGTTCAATCAAGAAGTGAATATCCGCGGCGGGCGCTGAGTGCGTCAGCGCACCCACGGAGATGTAATCCACGCCGGTCTCGCCGTAGGCGCGAATGTTCGCCGCGCTTATCCCTCCAGAGACTTCCAGTCGCCGGCGTCCCGCCGTGCGCACGACGCACTCCCGCACTTCGTCTGGAGTCATATTGTCAAGCAAAGCCACGTCCGCTCCCGCGCCAATGGCCTCCTCAAGCTCCGCCACGTTCGAGACTTCCACTTCGACGAGCATTCCCGGCGGACGCTGCCGCCGCGCGCTCTCGACGGCCGGCCGAATTCCCCCCGCCAAACGCAAATGATTGTTCTTGATGAGAATCCCGTCATCCAGGCGCAGGCGATGGTTGCGGCCCCCGCCCACCCGGACCGCGTATTTTTCCACGGCTCTCAGCCCGGGAGTAGTCTTTCGCGTATCAAGCACCTCCACGCTGAGGCCCGCAAGCTCGGCCTTCAGCCGCCGGGTCAGGGTGGCGATGCCACAGAGGCGTTGGAGGAAGTTCAACGCCACGCGTTCCCCGGCCAGCAGCGCCGCCGCCGTGCCGCTCGCGACCGCCAGTCGAGTGTCCGGCCCCACCTCCGCCCCTTCTTCAACCAGCGGCTCCCAGCCAATGGATGGCTCAAGCACCCGGAAAACCTCCGCCGCCACGGGCAGGCCCGCCACAACAAGGGTCTGCTTATTGATGAAGGCGCCGCGCGCCTGCTTGCCCTGGGGAACGGTCAGGCGCGTTGTCAGGTCACCGCTGCCCAGGTCTTCCTTCAACGCTCCCTCGACGAGCGCCCGAAGTTCCCCCGGCGCAACTGCACTGGCACGCGCTGCGGAAGAACTGCCGGGATCTCGCACGATTCAGCCCAGCCTCTCCAGAGAGTCAACGACTTTGCGGTAGTGAACGTTCAATTCCGCGTGGCGGTGCTCTGTGCTCCGCACCACTTCCTGCGGGGCGCGGCTCAAGAACTCCTGGTTCTCCAACTGCTTCTTCACCTGGGCGAGCTGACGCTCCAGCTTCTCCTTTTCTTTCTGCAAGCGAGCGCGTTCGGCTTCCTGATCCACGCGCTCCTCATGGAAGAGGCGCAGATCGAAAGTAGGGGTCACGCGCACCGCGCCGACTTCCGCCGCTAGCCGGCCGCGCTGGAAGTTCAACGCCTGGAGGCCGGCCAAGCGCAGCACCGCCTCCTGCTGCGAGCGGAACAGCTCCAGCACTCGCAGGTCTTCACTGGCCACCTGCGCGCTGGGCTTTAGGTTCTGCAGGCCCATTTCGGCCTTGGCGTTCCTCGCCGTCACAATCAATTCCTGCACCGTCTCAAACTGCTTTTCCGAGACCGGGTCCGCCACGCGCTCGCTCGCCAAGGTGAAGGGCGCGAGCGAAAGCGAAGGCTCCCGGCCGGCGCGAGGAAGCTGGTGCCAGAGTTCCTCGGTAATAAAGGGCATGAAGGGCTGGAGCAGATGCAGCGAGGCCTCAAATATCCGCGCCAGATTCACCCAGGCTGCCGGCAGCTTGGCCCCATCGAGAGGGGCCGTGATCTCCGGCTTGACCCATTCGAGGTACCAGTCGCAGAACTCGTGCCAGAAAAAGTGGTAGACCTCAAAAGCCGCCTCGTGGAAACGATAGTTGCCGAGCGCCTCGTTCATCTTGCGGCTGACCGTAAGCAGGCGGGAGTAGATCCAGCGGTCAGCCAACTGCAAGTGCTCGGGGCCGGCCGCCGGCTCGTAGCCCAGCCCGGGAAGGAGCTGCAGGGCCGCGCCCAGTCCCGCCTGTAGCGGTTCGGGCAGTTTCCGGAGATTCATCAGGATGAACCGGCCCGCGTTCCAGATCTTGTTGGCGAAAGCGCGGTAGGACTCGAGCTT
>Ga0315291_10012927_pt1 | contig 10131 bp, 9 predicted proteins | sample YL17G12_20_MG_FD_203070 | JGI IMG/M metagenome (GOLD analysis project Ga0315291, IMG submission 203070) | Sediment microbial communities from Yellowstone Lake, YNP, Wyoming, USA - YL17G12_20 | ecosystem: Environmental > Aquatic > Freshwater > Lake > Sediment | place: USA: Wyoming | collected...
TCGGGAACTGAGCTATGCCCGTCGCGGCGGGCTCTTCGAGCGGTTCGCCGGCTGGCACGCCGCTCTCCATCTCCTGCGCGAGGAACTCGCCGATGCCGGCGAGGATGATGTTCTCGCGATCGATCCGGATTCGCGAATCTCCCAACTCGGCGTGCTGCCGCTGATGCACACGGACAACTACCTGTTCTTCAACACGCGGGACCACGTGCTCTCGGCCAACGGGCGGTGCATGGCCGAATGGACGAATGACTGGATGGGTGAGGTTTTCGGCGTGTCCGACTTCCGCTATCCGACCCTCTGGGTGCCGCCGACGCTGCGGGAAACGGCCGGGGCGAAGATCAGCTTTCTGCGCGCCGGCGGAGCACGCCACATCATCACCATGAACCTCGGCGTCGGACAGAACCCGCGAAAACGCGTCGGGCCGGAGTTTGAGAAACGCCTGCTGAGAGCGCTCGTGATGATTCCGGGCACCGTGGTCATCCTCGACCGAGGATTCGGGGCCGACGAGGAGGAACGCTGTGCCATGCTGGTCGCGGACGCACGAGGCGCCGGATTTCCAAGCGCGGAAACGACGTTCTCCGCCGATGGCTTCCCGCGCTTGCCGCACGGCGTCATCGCCCTGGAGTGCGGCATCGGCGAGATAGCGGCGACGATCGGACACAGTGACGAATACATCGGCTACGACTCGGCCTGCCAGCACATTGCGGCGGCGGCACGAACGCCCACGCTGACGATCTTTGCCGGCAGCAACAACAAGAGTTTCATCCGCCGCTGGAGCGCGTGCGGCGATACCGATTGCCGGATCGTGCACGTCAATACGCTGGCGGACCCCGAGCACCTGGACGTGAACGAGCTCATCTCCCGAATCATGCAGGAACGGGCGCTGCGAGCCCCGCAACCCCGACGGCCGCGGGTCCAGGAGGTGCGCACCACACGGGGCTCGGGCCAACCCGCGCAGGAGACTACGAAAAAATAGGAGCCGGCTCGCTCAGACAACGCGATTGCAATGAAGATCCTCTTCCTATACCCCTCGACCGATTCCCAGGTGGGCTTCAACTACGGCGTAGCCCACATGGCGGCGCTTCTGAAACGGGCCGGACATGAGGTCGGCTTCTGGCAGCTCTGTGAGGACATCGAGCCGTTGCCGAGCGAGGAGCAGTTCGTCCAGCGCCTCGCCCGGGAGAAGCCGGATATCCTCGCGTTCTCCGTCGTGACGAACCAGTGGGCGTATACCCAGATTCTCGCGCAATGGGCCCGGCCGAGGCTCGCGATTCCGTTTATCATCGGCGGCGTTCACACGCTGTCGAATACGGAAGAGATTCTGAAAACGGAGCTGTTCGATTACGTCTTCCGGGGCGAATGCGAAAACGCCCTACTCGAGTTTGTCGATCGGCTCCAGCGCGGGGAGAGCGTCGAAGCGGTGCCCAATCTCGCCTATATCCGCAATGGGCAGATCAAAGTCAACCCGGTCGGGCCGCTGCCGGAGCTCACGAATCTGCCGCGGAAGGACTATGAGAGCATGGACTTCCAGCGGCTGATCGACGCCAAGAACGGCTGGGTCGGGCTGATGGCGTCGCGCGGCTGTCCCTTCTCATGCACGTACTGCTTCAACCACGTGATGGTCGAAACCTACAAAAAGGACCTGCACTGCGGCTTCCGGGACCTCCGCTACATCCGGCGCTTCAGCGTCGGGCAGATGATCGAGGAGATCGAATACCTGCTCAGGAACTACCGCAACATCCGGATGTTCATTTTCGACGACGACCTGTTCACGTTCGACAAGGCGTATGTGCGCGAGTTCTGCGAAGCCTATCGCCGGGTCGCACAGATTCCGTTCGTCGTCAACGCCCACGTGGGGTTCTTCGACGACGAGTGCGCGAGCTATCTGGCGGCGGCGGGCTGCAAAATCGTGAAGTTCGGCGTCGAGTCCGGCAGTCCGAAAGTCCGCCGGACCATCCTGAACCGCCACATGAGCAACGAGAGCATCGTGGAGGCGATCGCCGCCGTGCAGCGCCACGGCATGCACGGCTCGGTCTTCATCATCATCGGCTTTCCCCATGAAGAACGCGAGGACGTGTTCGAGACCATCCGGCTGCTCGCCAAAGCCAAGCCCGGTCGCTTCCGCTGGACGTACTTCTTCCCGTTCCCCGGCACCCGCGCCCACCAGATCAGCGTCGAGGGCGGCTTCATCGACTTCAGAAAGATGGAGCAGCTCAAGAACTTCACTGATGAATCCTGTCTTGCCTTTGCTCCCGAGCATAACTTCCTGCTGAAGAAGATCGGCCGGATCATGCCGTGGTTCGTCAACGCCTATTCGGATTTGCCGACGGCGGAATTCTACCAAGGCAAGGTCGAGGAAATCCTGCAAATGGACGAGGCCGCATGGCAGCGTGCGGCCCCCGGCCTGCGCGAGCAGGACGCCGAGCATTCGCGCCGCTTCTGCGCGCAGGGCCTGTCGCACTACGCGATCAAGTACAACCGGTTCACGGGCGTCATCTCGGACTATTTTACGAGCGAGCCATGAGAACGGGATCTTCCCAAGCAGAGCAACCTGCGCGGCGGGGACTCATCCGCCTGCCGCCGGCTTTCTTCATCGCCGAGGAGTTCACCGGCGCCCTCGCCCGGCTCGGTCTGACTTCGCCGAATGCGATATTTGCCTTCGATTCCGGCCGGGATTTGGCCAAGCCGAGCATTGAACGATTTCGCCAAAGAATGGTGTTCGAGCTGAAGCCCGCCGGTTCCGAGCATCCGGTGAAAGTGTTTCTGAAGCGGTATGACCGCCCGCCCGTGCTCAGGCAGTTACGCAACTGGCTGTGCCACCGCACCAGACGGAGCTTCGCCCGGATCGAGCATGAGACGGCCGAGCAACTGGCCGCCGCCGGCATCAACACGCCGCGCACCATTGCCTGGGGCGAACAGCGGGGCTGCCTGTTCGAGCGCAGAAGCTTTCTCATGACGGAGGAAATTCCGAATTCGCAATCGTTGGAGCGCAGACTTCCGGCGTGCTTCACAGGTCCGCCTACCTCGGGGAATCTGCGGGCGCGCCGCGAGTTCATCCACCGGCTCGCCTCCTTCATCCAGCGTTTCCACGAGACCGGCTATCGGCATCGCGACCTGTACCTGTCTCACATCTTCTGCTCCGAGAACAGCGCGTTCTCTCTGATCGACCTGGCGCGGGCCTCCCGCCCCATCCTCCAGCGGCGGTTCCAGGTTAAGGACCTCGCCGCCCTCCACTACTCGGCCCCCGCGCAGCACGTCTCGCGGACCGACCGACTGCGGTTCTACCTGGCGTACGCCGGCCGGCCCGGGCTCCTGTCGTGCGACAAGGTTTTCCTTCGCACGATCCTGCGCAAAGCGGGTAGAATGGCACGGCACAATGTCAAGCATGGAATCCGGGTTCCTTATCGCGAACGCTGAATGGTCAGGAAAGTCGCCATTATTGTCGAGCGCGCGGACATCGCCCTCGGGGGAGCCGAACGCTCCATGTTCGAGGTCGCCGAGGCCCTGTCGGCCCTGGGTCCGCAGGTGGATCTGCTCGCGGCCAAAGGCCAGACCCGCAGTTCAAACGTCCAGGTGTTGTACGAGCGTGTTCCCGGCAAGCGGGTGAGCCTTGCCGCTTTCGCCGAAGCGTTGAAGCGGCACCTCGCCCGGACGGATTACGACATCGTTCACAGCGTCCTGCCCTTCGACTTTGCCGACCTCTATCAGCCCCGAGGCGGCACCTACGCCGAATCCCTGCTCCGCAATGCGGCCAGCTACCCGAACGCCATCCTCCGGTGCGGCAAACGCCTGACGGCTTTTGCGAACCGCCGGCGGGCCGGACTGCTTCACGCTGAGCGGGAACTTTGCCACGGCACCGAAGGCCCCATCATCGCGGCTCTGTCTCAATATGTCGTCGCTCAACTCCAAGAGCACTATGCGACGGACCCGGCGCGGATCGTCCTGACACTCAACGGCGTCAAGGTCGGCCCGCCGGTGGATTCCGCTCTGGCCGGCAGACTTCGCACCCAGATTCTCTCTGCATTGGGCGTTGCGGAGGCGGATAACCCGGTGCTCCTGCTCTTCGCCGCTCACAACTTCCGGCTCAAGGGTCTCGACCGGCTCATCCGGGCGATGCAGATGGTCAGCGAGGCCGCAACGGAACGGCCCGCGTATCTGATTGTCGTTGGCGCGGACAGGAGCGGCCGCTATCAGCGGCTTGCCCAGCGGCTCGGCATTGAGAAACGCATCGTCTTCCTGGGCGCGAGCCAGGACGTCCGCAGCGTGCTATCGATCAGCGACATCGGCATTTTGCCGACGTTCTACGACCCCTCCAGCCGGTTCATCCTGGAGGCGCTGGCGGCCGGCAAGCCCGTCATCACCACGCGTTTCAACGGCGCGACCGACCACTTCACCGACGGCCGGCACGGCCGGGTGGTCGATTCGCCCGACGATCTTCCCGCCCTCGCGGCGGCCATCCGGCATTTCACCGTGCCGGCCCACACCGAAAGAGCCGCCCAAGCCATTCGCGACGACCACCTCGCGGAGAAGATTTCCATCCCGCGGGTTGCCAAAGAGCTCCTCGGCGTGTATGATGGCATCCTCGAAAGGAAGGCACATCGGTAATGTACGCGCTTTGGACGGCCTTTATTGTTGGTGCTTACCTGCTGGGCTCCGTGCCGTTCGCGTTCCTCCTCGCGCGGGCGCACGGCGTGGACCTCCGCACCATCGGCTCGGGGAATATCGGCGCGACGAACCTGGCCCGCGCTCTCGGCCGCAAGTGGGGCTATCTGTGCTTCGCGCTCGACGTGCTCAAAGGGCTGGTGCCGATGGCCCTCGTGGGCGCGCTCCTCGGCGTTCCGGGCCGGCCGGTGTCGCTGACCTTGTGGCTGGCCGTGGGGATCGCCGCCATCCTCGGACACGTCTTTCCCATCTACCTGAAGTTCAAGGGCGGCAAAGGGGTGGCGACCAGCTTCGGCGTCGCCCTCGGCCTGTGGCCCTACTTCACCATCTGCGCCCTGATCGCCCTGCTCGTCTGGGTGATCGCGGTCCTGATTTGGCGCTACGTCTCGCTCGCCTCGGTCTGTGCGGCCGTGGTCTTCCCCATCGCCTTAGCCGTCGGGACTCTCACCATCCCAAGCTGGGACCACGTCAACCTCTGGCCCCTCATGGTGGCCGCCACCCTCATCCCCCTGCTCGTCATTCTCCGCCACCGCGAGAACATCCAACGCCTCCTCACCGGCACCGAATCCAAAATCCACCCCAAACCCCCTACCCCCTGACCCCGCAACGCAAACGAAACCGCCGATGAACGCGGCGGAACGCCGATAAAGAGGTAGCCGTGCATACCGCTCCATCTGATTCCGTGCTGTGATTGCGAGGAGCGAAGCGACGCGGCAATCTCCTCCCGCTCCCGGATCATCTCGCGCAGAGACGCCAAGACGCAGAGTGAAACAAGCAGGATAGCCTTCAGCCCACGCGGATTCCGCCCCTCGCTCGAACCCCGCCGCCTCCGCAGCCTATTGTATCTACTCATTGTCCGCTTTACGAATTCGTACGATGGCCCCGGAATGCCCATCCGCGAGAATGTGCCTGACACCGTTGCGTTCCCTATCTAATACTCTATTCCGCTTGCGCCGCACCATCCGACTGAGATGGAGAGTGATAATCGAGCTTTACAAAGAAGGTATCATCGGCTGTGATACCATAGTGTTTGATCAGCAGTTCAGCAAACCCAGCAAGTCGTAGCCCAAGGCCCTTCCGCGTCTGGCCATCCCTGAGATCCTTCCGCCACATAAGGATTTCTCCGGGATTTCTGATCATCGCGTCTTCCGTGATGGCCAAACGCCTGTTGAAGTTGTCCAATACCTCGCTCAAGCTCGTCACGTGAGTCAGGAACGCCCGATCCTCTTTGCCAGTAAAAAGGCCACTGGCAATAGCACCGGTCATCGCCGCCGTTTGCATTCTTGGAAAGACCGTATATTTCGTCAAATTCAGGTCGTTTGCGTCGGTGAATTTAGGATCAACGAGCACCGAAGAATTGATCACCAATTCCGCCGCCACTGATCGAATAATACCGTTCCGCCGAGCGACAATGCTTCGATCGTTCCAGCCCTTTGTCGCAAGAATACCGCCTACTGCAATTAGTAGCGTGCCACCCAGGATCATCAAATTGGGAACCATCATGCGACACCTCACTCGGACATCATTGGTCGGACTCACTGGTCTCTCCGCAATCTACGGGATTCGTCCCCACCTAGCGTATTCTTAGCTCGCTTATATGTCTATGTCCTCAGCGTCAATGATAGGAACGCGCACGGTTTTCTGCAGTCGCACCCACTGTTAATAGGCGCCTGTCCCGAATGCCGCTTCCTTAAGGACAGCGGCAGCCATGAAACCCATGATTTCCGCGCGAAAGTGCGGATACACGGTGACAGCGACATCTTAAGGAACCGTCATTCGCGCCTGTCCCTAGTCCACTCTCTTCGCTTCTACGACTTTCTACATTTGACGGCCAAGAAACGCGGCAACTCAAAACCCTTGCCAGTCAGTTCTCTCAACTGCGTTACCTGAAAACCGCAGTGCTGGAAGACAGTAATGTAGCGTTCTATGGGTCGGTGAATGTGCGTCGTGACCATCCGAGTGCGTTCTGCCCCAATCTTAAAGGGTGCCTGGATCACTATCTCCTCACGATACCTGAACCATGGAGACCGCGCATAACGCCAGTACAATGGCCAAAAACAAGGATGCCCGATGGTTAGAACAAGATGCCCACCTCTTTTCAAAACGCGTGCCGAGGCCCGAACGAATGATTCGAGAGGCAAAACCGTCATCAACGTCATGTTAGCCACAGCAGCGGTGAAAGTATGCCGGTGTGTTCTAGCGAACTGCTGAAATTCGCAATTGACGTACTCGACGTTCGACAGAGTGGAGTCTCGCATTGCTACCTCAATTGACCGTGTGCTCATGTCGACACCCACGACATGTCCTGCGAGGCGAGCTACTCTCGCGGTTAACCAACCGGTGCCACATCCTATATCTAGCACAGACTTGGTATCGCTGGTACTGAGCAGTCCGAGAACTGCCGGAGCGAGTACATTCGTCATACTATCGTCAAGTCCACTGCGTACTTGACGACTTCTCGTTTCTGCAAGACGATCCCACTCTTGCGAGACCTTTTTCAGAGATATGTCGCTCGGCGAAAGGCGCTTCATTGGGAGAGCTTCCGAATAATTTCAGTCAAATCCTCCGCAATAGCAAAAGCTGGATGTTGTCCTTCAGCAAACTCTTCAATTACCTGAACGCCGTCAATCTGACGCCCTATGGCCACGGCCGCATCCATCCTCCCATCATTTATTATCGTAAAACGCGACGACGGAACATGCCCAATTTTCTCATAGGTGAATACATTCGCCCCACGCGTTTCAAGTCTCCTCGTCAACTCGGTATGCTTGGGAAGGCTAATACTAAGTTCTCCTCTTCTTGCCTTGTCCTCAAGTAGGTTCTCCATTCTTCTTTCTTGCGCCCAGGTCATATCGCGAGTGAAGATGACAACGCGCCCTCCTCGGGTGATCCATCGGTACATGTAATCGTTTATTTGCTCCGGAGTCTTGTATTTGCGTGGTTGCTTCTTCAAGTGTTTGTCAATATCTAAGTAAAGACCCAGCGCGAATAGGCATGCCAAAGCGGTGAGCCATGCAGCCTGGCGCGAATTCAGCCCATTCGGCGTAGGCCAAAGAACGAGGGCGACCCCCAAGACCGATGCAAATGAACTCACCCACGTGCACACTGCTCTAAGCATACATGTCTCCTGCACACGATGGAGCTACAGCGCCTACCTCGTGCCCCTCTCGCAAGGAACAGTCCCAAGCTTCTTTTGTCGACGCCAGATGGCTTTGCCCTACATTTGCGCGAAACACGTGCACTCGCGCACTACGCCTATTTCTTCTTGGGAGGCGGCGGTGGCGGAGGCGTTGGTTTCGTTGGATGCGTTGGGGAAGGGTTCGTACCTCCTTTGAACCCTCGGTTCGCCCCTTCAATCAAGTTCTTTCCGTCCGGTGGCGGGCTCTTGGGAGCATTTGTCGACATCGTAAGTTTCCTTTTCCTCGTAGAGTTGATAGATGAGTCTGTAGTCTTCCTGTTGCTTCTGCTCCGGGACTGCTATTTCATCCGGCCACTTGAGGAACTCCACCCACTCCACATCCTTGACATTCAGGCACAGTTTATCAACGGAGTGAAGTTTCACACGTTGCCCGTTATCCAACAACCATTCCGCTTCAGTGAGAATGAAATGACCGGAGTTTGGATCATCGGGAAACTGAATAACCCACCCATACAAACGTCTCTCACCCGCAAGATGAAGAACAACGAAACTCTCTTGGTTCGCAAAGAAGGAGAACCACTCTGAAGGGTGAAGCGTCTTATTCGTGAGATTGAGCTTCGATGCAAGCTTGTTCAAACGAAGCATAACACCCCTGCATTTCTCAGCTCCGTCCTTCCGCAGAAGCACACAAGGGAAATCATTGTTCACGCACCAAGATAGAAGCAGGCCGAACAGGACCGCGATCAAGACTGACCAGAGTAGTTCCGACTCGGTGTCCCATGTCCCCAACGTAATGAGTTTGCCTCCCCAAAAAAGACTCTCCCTCAGAACGATCACGGTCGTGCGTATTATCACGGTAAAAATCAACGCCTGGACAACGCGTTCAAAAGGAGAGGGTCTCAGGTATGCTGTTAGACCAAAGAAGATCCAGGCAGAAATGAAACCTGGTAACAACTCGTAAATCACGCCAACGATCTCAGACGAGAATGCTTCCATACGCGTTGGATCCCGCCGGAATGCTCCTGATCTCTATGCCGTCAGAAGCATCCGTGCGCGCACCGCCAATCGCCTCACAAGTGGCAAGTAGCACATGCGCAAGAGTCTCGATCCCAATCTCACACCTCCTTGTGGGCCTCCAAACTTATCGTATCTCAAGGACGCAAACCATCATAGATAACCCAAGGGCTTGAGGCAAGAGGAAAAGAGAATAGTCGAGAGAACTAAAGATGTCATGTACTTCTTCGCGACAGATTAGCGTAAGTCCGTTTCGGCGCAGGTTTATCCGCGTTCCCCGGCGGCAAAGCGGTGGCAAGGGACAAGTGCCAGGTGACGAGCCGGGCGGCGGCCGGAGGCCTTTGAGTTGATGATTTGCGATTGATTATTCAATCCGTGTGAATCCCGCGTGAATCCGTGTCTGAAAAGAGCTTGTCTGCGTTCATCTGCGGTTTCAAAGGCCGTCCCTCGTACCTGATCTCCCTTCGTGGTTGAAGAACCTGGATTCCTGCCCCCGATCAGGTCGAGGGCAGGCTCTTCGCGGGAATGACAGAGTCGAATCAATGTAAACGTCTGTATGACAAGGGTTTATCTGCGTAAGCGAAGAGGGCAGGCACGGGGGCCTGCCCCTACGAAAACCTGAGGGACCTAACGTAAATGGTACCGGATTTTAGTTGACGGCAAATCTGTGCATTTGTAGGATATGCACTAACCGAATAGCGAATGAGCAATCGTAAGTCAGAAACAGTAAATCCGGAGGGGCCTGTCATGGCCGATGAAGCGAAAGTCGGCGGTCGATATCCCATGGTTCCAGTATTCCATCATGGGCCTATTCCATCATTCCATTATTCCAGTATTCCATTATTCCGTTCCCGCGACCCGGAGCAAAGGAGCACGAAAGAAACGCCTTACGGCGTCACTACGAGCGGGGTCCAGTGTGCAAAACAAAGCCAATTTGGACGTCGCCGAATGGATGCTAACTGCGGCTGCGGAAAGTGGTTACGAGGACAAAAGGCGGATTGTGCCGGCGCGAAAACAAACCCAATTTTCGCGCCGCCTGGCAGGCGGGCAGGGCCGGTGCCGCCTATGACCCATTATTCCAGCATTCCATCGTTCCATCATTCCATTCCCGAGCCCCGGGTATCCAGGGCCGGGGAGCCGGCGTGCAAAACAAAGCCAATTTTCTGGAGGGACAAGTGACACTAACTGTAGGTCGGGAAAAGGGTTATGAGGAAAACAGGCCAGTGACGCGGCGGCGAAAACAAAGCCAATTTGCCTGCGGGGGTCGCGCAGCCGCAAGGTCCGGAGAAAATCTTGTTTTTGGCTGTGCGGGCGGT
>Ga0315291_10012928_pt1 | contig 10131 bp, 11 predicted proteins | sample YL17G12_20_MG_FD_203070 | JGI IMG/M metagenome (GOLD analysis project Ga0315291, IMG submission 203070) | Sediment microbial communities from Yellowstone Lake, YNP, Wyoming, USA - YL17G12_20 | ecosystem: Environmental > Aquatic > Freshwater > Lake > Sediment | place: USA: Wyoming | collected...
ACAAACCTGGAAGGACTTTATCTTATGTGGCTGCTATGGGCAATCCACCCCGATATCGGCCACAAAGAAATCGTAGCCCATGACATGACTTGTCTCACCTCGGGCTGTCGGCAAGTCCACGCAAGTTCGATATGCATGCTTGTCGATTTGGTCGTAGATCCAAAGGGATACGGCCCGATCCTCAAGTTCTTTTTGAATCTCGGCATACTTGGCGAACCTCTCATTCTGATCAAGGGTAGCCAGGGCATCATCAATCTTGGCATCGAGAGCAGTATCTTGTAACCATTCATTCTGCTGCCAAGTACCAGCCGTGCTTGAGGAATAGCGTTGTTTGTACATCAAGCCAGCTTCAGGCAAGTCGGAAGAGACGTAAATGGTAGCGATGGATGGGCTGGTTTCTAGCTTGCTGGTATTTTCAACCAGGCTTAGCCATGGAACTTTTTGCACTTCGACCTTCATGCCAATGTCTGCCATATTCGCCTGGAATAGTAGCGCGTACTTCTCCTCATCAGGCACCTCGGATACCCACTGGAGTATTATGGGATATTTATCAAGCTCATTAGCATATTTACATTGGGCCAATTCTGCTTTTGCCTTATCAACATCGTATGTGTAGTACGGGATGCTTGTATCCACTCCGGCTAGCGTCGCAGGTACTGGTGCAATCATCTGCTTGACACCCGGCCATTCCAGTGTGAGGGAGGTTGGATAGTCAAAGGCATAATCTATTGCTTTACGGCAGTGCACATCATCCGTCGGTGGCTTTTTGTTGTTGACCATATAATAGAACGCTGATAGTGTAGGTATAGGAGCAACTTGTACACCTTCGATCTTTGAAAGTGCGCCGTAGGCTTCCAAAGACTGCCATTGATCGGTGATCTCTAATTCCTTGTTTTGCATCAAGGTCCGAATGGTGACAGCTTCGGTAGTGCCAATGAAGCGAACTTCATCGGGTGCTTTGGGATTGAACTCGCCCCACCAGTCATTGAATTTCTCCATCAGTAGATACTGTTCCAGGGGGAATTCTTTGACCATATACGGTCCCGATCCAGCATCGTGGGTCTGGAGCCATTCTTTACCATAGTCTCCATTTTCAGCATATGGGCCTTCTGCTTTAGTATTCGCTTTGACGATGGCCTCACTGGCAACATACAATCGGACCAAACTGGGCAAGAATAATGAACTTGGTTTCTCTACTGTAATCACGACTGTGGAATCGTCAGGCGCACTCACTGATTGGACTCCTGTGGTTACAAGGTAGCCATAGCCTTCACCGATGGTCTTGATGCGGTTATAGCTGTAAACAACATCGCTAGCCTTGACCAGGCTGCCATCATGAAATTTGACCCCTTGCCTAAGATGGAAGGTATAAACCAAACCGTCAGTAGAGATATCCCACGAGGTAGCCAACCAGGGATCAACTCCTCCCTTTGCATTTGGGAAAATCAAAGTGTCGTACATGTTTGCCAACGAGGTGGAGCTGGCAAAGTCGTTGCCCACAGCAGGATCTATGCGATCCGGCCAAGAGAACGAAATCCGTAAAACCCGCTTCTGGGGTGCTTGGACGGCGGTAGGTGCGACAGGAGCCTGAGTTTCCGGTGCAGTGACAGGAGGCTGTGTAGTGGCTTTTGCGCAGCTTCCCAGAAATAGACTAGCTACAATCAGAACTGCTAGAAGGGTAAATCTTTTGTGTCTCATACTATCTCCTTATCCTTTGGGTCGCTAGATTAACTGGATCGATAGATTTTGTTATGAATTAGTGTTACTTTTTGTTATTAGGCCTCCTTCTTTTGAGCGGGTTGAACAGATTAGGAAATCGGCTTGATTGGGTTGGTTACATAGGTTATAAAAGATCAGTGATTTAGGATGTGATCCCCAAGAACAGCATGTATAACCCGAATTATATGTGCCTTCTGAGGAGATATCGCCAATACATCTAAATGCGACGATTTTTCCATTGAAACCTGACCACAAACCAAAGCTGATTAAACGATTAAATTCCATTTTCTTCTGAAATTTTGTTCCACGATCTGGTGGTTATTGAAGATTGGTAATCAGGCAAAGCTCGCGCCCGACCCCAGATAATGGTACAGAAATCACTGCTTTCATTCTTCCAACTATGGAACAACAGCGCATCGTAGTGAATGCTGTCGCCAGTAGTTAGAATGAATTGCTCATCACTGATCGAGATGATTAACTCACCATTAAGCACATAGATAATTTCTTCACCAGCAAATTGCTCAATCTGCTCAGTGGCAGAGCGCGGATGAAATGTGATCCGATAAACCTCAATCTCGGGATTTCCGATTTGAGGCATTAAAGGTTGACGTACAATTGCATCGAGCTGCGTCGGTGTATATGTTCCGTTACTACCGCGCAAGACGAAAGCTGCTTCATCGTCGGTCTCAAAAAGAGTGCGTAGCCCAATATTTAATGATTTGGCAATGGTTTCCAGGGTGGATAGAGATGGTGATGTTTTATCCCTTTCGATCTGCGACAGATAGCTGGTCGAAAGGTTTGCCTTCTCGCCTAGTTCAGCCAGGGTCATTCCATGCCCTTTACGAAATGACTTGATCCGTTCACCGATACTCTCTGCCAATGGATCACCCTTAATTAATTGCGTCTCAAAAGTGTATTAGCCACGAGAAAATATATTCAATGGATTGTTACGGCTAAAAGATTGATGGTGTATATATATAAAATGCCACAACCGGCTGAGAACCCTTATTTCCAATACGATGCTTGGTGGTTGATTTGAAATATATATTATCGCCTGGGTATAGGTCGTACTCATTTTCACCTATCCACATGTGCAAGACTCCTTCGAGGATATAACAAAATTCCTCTCCAATATGCGCTCGAAATTCGTCCGTAGGTAATGCCTGGCTTTCAGGTTTGATGGTCATCAGATAGGCATTAAGTGATCCGTGGGGGAATTTGGTGGAGAGTAACGCATAATCAATCGCAGAACCCTCAAATTGGAAGCTCTCTCGACGATCATGATATGTGACTTTGGCTGGGTTGATCAAATTGGGAAAGAAATCAGTAACCTTGACCCCCAGAGCCTCGGCAATAGAATACAACGTGGTAATAGAGGGTGCTGCCTTACTTCGCTCCACTTGCGAAATGAAACCTGGCGTGCAATTGCTTCTCTCAGCCACGTCTTCAAGCGTTAAACCCTGTTGAAACCGAAGCTCTTTGATTTTCCTTCCAATAAGGGGAATTGTTCTATCCATAAAAAAATTTTATCTACAATTCAAAAATTTGTCAATACTCTAATTTTTATAGAATTATTTTTATAAGTTTACTTAATGATCTAAAGAAGGCTCATATAGACTATTTTCATGGATGAGAAAACCAATTGAAATTTGTGAAAGCCATGATGGTGTCTATATCCGATCAAGCTTAGATTGGGATAGAAGCATGCTTATTTCATGGACGTAGTAGACAGCTAACCTGGAGGGGACTGTGTTAGGAAATCACATAATTCACAGTTGAAGATAATTATGAATATCTCCAATTTAATAATATCGTGATTATTCTGTCTAGCTTATCATTAATACTTTCAGTGCTAGTAGAGGGTGGACGATTAAACTGATTAAACTCGAAGAATTCATTAAAGGAAGCACTCATAGTTGCTAAAGAGTCCATGATAACGTATCCATTGTAAAAAGTACAACAGTAATTTAAATTAGCGAAATGCCTTATTAATTCTTCTGTAGTCGTCGCTTTATTTATTTGTTTATATCGAACACTAAGCCGCGCCATCATAGCCCCCCTTTCACCCCTGTATGTATCTTATCTCCCCCCCTTCCACAATTCCCGTAGCCATTGTAAAAACTTCATAAAAGCAAGAGTGAGGCGTACTGAGCAATATTCTCAGATGTATGCTCAGATATCTGAGAAACATTAACGCATGTAAAGGAGGAAAATCACATTTCCACAGTAAACCATTTTGCTCCATGTAAATTCCCCATATCCACTGCAAAATTGTGAACCTCCAAAATTTTGAAAGCCCCTTAGTAGAAGGACACACCACACTACAAGTGAAAATGGGGGTATCAACAATTGAATACTTCACCAAGTGTCGATGACCCTGTTGGGCATCGCTTGGACACCAAGGGAGCGAGTGGCAGGTACCCGCGCAGCTTGCATTCCTCATCCATAATGCGGCATTTTATCCCAGCTCACTTTGATCGAGGTGGGCTTTTTTGATTCTGCAAGAGAAATGAGTTAACCATGCTCAAAGTCCATATCCTAACAAGCTGCACGGACTGTAATGACGAAGCCCACATAGATTCTACCCATACTGCACCAAAACCACAGAATTACAAAATCTTTCGATTTGAATATCCACCATATATAGACAAATAAGGACTTTCATCTCAGAAAGTCCCACATTTACTGGGGTGCCTGACGGGGGTCGAACCCGCAACCACTTGATCCACAGTCAAGTGCTCTGCCATTGAGCTACAGGCACCATGCTATATTTTGAGCTCGTTTTCCGGCGGGCTGATTATATCAGAGTACAATTGGTGTGAAAAGAGGAGCTATTCACTTTATTCGGAGGCCGACCTTGGTGGGTAAAATCGTGGTTGTTGGTAGCTTTGTGTATGATCTGATTGTTTGGCTGCCTTATTTCCCTAGGAAGGGTGAAACATTGCTTGCTTCCGAGTTCAAGATGTATGCAGGGGGTAAAGGTTTTAATCAGGCAGTTTCTGCAAGGCGGTGTGGTGCCCAAGTGAGTATGATAGGAAAAGTGGGTGCTGATCAATTTGGCGCTGCTTTTATGGAAATTATGGATAGAGAGGACATTGATCATTCCTACGTTATCCGAGATGGTTCTGCCACAACCAGCCTGGGCATCCCAATGATCGATCCCCATGGAGATAACAGCATTATCGGGATTCCCAGAGCGAATACCCTGGTAACGGCAGAGGAGGTGAATGCGGCAAAGGAATTTATCACCCAGCACCAAATACTCTTGCTTCAGCTTGAGATTCCTTTGGTAGCTTCATTAGAAGCTGCTCGGATTGCTTATCACGCAGGTATGATGGTGATCTTAAATCCTGCGCCTGCAGCATATCCACTTTCAACCTTGCTGCCCAGGCGTGATTCGGGTGAGCCAATGATCGATTGGTTCATGCCAAATGAGGTTGAAGCAGAAATGCTAACAGGGATGCCGGTCAAGAATACGGATGATGCATTCAATTGCGGTAAATATATCTTATCTCAAGGTGTCCGAAGAGGGGTGGTCATTACCATGGGTTCGAACGGTGTTGTTGCTGTGACTCCTGATGCTCAGTATCACATACCATCATTTCCGGTAACTCCTGTTGACCCTACGGGTGCAGGAGATGCTTTTTGTGGCTCATTTGCAGCGGCACTGTCTGAGGGAAAACCGGCCGAAGAAGTACTACGATTTGCGAATGCTGCTGGAGCTTTAGCCGTAACCATTGCTGGTGCAGAGCCAAGCTTACCCAAACGATCGGATATTGACGCTTTTCTAATTAATCATATGTAAAGGAGACATCCAGTGAGTTTATATCTTGATTCAGCCCTTGCTGATGATGCACGGCATGCATTTAGCGCCGGTCTGGTGAAGGGGATCACTACTAATCCTAGCCTGGTGGCCCAGACAAGACGTCCTGCAAAGGAAGTGATCGCGGAGCTGTGTGACCTCAGCACGGGAATTGTGTTCCATCAGCTGACGGATGAGAATTTTGCTAGGCGAAAAAGTGAAGCCTTACAGATGGCGGGAATTAGGCCAGGCAGAGTGGGGCTCAAAATACCGTGCACTTATGAAAATCTTTCGCTTGCAAACGAGCTGGTCGGCTTGGGGTACATCGTTGGAATCACAGCGATATTCAGTACTCCCCAAGTATATCTGGCATGCCAGGCTGGTGCTCAATATATCCTTCCATATGTGAATCGCAGCACACGGCTTTTAGGTGATGGGATCAGCTTGGTACATCAGATGCGAGCAGTGATTGATGCGGGAAGATCAAATACCGAGATCATTGCTGCCAGCATTAAAACGCCAGACGAAGCCATCTCGACATTATTAGCAGGGGCACATCATCTCACGCTACCAATTCGTATAATAGAAGCAATGGGAGATCACCCATTATCGGACCAGGCAATTGAAGAATTTGGATTAGCTGTCAAACGGTAATGCCTAATCTTTCAAGCCCTTCAGTGCTATAACCGCTTCTCTTCTAGTAACAGTTTGTTGTTTCCCGCTGGACAGATCCTTGATCGTAACCTGGTCATTGGCAGCTTCATCAGGACCAATCACGGCTACCTTTGAAATCTGCATACGGTCTGCATATTTAAATTGTTTGGGTAGTTTAGCCACTTCTGGATAACACACGGCCTTTATGCCAGCATTCCGTAGCTCAGATGCAAACTCCAATGAGGTGATCAAACGCTCTGAATCAAACACCGTGACTAATATTGTTGCAGGTGATCCGCCGATGTCCTTCGGGATCAACCCTTTACTTTCCAGGATCAACGAAATCACAACATCACCCAAGGCAAACCCAGTGCCAGGTAGCGGATCTCCTCCTACATCTGCCAACAGGTTGTTGTAACGTCCACCGCCCATGATCGCTCGAGGAATATCCCCTCTGACATCAAAAGCCTCGAAGACAATCCCAGTGTAGTAAGGGAGCCCCCGAACCACAGCCGGGTTATATTTAATATATTCCATCACTCCCAAGGCTTGTAGTGCATCAAATGCCCGTACTAGCTCCTTGGATTTTTTCCATAAATCATCATTTTGAAGCATCAGCTTCACGGATTCGAGCTGTGCAACACTCACTCCAATCTCCAGGCCGTATGCCTCCCATTCGGATTGTCCTAATTTGTCATGGCGATCGATCCAGCGTGAAATTTCATGGCGAGACTCGGCTAGGAATCCGATTTCGGCCAGTTCTGCATCCAATAGATGCCGGTCATTTACCTGGATATTTACATCTTGAGGTTTGAGACCTAAAGTTCTGAAGAATGTTGCGAGAATGGTGATCATCTCGGCATCAGCTTCCGGTGTATCGACTCCGATCAAGTCGATGTTCCATTGGAAAAACTCACGGGTCCTGCCTTTTTGCGGTCGCTCGTAGCGCCAGAATGGACCAAACGACCACCAACGTACGGGATAGGTAAGCTGACGTTGTCGTTGGGCAATCATGCGAGTCAGACTGGGAGTGAGCTCAGGTCGCAAAGTGATTAAATCCCCACTGCGGTCCGGAAAGACAAAAGATTGTTCGTTGACGAGCTCATCACCAGATTTGGCTGCATATAAATTAATGGATTCCAGAAAAGGAGCTTCGTATTCCTGATAACCGAAGGATTCTGATACCTGGCGAACAGTGTTATATAGCCAGGTACGTATAGCCATTTGTTCTGGATAAAAATCGCGGGTTCCTTTTAGAGGTTGAATAATACCTTTCATTTCCATAATCCCTGTTGTGTTCGATTTAATTACAAAAAGCCAATGCATTTTAGCATAAAATGAGAGCCTATCCTAATCATCCTATTAGTTGCCTTCTATGTAGTTAAGGTACAATACATCCTGTTTAACAAAAGACCAGGAGAAAATTAATGAAAATTGTGACAGATTGTGCTGCAGACCTGATAAAAGAAGAAGCGGAATCATTGGATATACAGGTTGCGCCATTATTTATTCAATTCCCAGAAGGTGAGGTTAACTCGAACGAAATAACTCCGGATGATTTTTATCAGAGACTGAAAAATATCGCGCCTCGAATCCCAACAACATCACAACCATCCACAGGGATATTTTCAAGTATTTATAAGAAGCTGATTGATATTGGCGAGGAAGTGATCTCGATCCACATTTCATCTGGATTAAGTGGAACGATTGAGTCAGCACATTTAGGTGCTGCCAAGATTCCTGGGAAATTAATCAATATGGTGGATAGCCTTACATTATCCGGTGGAGAGCGGTTCCAGGTTCTTGCGGCTGCATTAGCTGCGAGGGCGGGTCGCAAGAAAGAATTTATCCTAGATAGGTTATCGAAAATACGCGCGGCAACAGAGGTGGTTTACACCCTCGAGACGTTGGAATATTTACAGCGAGGTGGTCGGATCGGGAGGGTTCAGGCGCTGGCGGGTGCATTGTTGCATATCAAGCCGATTATTCATGTTGAAAAATCAGATGGCAAATATTCGACGATAGGTAAAGAGAGGACTATTCCTAAAGCATTGGAAGGCATCACCAATCACATTGCGAAGGTTTATGGGAAAGACACACCTCTGTGGGTTTCCGTCTTGCATGGTCAGCTGGCAGAACAGGCAAATAAGCTGGCAGAGCGGGTGCAGGAAAAAGTAAATGTAGGAAAACTGGAAATATTAAGGATTTCCCCAGTGTTGGGTGTACATACGGGTCCCGGAATCGTTGGGTTGGCCGTGGTGCCGATCCATTTGATGGAAGGATTGGATTGAAGATCACCACCTGGAATGTCAATGGGTTGAGAGCTGCCCTAAATAAAGGCGTCTGGGACTGGATCAAGCAAGAAAACCCGGATGTTTTATGCCTGCAGGAAATCAAGGCTCGCCCTGAACAGATATCGAATGAATACCATGATCTATTTAATAATCATGTGGTTTATTGGAATCCTGCTGAAAAACTCGGTTATAGTGGGGTGGCGACGTTCACGAGTTCTCCACCCATATCCGTAGATTATGGAATTGGAAGACATGAATTTGATCTTGAAGGTCGGGTGATTCGCGCCAAATTTCAAGATTTTATCCTATTCAATGTATATTTCCCGAGTGGTCAACGGGGATTAGAGAGGGTGGAATTCAAGCTAAAGTTTTATGCTCATTTGTTGGAAATATGTGACCACTTGCAGGAAGCTGGTGAGAAGGTGATCATTTGTGGCGATTTTAATACCGCGCACAATGAGATTGATTTGCGCTACCCAAAAGAGAATAAAAACACATCCGGTTTCCTGGCTGAAGAACGCGCCTGGATTGATATCTATCTTACACACGGTTTAGTGGATGTTTATCGATTGTTATTCCCTGAACGGGTGGAATATACCTGGTGGACCTATCGAATGAATGCCCGCCAACACAACGTGGGTTGGCGGTTAGATTATTTCATGATTTCAGAAGCACTTATCCCATTCGTCAGGGATGTGGTGATTCATTCGGAAGTCGCTGGCTCAGACCACTGTCCAGTGACATTAGCAATCGATGCTTCAGGCTCGTAGATTGCCGATCCGTGAGCTGGGTTACTCTCCAAATTCGGTTTCGAGCTCATCGAAATTATCCCACGCTTCAGATACTTCAAGCGAAATATCACCAAACAGCCCTTCCTGTGATACACGTACAAGGTGGCGTTTGATAAGCTCCAACAGGGCTAAAAAGGTGACCACGATTTCCAGGCGTGAATTTTCGTGATTTATCAGTGATCGAAATGACACATTTTTTTGATGGCGGAGTGTATCGGTTATCAACGCGATTTTTTCTCGAATTGTGACTCGCGAAGGTGGCACAACAGTTAACAAGGCATCCGCTCGACTGAGATCAGTAAATATTTCTTGGGCTGCTGCAGCAATATCCTCAATCGAAATTCCAGTGAGATCGAAAGTACCCTCCAATTTAGGTGGGGGGGCTACCCTTAGGTATGTCCGCAGACCTGCTTCTTCACGTTGATAAAGAATACCAGCAATTTCGCGGTAGCGTTTATATATAATTAGCTGCCTGGCTAAGGCTTCACCTGGATCCTCTTCACCGGGCTCACGTATTGGCGGGCGGGGTAATAAGGCTTCAGATTTTATTTGCAACAGCTTGGCAGCGATTACCAGAAAGGCCGAGACTTCATCCGCTGCCAGTTCAGTTAAATTGTGGATATATTCCAGATATTGATCAGTTATCTGGGCGAGGGACAATTTCGTGATGTCTAGCTCCGCGCGCTCAATTAACTGTAGGAGCAGATCCAACGGTCCCTCATACACCGGTGTAGCAATTGTATAATTCGAGATATGTTGATTGGTAGGGTTGAACATTACTGCGAGATTATACCTGACAATTGAAATGCCTCATGCTATACTTATCTCAAATTCATTCGAGGATGGTTGGAATGGCTGGTCAATGGCGAGA
>Ga0315291_10012930_pt1 | contig 10130 bp, 8 predicted proteins | sample YL17G12_20_MG_FD_203070 | JGI IMG/M metagenome (GOLD analysis project Ga0315291, IMG submission 203070) | Sediment microbial communities from Yellowstone Lake, YNP, Wyoming, USA - YL17G12_20 | ecosystem: Environmental > Aquatic > Freshwater > Lake > Sediment | place: USA: Wyoming | collected...
TCTGCATAAGGACATAGACCAGGTTGTCCTTGGCCATGCCGAGATCCCGGTTCATAATGAATGCGACCTGGGAATTCACGACCAGCGTCTCGATGATGAGCACCGTCGACAGGGTGAACTGGAGGATAACGAGGCCCTGGCGCAGGAGGACGCCGCGTCCCCCGCGATGAATGGCGGCTCTGATGCTCCGGACTGGGGAGAACGACGAGAGGAAAAGGGCCGGATAGAGCCCCGAAATGAGCCCGGCGCAAAGGGTGATGGCGGCGATTCCGCCGGCGATGCCGGCGTGGCCGAGGTCCAGTCCCAGCCGGCGTCCGGTGATACGGCTGAAGAAGGGCAGGGCCAGTCCCACGAGGAGCAGGGCGGCGCCCAAGGCCAGCGCCGCGTGGAGAAGGGATTCGCTGAAGAACTGCCGGATGAGCTGGCCGCGAGTCCCTCCGAGCGTCTTTCGGAGTCCGACCTCTTTCGCCCTGCCCTCAGAGCGGGCCGTGGCCAGGTTTATGAAGTTGACGCAGGCAATGAGAAGGACGAAGCCGGCGATCAAGGAAAAAACGCGGACGTAGCGCATCGCCCCGTCCGTGCCGTCGGGCTTGTAAAGGTGGATGCGGCGGAGCGGCTGGAGCCGGAGGACCCTCTTCCGGTCCGGGACGTGCGGCTTCAGGAAACCCGAGATCTTCCTTTCCAAGAGATCCGCCGAGCTTCCTTCCTTGAGCAGGAGATAGAATTGATAATTGAAGCCTTTCCAATCGGCTTCATAGGTGGTCAGGTCGACGCCGAACAGGGGATAGGCCCGGAACGAGAAGAAGAAATCGAACTGAAAATCCGAATTATCCGGGATGTGAACGATCCCGGAGACGGTAAGATCCGCTCGGTCGCTGAGATTGAGGACTTTCCCGATGGGGTTTTCGTCCCCAAAATATTTCGGGGCCACGGTATCCCGGATGACGATGGAGGCCGGGTCGGCGAGGGCTCGGGTAGCGGCTCCTTCGACGAACCGGAACGAGAACATTTCAAAGAAAGCGGGATCGACGGTCAGGAATTCGGTCTCTGTGTAGGCTTTGTCCTTGTAGCGGACGACCATGTCCTCCGGGGCCCACCTCGATACGGCGGCGATTTCCGGGAAATCGTTTTTCAGGGCGGGACCGACAGGGAAGGGAAGCCAGGGATGGAAGGAGACGCCGTCGGCCCTGTGGTCCTCCATGACCAGCCGGTAGATGTCCCCGGCGTGGGCGTGGAACCGGTCGTAGGAAAGCTCGTTCCGGACCCAAAGAAGAATCAGGATGGAGCAGGCCATCCCGGCGGCAAGGCCGCTGATATTGATCAGCGAATACCACCTCTGCCGGCGCATTTTCCGCAGGGACACCTTGATGGAGTTGAGGAACAGGGCCGGCGTGAAGCCGGTCGTCCGCCCGGACATAACAGGGAGGAGTCCGCGGGAATCGCTCTTGGAATACTCCGCGCCGATCGCGTCGGGGGCCTCGACGGATGCCGTCACTTCGCGAAAAGCCTCTTCGGGATTCTTCCCCTGCCTGATGAGGTCCTCGACTTCATCCCTCACATGGGCCTCGAGTTCGGTGATCGTACCGTCTTCGAGCGCGTCGCTGTGCCTCAGTTTCCTGCTCCATTCGGCGATGGCTGTGTCGAGATCGAAAGCCCGAGTCAGACGCTTTTTCATGACCTGGCCTCCGTCGACACCCACAGCCTGGAAAAAATCGTGCTAACGGCCAGCCACTGGCTCTTCTCCCTCTCGAGCTCACGGCGGCCAGCATCGGTCAACCGGTAATATTTTCGAAGCCTCTCCTTATTAGGAGATTTCCAGGAGGAAGCGATGAAACCTTCCTTCTCCAGCCGGTGCAAGACGGGATAGAGCATCCCGAAGGACCACTCTAAATGCCCCCCCGAGAGAAATCTCATCTGTTTGATGATCCTGTAGCCGTAGGTCTCTCCGTCAAGAAGGATCGAGAGGATCAAAGGTTTCGTCGAGGCCGCGATCAGGGCTTTTGAAATCATACTTTCCCTCACCAGCTTAATATATAGCACCTCTATATATGCAATCTGCGTGCCAACTCGAGCCTTCGGAGGAGTATACCGGATTCCGATTAAAGAGCGGCCCGTTTTGTTCGAAAATGCACAGGAGAATGTCCGGATGCGGACGGGGAAAGGCTTCAATACTCCATTAAGCGCGGTGGATATCCCTTGCGGTCCGCCGTTTTCACCGAGGTGATCCGGCTCTGTGTCGATAGACCGTCTGCCGTCAGGGCGTTCGGGTCACGGAGAATACGACCGTCGTCCCCGCTCGCTGCAGAGGCGATTCGAGATAACCTGTCGACCGGGCATCCACGTGCACGTGGAGACGCCGCGCGTCCCCGTCTTTCTCGACCGCCCAAGCCACGAGACGGTGCGGGACGGCGGTCCCTTGGGCCCACACGGCAAGCCCCGACACTTTCGCTCCATCCCCCCACGCTGGCGGAAGGTCGAGAATAAGAAGGGCCCGGGCGTTGAATTGCCCCGTCTCGGACATGTCCGAGGCGAACGTGTCGGCGAAAGAGCTTTTCAGCCTCGTGTTCCGCGCCGAGGCCTTGACATCCAGGCCCCGGCCCGACTCGTGGATCGTCACCGTGAAGGGAGGCTCGGAAAAAGCCTCGACCGGGATCGCGGCCGGATCGCCGAACAAAACGCGCGAGGCCGTGCCGTAGAGCATGATCTCCGCCGGCCCCCAGGCCGGGCTGTTCATCCCGTCTTTGATGACCGGGGGGTCGAACGGCAAGGCCCCGGAGGCTAGGATGACCATGTCGTGGGTGCAGCGCATGATCTCGCCCAGAGGCGCTCCCGTGAACGCCATCCGTTCCATTTCCTGATAGACGGGGATGCCGTGGTCGGGATGGAGGGCGGCCAGGTAGGCGACTGCGTTGTTAGCCAGGACTCCCAGGCAGAAAGAGAGCTTCGAGTCCACGCGGTGTTCCTTGACCTGTACATCGAACTCGAACCAGCGGCCGGTGACCCCGGTATAGCAGGCGCCGTTGAAGAAGACGCACGGGGCAAGCTTCAGCCTACGGACGTACGGGCCGTTCAGGCTGTCGACCACCCGGTCCGGATAGCCGTGGCCCCCGTAGTGGATGATCCCCGCGCCGTCCATCTCCCCGAGTCGCTCCTGGGAGAACCCATGTGTGCCGTGGGAAATGCTGGCCGCGCCGAACCGGCTTTCGTAACAGGGGATCATGAAAGCACCGGGCGTCTTGTGCCAGGCCGTCTTTTCGGCCATGGGGTTCGGGCCGAGATTGTCGATGAGTCTCCCGGGCAGGCGGAGACGCCCCTCGGCCGCATCTAGGATCCGTTTGACGAAGGCCGCTGCAGCTTCGGGCGACTCTCCGGTGATGAAGCCGGTCCGCGTGTCGGCGAACGGGTCGTCATCCAGGGAGGAGACCAGCCTGAGCCACGCCCATGCGAAGACGACATCCAACTCTCCCGGCTTCAGAGCGACCATGACGTATCGCGGGAGCCGCCGCTCCAGCGCGTCGCGCGCGCTTTCCGGCCGTCCCGGATCGAAGGTCACGATCTCGGCTTCCGGGTGGAGCTTTTTGGCTAGGAGGAGGGCTTCCGCGTAATCGGCCTTCGCCGCGTCGGAAGCCAGGATGAGGTAAGGGCCGTGGCGGTCGATTCGAAACGCCTGGGCCGTCCCCGGATCCGCCGCGCCCGAGAGCCGTTCCATTCTCGCGTTCTTCCAGACCCACGCGGCGACGCCGATTCCCAATCCCAGGACCACAAGGATAAGGCTGATTTTCTTCATGTCATAAGAATCATAAAGCAGGGCATGTCCGGGCGTCAATTGGTGATCACAAACCGGGCCCCTGACCGGACGGCCTAATCGGCGGCGACATGCGGTTCTGTGACCGGCTGATCCGGGATAGCCCGGACAAGTTAGAGCCTGGGGTCGATCGAACACTTTCGGGCGGGCCGGAGTGATTTCCAAGGCCGAATAGGGAAAGACGGAGAAAGAATGCCAATTTCCGCTCCTAGATCGAAGGCCAGGAAATTCCGTGCATTCATTTTGTTTGCCTTTTTCTTATCACAGCATCTTACGGATGGAGGATTTCTTTTCGTATGATTATGAGACGTCTGGAAATGCCGAGGCAATTCCCTTATGATAGAAACCGAACCTGGAAAGAAGCGAGATCCGATGACCATCAAGAGCGAACTCAAGCTTCTGAAGAAAGAGCGGGACGCACGGGACCGCTCCCGGAAGGTCCGGGACACATGGCAAAAGATCGACCGGGACGGAGAGAACCTGACGACGAAAGAGAAGCTGGAACGACTCATCAGCCTCAGCCGCCGGGAAAAAGGCCCCGCCGGAAAACCCGAACCCGCCCCCGTCGAGCCGGGACATCGCGAGCCCGTCCAGTTCTTCGAAAATCCTTATACGCTGGGCGCCCGCTACGGCCAGGTCACGATCTCCCTGGGGCTCGAGATTCCGGGAAAAGCGCTCGCTTTGCTGAGCCATGACGCCGCGTTCGAAGGCCTGTCGCTCGATTCGGCCCTGTTCCTCGACCTGGAAACGACGGGGCTTGCGGGAGGGACCGGAACCCTGCCCTTTCTTGTCGGTATGGGCTATTACCGGAACAGCAGGTTCAATGTGGCCCAATACTTCCTGAGCGAGATGGGCGACGAGGACCGGATGATCCGCGAACTGGGACAATTCTTCCGGGAGATGGATTTCAAGTCCGTCGTCACTTATAACGGCAAGGCGTTCGACATGCCCCTCCTGGAGACCCGCTTCGCCCTCCAGCGGGAGCCTTTTCCGCTCGCAGGCTTGCCGCACCTTGACTTCCTCTTCTCGGCCCGCCATCTCTGGAAACACAAGTATGAGAGCTGTCGGCTCTTCCACCTGGCCCGGGAGATCGTCCGGGCGGACCGGGACGAGGACATCCCCGGCGCTGAAATCCCCATCCGGTACTTTCAATATATCCGGTCGGGGGATTTCTCCCTCATCGAACCCATCCTCTATCACAACCAGGAGGACATCCTGTCGCTCTTGGGGGTCGTCATCGAGGGCGCTCTTCTTTTCGATCGCGGCCGGAGGCCTTCTCAGGATGAGGCGGACGCCATGGACCTGGTCGGCATCGGGAAACTTTACGAAAGCGTCGGCGACATGGAGAGGTCGGCCGAGCTTTTTGAAAAGGCCCTCGAAGGGGAATTGTCGGGCGAAGTTTCCATCCACGTCCGGACGAAGCTCGGCCGTCATTTCAAGAAGAGCCGGGCCTGGGACAAAGCCGTCCCGCTCTGGCAGAGTGCGGCCGGGGGGGATGCGCTTTCGAGTTTCCGTGAACTGGCCATGTACTACGAACACAGGGAAAAGAAGTACGAAGAGGCCATCCGGGCCGCCGAGGAGGGGCTGGCTTGGGCGACGGGCGTTTCTCTTCCGTACGAGCAGGACTTCCGGAAGAGACTCGAACGCCTCAAGATTAAAGTCCGGAGGCGGCAGGAGAAGTCCGGGAGATAGGGCGGATTTGAAAAATTCGTTCTGTTGGGCTATATTAACTCCGCTTTCCGGCTTCCGTAGACGTGCCGGACGGACACCTGCGCGCCCGTAGCTCAGTTGGATAGAGCGTCTGACTACGAATCAGCAGGTCGGGTGTTCGAGTCACCCCGGGCGCGCTCTCTTTTTTCCCCATATATATCTAAAAAACCCTTCAATTGGATTCTACCCGTTTCTATCAATTTCATCCTCAAAGTGGACAACATAATGGACAACGGGATTTCGAGCTGAGCCCGTTCAGATACTTGACTAGGGCCTGCGGCCGGGATATCCTTCTTTTGTGAGCGGAAGGGTTGATTCTGAGCACGAGGGCGGCGGTTCCATGCCGCCTGAAAGAACGAATTCATGTTACCTATCCTTAAATCGCGCCGGCAGGGAGGAAGGCGATTAACTTCTGGGATTCGGCACGTTATGTCCTTGCGATTCTTGTCATAGCGAGTTTTCCGCCCTCGCTCCTGCTCTGGTTGGCGATTCATCCGTTCGCCGCATTCTGGCGCCAGGTGGGGCCCGTTTGGACTTATGTCATATTGGGGCTCCCGGTCGCGGGGTATATGGTCGGCGCCTGGTTTTTTCGCAAAACACTGCTCGTGCTGGATCTGGGGACCAACGTGATCACCATGATCCTTGCCGGTATCGGACTTGGGACGGCTGTCCTGCTGAAGCGGAGCGTGGTGAAGCAGTTGAGGTTCGCCGCGCTCGCCGGGATACCCGAGCTTTCAAAAGAGAAATATCCCGGAAAGCTGCTGACGGAGGGCATCTACGGCCGGGTCAGGAATCCGCGATACATCGAAGCGCTGTTGTGGGTGATGGCATATGCGTTGTTCGCGAATTACTTGGGAGCCTACATCGTCGTCGTTTTGAGCCTGCCGTTGATCTATTTCGTAGTCAGGCTGGAGGAGAGGGAGTTGAGGGAGCGATTCGGAACGGCCTATGAAAAATATTGCCGACAGGTGCCGCGCTTCGTGCCCAAGCCTAGACCGCGGAACGAATAGGTGCACATACCGTATGTGTGCCTATTCTTATGGACCTCATCCCTTAAGAATGGTCCAGACATAATGTGAGTTTTTTGATCTGCTCTCCGGATCCAAAGGTCGGAGGTCCGAATCCTCCCAGGCACGGTATCCCCAATTGACTCACGTCCGTTTTCAAGCGCCTTGCGATATTTTCACGCTTCGAGTACGATTTCTGACGACTAGAACCCATGTTTGAACATTCACCTTGAGGAGTAAAAGATGCATCTACTCGATCAAAGAATACTCGGAATCGCAATTCTATTCTTGTTGGGCATACTGGTTACCGTGAAGGGAATTGCTACGGGTTCCATTCTTGATAAACCAAGAGGCAACCTTAAGGTGCAGCTCGTCAATATCTTCAACCTTTTTTTCTTGTTGGTTGTGAATCCCCTAGTCGCAATATTGCTGATTACCCGCCGTCTGGCGACGATCGATCCTACCCACCTGACGATTGCTGAACCATGGATTGTGGTGGTTTTGGAGATCATAGGGCTGCTTATGTATGCGATAGGGTATTTCCTTATGGCAGGCGCGTTGGTCATGCTAGGGCGCAATTACCAGCTCGGGGGAAGCGCTCCTCGCTCTGAAGATAAAGTGGTTGTGGATGGCCCTTACAGACTGGTTAGGCATCCCATGTACACAGCGGCGTTGGGCATTTCCTTAGGGTTCGTCTGCCTGATCCAGTCATGGGCTTTATTCTGTGTGTTTTGCGTCTATCTTGTATTGATTTTCCTGCTGATTCCCGTAGAGGAAGACGGATTACAGAAAGCATATGGTGAGCAGTATTTATCCTACCAGAAAAAAACGAGGAAACTCATTCCTTTCGTTTACTGAGCCATGTCGTCGAAAGCCACAATAGGAGGACTAACGCATGAAAGTCTTGACAGTGTACGCCCATCCGAATCCTAAGTCATTTTGCCACGCGATCCTCCAGCAATTCACCAAAGGGCTGGAGGACGCTGGCCACACCAGCGAGGTGGTTGACCTATACGCCATCCGGTTCGACCCGGTCTTCCGCCTGCGGGACTTTGCCAGTTATGTTCACGAAAGCATGCCGCGGGATATCCTCGAAGAAATGAACCTAAAGCAAAGGGTGCTTGACTCCGTGGGAGGACCGATTCAGCGGTTCCTCGCGTCACGCTGGCTCCGCAACAAGGATCCTTTGGCCATCGCGAAGTTCATACACCAACACAGGCCAAAAGATGTTATCGTCCAGTGGGAGAAGGTGAAAAATGCCCAGGGACTCGCGTTTATTGCGCCTGTTTTCTGGCTGCACTTTCCCGCGATTCTCAAGGGGTGGTTCGAACGGGTCTTCTCCTATGGCGATGCTTACGGCCTAACCGCTGAGGGCTGGCGTGGCGAAGTGAGAGGCCGAGTGCCTCTGCTTCAGCACGAAAAAGCCTTAGTGATTTCCACCACCCTTTTCAGAGAAGAGGACTATAAGGCTGGTATGGAAGCCGTCATGGCCCGAATTATTGATGATTGGGGATTGCGGTATCCAGGAATCAGGAAAGTCGAACATGTATATTTCTATGGTGTCCCCATAGCGGATGCGGATACGAGACGGATTTATCTGGAGAGGACCTATAAGCTGGGCAAAGAGTTTGCCCAGTCATGAAGGGAGAGGGCAGGAAATACGCATTTGGCCGTTGGGGAAATCAAGCGCGACTTCGAAAAGTAAATCCAGGCGATACGGAGCCGAGAAGCCGACACCCGCCCAATCAGAGATATGCTCTTTTCGGAGTAGCGAATTTTTATAGACGAGATAAATTTCCCCCTTATCGAATGGAGAATTTAAGGGGGGAGGTTAAGCGGCTTAGGCTTTCTTGGCTCCAGCTTCAGCTTTTTTCATGCCTCGACAGCAGCACGTCTGGTAAAAAAGGCTCATAATAGCTAGGATCGCGGCTGCGACGACGATCACCCATTTAGCCCATGCGGCTGGCCACCAGAATATGGCTAGGACAACGACGGCCGCAGCCAACAAGAACCGACAGAAACAGAGTTTCATGATTTCTCCTCCTTCTTCATTGAGGTTTCCCAATTTTATAGGAAATATGACTCTTAGAGCAAGGTCAAAATCAAATCCTGCGCAAGATCCCGGATCCAACACGAGAAAAAGTTGATACTTGGACCATGATACAGCGGGGGAGACCTTTCCTCTGAATAAGTCAATTCATTTTACGCAGGATATATTCGTAGAGTCAGGGGCTCATTACTGGCACAAATGTGGCACAAAAAGAAATTTGCGGCCCCCCTATGATTTGAACGCTCAGAATATGATGGAAGGAGGGTCGGACAATGACGCACATCATCAAAATGGCACCATGGCTACTCCTGGCGGCACTTTTCAGTTCATGTACGCGGGACGATGACTCCTCTGGGTGAGCTTTTGAAGAGCGACGAGGCGGCCATCAAGACAGGCGGCATCAAGATGATTCCCGTCCCAGGTGCGTAACGGAAGCTATCTCTTATGCCCAAATGGAAGCCACATGTGCATGTACGATGACCAGGAGACGTATATGAGCGGGCTGACTAAGTTTATTAAGGCTGTCGACGCCGGGAAGAAATAGAACCGTCCCTGTTTTTTCCGATCCTATTTTATCGCCACACCCATCGTGTCCCGGTGCATATCGATCAGCGTTCTCATGTAGGGTCCGATCTCGTCGGGATCGCTGAAACCGGCTTGGCGGGCAGCCAAATCCCGTTTTTCTTTAGGGGTGTCCCCGCTCGAAGCCCAGTGTTTCAGGTCACGGTAGCATCCGAGTGTAAACAGATCCCAAGCGGCTCCCTGATCGCGCACGAAAATCAGGTTCTCCGGTCGCCCTGTTCCGACCTGATAGATGTTTTCCATCTCGCGCTCCTTGAAAAGCTCCTCTTGCTTTCCCGGAAGCGCGATGAAGATCTCGATATGGTAGTAGGCTGTTCCGTCGAAGGTTTTTTTCACCGATTCGAGCGGAGGACCCAGCACGAAGATATCCTCCCGCCAGGCCGAGCAGGCATTGAGCTTTTGGGTGAACTCCTTTTGAGAAAGAGAGGAAGCCTCGGCCGCTTTCTTCCGCCGGGAAACCCTTCCTTTGGAATAATATTCGGCGTAGCTCTCCATGGGGAAAAGGAGCATGAGGTCCCATTGGTCGCCCTGGGTGTGACGCCACCAGAGAGGACGCTCGTCTCCTGATGCGTCATTTACGGCCATCCGGCTTTTATAGAGAGCGATCAGGTCAAGAAGCTTTCCCGGGGCCGCCCGCACAAACATGGTCTTATACAAGTAGGCTGGCTCGGATGACTGCGGTCCTCCTGCTGCCAGGGCGGCCGTAGATAAAAGGGCTAGGAGCGTAAAGAATTCTAAGAACATCGGCATCTTCTTTAGACGGTTTGTCATAAGTCCTCCTTGAATGAATTGGCAACGCTCAACCGATTGCCCTATTATAATATCAGAAGAAGGAAAAAGGATACGAGACGCATTGAATCACGTAATATGTTACCGAAGGAAAGGCTGTTGAATCATATAAAATGTTACCCAAATCCCATAAAGGATAGGGTGACATGCACAGGATGGACATGCGATCTCGCGAACAGTATCTGAA
>Ga0315291_10012932_pt1 | contig 10130 bp, 9 predicted proteins | sample YL17G12_20_MG_FD_203070 | JGI IMG/M metagenome (GOLD analysis project Ga0315291, IMG submission 203070) | Sediment microbial communities from Yellowstone Lake, YNP, Wyoming, USA - YL17G12_20 | ecosystem: Environmental > Aquatic > Freshwater > Lake > Sediment | place: USA: Wyoming | collected...
TGATCCGGCACGGCATTAACGATCTCGGGCCGTTCTTCGACAACGACGTCCGGTTCCTGAGGCAGTTTGACTAGAAAGATGAATGACGAATGATGAATGATGAATGATGAATTGAGGAAGGATGAATGACGAATGACGAATGACGAATGATGAATTGAGGAATGATGAATGATGAATGATGAATTGAGGAATGATGAATGACGAATGATGAATTGAGGAAAGATGAACGGAGAATGGGGAAGAGCGGGCTTGTTTTCGTTCGTAGTTTCTCGTGGCGCCCGAGAACGAATGAGAATGGACGAGTTGTAGCGCTCTTTTGTCCCTTTTGTCCCTGATGTCCTTTGTGTCTCTGTTGTCGTTTAGGTCCTTTTTCAAGGCGGCACTTACTCTTCCGCACTTCGCCCGAGAGGATAGGTTTTCCCCATGATAATCAGCTACCAATGGATCACGGAATTGCTCGGCTTCGCCATCCCTCCGCGGGAGATGATGGAGAAGCTCGTCATGCTCGGGCACGAGATCGAGGAGTTCGTGGATCTCGGGCTGCTCGACAACCCCATCCGGATTGCTCGCATCACGAAAGTGGAGCCTCATCCGGCAACCCAGGAGCCCGGCGCGGGGCTGAACGTGAAAAACCTGACGGTGTGCGCCGTGGACGACGGCGGAGCCGAGCCCGTGAGCGTTGTGTGCGGCGCGCCGAACGCCACCGAGGGCATGGTGTCCGTTTTGGCGCGGAGCGGCGCGAAGCTCCCCGATGGCCGGGTTCTCCGCAAGACCAAAATCCGGGGCGTTGTGTCCGACGGCATGCTCCTGGCGCCGGACGAGATGGGACTGGGGACGGACCACGAGGGGATCATTGTCCTCGAACCTCGCGCGGAGGTGGGAAAAGGCTATGACCTGATTCTCCATCTCAAGATCACCCCCAACCGCGCGGATTGCTTGAGCGTGCTGGGGTTGGCGCGCGATCTTGCGGCGGCTTACGGCAAAAAGGTGTATCTGCCGCCGGTGCGCGTGAAGGAAACCTACGAGAACGTTATGGATTGGGCAAAGGTGACGATTCGCTGCGGCGAAGACTGCCCGCGCTACACCGGCCGCATCATTCACGACGTGAAGCCCGCCCCCAGCCCCGCCAAGCTCCAACACCGTTTGCTGGCCGTCGGATTGAGGCCCATCAACAACATTGTGGACGCCACGAACCTGGTTCTGATGGAACTGGGGCATCCGATCCACGCCTTCGACTACGACAAGCTCCGCAACCACGAGATCATCGTGCGAAAGGCGAAGCAGGGCGAGAAGCTTTTTCTGATAGATGAGACCGAGATCGAGTTGGTGCAAGAGGACATGGTGATTGCGGACGCTGAAGTCCCCGTGGCCCTCGCCGGTGTCATGGGTGGCGCCGATAGCGCGGTGAGCGATGAGACGCGCAACGTCCTGCTGGAGTGCGCGCTCTTCAAGCCCGCCACGATCCGCCGCACCGCCCGGCGCCACAAAATGTCCACCGACGCCTCTTACCGTTTTGAACGGGGCGTGGACCCTGGAGGGCTTCCGCGGGCGTTGGATCGTTGCGCGATGCTGATCGCGGAACTCGGCGAAGGCAAAATCCCGCACGGAATCCTGGACGTCCATTTCCAGAGGACCGCCCCGCTTCACTTGGCGCTTCGGACCGCCCGCGCCTGCCGCGTCCTCGGAATTGACCTGCCCAAGACCATCATCGCCGACCTGGTGGCGGCCATTGGCTGCGAAATCCTGCGGACCGACGAGGAACTCCTCGTGATCTCCATTCCCAGCCACCGCGGCGACATCACACGGGAAGAAGACATCTACGAGGAGATCGCCCGGCTATACGGGTACGACCGGATTCCGTCCACGCTGCCCAACCTCCCCATCCAGGACCGCCCGCCCAACGCAACGGTCCGCACCCGCTGTCTTCTCCAGGATCTACTGGCCGGGCTCGGCTTCCGCGAAACCATCCATACCAGTTTCGTCGGCGCTGCCCAGATGGAAGAGCTGGGCCTCGATCCTCAAAGCGCGCTGAAGATCCTCAATCCGATCTCGCGGGAGCTCGACCTGCTGCGGCCGGACCTCGCGCCTTCGATGCTCCGCACCCTGGTCTTCAACCAGAACCGGGGCAATAGCGACCTGCACCTCTTCGAGATCAGCAAGACCTTTCACTTCGGCGACATGGCGACCCCCACCGTCGAGAAGCCGATGGTGATCCTGGCGAGCATGGGCGCGTGCTCGCCCGGCTCGTGGCGAGGGGGCGCTCCTCAGGATGCGGACTTCCACACCATGAAGGGAGTTCTGGAAGTTCTCTTCCTCAAGCTAGGAGTGGGCGCTTTCAAGGTGGCGCGCGGTGGTCCTTCCTTCCTGCAGCCGGGCCGCAGCGGCCGGCTGCTGCTCGAGGGCAAGGACGGGGACGTGGAGGTTGGATGGATGGGAGAGCTCGGTCCGGTCGTCCGCGAGCGCCTTGGACTGCGCGGGCGTCCCGTCCTGGCGGAGTTGTTCCTGGACCCGCTGGGACCCTTCATCAGCTCGGCGCGGCGCTTCACCGAGATCCCGCGCTATCCCTCCATCGAGCGCGATCTCGCCCTGGTAGTGGACAGCGGCGTGGCGGCGGGCAAGGTGGAGCGGATCATCGAGTCGGAAGCGGGCGAGCTGCTCGAGTCGCTGTTCCTGTTCGACTGCTACACCGGCGAGCAGATCGCCGCGGGCAGGAAGAGCCTGGGCTACCGCGCCGTGTACCGCCACCCCGACCGCACCCTGACCGACGGCGAGGTGGACGCGATCCAGCAGAAGATTCTCAAGGGTCTTTCCGAGCAAGCCGGCGCGGTTCTAAGGGATTGACTCGCGTCTTGGTGTCTTGGACTTGCGGGAAAACCGCCAACAAACGCGATATCAGGCTGTAGGCTGTGGGCTTGAGGCTGTAAGCTTGAGACCGAAGGCTTGGGAAACCCCTCTTTTCACTCTTGCCCAAAACAGAATCTGCGATCAAGAGATCATCCTTGATAGAAAAGGGCGAAATCACCACATCCCCAACCACGAACCAGGGACTCCGACAGGAGTCCAATGTGAATAGCCGTGGGTGAAACCCACGGTACAGGTTGAAAAAAAGCACCCCAACCCCGCAAGGGGTTGAACCATACGGATTTGGGTGTTCGACCCCTTCAGGGTCGGGGGGAAAAGAGGCGGCCTCCTTCCGTGGGTTTCACCCACGGCTATTCGTATTTTTCCCCTTCGGGGAAACGTTTTGGACAATAGTGTCCTTTTTCTGCCTTTTCTCCAGCCTTCAGTCTTCAGTCTCCCCCCTCGATCCGGTTTGGCAGGAAGTTTCACCCATCACCTCAATGAGATCCAGGCGGCGTTCCTGTATCTGCTCCAGTAATTCGGGCTTGGAGATTTGGGGCGCCGGGCTAACTGGGCGTGGGGAAGGGAGAGCAAGGGACTGATGACCGTTCACGGTCACAGTTCCCGCATCGGGAAGCAGCGAGGCCAGGATCTGCCGCTGTTCCTGGAAGGCATGGAGGTCCACGATCTTCGGAGGAAACAGGAGAGCGACGATCAGGCAGAGGATGCTCAAGGCTAATGCCATGGCGTAATATCGCATTGGCCATGCCGGGACGTCCGCCGAACATGCCGCGTGGGCGCGCAGCTGCCGGGCCAGTCGCTCGCGATGAGGGCCGGGAGCCAGCGGAGAGGGCTTGGCGTCGCGCAACATGGATTCCAGAGGGCGCAACGGGGATTCCAGATTATTCATTTTCACCTCTCCTTTTCATTCCGGGTCTAGGTTCGCAGGCGAGACGCCTGCGCTACTTTAGGGTCCAGGTTCGCAGGCGAGACGCCAGTAGCGTTTAACGGTTTTGGGATCGTGCGTGAAGCCTCGCCTCGTTCGTAGTGAGCCCCGTAAGGGGCGTTTGTGGACCACGGAATGGGAAAGAACCGGGGAGAACGCCCCTTACGGGGCTCACTACGAACTCTTTCAGGGGCGGCGTCAAGTAGAAGAACAACAGCGATATCTTCGAGAACTCTGGCCATGCAACCCTCCCAAACCCAACAAAGTATCTTCCCAAAACCCTTAAACGCTACTGGCGAGACGCCTGCGCTACTTTACATGGGTTCACCCAAAACCGGCTTTGCGCGGCGACGCAGAATCGCGAGGCCGCGACTGATGAGGCTGCGGACCGTGCCCGGCGACATCTCCAGCGTCTGGGCGATCTCGGAATCGCTCAGTTCCTCATCGTAACGCAGAAGGAGCGGCTCGCGGTAGCGCACCGGAAGGCCCATCAGCGCCTTGCGGAGAAGTTCCATCCGCTCGGCGGTGGAAAGCGCGTGATCCGGCGTGGGGATTGCCTGGGAGAACAAGTAGCGCCCCAGTTCGCCCAGAAACCGTTCGCCCCAGCGTGTCCGCCGGCGCTCATGGGAGAGCCAGGCGTTGGTGGCCACGCGATAGATCCACGGACGGAAGTGTATCTCTCGGTTGGCCCGCGCCAAGTGCTCCAGCGCCGAAAGAAACGTCTGCGAGGTCAGGTCTTCGGCAATCGCACGCTCCCGCACACGGCGGTAAAAAAAGCTCAGGATGCGCTCGTAGTAACGGTCATAAAGGACCTGGAAAGATTCGGGGCGGCGCGATACCTCGCGGGCCAGCGCGCACTCCTCGGCCTGAAGCGCCAGTTTGCTTTCTTCCGCTGGGTTTTCTTCCACCGCCGGGGTTTGCGCCATACTTTGCAGGAGCGGGAGCAACGGCCGAAGCCATCCATCCCAAGGCGCGTCGAGAGGAATTTCATGGAAAGCACTCAACGCCACGGTCATCGTTCCCCGCCTCCCTGTTTCTTTGCCTTGATGGCTTTGAAAGCCTCCAGGTGCTTTCGGAGCTCCGAATTGTCCTTGGGCATCGGGAAAAGCCACTCGTGGACTTCCTCCCTCGTCAGATAAGCCGGCGGGCCTAACTTCACATCGTCGCCCAGGTTCTCATAAGGATACAACTCTCCTTCAATGGGATCAAGGGGCAAACGGGTCATATACTTGGGGACCAGTTCCTCCAAGCGGTCGGGGTAGCGCCCCTGATCCCGGCGATAGGACTCGAGAGCGGTGCCCAACAGGAGCTGATCGAACTGCACCCATCTCCAGTAGAAAGCCTCACCCGCTCTTATCACCCCTGGCATCACGATCTCAAAAAACGGCACCACCGGCCCAAACCCAGGCTCCGAGTGCCTGAGAATCTCGCTGGGGAAAGCGATTCTCACGACGGAGGCGTTGCGCTCGAGCATTTGGCGCAACTGATCCAGCGCTGCCGGATCCTGCCGGTAGAAGAGGAAGTAATCTCCGGCGGCGCTAATCGCATTCGCGCGCAGGGCAACCCCGATCATGTGTACTACAAGCGTGCCGGTCGGATCTGTGTTCAGGAGGCCCGCCACCTTCAGAACGGTCTCAATGTCGGCCAGCGCCTCGGCGGTGCGGCCCTGGTGGATGCGGAGCCGGGCGCGCATCATCAGACCATAGCTCACGAGGCGCAAGTTGATGAAGTGAGGAGTCACACCCCGCTCTCCGTCATGGAAGAGGCAGTAGTCGGCCCGGGCGGCCTTCGCAAAGGCGTCGAACCCCGGTTGCAGGGGCGTGAGCATCTGTTCAAGGGTCGCCGGGTCCACCACGGACCATATCTCCTCAAAGAGCGGGCGCGGAGTGCGGTACATGCTGGAGAGCAAATTGTATTCTTCTCGCGGCATGGACGTCTCCAAGGTCATCCGCTTGGACTTCTTCTTGTTGAAAAGGTCTTTCATGGAATCATAGGCATTTACCAACGCAGGGGAATAGAAGGGCGGGGTAGGGCCTTTCATGATAGTCTGCATCATCTTCCGCTCGTAGTGCCCCAGGACCGCAAATCCCATCACCAACAGAACGAGGAAGAGCACCATCGCATGACCAAAGAGGGAGGAGAGGGCACGGCGGGCACGCGACACGGAATCGGATGGGGCGCCGGCCAGCGGAATGCCTAGCATGTTCTCCAGCGTGCGGTGTTGCAGGGGCAGCCGCGCCAGCAGGAAGATGAAGACCAGGTTCAGAGCCACGAAGACGGTGTCCTTTACCTCCGGCAAGCGCAGGAACAGCACCCCGAACACAATCACCCAGCACGCCAGCCATCCCAGGAGGTACTTCCACCAGGCGAACCCGCGGCGGACACAATAGACCGCGATCAGAAACGGCAACAGAACCAGCAGAACGGAGCGCAGCGGCATGAAGATGCCCGGGACCAGGACATCGGGCAACATGTCCCTGTGCTTCGCCATGATGGGATGGGAGAAGGCTCTGTGCGTATACTCGATCACGGGATACGACACCTTCCAGAAGAGAAGCCCGTAAACAACACCCAGGAGGATGAGCATGGACACGGAATAGGGGATGGGTCGCTTGAAGAACCGGCTCCCCGCGAGCAGAAGGATCAGCACCACCCATGCGTCCATGCCTTGGGCCTGACCATAACGGCGGCTGAGTCCCACAGCCGCGACCGCAGCCATCGCCGCGGCCCAGTAAACAGGCTGCCGGAGAGCCTTCTTGATAAGTCGAAGCGCCGTGCCGCCGGGTTTCTCTACGGAGGCCCGCCACCGCTGGATCGCCGTAGTGACCAGGAGAACAACCAGGGCCACCGCCGGAACAGCGACAAACACCCAGGAGTATCTGTCAACCCAGTGCTTCGGGGCGGAGCCCGTGGCAACATGGGATACCACGACAAAGAGCCCCTCCAGGAGACCAGAGATCTCACTGGGCACAACCCTGCAGATCGCCAACAAAAAGACGCCCAGAATGATAATCTCGATGATATGCCGCACGAAGCCAAACAATCGGCGGAAGCCGGTTGGTATAGAATCGGGCTGCGGGATGCTCGTGTTTGCCGGCGCTTCGGGCGCTTCGGGCGTTTCGGGCGCTTCGGGCGTTTCGGTGTCGTTCACTATGGGAGTCTCCTTTGGGCCGTCTTTCTGGTCCCTCTGAAGAACATAAACGCCCGGAGGCTGTGTTTGCTGCAAAAAATCACCGGCGGGTCGCAAGAGAAGCAATCGTAACTCTCGGAAGGAACAGCCTGTTGGATGTCGGTGAGAAGCGGATGAAGTGGTATCGTTCGTAGAACGCCACGGCCTCTTCATCCTTGGCGTCCACGATGAGAGCCATCCAACCAATATCCTTGACGTTCAGGCAGCGTTTTAGCGCGTCCATCAGGAGGAGTTCGCCGTATCCCTTTCCGCGCCGGCTCTGGTCCACGGCGAGTCGGTCCAAAAGGATCGCGGGAACCAGCGGATATTTGGGCAGTTTCTTCGCCGTGGACTCGGGTAACTCGCTCAATCTTACGTTTGCGGTGGAAAGGGTATAAAACCCCAAGACGGCGGGCTTGTCCGCCTCCACAAGCGCAAAAACAGCGGCCACGTGTTTGCGCATGTCTTGGCTAGCCTGTTGGCGCAGATAACGGTCCAAAGCCTCGACGCCGCATGAAAAAGCCGCCCTGTCGTGATGAGACGCGAGCGGCTCAATGGAGATGCAGGGGGAATCGCCGGACATGGATCACCCCATGATCTTGTTGTAGCGGCGCATGGCGGAGCGCAGACGAGGCTCAGGCGCCGGCGGACTAAGTAACGCTTCAACAAAAACGGCCTGTTCTTGAGCGGTGAGTGTTATGACTTGGTGTTCCTGCACCACTCGTTTCGCGGCCTCCGAGGCTGCCTGAACGATGAAATCGGAAAGAGTTCTACCCTGGAGCTTAGCCGCTCGCCTAAAAAGAGATTTTTGGCCGCGTGTAATGCGCGCTTCAAGCCGTTCGGTTCGTTCCCGTCCCGCGCGAGTGTTGGCCAAAGGCATGACAAGAACCCTCCTTCAAAGCTTCTTGTCGTATTTGTACGGCAAATAGCCGGATACTGCAACATCAAACATGAGGGATTTTTTCTCGGACACGCTTATCCCCGTTCTTGGTTCAGCGATTCCCGCTGGAAGTGAGCGTAGCGGACGTGGCGCCGGACGCGGTCGCGGGCAGCGCGATGCCGAGCGCTCGGGTGGCCTTTTGTCCCTGGCGGGTGTAGTCGAGCGACAAGAAGAGCAGGCGCTCGGATTCCTCCGGCGCATGGAAGCCCATCGAGTTCTCGGATTCAACGAAGTCGAGCAGGAATTGCGCCTTGCGTTGCAGGTCGCACGGGCCGGCGAGTTGCTCCTCGGACGCGCGGGCCAGCCGCGCCGCCTTGATTTCGCCGATGAACTCTATCAGCGCGTCCATCGCCATGTTGCGCATCTCAAACACGCGCTCTTGGATCGCCTCCGCCCGCGCCTTGAGCTCGCTTTCGGGCACCCGGTGGCAGGTCTGGCAGGCGTTGGTGATATTGCCCGGCAAGAGCGGGCTGCTGACGTGGTGGTCGCTGATCTTGAGCGCGCCGACGCGCTTGTAGGGCATGTGGCAGTCCGCGCAAGCGACTCCGGCGCGGGCATGAATGCCCTGGCTCCACGTCTCGAACTCGGGATGCTGGGCCTTGAGCGCAAATGCGCCCGTTTCGGCGTGTTGCCAGTCCTTGAACTTCTGCTCGTCGTAATACGCGAGAATCTGATTGGCCTGCAAGCCCTTGAACCACGGATAGGTCAGGCGCTTTTCGGGACCTTTGAAGTAATACTCCACGTGGCATTGCCCGCAAACGAAGGAACGCATTTCCTGGCGGGTGGCCATGGTGTTGACGTCGTAGTTGTGAATTCCCTGGGATTCCTTGTAAGCGCGAATGCCTTCGAGGAACCCGGGGCGCGTGATGCGGAGCTGCATGTTCTTGGGATCGTGGCAGTCAATGCAAGCCACGGGGTGCGTGACCAGCTTGCGCGCCTCGAAGTAGGGCATCTGGTTCATTTTCTCGAAGCCCTTTATCAAGTCGCCGTCGCCCACCTTCTTGTAGGGCACATAGATGGAAGCATGACAATGAAGGCAGGTGCCGGGTTGTTTGGCCGCGCGCTGGCGCTCCGTGTAGGTTTGGTCGTCGAGCATGTAGGCGTGGCCGCGCTTTTGGCGAAAATCCACGGCGAAGGCGTAGCCGGCCCACATCGTCTTGAGGCGGGGATCGCTTTCGAGACGCGAGCGGGACACGACGGAGCGGGGGTCCGCGTCCGTGGGCGTGCGCGGGACGGCCTCGCTGCCGCCGTATTTGGTGCGCTGCTGGTCCACCGTGCGCAGATAGGCCTCGTACTGCTGGGGGAAGTTCTTGCCCCAGACGGCGGGGTCTTCCGTGGTGTCGTCGAGATCCACCACGCGGTAGAAGGGGTTGCGCGCCTCCTGCTTGCGCTCGAAGATGTTGACGAGGAGCGCCGTCACGCCGAAGGTGACCAGCATGGCCGCGGCGGCGACCCCCAGAAGGAACGCCGCCATGCGCGGGATGGTGGCTCCGCGGCGCCCTCCCATGGCCCGGTTCAGTATCCGTGTGATATTCATGATACTTTTTGCCTCCTTCGGAAGTTCAGTGGCGGTCCCTTACTCCAAATGGCCTACCGATGGATGGCAACGCAGGCAATCCAGCGGCTCGGCGCCCTTGTGCGCGGTGTCTATCTGCTGCACAATGTCCGCGTGGCAATAGCGGCACGTTTGCTCGGTGATCCGGCGGTTCCGGTTGGTGATCTGAATCGGGTCGGGAAACCATCCCGTCGTGAACGCAAAGGAATGGAAAAACCCGTTGATCGCCTTGGTTTCGTATTTTCCCACCAGGGTATGCGGGGCGTGGCAGTCGTTGCACACGGCCACGGCGTGATGGCTCGACTTGACCCAGGCGTTGTAGTGGCCGTTCATCACGTGGCAATTGGCGCAGACCTCCGGGGCGTTTTTCATGTAGGAGAAGCCTTTTGCGTAGAAGAACGTGTAGGCGCCCACGCCCGAAGCCATGCCGACGGCCAGGCCGACTATGATAAGAGGGAGATAATGCTTATTTCTGCGAGCGGTCCGTTGCATTTCTCATTCCCAAAGTTGCCGCATTGGGTGACGCGATAAAGAAGGCCGGGAGTAAGACGGCCGAGGGCAATCACCCATCCGATCTGAACCCTGCTTCGATTTTGCCGGATTCACCTCATCTGTCAAGATGAACTTGGATATAATCGGTATCGTGTTCCCCGGTTTCAGGCGGGCGGCAGTTCGCTCT
>Ga0315291_10012934_pt1 | contig 10130 bp, 16 predicted proteins | sample YL17G12_20_MG_FD_203070 | JGI IMG/M metagenome (GOLD analysis project Ga0315291, IMG submission 203070) | Sediment microbial communities from Yellowstone Lake, YNP, Wyoming, USA - YL17G12_20 | ecosystem: Environmental > Aquatic > Freshwater > Lake > Sediment | place: USA: Wyoming | collected...
TTTGCGCTTAACCCCAAAGAAAAAGGCTAACTCACTAGGAGTCAGCCTTTTTAATTGCCAGGTCAAGTATGTCTTATTTAAGAGTATCTACAGTTGCTGTGCAGCATGCTGAAGAATCTGATAATGTTACTACCTTACATGAATCAACACAAGTTGAATCACATTTAACTGTTTCTGCTTCTGGAGCGCTTGGAGTACAAGCTACTAAAGATACCGCGAACAACACGGCTAAAATCACTTTTTTCATTCTTACGTATTCTTATTTGTTGTTTATATCGGCCTCTGCCGTTTTGTTTTGTCTAAAATAAAGGAAAGGGTCAATCTTTTTTGTTTTGAATAATTAACTTGTTGTACATCAATGTACTTGCGAGAATTTGACAATGTGGAGTTGTCGATTTGTATGACTGACTCCCTTCCTTCATAGTATGTATCTTGGTAATTATTACCAAGGTGTTCTTACGAAGTTTGACATGTCATGCTCGTCAGTTAATAACTTACCAGCTTGTATCTGTAATCCTCTACGATCATATTCACTAATTTCAAAACCATTACTGTGGGTAGCAAAGTGGGTCATACCGTTAATTAACTCCCATACTGTCATGTTTGATTTGGCGTTTTTAAGCTGACCACTTCTTAATAAGTGTGTCTCGATACCAATTCTATTGTAAGCTGATTCGTTAGCTCTTAATGGAATCCAGTGTTCAAGTTCTTCTGGCTTGATATCTTTAACTGCTTGCTTAATATATCTCTTAGCTGAATACAATTCTGATAAGGACGCTTTTAAATTCATTGACTCTTCAACACGTGCTACGAATGTTTCTGGCTTGAAACCTTTCTTTGCTAAGTTAGCTAAGTCACTAAAGAACTTCTGAAGAGTCTCACTATCTACTGATGTTAATTTATAAGTTTCTTGGAAGCCTCTATGTACTGAACCATTAGCACAAACTAAACGGTTAACATAAGGTGATATAATAAATCCATTTTTAGGATCGTTAGCAAAACTTACTCCACCTTGGAAGAATTCGTCTTTGTATAAAGGGTTGTCATTTGGATTACCAATACCAAATTGTGCTTTAGTATTAAGGGCATTAACTACTACGTTACCATCGGGGTTAACTGTAAAGTCTACAACGTCTAAAGAGTTGCTATCAATAGTTTGACTTACAACGTCCATGAAGTTGGCGTTAGAGATAAGGTTACGTTCTGTCTTATGTACAGCGACGATTTCCTTTGTTTCTTGTGATAATACCAATGTAACGGTTTTACCACCTGTACCTCTTGAACCGAGAATGTTTTTGATTGAATTGATAAAGCTACGTTTAGCTTCAGGTTTTTCTTCCATGATTTCACCGAAACGTTGAATGAATGCGGTTGGAATTTTTAAGATGTTCATCAAATCTTTAAATGCAGATTTGCTTATCTTGATAGGTGCACCTTTAAATGCGATCTTCTCGTCATCTATGATTTCTATCTCTGCGAGGTTTACAGTTCTACGTAAGGGCTGTTTCTGAATAGCTAATGCTGCGCGTTCTGAAAAGATTGTTTGGCTGAGTGTTGTGATTGCTTTAGACATATGTTTAGTTGTTTATTTTATAAGGTAAATATAACTCGATTATTCTTACTCCCAAAGTTTCTGAATTTTCTGATTTAGTTATATATCTGAAATTTCTGATTTGTTTACAGATTGTTCAGACTATATCATAAAAAAGCAGAACCCAAAGGATTCCGCTTAATTATGAGTATCTCACCACCTCTTTGATATTGCGCAAAGAAAAACGCACCGTAGAGATTCTCTGTTAATCCTCTTACAACCTGAGCAAGGCAACCTTCTACGTATTATCTTAAGCCATTATCTTATATGACAGGCTATCTTTATAGAATATAGTGTGAACACTACCTTCAGGATATAAATCTTCCTTACTGAATACTATTAAGAATAGAACGCTATCAGGTCTTAGTTCTAATATAGTACCAACTACTTGTGATGTTAAATCAGGTAGCTTAATCTCTACATCTAAGCCAAGTAATGATGTAGCACTCTTGATATTATTTAGCTTATTCTTATAAGCAAGTTCTATATTCAATTTATCACTAGCTTCTTTGGCGATTTTTTCAGCTAAGGCAATTTCTGCTTTAGCTTCTTCAGCTTCCATTTGCAATCTTGCTTTTTCATGAGCTTCTGCTTCTGCTTCAGCATGGATGTCTTCCAGGGCCTTAACCTTAATAGCATCTATATCTTCAGCACTCATATTCTCAAATGGATTGGGAATAGTTACGTATGTTACCGGATCATTCTCTGGTATGTGAACGCCTGGTACCAACATTATTTTAGTATCATCTTCAATTGGTTCGTGAACACCAGGCTCAACCTCAACCATTTTAACTCCATCGAAATCTACTATATGTTCATTGATTAATTCTTGTACAGGCTCTTCAACCTCAACTTTAACAGGTGGTACAATTGCAGGAGAACTAGCTACTGTATCGTTTACATTATGGTTATGACCATCATGTTCTGCACTGTATGATTCGCCGGCCATTATAATACCGGAACTTAAAAATACTACTTGTTCTTTTGTTAAACCAAGTTCGGTTAATTTATCCATTGATGCTTGTGTCTTAGCAATATCATGGCTGATAGCATCATTCTGTAAATAGAATTGACCACTTACCTCTTCTTTAAAGATAGTACCATCAAATGCTAATGCGTCAATAGCGCTTGATACATTATAAAATCTTGACTTGTTGAAATCAGGATGATATATCATATCCTTAAGTTCATCATGTGTTAGCCCTGGTTTATGAGCCAAAATAGCAATGATTGTATCTTTGACATCAATCTGTCCAGTCTTACCGCGATATTTCACGAACTCCGATTGCTTAGGATATAGGTGATGTTTGTAGTTTTGTACCATGTTACTTATTATATTGTTAAGTTTAAATTTGTTTATCGGATTAGTTCTTGTAAGGGGACTAAGAAACCGGAGCTGCCGGATAACTTAGTCCTTACAAGTATCAACCAACCACGGCTATATCTTAATTATCGTTATCGTCATCATCGTCGTCATCAACATCATTTGATAATGCATCGACTAATTCGGCAGCCGGAGTTTCAACTGCGGCTTCGCCTACTTTAGGCTCGTTAATCTTAAGCAATTCATCGAATGCTTTAGCTTCTTCTTGTAAGTTTTCAATTTCACTTTCAAGTCTTACACGAGCTTCTTCGTCCATCTTCCATTTGTTCTCATTGTATTGAACGTCTTTGGGTTGCTTTAAGCTAAAGTGTAGTTTCTTGTTTACTTCACCTCTACGGTTTTTAGTAAATTCAATAAAGCGTGATGAGTTAGTATCTGTAGAGTTTCCAGCAAATCGAATTTCGATCATACCAGTTGTATTATGTTTAAGCTTGTTTGAACCAACGAACTTACCACCTTTGGTAACTTGTTGAATCATTAAAAAGGATGAGTATGCTTTACGTTTGTTGTTACCTTCATTATGATGGCACATTAAATCAATTAACCATTTCTCACTTGCGGTGCTTGTCATGAAGCAGGCTTCTTTAACAGCATCTTGAATTTCAACGAATGAGTCACCTAAGATTAAATCATAACCTGTAGCTAACATCTCTTCAATAACTAATTTGGGGTTCTCATCGACATAGTCGCCTAAGAATAGAATATCAATCTCACCGAATTTAGGATAACGTTCCATGTATTCATACATGTCAATCTTATTCATTTCGCCTGAGATAAAAAGGACTTTCAATTTGGGGTCAACGATTTGCACGTCACAGATTAAGTCTAATCCGATAGTTGTCTTACCGCAACCTGGGTCACCAACTACAATAAAGTTGGTAGCTCTTGGTATACCGCCTTTGTTCGAGAAGAACTTATCGACGATAGTACCTGTATGCATAGGTATAAAAATCTTTGGGTCATAATGTACATCTTTAAGACGTACTGCAGTAGGCTTCTTTGAAAGAGTATCGGGCATAGCTTCTGCCTGACGTTGCTTCTTTGACTTTCTTAGTCTTGGACGTGGTGCACGTTCAGGTTTAACAGTTGCTGTCTTTTTTCTTTTGCGTTCTTTTGTTGATGTTTTTCGTGCCATATTTTGTGGTTGTTGATATGATATAAATATAACTATTAATCTTTTAATCCCAAAGTACTCCTAAAGGCGTAATCAAAAACTTCGCCTGTATAAGTATTAGCTAAAATCATCTTTGAATCAGTTGGCATTACTTTCATTATTCTGCGCATTTTATTGGCCAGGTTTTTATAAGTAGTACCACAATCCGAAATAAAGTGATTGTCGAGTTCTTTGCCTTTAGCTTCCATTTCATCAGCAGCTGTGTCTAATGCAGCACATGCTTCATTTAAGTCATAGAAGTTAAGTGACTCAGGTAAGTTGTCTAGGGTTATAGGGTCTTTCATAGTGGTTGATTTGTTGAGTAAATATAAGTAATTAATTTGATTGCCCAAAGTTTAGGTTTGGTAATCTGGGTCTGCTACGGTTGTACCGTTGGTAAGCAAAGATTTTAAGCTTTTCTTAAGTGACGCATTTGACCAAAGTGCTTGGGCTCCACCTGAAGGAAATTGCCATAACATATATTCTGCACCTACTTTATAAAAACCACCATTGTCGGTTGTTACAATCCATTCAGTAGCGGTTTCAGGATTATCACCTTTATAAAATGTCTTTCCTATAATCCAGTGTCCACTATATTCAAATATGTTTTGACCTTCGGGTGTATGTGAATATTTTGATTTGTAAAAACGTGCTTGTTCTGGTAAGAATTCACCTTCAAACTTTTTCCAACCTGATTGGCTGATTTGATTTTTAAGCTCTTTACGTTTGGCGCGATTGATTAATTTATTAGCCTGTTTTTGTTGGGCAATATCTGCTAACTGAGCAGCAGTATAATTTATTTTAATTTTTGGCATGTGGTTGATTTGTTGAGTAAATATAAGTAATTAGTTTGATTGCCCAAAGTTTAAAAGTGGGGGTCCATGTAAGTATTACGTTGACCTATAGTCAAATAACCATATTTAGCTTTACTACCTTTAGCATGGAAATAACCATTCTTTCTTAAAGTATAAACTGTACCTGTATTAGGCGTAAATGACTCATCATAACCTATAAGGGTTTGACCTTCATTTGGTTTAAGATTTGTATGTTTAGTATAAATTGAATTTGCGCCGACAACCATAATGGTTTTACCAGTTTTGTTAACTGCAGTAATTGTTTGCGCATATCTGTCAGAACCTATTGAATAGGTAGCACCCATACCAACTACAGGGGTAATGCTATTAGCATACACTGCAGCTTTTTTTACTTTTCTTGTCTTTTTCTTTTTCATGTGGTTGTTTATTGATTACGAGTAAATATAAGTAATTGTTTTGAATCGCCAAAGTAAACTCCTCTCGCGGCCGCAGTTCTATATTATATGGGAATTCTGTACCACCCAAATTACAATATGTTATAGGTCGGAGTACACATGCTCGGGGTTATCCTAGTCGTAAGTCGCTCTCTTACTGTATGAGTAAATATAACCAATTGTTGTCAGGGGCCAAAGTAACCCCCTGCACAAAACAGCAGCAACCCCGTAACTGCCTTATAGTCAGTGAGTTAAATCCTGACCCCGTAACTGGTTGACTATCAGTGGGTTACGACAGGCTGTTTTAAGCGACTGGTTATAAGGCAGTTACGGAGTTGTGCTGTTTTTTTCTTTGCGAATACAAATAAAGTATGTATATTTACCTTGTAACAATAACACATAATTAAACCACATGGCAAAACCAAAGTTATCAGAAGAAGAAAAGCAGGCTAAAAAGCTCGCGAGACGTGCAGCTAAAAAAGCCAAACGTTTAACAATCAAAAATGCAGTCGCTGCAGTTGAACAACCTACAACTAAAAAAGGTAAAAAAGGTGCAAGTCCATTCCACCTTATTGAAATTCCTCACACAGATGCCGAAGGCATGAAACGCTTAGCAGAATTACGTGAAGCAGGGGCCCCAATCCGACAAGTTGCATATGCACATCCTTACTTCGTTTATGAAGTCCCATCATCAATCACAAATTACCCTGAACATGGTACAGGTGAAGGTATGGTAGAAAAAGACATGCCTGCAGAAAAGCCACTTAAGACAATTACTGACTTAGTATTTGTTGTAAGTGAAAAGATTGACAATAAAGAAAAGGTCAATAAACGTCAAATCAAATTACTGGTACGTGGTTCACAATTGAAACGTAACGTTAAAAAAGAAGCAGTAACTAAATTACTTAAACAATTTAATATAAAATAATATGAAAAAGAAAAAACTATGGTGCGTACTCATTATCGATCCAGACGATAGAGACAATGATAAGATTGTACATGTTAGATGTAATGCAGAGTCAACTGCAAAACGTAAAGCAGTAGCGTCATTGGGAATAGGATGTTCAGTTAATGACTTAATTGAAGAGCCATTGGCTAATGAAGTAACAGAAGAAGATATTATAAAATAAAACAATGAAAAAGAAAGAAATAACACCCAAAAAACCAAAGGTTAAATTAGTAGGCCAAGATGATAACGTATTTAACTTAATTGGTATTTGCACGCGTGCTCTTAAAAAAGAAGGCATGAATGCAGAAGCAAAAGAATTAACAACTAAATGTTTTGCATCAGGTTCATATCATGAAGCTTTGGCTATTATGATGGAATACTGTGACGTAAGTTAATATGGAAGAATATACAATTAACCTTTTTAAAGGTAAGGAGTTTTATAAAACTTATAAGACTAAACTAGTCCCTGTTGTTGGTGACATGATAAGTATTTCTGATACTGAAGTATTTTCGGTTGAGAAAAGAATGTTACCACCAGGACACGATGTTAAGACAGTTCTGTTATTTGGTTCTATAATGTAACTGGTTGATTATCAGTGAGTTACGTAACTTGCTTATAATCAGTGGGTTAAAACAGCACGCAAACTTTGGTAATTAAAACTTATTGCTTATATTTACTCTATAACAACAACTTAATCAACCACAGATGTCAGTATTTAAAGAAGGTTACCACGCACTAGAACTTATTCAAAAACAATCAAAACAAATCTGGCCCGATGCATGTGACTTCGGAGCCCCAGTAAAAGAACATTCAGAATTATGGAATTGGGTCAAACAGTTATGTGATTGGCACGGAATAAAATCCACCCGCGAAATTACCGGTGAAGGTAAACACAAAACAGTTTCAATTCATGTTTCCTTAATGGACGAATGGAAGCCACCATACCCAACAGAATTTTACAAAGTTACTTATAATAAATGCCCAGGTATTCCCGATGCCGATGGCTTTTTTGAATTTTACAAAGTAACAGACCTTAAACAAATCAATGAATTAACCAAAGCTGAAGAAGCACAAACTGTATAAACATGAATCAAAGCAACATTACATTCAACTCACATAAAAATCACAACCCTGATTGTGATATAGTATGTTATCAATTAGATAAAGATACAACAGTTACTTACGGTGTATATGTTAATAAGCCAAAGAACACTAACCGTGTAATTAACAAAGGTGACGAGTTCATGGAAATATACATAGGTGAAAACTACAATGTTGGTTCAACCAAACGTAGTCACAGTAGATGTTTCTATAATGAAACTGAAAAGTTTCCAAAGAAATATACCCTACTGTGGTTCCAGTTGAGAGACTATTACAATAATATGAATACTATTGATTTAGTTGCTAGTAAATTTAGAATGTAATATGAGCTACGCTAGAGATATTAAAGAGTCAATGGTTAGACCAAGTCAAATCATTGCAATGAATAGACCATTTATGTGTATAAGTGATATTGGACTTCAAGACCAAATGGAATATATTGAAGAAGAGATTGCTAGCCGTGGTGGTTTTGAAAGTATGGGTAAAATAACCCGTGGAAAGTATGAACTTGAAATAGCTGGTATATTAGAAGAATTAGCATACAGGAATTAACCCGCTTATAATCAGTCAGTTACGTAACCCACTGATAGTCAGTGAGTTAAAACGGCAGCATTACTTTGCGATATCAAACTTATTGCTTATATTTACTCTATAACAACAACTAAACCACATTAAATGATTTACAGCAGAAATTTAAACACAGCAAAAACAGCAGCTAAATTAATAGCATCAAAACACATTACACGTTTCCATAGTCAAAATGCTTTATACATTTTCATGGAAGATATTAAAGAGCCTTGGATTAAAAGCTCAAAATATAGAAAGCCTGAATCAAAAAGCCCAGCGTACACAGGCTATCAAAATTATCAACCATCAATTAAGTTTTTAATGGAAAAAGGTATTTTAACAAAACACGCTGGTTCATATAGAGTATCATATGCAGTTAACAAAGAAAATTTAACTAACTTTTTACAAACTATTAAATAATGAAATTTCAATTTATATTCGATCATGCACCTCAACGAGTACAAGATATGTTTCTTGAACTTAGTCAACTAAGAGAAAGGCCTGATTTTCACCCAGAAGAAAGTGCAGCAAAGCATATAGAGATAGTAACAGACCGTTGCATAGCCATGGATAATGCTAACTTGATAATGACTGGCTTCTTTCATGATTTGTTCAAAGCTAAAACGGCAAGACTAAACCCAAAGAACGGTTTTCCTACTTGTCCTGGACATGATACAATGAGTGAGCGTTTCATAAATGAAAACGAAGAAGTACAAGCATTCATAAGAAGCTTTAAAGCTCAACCTGAAACCGTAGCATGGTTGGTTGGACAACATATGAGAATAGCTCAAATAGGAGTTATGAGACAAAGTAAGCAAGATGCCTTCCGCGCGCAACCTAACTTTAGATTGTTGGAAGCATTCCATTGCGCCGACAACATGTTGATAAGCGACGAAGAAGCAATAACACAAATGAATAATATATTAACCGCCTAAAAACTTTCATATGAAAAAATAATTAGTTATATTTACATTGTAACAACAAACAAGAGAACGAAGTCGTAAAAGTAACAAGCAGTAATAAACATAGACAAAAAGGTGTACGCTGTAAGCGAAGAATGAGACAGAAGCAAATGTGTAAGTTACAAATATTGTACAAAGTCCAGCGCGTGACATCTAACAGATAGCACATTGTTCTTCACTATTGTATCATGCTCTTCAAGCAGAAGTTAACGTTATCAGTTTGAAACATCGATCTAGTTCGACACAATTACATAACCCGCGATGAGACAATGTATAATAGCAACCCAAGTACTTTACAGGAAAAGGTTGCAACCTCTGCAGAGAGAGTTCTATGTAGCATAAAGTGGTCCCACCGATCATGGGATCCGGTTAATGCGAAGCGGCTTTTATCCGTTGCATGTGGGTTCGAATCCCATCATAGTTCCAAATGATAACTAGTGGTAGCGTAGTCCACTGTCGTCGAAAGACGTACCGAAGTACAAGGTAAAAATCGAGGTCGCCGTAATTAGCGAAGTTAGGTTATCAGATATTTAAAATACTCGTGGTTGAGTTAATTAGTTACCTCTAGAAGCTATACATTGTGTAGCTTCTTTGGGGTCTGGTAACCATTAGTTAGATTTGACCATGGAGATAATGAACAAGCTATTCAAGATTAATAAACTCTTTACTACTAATAAAGGGTATTCATTATATCATCTGGTATTTAAAAGCCGTTATGAAATGGCTATGTTCTATCTAAGATATCAAGAGTTCTATGAGTCAATCAACCCTGAATTTAGAGGCAAGTCATTTACCTACTTAGATTATATGTCATGGTATACTCAATTTACCAATGCGCACATGTTCACGTATCCTAGAGATTTTATCGGTTATAATTTACCATCATGTAGTATCAACGAATGTATTCCAACTATCCCTAAAGGCGATAAGAATAAGTATGATAAGATGATGATGAAATTAAATAAGGATTTATTAGCTGACAGTAATGGAAAGTATTATATCATTGGTACTATAAGAAAGGACAATACATTCCATCATGAAATTGCACATGCATTATATTACTTAGAGCCTACATATAAAACTCAGATGAATAATCTTACAGGTCATCTATCCAACAAGCTAAAGCTCGCAGTCTATAATATATTAGCAACTACATATCCTAAAAAGGTCTTC
>Ga0315291_10012937_pt1 | contig 10129 bp, 9 predicted proteins | sample YL17G12_20_MG_FD_203070 | JGI IMG/M metagenome (GOLD analysis project Ga0315291, IMG submission 203070) | Sediment microbial communities from Yellowstone Lake, YNP, Wyoming, USA - YL17G12_20 | ecosystem: Environmental > Aquatic > Freshwater > Lake > Sediment | place: USA: Wyoming | collected...
CGAACCGGCAATTCCATCCCCGCCCAGAGCAACGCTCCGCCTCCTACGGCAACGGATTGCCCAATGCCCTGCACGCCGGCATCAATAACTGCCGAGATCGGAGATTATGCAGAACCTTCCGAACCACGCAGATCGCGTTATCCCATGCCCGAAACATCGCTCCCTGTGCCCACCTACGCCCCTCAGCCCGCAGTCCCACCCCCGTCGAACTGCGCCGCACAAAGGCGGATTGCCAGGCACAATGCGCGCTCGGCGCCATTGCGCCAATACCGCACTTATCAATCTACACTCCACCTGCCCCGCAACACAACCGAAGCCTTCCTGCGATACTGCAGAGTCCCGACTCGGAAGACCCGCCTTTCCGTCCGACTCCGCCCCTGGACCGGCCAAGTCCCATCCTGACGAGCTGCACGGCAAGAACGCGAATCGCCAGGCACGTCGCTCTCATCAATCATCAAGTTCGGGACGGCTGTGTGGTGTCCGCCTCAGGCGGCGAATCCCCGCGTGGCGAGAGGCGCCCCACAGGTGGCGCCTTGACGCAAGAATACACGCTCGGCGACTCCCTGGACTGAAAGAAACTGCAGACATCCAGTTCTCAATCTGCCATCTTCACGGCGCCCCCTCCTTCCTCGGAAACAGCACCCCCTCTTCCCACACCAGCCCCAGTCGAGGATGCTCCTCCCACGCGCATGTGTCCGCCCAAGTGGGTTCGACGTCGTTGAGGCCGAGAGCCCGCCGAATCGATTGCGCCTTCTCCGGAATCACCGGATACAGGAGTGCCGACAGCACGCCCAGTGAAGACGCGGCTGTATGCAGCACGGTCTCCAAGCGCGGCCTCAGTGCACACCCGCGCAGCTTCCATGGGGCAGTGGTCTCCAGATAGTGATTGCACAGTCGACAGCCCGCAATGATCTCGGATATGGCCGCGTCAACCCGGAACTCATCCACGAACTGCCGGACCCGGTCTGAGACATCGAGGATCCTGCGCCTCAGCTCCCGGTCCACACGCTCTGTCTCATTGGGGCAGGGGATCGCCCCATCGAAGTTTCGTCCCAGGAGTCGGACCACCCGGTTGACAAAGTTGCCAAGGGTGTTGGCGAGGTCGGCGTTGTACCGCGCGAGGAGCCGCTCGTGGCTGAAGGTCGTGTCTTGTCCGGGAGCAGCCTCAGCCAGCAGGAGATACCGCAACGCATCCACACCGAACTCGTCGATGAGTGCCGAAGGATCCACCGCGTTGCCCTGTGATTTGCCGACCTTTCCGCCGTCAACAAGCCACCAGCCATGCGCAAGGATTGTGCCCGGCTGTTCCAGGCCGAGGGCATGAAGCAGGATCGGCCAGTAGACCGTATGCGTGGTGAGGATGTCCTTGCCGATGATGTGGCAGCTCGCGGGCCAACGTCGATCAAATGTCGCAGGATCAACAAGATACCCCGATGCGCTGATGTAGTTGATGAGCGCGTCGATCCACACGTAGCAGACGTAGTCCCGGTCAAACGGCAGCTCTACGCCCAATGACACGCGTGACTTCGGGCGTGAGATGCAGAGGTCCGCGAGGGGCCTGCGCAGGCATCCAAGAGTCTCGTTGCGTCGAAGCCTGGGCTGGATGAACTCTGGGTGAGCCTCGATGTAGCGTACGAGCCACTCCTGGTGCGTGCTCAGACGGAGGTGCGACCGCCGTTTTGATTCTGTCTTGATCCCGCCGCTTTGAATATGTACTTCTCTCTTCTTCCCCCGCGATAGCGAAAACTTCTTCCCTCTACTTCCTTCTTGTGGTTCCATGTACTTCATTTGTTCTACATCTTCATGTTGAAGATGCTTGACATAGATGGAGTTGCGGGCCATGGCCAAGCTGATTGTGACAGGGGACTGTGGGCAGCGCAGGTGCAAGCACTGCAAAGGGTTGTACGGGGCGGATGTTCGCAACCGCCGACACCAGCAATACTGCGACAAGGCGAAGTGTCGGCAGGCGAGCAAGAAGGCCGCGCAGGATCGCTGGCTTCGCTCCGACAAGGGCCGAGGCTACTTTCGCGGGCCACAGAGCGTGGAGCGAGTGCGCCAGTGGCGAGCAGCGCACCCGGGCTACGGCAAGCGCGGAGTGCCGCAGGGCACGCTACAAGATATCTCGACCGCTCAAGTCATTGATAAACAAGGTGTTGCCCCTGTTGATTCCAGCACCAGTGCTCTTTTTCGCAGTCCGCTACAAGATCTCTTCACCTCACAACAGACTTTGCTGATTGGACTTATCGCCAATCTGATCGGTAGTACGCTACAAGATGACATCGCGGAGACCACCCGAAGGTACATACATTCTGGACAAGAGATTCTGGGATGTAGCCGTTGAACCACTTATCAAGGAGGTTTACGCCATGGTTGCCAAACGCATTCTCTGCCCGCAGCGACTACGCCGGGTTCCCAAGCAGTTCAGTTGGGTTGATCAGCGTCTGGTGCGAGAGAACTGCATCTGCGGTCTGAGCCATCGGTCGCTTTCGTTGTACCTGTTTCTGGTGACGGTCAGTGACGCAGACGGATTGAGCTACTACTCTGACGCTTCGCTGGGGCATTATCTGGGCTTTGACCCATTGATGGCGCAACAGGCCCGTGCGGAGTTGTGTGCGGCGGGGTTGATCGCATATGCCAGCCCGCTGTATCAGGTGCTTTCGCTGCAAAGGCTTCAGCCTGCGCCGTCGACGATACCGGAATCGTCGGCGACTTCTCGATGTGCGGGCGAACCGACCTCTCTGGGAGACATCCTTCGTCAAGCGATCGGAGGTACGCGATGATAGGCTACGAAACCTACTGCAAGATAGTGCAGATGCGGCAGGATGGCCTCCGGGTCTCCCAGATTGCGGCAACGCTGTGCATTGACGAACGGACCGTGCTGTACTGGATAGAGCAAGGGTGCTATCGACAGAGGAAGACCGCCCAATGCAGCAGCAAACTCGATCCCCACAAGCCCAATGTCATGCGGTGGCTGGAGACTCACCCCTACAGCACCACGCAGATTTTCCAGCGCCTGCGGGAGGAAGGCTATCAGGGAGGAATCTCCATCGTCAAGGACTATGTCCACCGTATCCGCCCCCGTAAGACCAAAGCGTTCTTGACGCTGTCGTTTGCTCCCGGTGAGTGTGCGCAGGTTGACTGGGGTCAGTACGGCACGGTCAGGGTCGGCTCCACGCAGCGGCGGCTGAGCTTCTTCGTCATGGTGTTGTGCTACAGTCGCATGATGTACGTGGAGTTCTGCGTCTCGGAGACGATGGAGCACTTTCTGGGTTGCCACCAAAACGCCCTGGAGTTCTTCGGCGTTGTTCCCGGGGCCATTATGGTGGACAATCTCAAGTGCGCCGTGATCAAGCGTGTTGTGGGACAAGCCCCGGTGTTCAACCCCCGCTACCTGGACTTTGCCAACCACTGCGGCTTCACGATCCGCGCCTGCGGCGTGGCAAAGGGCAACGAGAAAGGGCGGGTGGAGAACGCGGTCGGCTACGTCAAGAAGAACTTTCTGGCAGGACTGGATATCCCTGACTTGCGGACCGTCAACCCCGCTGCCAGAGTCTGGCTGGAGACCGTCGCCAATGTGCGGGTGCATGGAGCGACCCGCAAGCCACCCGTCGAGCTGTTTGCCATAGAGAAGCGGTTCCTCTTGCCGCTGCCTCCCAACCCCTATGAAACCGCCACGACCCGTGCGGTGCGTGCCAACAACCGCTTCCGCGTCGCACTGGATGGCAACCGGTACTCGGTACCCTCCGAGTATGCCGGAGCGCGCCTGAGCATGAAGGTGTTTGCCGACCGCCTCTGCCTCTACCACGACGGCAAACTCATCGCCAAGCACACACGAAGCTATGACAAGAATCAAGACATCGAAGATCCCGATCATCCCCGCGTCCTGCTCCAACAGCGTCGGGCGGCCCGTGAACAGCGGCTGCTCATGCGCTTTCTCACCCTCTCTGCCAAGGCAGAACAGTACTACCAGGAGCTGGCCAAACGTCGGATGAACCCCCGGCACCACATCCGGCAGATCCTCGCTCTCAGCGAAATCTACGGCGTCGAGAAACTCTCCCGCGCCATCGAGGATGCCTTCACCTACCAGGCCTTCAGTTGTGAGTACATCGCCAATATCCTGGAGCAACGCCAGCGCATACTACCCGAGCCTGCGGCGCTTCACGTGACGCGCAGGCAAGACCTGCTGGAACTGGAGATCCCCGAGCCCAATCTGTCCATCTATGACAGCAGCACAGAGCATGACCAAACCACAGGAGGCACCCACGATGACCGCAAAGACCAAGCCTGAATCGATCGACCAGGAGCACCTCCGTCAACAGCTGCACTATCTCAACCTTGCCGCATTCATCGACAACTACGAGGATGCCGCCAAGCAGGCTGCCCAACTCCAATGGGACCACGTTCACTATCTCAGCCAACTAACCGATGCGGAAGTCAACCTTCGTCACGATCGCGCCGTTGAGCGTCGCATCAAACAGGCGCGGTTCCCCGTGGTCAAAACCATAGAAACCTTCGACTGGAACTGGCCCACGAAGATCAATCGAATGCAGGTTCAGGATCTCTTCCGTCTATCATTCATCCAGCAGAACGCCAATATCATCTTCCTCGGCGGGGTCGGGCTGGGCAAGACACACCTCTGCACCGCACTTGCCTACCAGGCCTGTCTCAAAGGCCACTCCGTACTGTTTGCCTCGGCCATCGACATCATCAACACACTCTCCGCGGCCCAGAACGCCGGACGCCTCAAGTCCGAGGCTAAGAGATACACCAAACCAGAGCTGCTGATCATCGACGAACTGGGCTATCTTCCCGTTGACAAAAAGGGTGCCGATCTGCTCTTCCAGGTCATCAGTCAGCGATACGAACGGGGGCCCATCATCCTCTCCACAAACAAGCAGTTCAAGAAGTGGCCCGAGATCTTCAACAATGACAGCACCCTCACTTCAGCCGTGCTCGACCGGCTGCTCCATCATGCGGAGACGGTTGTGATCGAGGGCAAAAGCTACCGGATGAAGGACAAAATCGAGGAATAGTCGTGGTATCCGTCAAGACATATTCAAACCGGCTGAATTACCCCGTATTCGGACCGGCGGCCGCAGGAGGAAGTAGCACGGCTCGTGGATCGAGGCCACGGGGCAACCGCACTCCGGACAGGCGCCCCGGGTTGCTGGATCCTCCGCTTCGCTTATCCCGCCGCTGACCTCGATACACCGGTCGTCGACGAGTGTTCCTGTGCACTTGGAGACGACCGGCACTCGGTCGGCGGGTATGGCGCCCAACCCCACATCACCCGGGCAGACTCGCAACTCCTCCTGCGCAAAGAACCGTTCGCATGGCACGCAGTACCATCCGGAGTAGGTGCCGCGATAGATCTCGTCGCGCGAGTAGAGATCCGCGAGTACTCGGCTGACCACCGACGTATGCCGCGACTCGGTGGTGCGGATGAAGTCGTCGTTGCTCACCGACAATCGAGACCACAGCTCCCGGAATTTCGGCGAGAGCGCGTCGCAGTGGCTCTGCGGGTCTCGACCAGACGAGGCTGCGGCTCTCTGCACCTTCTGCCCATGCTCGTCCGTCCCGGTGAGAAAGTGCACCTCCTCGCCAAAGAGTCGGTGATACCGGGCCAGCGCGTCGGCCAGCAGTGTTGAGTAGGCATGCCCGATGTGTGGCGCATCGTTGACATAGTAGATAGGCGTGGTGATATAGTAAGGACGTTTCGTGAAGTCCATGGTGTTCGCTCCCGGTATTGACGTGCAAAATGAGACGGTGACAACCAACTCATTGTAAATCAACGAGTTGTCCGACCGACGCAAAGATTTTTTGGAAGAGAGAAGAGGGTATGATGCGCGTTAGCGCATGGAGCGAACTGCGGAGAGGAGGAGGGCGGAGATGGGGGAGTGCGTGTTCATGATCTGCTTGTAAATATACGCTGGAGGTGCAAATGTGTCAAGCGGCAGATGGAAAGCCTGCACGTGCGAAGCGGGCCTGACCCTCGCATGATCCGTGAGAATCCGTGCGTCATATCCGCTTTTTCCGTGTCCCTGTCATCGCCATTTCTTCGCTCGTCTCAAACCGACCGGCACACGCAAGAAAAGAGCGCCCAAGTCTGCGGGGACACTCACCGCCCTCGCTTGGGAATCTCCTTCAACACCAGCGCCACACTCCGTGTCTTCCCGTCCCGCAAGAAGTCGATAGGCACCGAGTCTCCCACAAAGAAGTCCAGGAAGAACCCTTCAATATCCTTGGCGGACTGAATCGTCCGGTCCCCCATGCGCGTGATGATATCGCCGCTCTTGATCCCCGCGACCTCGCCTGGGCTCCCGGGATCCACCGATGTCACAACCACACCGTCAAGCTTGTCATATCCGAGCGACAGCGCGATGGAACGTGTCAGGTTCTGTGCCGAGATCCCGGTCCACACGGTGCGACGCTGACCGTATGTGACCAGCTCCTTGACAATGGCCTTGGCCCGATTGATCGGAAGCGCGAAGCCGATGCCGATGGAACCCCGGTTTGCGTTCCCACCGGTGTAGATGAACGTGTTGATGCCAATGACTTCTCCCAGTGCATTGACAAGCGGTCCGCCGGAGTTGCCCGGGTTGATCGCGGCGTCGGTCTGGATCATGCCCTGGTAGTACACGCCTTCGCCTCCAGTTGCCGGTGCAAAGTTGCGATTCGTGGCACTTACCACTCCGACAGTGACCGTGGGATGCGCGTCTTTGATGAAGAAACCGAACGGGTTGCCGATGGCAATCGTCCATTCGGCAGTCATGAGGTCGTCGGAGTTGCCCATGGCAACGTACGGGCAGTCGGTGCGCGCGACGCGGATCAGCGCAAGGTCGGTCTGCGGATCGAGACCCACGATCTTGCCCTCAAGCTCAGTGCCGTTCTGCTGGGTCACGAAGAGCTTCTCCGCCCCTTCCACCACGTGGTAGTTGGTGAGAATCAGTCCATCTGAGCTGATGAGGAATCCCGAGCCCATGTTCTCGACCTCGCGATACCGGGGCGCAATGTCCGGCGCAAAAAAGAAGTCGAAGAAATCACCGAAGTACTGGCTGCGGACAACCTGAATCTGCGTTACCACAATGCCAACAACGCAGGGAGAGACGCGTCGGGTCGCCTCCACGATAGCAGTGTGGCGGGCGTCGGTGACGAATTGGGCCTGTTCGGGCACCTGCGACGGCGACTGGACCGGGCTCTGCGCGATCTCAGCGCGAATTGCGGGCAAGTACACCCGACGGATGAACTCCGCGCCGCCGATGGCGCCACCAACGGCGCCGACAACGAGGAACAGCAGGTACAGACTGGCTTTTCCGCTGGGGCGAGACATCAGATTCCTCCTGGATAGTCAACGTGATCGAGAACCAGACCCCATGCCGGAGCGGTCGTCCCAGCCAGGGAGCGGTCTCTACTGTCAATGATCTGGGCAAGTGGCGTGGTGATGCGCCCGCGACCAATATCGATGAGTGTGCCGACCAGAGACCGGACCATCTTATATACAAAACGGTCGGCTGCAATGGTCAGGACGAACGGATCGGCATCGGTGTTGAGCGACGCCTCCACAATAGAGCATGCCATGTTCTCGGTGGTGGTGTCAGCACTGCAGAACGTGGTGAAGTCGTGCGGCCCGAGCAGGTGGGGGAGTGCAGCGCGGACCTTGTCCCAGTCAACATGGTGGCGGATGCTCCACGCGCGCTCGCGAGAGAGCGGGCTCTTGCGCGTTGTGATGGAGTAGCGATAGGTGCGCTTGATGGCGGAGAATCGGGCGTGGAACCCATCGTCGATCTCGCGCAGACCGTAGATGGCGATGTCTCGCGGAAGGAGCGCATTGATGCCGATTTCGCAGGCGCCGATGTTGGCGATGGTAGCGCCGTCAACATGCGCGCCCTGACCGCGTGCGTGAACGCCGGCATCGGTGCGACCGGCGCCCACAACAGAGCACGCAGCGCGCGTGACCGTGGAGAAGGCCTTTTCGAGCTGCGCCTGAATGGAGTCAGCATTGGGCTGGACCTGCCAGCCACCGTAGGCAGTGCCGTCGTATTCCACTCGAAAGAAGTATCTCATGGGTGTTTCGGTGACAGGTCCACGTCGTGAGTGCTGCGTACTGAGATGCCGGGGCACGACGGCCCTCGCATCGCCCGAGCGAGGCGGGATGTCCCTACGCCGCCCCGATCTCCGCCACCTTGGCGATCCGGTAGCACAGCATCTGCATGGTCTGTCTGCTCGCATCTGCGCGACCGGTCTTCATGTCAATGTCCACCTTGCCCAACATGCGAAAGATGGCTCGGATGTGCTCATCCTTGAACGCCTTGGCCTGGTCTATGATGCCGGACTTGATGATGGCCGGGTAGATCCGGTTCGCCTGTCCCTCAGACAGGATGCCGGCCGCAATCCCGATCTTGACGCCAATCTCGTCCTGCATCGGCCGGTTGCGCCGCGTGACTGCGCCCATAAACGCACGGATCTCATCCGGGTAGCGCTGCGCAAACGCGCGGATGCGAAAGAGCTGCCAGAAGTGCCGGTAGATTGCCGAGATGGCCAGTGGCGCGTGGAAGGTGCCGCTGAAGAGATTGTCAACCACCTCAAGCGCACGCGGCAGATCCTTTTTGCCGAGAGCCTGCGCAAGTTCGTACGGGGCCATCGACCGTGAGGAACCGCTGATGTGTTCGACGGTCTTGCGGTCGATGCCTTTGCCCGGCGCGAGCACCAGGTCCATTTTCTGAAGCTCGGAGTAGAGCGGCCCCAGGTCGGTGCCTACAAGGTCGACGAGGTACTCGGCGTCAGACTCGGTGATGGACCGGTTGAGGAGTCGGCGCGTGTTCTCAATCACCCACTTGGCAACCGCGTAGTCGGGTGGCTTGGCAAACTCAAAGTGCGCGAACCTGGCCGGCTGTTTCTTGGCGCGCGCGTGGAAGTCCTTGGTCCAGGCAGTGAACCTGGCGCCCTTCTTCTCTCCCTTCGTCACATCCGCCTCGACAACGAGGTAGGCATCGGGCACGTCGTGGTCGAGGTACTGCCCAAGCTCCTTCAGGTCGGCGTCGGAGAGCCCATTGGCGTGTCGGACCTGGAAGATGCGCGTTTCGGGGAAGAGCGACACCGTCACGAACCGCGAGAGAAACGCTGCCATGGGTTCGCTTGATGAGTCGAAGTAGGATGAGACAACGTCGCCACCCTTCTGTTTCACCTGCAGCACAAACTGCTCGCGCGCAGCCTCGCGGCTGATCACGTCGTCGCCGACAAAGAGCACGAACTGTGCGGGGGCTGCTGCGGTCTCGTTCATGGGACAATGGCCTCCAACGAACGTTGCTTCTCCTGCATGGTGGCGGAGAGACGAAGAGCCGACGATGCGACTGCCGCTTTGCCCGAGGTCAGCACGTCCTGAATCCGCGTGGCCAGGGTCGCACCATCCAACACCGAGAACCCCACGCCGGCATCGAGCAACGTGACTGCGCTCTCCTGCTGCGTGTGGTAGTAGGGGCCGAAGATGACCGGCAGCCCGAACCGCGCAGCATCCCACATGCTGTGTCCACCCACCGGGATGAACGTGCCACCAACAACCGCAGCATCCGCGATGCCGTACATATCGACGAGAATGCCGAACTTCTCGATCATGCACATGCGCCACGTATGGTCGGTCGCAGGCTCAGGCAGGCGCAGAACGTCGGGTCCGAGCTCGGACGCGATCTGCGGCAGTGCCTTCAGGTGACGGGGAACCACGATGCACCGCGCCTCAACACCCCTGGCGTGCAGAGCATCCATGGCTTGACGGACAACCATGCCCTCACCCGGGTGAACGCAGCCGGCTGTGACCACAATGTCGGTTTCGCCGATGCCCAGGGCGCGGCGTTTTGCAGTGCGGTCTGCGGGCGACATTGCAGCAATGGTGATGTAGCTCTTCAGATTGCCGGTGACATGAAGGGCTCCTGACTTGACGCCCAGCAGGCGGAAACGATCCGCATACGTGGATGTCTGTGCCAGCACCGGGTCGAGATGCATGAACAGGGGAGCGAGAACCGGCAGCATCCGCCGGTAGCGACCGAACGATTTCTGCTCGAGGCGTGCGTTGATAACGCCGACGGGACTGCCTCGAGCGCGGCACACCCACATCATGCTGGGCCAGAACTCTGTC